>Ga0307509_10001909_pt1 | contig 34410 bp, 31 predicted proteins | sample 10_EM_MG_FD_202245 | JGI IMG/M metagenome (GOLD analysis project Ga0307509, IMG submission 202245) | Populus trichocarpa ectomycorrhiza microbial communities from riparian zone in the Pacific Northwest, United States - 10_EM | ecosystem: Host-associated > Plants > Roots > Unclassified | place...
GAGGTGCTGTGGAGGAATGCCCGTACCGGTGTCGGTGATCGCGATCTGGACCCAGCCGTCCACCGCCCGCGTCGCGATCGTGATCGTGCCGCGTGCGGGGCCGGCATCGCCGATCGCGTGGGCCGCGTTGATCAGGATGTTGAGGAACACCTGGTTGAGCTCGCCGAGCTGACACATCACCAGCGGCAGCTCGCCGAGATCGACGACGACGTCGGCGACCTGCGAGGTCTCGTTGCGGCAGATCACGAGCGTGCTCTCGATCGCGCTGTTGAGGTCCGCGCCGGTCTTGGTCTCGGACGACCGCGAGAACTCCTTCGTCGCTCGCACGATCTTCGCGACGCGCCCGAGCCCGTCGAGCGCGCGGTCCGCCGCTTCGCCGAGGCTCTCGCGCAGGTAGGGCAGGTCGCGCGTTGCCTCGATCTGATCGATCCGCGCTCTCGCCGCGTCCGCGGTCACCCGCGCGCCGAGCAGATCTTCGACGAGCGCGCGATAGTCGGCGAGTCCAGCTTCGAGATCGTGCAGACCATCGCCGAGGAACCGGCAGCTGTCGGTCACGAACTGGACCGGCGTGTTGATCTCGTGCGCGAGCCCCGCCGCGAGGCGCCCGATCGCCTCGAGCTTCTGCGCCTGGCGCAGCTCGACCTCGACCTGGAGCCGGCGCGCGACCTCGGCGCGCAGCTCGTCGTGGGCGCGCGCCTGCGCTGCAGCGTGATCGCGCAGCTGCTCGTTCGCGGCCACCATCTCCCAGAACGTCCTGCCCTGGAGCTTGCCCACGAGGAGACAGAACGCGACGAACACCGCGAGCAGCGGCGTGAACGCGACGGTCGCGTAGCCTGTCGAGGCTACGATCAGCGGCGGCAGCGTCAGGGCGGCGAGGGTGATCCGCATGAACCACGGCGAGGGCGCCGCGTTCGTGACCGTCCCGACCCCGAACCCGCACAGGATGAACGCGAAGTAGACCGCCGGCAGCCCCGGATTCGGGCCGGTGATCGCGCCCGCGATCATCACGCCCCACAGCAGATTACATCCGACCGAACCGATGCCCATCACCACCCAGTTCGCGGGCCGATGATGCGCGACGAGCCGGAGCGTGATCAGCGCGATGAAGATCGGGACGACCACGCGGGCGGGCAGCCCGGTCGCTCCGGGTAGGAGTAGCTCGCAGGCCGCGAACACGGGAACGTTTCCAACCGTCGCGGAGATGGTCCGGCGCCCGACCTCGCGGATCGCGATCTGGTCGCGGGCAGCGGTGGGGCGAAGATCCATCTCCCTCCCGAATCGACCGGGTCCGGCCGATCGCGAGAGCTACGAATAGCGGTCGTTACGCCATGGATACGCGGTGTTCGAGTACCCGCGCTCCTCCCAGAACCCGCGCTTGTCGGCGGTCATCAGCTCGATCCGGTTGACCCACTTCGCACCCTTCCACGCGTAGAGCTGCGGTGTGATCACGCGTACCGGCCCGCCGTGCTCGCGCGCGAGCGGCTTGTGATCCGCGGTGTGGACGAGCAACACGTCCTGCTTGATCGCCTCGGCGAGCGAGAGGTTCGTGGTGTAGCTGTCGTACGCGTGGAACATCACGAACCGCGCCTCGTCCTTCGGCTCGGCGAGTGCGATCACGTCGGCGACCCGGACGCCGCGCCACGGCACGTCGAACCGCGACCACTTGGTGACGCAGTGAAAGTCGCTGACGTCGTCGGTCTGCTCGAGCGCCTGGAACGCGGCCCAGTCGAGCGCGAGCGGCCGCTCGCACGCACCGTCGACGACCAGCTTCCAGCGCTCGGTCGGGATCGCCGGCTCGGCGCCGAGATCGAGCACCGGCCACTTCTTGGTCTCGACCTGATCGATCGGCAGCCTCGGCATGCCGTGGCGATTCGGCGGGCCCGAGCCGAGCGGCGTGGGATCCGCCAGCGACGGGGTCGCGTGCGACTCCGCCTGGAACCGCGCCCGCAGCTTCATGCGCGCCTCGACGATCTTGTCGCGATCGGCCATGCGGGGACATTACCAGCGAAAGATCCGGCGGGCATTCGCTGCGGTGTTCGCCGTCGGCTGGAGCGCCGCGAGCGCGGCCACGACCTCGGTGACGAACGCCGGCTCGGAGCGGCCGCCGCGATGGCGCGCCGGCGCCTGATCCGGCGCGTCGGTCTCGGCGAGCAGCAGCTCGGGCGGCACCGCGCGCACGGCCTCGAGCGGGCGGCGGGCGTTCGCGTACGTGACCGGCCCGGCGAACGAGAACGCGAGCCCGAGGTCGCGATAGATCGGCACGAGCTCGGCGCCGCCGGAGTAGCTGTGCATCACGCCGGTGACCGGGCCTTCCTCGCGGAGGAGCTGCGGCGCGCGATCGTGGGCGCGCAGCACGTGGATCACGACGGGCAGATCCGCGAGCCGCGCGGCGCGGAGGTGGAGCCGAAACAGGCGCTCCTGGGTCGCGTGATCGTCCGTCCCGCCGTCGAGCCCGGTCTCGCCGATCGCGATCGCACCGGCCGCGCGCGCGGCCTCGGCGAGCGACTCCGCGGTGAGCTGCTCCGCCGAGGTCAGCTCGGGCACGATCTGCGGATGGATGCCGAGCGCGATCCGGACGAGTGGCGAGCGCAGCGCGATCACCGCATCCCAGGTGCTCGGCCGCACCGCCGGGACGAGGATGCCGGTCACGCCGGCGGTGGTCGCCCGCGCGAGGACCGCCTCGCGGTCGGCGTCGAACGCCGCGAGATCGAGGTGGCAGTGACTGTCGATCACGGGCTCGTGTAACGTAGCAGCGCGGTGGTGGCCTGGAAGAGCGTAAAGGACTGGCTGACGACCAGCGAGTCGATCCCGGCGCGCTGGTTGCGCGCGGCGCGCGAGGCGCTGCTCGGCGAGATGCCCGTGCTCGCCGCGGGGACCGCGCTGTTCGCGATCATCGCGACCGTGCCAGCGCTCGCCGCGGTCGTCGCGATCTACGGGATCGCGGTCGATCCGAACGAGATCGAGCGCCACCTGAAGGGCCTCGAGACCGTGATGCCCGCGCAGGTGATCGAGTTCATCTCCGGCCAGCTCCAGCGGATGGCGCGCTCGAACCACGGCGTGCTCGGCTTCCAGATCGCCGGCAGCCTCGTCGGCGCGATGATCTCGGCACGCAGCTCCGCGCGGTCGTTGATCGTGTCGCTCAATCGCGCCTACCGGGTGCGCGAGCTGCGCTCGCCGCTGAGGAAGCTCGGCATGACGCTCGCGATGGGTGCGGTCACGCTGCTCGGGCTCGTCGTGATGTTCGCGATCCTGATCGCGCTGCCGACGGTGGTCGCCGCCGCCGGCCTCAAGGGGTACCACCTGGTCCGGATCCTCCGCTGGCCGCTGATGCTCGCGCTCGTGCTGTCGACGCTCGGTGCGATGTACCGGTTCGCGCCGTCGCCGCGGCCGCTCGGTGCGAAGCACGTGATCTGGCCGGGCGCGATGCTCGCGACGGTCCTGCTCGTGCTGGTGTCGTGGGCCCTGTCCGTCTGGGTCGACAACATCGCGTCGTACGACGCGGTCTACGGCGCGTTCGGCTCGTTGATCGTGATCATGCTGTGGTTCTATCTGTCGACGCTCGCGCTCGTGATCGGCGGGTTCATCAACGGCGAGCTCGAGCGTGCGGCGGGCGCGCCGGCGCCGGATCGGTCGATGTATTGAAGGACCTCGCCAGGCATCGTCTCGCCGCACAGCGGTTGATCGGCTCGACGTTCACGACCCCGGTCGAGGCCATGCGCTGGATGCTCGCGATCCAGGCTCAGGACCTGCCGGGCGCGAAGTGGGCCCTCGGCCTGCGCGCGCCGGCCACGACGCTCGCCGACGTCGATGCGGCGCTGGCCGCCGGCACGATCGTGCGGTCGTGGCCGATGCGCGGCACGCTGCATCTCGTCCCCGCCGAGGATCTCAAGTGGATGCTCGCGCTGATGACGCCGCGCGTGCTCGCCTCGCTCGGCAAGCGCCAGCAGCAGCTCGGCCTCGACGCGAAGTCGCTCGCGAAGGCGCGCACGGTCGCCGAGAAGGCGCTCGCCGGCAAGCCGCACGACCGCCCGGCGCTGTTCGCTGCGCTCGACAAGGCGAAGCTGAACGCCGAACCGCACCGCGGCTACCACATGCTGTTCTGGCTCGCCCAGACCGGCGTGGTCTGCATGGGCCCGGCCGACAGCTACGTCCTCGTCGAGGAGTGGATCACGACCCACCGCGAGCTCGATCGCGACACATCGCTCGGCGAATTCGCCCGGCGCTACTTCCTGTCGCACGGCCCCGCGACCGTGAAGGACCTCGCGCGCTGGGGCAAGCTCGCGATGGGCGACGCGAAGCGCGGGCTCGAGCTCGCGAAGCCGAACCTCGCGCACTACGAGGGCTACTACTTCGACGAGGCCACGCTCGCGGTGAAGGCGGCCACGCCCGTGCTCGCGCTACCCGGGTTCGACGAGCTGATCCTCGGCTACGAGGATCGAACCTGCACGTTGCCGGCGCCGTATGCAGAGCGGATCGTGCCGGGTGGGAACGGGATGTTCATCTCCACGATCGTCGCGAACGGTGTCGTCGTCGGCACGTGGGCCAGGGTGCAGAAGCCGAAGGAGATCGTGATCACCGCCAAACCGTTCGCGAAGCTGCCCGCGGGCGCGAAGCAGGCGTTCGAGGCCTACGGCCGGTTCGTCGGCAAGGCGATCCGGGTGGTCCCCTGACCCGAGAAATCTTGCCCTGAAGCTCCGCCTCGCACGTCTTCCCGATGCCGCCCATGTCAGGAAGCCATGTCGAGGACGAAGTTATTGATCACGCTGATGTTTGCCGGCTGCGGCGGGGGCGGTGGCCCCAATGGCCTGCTCCCCGATGCCGGTGACGTCAGCCCCGACGGCCACGTCGCGAGTGCCGACGCCGCGCCGCCGCCGACCCACAAGGCGCGGGTCGACGTCCAGCTGATCGCGCCCGGGTTCAGCGAGGATCCGGAGACCCGGATCGTCGGCGGGTTCGTGTCCCAGCCGGTGTGCGCGCGCTCGACGTTCGGCAGCTGCACCGTCACGCGCTGCGAGGCAGGGCAACGCGACTCGTTCGCCATGCCCGGCAAGCTGCACGTCAGCTATTCCGGCGGCGAGTTCGGCTGGGACCCCGGCGCGCTCACGCTCCTGTTCGATGCCGACATCATCCCGTGGGCCGCGGGGGAGCTGGTCGTGCTGCGCGGCGAAGGCAGCACGGTGCCCGCGTTCACGACCCAGGCGCCATGCCCGACCACGCTCGACGGCGGCTACGACGGCCCGCGCTTCGCCGTCGCTCTCGACCGTTCGCAGCCGATGCACATCACGTGGGTGCCGGCGGCCGGCGATGCGGTGATCTCGCTCGAGCAGAACCCGACGTTCTCCACCGAGAACGCGCACGTGAAGATCGAGTGCACCTCGCCGGCATCCGCCGGCGCGATCGACGTCCCGGTCGCCGCGCTCGCGAAGCTGTCGTTCAGCGGCAGCATTCTCGACGACGTCCAGGTACGGACGTGGCACGCCGGCACCGCGACCGTCAACGCCGGCGATTTCGCGGTCGAGCTCCGCGTGCTGCGCGCGTACACCGATCAGCTCACGTATTACAAATTGAGCCAGTGACCGAAAAAAAACCGGCCCAGGAACCATTTCCTGGGCCGGCCAGCCATCCTCGACGCGCGGGCTCACCACCCTTGCGTCGAACCGTTGCTACATGCGGGTGCCGGTGAACGTCGCCGGGGCGAGCGGCGCCGGGGTGCCGGCGTACTTCATCGAGCCTTCCCACTTGCCGGTCTGGAGTGCGTCGACCTTGTAGTCGTGGTTCGCGTCCGCAGTCTTCGCGGTGCCGTTGATGTCGAACTCCATCGCGGTGCCGTTCAGCGAGTTGAGCTTCGCGTAGATCGCGTTCGCACCCGCGTTGAGGCCGGCGGTGCAGGCCGACTGCATCGCGCTCGCGCCCGGGCCGAAGCCGAAGTTCTCGACGAGCGCATCGTTGATGTACGTGCCGACCGCGAGGCAGTCGATGTGGTTCGCGAGCAGCTCGTTCAGGTTGTGCGCGTTCGAGTCCACCATCGGGATGACGGCCGCGTCGAGGCCGATGTGGATGATGCCGCCGTAGGGCAGGGGCAGCACGTGATCGGCGACCGAGAGCTTGCCGGTCGAGTCGAGCTGGATGCCGATGCCGTTCACGACCACGTTCTGGACGTTGTAGTCGGCGAACGGGAGGTCGAACGTCTGCGTGTCGATCTTGAAGTGCGCGCCGAACGACGTGCGCACGGCGGAGTACTGACCGTCGACGCCGCCGCCGGCGATGTCGAGCGTCTCGTTGAGACCGAAGTGCTTGGTGATGTCGCCGAAGTCGTTACCGACCTGGACCATCGTGGTGACGAAGTCGGGCGCCCAGTCGAGCACGCGGTCGTTGAGGTAACCGGAGACGAACGGGATGGCGCCCTGGAGCAGCGTCTTCGCGGTGCCGTTCGGGAGCTGGTTGACGATCTGGTCGAGGACCCAGTGCGTCGGATCGTCGGGCGAGTCGGTCGCGTCGATGATGCCATTCACGATCGCGCCGGCGGTGCCGGGGACGTTCGTCGCGATGTCGAACGTGCTCTGCATGGCGTACTTGCCGCTCGCGTCGAGCGTGTGCGGCGTGGTGTCGCTGCCGTTGTCGCTGCCGCCGTTGTCACCGCCGCCGTCATCATCGCCGGGGGTGCCCGGCTGGTTGGAAGCACAGCCCGTGGCGGCGACGCCGAGGGCGAGGATCGAAGCGAAGCCAAGGTTCTTGAAGTAAGTCATTGGAAGTCTCCCGGTCGAAGATGGATGTCGAGCCCCTGTGCAGCGCAAATGCCAGCCGGCACACCCGTGAGATCGAGCAGTTGCGGAAGGGGGCGGCAAGTCCGCTAGTCAGGTCAACCGAGCTTCGCTGGTGTCGAGTGGCCCGACCTCCTCGGTATCTGCGGCGGGTAAGCTCGCGGCCCATGGCCAAGCAGCACCCCGCCGCCGAGTTCATCCAGCGCCGCGCCTGGAAGCCAGCGAAGGTCGAGGTCGAAGGCGTCGAGTACGACACGACGTTCTTCGACTGGTACGAGCTCGAGGCGAAGGACGACGCGATCGTCGCGCAGGGCAAGGCACTGTCCGAGGATCAGCAGGAAGACTTCTTCGGCCACGCGCGGTTCTGGACGACCGACTTCGAGGAGTACTTCTCCGGCGACAAGCACGACGAGATTACCGAGGGCAGGTGGCTGCCGCTCGCGGTGCTCGGCCTCGGCGTGAATCCCGACAGCTTCGCCGAGATGAACAACGACGGCTTTCTCGCGCTCGTCGTCGAGGGCGGCGCGATCATCCGCTACCACCAGGACGAGGACGTGGTCCAGACCGTGTGCGAATCGGTCGACGAGCTCGATACCCAGCTCGACATCGAGATGGACGAAGACTAGCGGCGCGCGACGAGATCGTTGATCAGGCCAGCGGCGGTCTCGGCGTCGTCGATCGTGATCGTCAGGGTCTTGTTGTCGCGCAGCGCGAGCTTGAGGCCTTCGCCGCGGCGGATCACGACCGCGGCCCGACCGAGGAGCGTCAGGCTGCCGCGATAGCCCCAGCCACCGTGCGCCATCGGCTGCACCGTCGTGGTCTCGGCGTGGACGATCCGATCGAGGGCGACGCGCATCCGCGGAAACCCGAGTGGGCCGAACCCGAGGGAGAGGCCGCGATCGTCGATCCGCGCGTGGACCTCGGCGAGTGCGGTCGCGATGATCGCGACGGCGGAACAGGTGACCACCCCGACCCACGAGCGGCCACTGGCCCAGGTGAGTACGCCGGTGATCGCGACGAGCAACGCGAGGACGAACAGCAAGCCGTTCCTCGCGCTCGCGCTCCACATCGCGCGCTCGGTCGGGGCGAGCCCGATCGTCGGCCGCGCGAGCGCGCCACCGGCACGCGCGGGCTCGAGCACGCGGGCGACCCGCGACGCGAGCGCTGCGCCGAGGCCGGCGAGCGCACAACACCCGAGCGCGAGCGGGATCCCGACCGCGTGCGCGTCTTGCCAGCGCGTGGCGTCGAGGTTCGCGAGGACCGTGACCACGCCGAGCGACGCGAACAAGATGCCCGTGAACGTCGCGCCGCCGACGAGCTGCGCGATCCCGTGATCGCGAGACACCCCGACGCGCGCGGCGATCGCGGCGAGCAGGCTCGCACCGCCGAACAGCGCGAGGGCGGTGATCCGCGGCATCGCTCCATTCGGGCTGCCCGACAGACCCCAGTGGGTCGCCAGTGGATCGGGGAGCCGCGTCCAGGTCAGCGCGAACGCGGCGACCACGATCACCACCCATGCGACGGGAACGACGACACCCAGCCAGAACCTCGTGGACCTCATGCCAGTTCCTCCAGGAGCTTCTTCAGCTCCTTCAACGCCATCCCGTGCCGGCGCGCCTCGCCGAGTAATTCACGCGCGAGCTCGACGACGCGCGACCGCGACGTGCCCGCGTTGGCGATGGTGACACCGCGGCCGCGGCGCATCTCGACCAGGCCCTCGTCGCGCAGCGCGGCGTACGCCCGCAGCACGGTGTGCATGTTGACGGCGAGCGACGCCGCCAGCTCGCGCGCCGGCGGCAGCTGCTCGCCCGGCGCGACCTTGCCATCGGAGATGGCGCGGCGGACCTGCGCGGCGATCTGCTCGTGCAGGTCCGAGTTAGCGGCGGCGTCGATCCGTATCAACATTAGTTCTATTCATAATAGAACTATACAAACTGTCAAGACCCGCGAGCTAAGTGGCTCTACCAGCTGCAGTCCTGGCCCTTGTTCTCGGTCTCGAGCCACTTCTGGAGCGGCTGGAAGTACTCGAGGATCGCGGTCGCGTCCATCTCGCGCTGGCCGGTGAGCTGCTCGAGCGCGTCCTGCCACGGCTTCGACGCGCCGAGCGACAGCATCTTCGCGTACGCCGCGCCCGCATCTTTGTTGCCGTAGATCGAGCACTCGTTGAGCGGCCCGGCGAACCCGGCCTTCTTGCACAGCGCGCGATGGAACTGGAACTGGAGGATGTCGGCGAGGAAGTACCGCATGTACGGCGTGTTCGACGCGACGTGGAACTTCGCGCCCGGATCGAAGTCGGTCGCGGCGCGCTCGGTCGGCGGGACCATGCCCTGGTACTGCTTCGTCAGGTCCCACCAGTGCTGGTTGTACTGCTCGGGCTTGACCGCGCCGGAGAACACGTCCCAGCGCCACTTGTCGACCTTGATGCCGAAAGGCAGGAACGCGATCTTCTCGAGCGCGACCTTCATCTGCTGGTTGATCGTCGCCTTGTCATTCTTCTCGACCTTGTCGAGCAGGCCCTTCGTCTTGAGATACTCCGGCGTCATCGACAGCTGGATCGCGTCACCGATCGCCTCGTGGAAGCCGTCGTTCGCGCCCGCCTGATAGATGATCGGCAGCGTGTAGTAGTGCTGGAAGTAGAAGTCGTGACCCAGCTCGTGATGGATCACCCACAGATCCTCCTGGTTCAAGTTGATACACATCTTGATCCGGAGGTCGTTGTTGTACTGGACGTCCCACGCGCTCGCGTGACAGACGACGTCCTTGTCCTTGGGCTTGGTGAACTGCGAGCGCTCCCAGAACGTCTGCGGTAGCGGGTCCATGCCGAGCGACGTGTAGAACGCCTCGCCCATCTTCACCATCTTCTGCGCGTCGTAGCTCTTCGCGAGGATCGGCGTGACGTCGATCGGCGCGACGCCCTTGTAAGGCTCGAGCTCGGGATACAGGTACTCCCAGTTCTGCGCCCACATGTTGCCGAACAGGTGCGCCGGAATCGGCCCGGTCTTCGGCACGACCTTGTCGCCGTACACACCGTTGAGCTTGCGCCGCGCGTAGCAGTGGAGCTGGGTGTAGAGCGGCTTGACCTGGTTCCACAGGCGATCGACCTCGGGCGCGAACTTGTCGGCCGGCATGTCGTAGTTCGCCTGCCACAGATCGGCGACGTCCTTGAACCCGATCGCCTTCGCGCCGAGGTTCGCGAGGCCCACGTACTTCACGAACATGTCGCGCTCGGCGTGGCCGACGTTGTCGTGCCAGGTCTTCCACGTCTTCAGCAGCTCGTCGGGCTTGCGGCTGTGCTGGAGCGCCTTCGAGAAGCCCTCGACGTCCTGACAGGTCTCCTTGCCGTTCGTCGTCGTGCACACGCCCTTGCCGTAGGTCGACGTCATCGCCGCGGCCGTCTGGGCGAGATCCGTCGCCTGCTTCGCATCGTCGGGCGACGGCGTCGCCTGGAACTTGAGCAGCAGCAGTTGTCGCTTCGTATCCGGATCGAGCTTGTCGACGATCGTGTCGAACTTGCGCGCCTCCTTCACCATCTTGGTGATCTCGACCGAGGCGACCTCGCTCGCCTTGGCGGTCGCCGCCTCGTGCTCCTTCGTGATGTCGGTCTCGTTCGTCCACTCGGCGAGCGACGCGTCGACCTGCAGCTTGCGCAGCTTCGGATCGGCATCCTTGACCCACTGCTTCGCCTCGGCGACCAGCTTGTCGTCGTTCGCCTTCGCGTTGTCGACGGGCGGCGTTGGCGGCGGCGCGGGTGGCGCTTCCTTCTTCTTGGAGCAAGCGAACAGGAAGAGCAGGACGACGAGTTGGATACGCACGCCCGGACTCTAGGCACAGGCATGCGCCGAGATCCACGCTGATACGCGGTGTCGCGCGTGTCTCATCTACCTTCGCATCGCCTGCGGCGCTGCTACGCGCCGGGCATTCGCCCGGCTTGTCAGGGTTCCATGCCGGGCAGCGGCTTGCCGGCGTCGTTGTCGGGAGCCGGACCCTTCTTCGCGGTGCCCGGTGTCTCGACGCCGCGCTCCTCGAGGATCTTCTTCGCCGTCGACTGCTGATCCGGATCGAGGATCGCCCACGCCTGCTTGAGCGCGTCCTTGTCGTTCTGGTTGTGGAGCTCGTGGAGCTTCGCCGCATCGGAGTTCGTCACGACCGCCGCGCCGGGCGCGTGGTTGTGGCGCTGCTTCTTCTCGCCGGCCTTCTGCTGCTGCGGCGTCAGATCTTCTTCTTGCTCCGGCTTCTCGATCTGGCGGAGCTGGACGTCGAGGTCCGCGTTCTTCGCCGCGAGGCTCGCATCGATGTCCTTCAGCTTCGTCAGCTGATCGTCATGCAGCTTGAGCTCGCCCGAGGAATCGATCAGGTAACCGACGGGCGTACCCGAGGCCGGCGGCAGGGGCGGGAGATCGCCCGGCTGCGGATGCGCCGGTTGCGCGTCGTGATGACAACCGGCCGCGAGGGCGAACAACAGGACGAGCGCGAACCGCATGGCTACCCCGTAGCACACCTGCCGTCGAAAATCCGCCGCTGCTCGCCGCCGGGGCGGTCCAGGTCACTTGCTCGCGGCGGCGACCGGTTTGGTGGCGGCGGCGCGCTCGGCGATCTCCGGCGCGGCGCGCTTGGCGATCCGGTCGAGCGCCGTCGAGATCGCGCGGGCGAGCCCTTCCGGGTTCTGCATCGGCAGCGGCTCGATCTCCTCGTAGGGCTGGGCCCACACGACCTCGTTCGTCCTCGGATCCGTCAGCGTCAGCTCGAGCGCGATCCGGCCGACCCAGTGGGTCTTGTCCTTGTCGACCTCCTCGAGTGCGGTGATCCGGCCGCCGAGGACGAGCGACGCGTCGGGGGTCTGCTCGCGCAGCACGGCCTTGAAGTCACCGGTCCGCGCGAGCGCCTGGCCGAGGTAGCCACCGACGAGCGCGCCGGGCGTGGAGACCCAGCGGTGGTAGTTGTAGTAGTCGAGCTTGTAGGGGCTGTTGCGATAGACGATCCGCTCGTCGTCGTAGGCGGTGTCGGAGCTGAGCGCCTCGACGACGAGGATCTTATCGCCGGCCTTGGACGCGGCGGCCGGGGCCGCCGACGACAGCTGGTAGTAGCGGACCTGCGGGGTGGACCCGCCGCATGCGGCGACGAGCACCGCGACGAGTGCGAACCTCATGGCATTTTTCTTTCTTCCGGTGCGCTCGAGAACATGAGGCGCGACGGCTTCTCGCGAACCTCGCGCGCGAGGTCCTTGAACGTGCGTGCGGCCTGGCGGAGGTCCGCCAGCGTCGCGGTGATCGTGCCCTGGTTGGCGCGGATGAGCGCGCGCAGGTCGGTGGCGACCTGGCTCGCGTTGTCGGTCGCCTTCGAGACCGAGCCGATGCTCGCCTTGAGCGCCACGCGGTTCTCCGCGATCATCGCGCCGATCGCGGCCGAGGCCTTCTGCAGATTCTCCGACGTCTGCTTCGTCGACTCGACGATCGCGCCGAGCGCCGCCGGATCGGTGACCTTCTGGAGGTCCGTGACGATCTGGTCGGCGTGGTCGAGGATGTCGCCGGCGCGCTTCATCATCTTCGTCGTCTGATCGGCGAGCTGTTCGGCCTGCTTCTGGATCTTGTCGAACCCGCCCTGGCCCGACGGGATGATCGAGTCAGGCGGCAGCGCGGCGGATTTCGGCGAGCCGCCCTGGAGATCGACGACCTTCAGGCCCGTCAGGCCGGTCGAGTTGATGATCGCCTTGGTATCGGCGCGCACCGGCGTGCCACGCTCGACGTCGATCGCGATCCGCACGTTCGACGGGTCGACCCCGTCGAGCGCGATCGAGTGCACGCTGCCGACGTGGATGCCGTTGAAGTACACGCCCGTGCCCTCGGACAGGCCCATGACCGAGTCGTGGAGCTCGACGAAGTAACGGGTCTGGTGCTTGAACAGCCGGACCCCGCCGAAGGTCACGAGCACGAGCGCGAGGAGCGAACCCGTGACGAACGTGAAGATACCGACCTTTGCGGCCTTCGTCTTGTCGCTCATGCGGACCTCGCGTGGAAGTAGTGATAGACGTCCTCGTTCTTGGACTGCTCGAGCTCGGGCAGGGTGCCCGTCGCGAGCATCTTGCCGTGACCGAACATGATGGCGCGGTCGGCGAGGGCGCGGACGCTCTCGAGCTCGTGGCTCACGATCACGATCGTGATGCCGAGGATGTCGCGGAACTTGAGCAGGGTCTCGTCGAGCTCCGCGGCCACGACCGGATCGAGGCCGGCGGACGGCTCGTCGCAGAAGATGATCTCGGGGTCGAGGATCGACGCGCGGGCGAGCGCGGCGCGCTTGCGCTGGCCGCCCGAGAGTTGCGCCGGGCTGCGGTGCTCGAAGCCGGCGAGACCGACCAGCGCGAGGCGCATCCGCGCCATCTCGCAGATGATCGCGGCGGGCAGCTTCGTCAGCTCGCGTAGCGGTAGCGCGACGTTGTCCTGGATCGTGAGCGAGCCGAACAGCGCGTCCTGCTGGAACGCCATGCCGGTGCGGCGGAGCAGCATGCGGCGGGCCTCGTCGTCGAGCGCGTACATGTCCTCGCCGAGGAGGCTCACGCCGCCGGATAGCGGCGGCTGCAGTCCGGTGATCGTGCGGAGCAGCGTCGACTTGCCACTGCCCGAGCCGCCGAGCAGCGCGACGATCTCGCCGCGCCGGACCTCGAGCTCGATCTCCGATAGCACCGGATGATCGGCCGAGTAGCCGACGGTCAGCTTGCGGCACAGCAACATCGAGTCGAGGTTCATGCCGAACCTCCGAGAGAACCGATCGTCGCCGCGATGGCGTCGACGAGGATGATCAAGAAGATCCCGACGACGACGGTGCGCGTGGTCGCCGCGCCGACCGAGCTCGGGTCGGCGGTCGCGCCCATGCCGAGGTACGCGCCGGTGAAGCCGATGATCTGCGCGAAGATGAAGCTCTTCGTCAGGCCGTGGATGAAGTCCATCATGTCGACGCGGGCGACGACGCGCGCCCAGAAGATGCCCGCGGGTAGGTCCAGCGCCAGGCGCGCGACGAGCAGCGAGCCGGCGATGCCGACGAACATGCCGATCAGCGTGAGCGCCGGCTGGACGAACGACAGCGCGATCAGGCGCGGCAGCAGCAGGAACCGCGACGAGGAGATGCCCATCGCGTCGAGCGCATCGAGCTCGCCGCGCACGCGCATCGTGCCGAGCTCGGCGGCGATCGCGGCGCCGTTGCGGCCGGTCAACACGATCGCGGTCATCATCGGCGCGAACTCGCGGACCATCGCGAGGCCGGTCATGTCGGCGACGAAGATGCCTGCGCCGAACCGCTTGAGGAGGACGATGCCCTGGAACGCCAGCGTCGCGCCGAGCAGCGCCGACAGCATGCAGACGATCGGCAGCGCGTCGATGCCCATCGAGATGATGAAGCTGGTGGTCGCGCCCTTCGGCAGCTTCTTCTTGCCGGTGAGCACGAACCCGCCCTGCTTGAACGCGTCGCCGAACAGCTTGATCGATGCGAGCAAGCCGTCGCGCAGGTCCAGCACCTGGGTGCCGAGCCGCTCGAGCCAGGTCGTCGGGATCTCGGCCTCCTGCGCGAGTGGAGGCACGTCCGCGGCGAGGTCGAGCGCCTGCTGGTGCTTCGCGTCGACGTTGACGAGGTCGAACTTCTTGCCCGACTTGTTGACGAGCTTGCGACCGAGCGAGACCGAGGCCATGCCGGCGCCGTCGATCCGCGCGGCCCGGCCGAAATCGACGACGACGCGGCGGATGTCACGGCGGCGGGCCAGTGCGCGCAGGCAGTCGTAGAACGCCTTCGCCTGGGGGATCGCGAGGTCCCCGTCGACGCCGATCGTCGCCGTCCGCGAGGCGCGGTCGATCGACGGAGCGGCGGTCATCCCGGCGGCAAATTGCACGCGACGGGCCGCGGGAGGTTCGCGGAGTTAGGTCGTTTCGCGTGACGCCCGCGCACAGGCGCGTTTCACCTACCGCGCACTGCGCGCCGGTGCACGGAGCAACTACGGGTGCGCCGACAGGACGAGGGCGGTCCGCGGCGGAATCGTCGCCGGAGACGTGAGCTGCGTCCCACCGATCAGGTCGTCGTAGGTGCCCGCCGGGAGGCCGTTTGCGGGCTGTGCGCTGTCGCCACGGTTGATCGCGACGAACACCGTGTCGCCGTTCGAGGCCATTTTGTAGACGAACGTATCGGTGCCCACCGACAGCGTCGTGCGCGTGCCGCGGCGCGTGGCTGGGTGGGCCGCGCGGAGCTTCGTCAGCGCCGACACCTGCTGCTTCAACCAGGTCTGGTCGGCGGTATAGCCCGCCCACTGCATGAACCGCCGGTTGTCCGGATCGCCGGCGCCCGCCATCCCTATCTCGTCGCCGTAGTACATCATCGGCAGGCCGGGCATCGTCATCACGAGCGCCCACGCGGTCGCGATCCGCTGGAAGGGAGCCGACGTGAGCGGCAGCGTCGGCTGACCGGTCCACGCGAGGTTCTTGCCGCCGTCCCACGCGCCGAACATCGGGGCGTCGAGCGCGAGCTCGATCGAGCGCGGCACGTCGTGGTTGCCGAGGAACGTCGACATCACCGAGTCGGTGCCGTAGAAGCCGTCGTTCGAATCGAGGAAGCCGACGAGGTCGCTCATCTGACCGTCGCGGCGGAGCAGCGTCGACAGGAGCTGGCCGCGCTCGGGGAAGTCGAACTGACCGTCGAGCATCGTGTTCTTGTCGACGTACGACTTGATGAGGCCGCGGTCGCCGTCGAACGTCTCGCCGACCATGTAGAAGGGCTGATCCCACGCGACCTCGGCATCGATCCGCGCGCGCAGGTCGGTGAGCCACTCGGTCTCGATGTGCTTGACCGCATCGAGGCGGAAGCCGTCGATGCCGGTGCGCTTCGCCCATGCGACAGCGTTGTCGACGCTGTACTTGCGCGCGTCGGCGTTCGTGAAGTTGAAGTCCGGGAGGAAGTTGTCGAACCAGCAGCGCTTGCGATCGGTGTCCCACGAGCAGCCGTCGCCGCACACGCAGTTGCCGCCGTGGCCGTTGTCGTTCGGCCAGAACCAATCCGGGTGCTGGTGATAGACCGGGCTGTCGGCGTGCACGTGGTTCATCACGTAGTCGACCAGCACCTGCATGCCGTGCGCGTGCGCCGAGTCGACGAGGCTCTTCAGATCCGCTTCGCTGCCGAAGTGCGACTCGGTGATGTCGAGATCCTTCGGCCAGTAGCCGTGATAGCCGGAGTAGTTGTGGCCGTCGGCGCCGGGGTTCGCATTGTCGGCGTTGTCGAGCGGCGACGTGATCCACAGCGTGTTGATGCCGAGCTCGGCGAAGTAGCCGCTCTCGATCTTCTGCTGGAGGCCGGCGAAGTCGCCGCCCTGGTAGTTGCCGGGGAACTCGACGTTCGCGACCGACGTGTCGTTCTCGGTGTTGCCGTCGGCGAACCGATCGATCATCACGAAGTACATGATCGCGTCGCGCCAGTCGATCGCGGCGCGTGCGGGGCAATGATCGCAATCGACCCGGACGACCGAGTTGAACGCGCCGTAGCCATCGGGACTCTTGCGCGCGTTCGCGGGATCCGGGATCCAGTTCCCGTCGACGACGAACTTGTAGACGATCACCTGCTTGTTCGACGCTGGGATCGTCGCGGTGAAGCCACCCGCGGTCGGGGTCATGTCGATGCCCGCGGTCCAGCCGTCGGCGGCGAAGTCGCCGCGTAGCGACACCGTGGTCGCGCTGCCGTGGAACTCGATCATCTGCGAGCAGGTGGGGACGGGCGGGCAGGTCGGACCGGCGTCGCTCCCGCCCATGCCGCCGTCGACGTCATCGCCCGTGTTCGGGTTCTGGGACGACGGGCACCCGGCGGCCAGGATCGCGAGGAGAACAGCAGCGCGCACGCGTGAGCCGTCATCACGAATCGTGCCGCCGAGCGGGGCAGGTTCGCCGACGATCTTCGGGCACTTGGGTTCGGTCGACCGGCACCGCGTTGCGATCGGCAACACGGCTAGCCGGCAAGGCCCCAGGATCTTGCCCAGCCCTCCCGAATTGCTGTAGCAATGCCTCCATGATGCGTGCGGTCCTTCGCTCGTTGTTCGTGGTGTGCACCCTCGGTGGAATCGCGTTCGCCGGCGACCCGATGCCGTCGGAACAAGCCGCCGATCCCAAGCCGTCACAGGCCCCGGGCTTCGAGGTCGTGAAGAAGGATTCGCAGCCGGAGATCACGCCGACCGCGAAGCCGGCCAAGCACAAGGCGAAGCATGCGAAGGGCAAGCACAAGGCGCGCAAACACAAGAAAGCGCACCGCAAGGCGAAGCACGCCTGACGTTGCCTTCGGCAACGTGGGCTTCTCGTAGATCGCCGAGATGACACGTTGCACCCCGGGCATGCTTCGTGCTCGTGTGCGCGCGGCAATGCGCCGGCTCTCGTTCGTTCTGTTGTTGTGCGCGAGCCGTGCGTGGGCCCAGCCGCAACCCGACGCTCCTCCATCGCCGGAGAGTGGGCCACCGGTCACGCCGTCGCCGTCGACGGAGCCACCTCCCGAGGGCGAGCCACCGACGAGCTCGCCGCTCGAGCCCAAACCGGCCGAGCCGGCACCCGCCGCGAGACCCGAGCTCGCGCCGATCGTGATCGCGCCGTCGCCGCCTCCGGCCACCGACGATGGCTTTCGGTTTGGCTCCTACGGCCGCGTCCTCGCCGGCAGCGATCTGCGCGGCGGCAAGCCCGAGCGGATCGCGATCGTCGCGCACTCGCCACGGATCGTCGAGGACAGCTACCTCGAGCTCGACGCGAGCTACGGCTTCACGACCGAGCAGGGCCTCAAGCTTCGCCCGGTGATCACGCTCGCGTTCGACGGCACGCTGTTCCACGACACCGGCGAGTTCGACGCGCACCCCGCGCTCCGCAACATGTTTCTCGACGTCGAGGTCACGCGCGAGCTCAGCGCGTGGGCCGGCTCGCGGATGTACCGCGGCGACGACATCTACCTCCTCGACTACTGGCCGCTCGACGATCAGAACATCGTCGGCGCCGGCCTGTTCTTCCATCACCCGCTCGACCGCCGCAACACGCTCGAGCTCGCCGCCGCAGGCGGCCTCAACCGCCTGAACGATCCGTACCAGTACCAGGTGATCGAGGTCGCGAACCCGGTGCAGGGCGAGACGACGGTGCTCCAGCTCAACCGCCAGCGCGCGGTCGCGAGCGCCTCGGCGGCCTACCTCCACGACGGTGGCCAGGCGCCATCGTTCAAGGTCAAGGTCCACGGCGAGCTCCACGAGCTGCCATCGGGCACGGCGAAGAACGACGACGGCACGTTCACCGCGCTCCCCGCCGACGGCGGCTACCTCGTCGGCGCCGAGCTCTCGCTCTACAACCTGCAGCCGCGCAAGCCGCGGTTCCGCAGTCACCTGAACCTGTTCGTCCGCTACGCGAAGGGCCTCGCCGCGTTCGACGAGCTCCAGCCGCCGACCTCGCTCGGCCCCGATCGCAAGGTCTCGCGCGCGAGTGAATTCACGTTCGGCGTCGCCGCGAACTTCGATCACGCACTCGGCAACGTGATGTTCGGCTTCCTCACGCGCGACTTCACCGACGCCAGTGGCAACGCCTCCGACTTCAACAATGGCTGGGAGTACGCCGCCGACATCCGCCCGCTCGCGAAGCTCGGCAAGGGCTTCTTCGCCGGCGCCGACGTCTCGTACCAGGCGCGCTTCCCGAACGGCCTCAACGGCAACACGCTCCGCGCCGAGGATCCCGCGGTGTTTCAGATCGCGCCGATGCTCGTGCTCTCGCCGATGGGCCCGAGCGGCTACGACCGTCCCGAGCTCCGTCTCGTCTACCGCGCCGCGCACCTCAACGAGGGCGCGCTCGATCTCTACGTCCCCGACGATCCGCGCCACGACCACGAGTGGGTCCACTTTCTCGGCGTCGAGGCCGAGTGGTGGTTCAACTCGACCACGTACAAGCGATGATTTCGCGCGGTCAGTGAGCTGCGTCGAGCCTTGAGCTCGGCGTGTCGGTCGTCGCACGAGCGCCCCCGAGTGAGCGCGAGCGTCACGCTGCGGTGCGGTCGTCCGAGCACGTTCCGTCACGACTCTGACACTCTGTATGGTGCGCGATGTCCGAAATCCGGACATTGTAGGCTCGCTTCAGTCCCCGTTGTCGCGCCAAACGGCGCGTTGCAGAGTTCGTCGGTTGGTGTTCTCGACTCGTGCCTTCGTGATAATCCGACCGGCGTGACGCTCGCGCCGGGGCGCTCGTGCGCCCACAGCGATCGATAGGGAGGCTCGATTTTCGCGAAACCTTGGCCGGCCCCGGCCGATAGCGCCGGGATGAACCCACGCCGATCGCAGAAGATCACGTCACGACGCAGTCAGTCCCAGCTCTTGCAAGGTGCGTTGCGTGTCGCCGTGCGCTGCACGCTCGGCCCGAACGAGGACCGCGAACCGGCGCTCGAGGCCCTCGCGGCGCTGCCGGTCGAGGCGCCGAGTGCGTTCCAGACCGTGTATGCGACGCTCGCCGGGTGCACGATCGTTCCGGATCGGGGCATGCCGACCGACATCTTCGACATCGACGAGCTCGTGTCGGCGCACGAGCGGTTCCCGGATGCGCTGCCGGGCGCGCTGTTCTTCGCGCACGATGGCAATGCGGGCTGGTACTTCGTCGATACCGCAGGGACGGTCGGCGGCACGCCCGGCGCCGTGCTGTGGACCGAACACCGGCCGCTGATTCGCGGTGACATCGATCGGATCGCGCCGGGCAACACGGTGCGGGTCGCGCGCGACGTCACGGGTTTCCTGCATGCCGCCACGCGCGGTGACCTGCAGCCGCGTCGCCGGCCGACCATCGACGATAGCGCTGCCGCGGAGCTCGAGGCGGCGATGAAGGAACGCCGCGATCGCTGGCTCGGCGCGCCGGCGCGCGATGTCGTCGAGCGGTTCGAGGCGGGGATCCGGCTCGGCTGCCGGATCGCGGGTGACCTCGAGGTCGTGCTCTCGATCTCCGACGGATTGGAGCTGCCGTACGCCCACGTCGTGATCTGGCCGGTGGAGCGGATCGAGCGGGCGGGCGCGAGCGATGGCCTGCCGGAGCAGATCTACGGGCAGGTCAGCTTTCCGACCGGGTTCTGGATCGGCACGCGCGGCGAGCGGCAGCTGCTGTGCTGCACCGGGCACACCGGATGGCGCGGCCTCGCGGAGAACACGGTGGTCGCGGTCGCGCGGGGCGAGCGGATCGACGACGCGCCGGTGCTCGGCCGGCTCGGCACGCTCGTCCGGACCTGGGTGGGTTAACCCGATCCGAGCCGATACTTCGCGGGCGTTACTCCGACGACGCGTGAAAAAGCCGCGGTGAAATGGCTCTGGTTCGCGAACCCGAGGCGAAGCGCAATTTCGGCGATCGGCAACCGGGTCATGAGAAGCAAGCGACCGGCGGCATCGAGGCGACGTCGTACGACGTAGCGATAAGGCGTCGTACCGGTGGTGCGCTTGAACGCGTCGGCAAACAGGCGAGGCGAAACCCCGGCAGCCGCGGCGAGGTCTCGAACGCTGACCGTTCGATCGAGTGATGTGGCCACGAACTCGTGGACCCGGTCGAGTTGGTTCACCGTGAGCTCGAGCCTATCCGGCCGGCGGATCGGAACGTTCGTGTATCTCCTCACGAGATGTCCCGCCAGCGTGTAACCGATCGATTCGAAATACAGACGCCGCGTGGGGCGTGACGGAGTCTCGAGGTCCGTGATCACCGCGTTCGCCAGTGCCTGGACGAGTGGATCGCGAGCGTGCGTCGACGAGTGAAAGCGCGCCTGGCCGCGGACGACCAGATCGTCGGTTGCCTCGTCGATCAAGCTCGGGGCGAGCAGCATCACGGCGACGCGGACACCCCGGCTCCAGCGCCCGGTATGTGGCTCGCACGGTTCGATCAGCTGGACCTTCGGTCGTCGTCCGAAGTGGACCGTCAGCTGGAGCTCGGCGTGCGCGTGCTGCGGCAGGTGACCAGCGGTCGGTCCGCCGACCATGGCGACGAAGCCGGCGCAAACGACGCGGTTGGTCGGCTCGGGTTCCCACGATGGCGCCACGGGCAGATCCTACGACGCGATCACGACATCGTTCGATCGTAAATTTGAAAGACGCTCGCAACGTGAGCGCGCATCGTGTTTGCGTGACGGACGGACTCACGAGACGCGATGCCCTTGCGACCGTTGCCGGTGTCGGTATTGTTCTCGCCGGCTGTCGCGCACGCCTCCCATCCACGAACAAAGGAACTTCGATCATGCCAGTCGTTCGTATCTCGAAAGGAACCGTCGATCCTTCGCGCTTCGCGGAAGCGGCACGCGTGCTCGCGGACAGCGAGCGTGCGCTTCGCGAGGCGCTGACGAGCCTCCCGGGACTCATCCACTACTACGTCGGAGTCGATCGAGCACGCGGATCTCTGACCAACGTCAGCATCTGGGACTCGCTGGACCACGCCCACCAGATGGATACGCTCCAGGCCATGCTGGCGCAGCGCCCGATCCTCGAGGCCGCCGGCGTCACTTTCGAGCCGATCACGAACCACGAGACCGTCTGGGTGATCACTCCCTGACCGGTCAGTAGCCGTTCATCTTGTCGCGATCGGCCGCGGTCCCGATCCAGCGTTCGATCTTCACGATGTCGTCGAACTTGGATTCGAGCTCGGTCAGCGACTCGGGTGCGTGCGTGTCGCCGTAGTAGTGCGCGACGGACTTGACCTTCTTCCCACCCGCGGGCAGATACGCGGTGTTCGCCGACGGGTTGTCGGTGACGTCGTAGCTCGTGTACGCGTCCTTGTACTCGGAGGTGAACTTCGCATCGGTGAACAACTTGTCGAGCGCGGCGAGCTGGCTGTCGGTGACGGTGCCGCTCGCCTTGCCCTTCTTCTTGACGAAGTTCTTGCCCTCGTACTCGACCTTGCCGTCGCGGTAGACGGTGAGCTTGTAGGCCGGGCAGGTGCCGTAACACACGCCGCGCTCGAGGCTCGCGAGCAGGACATGCTCGTGCGTCACCGGTGGCGGCGTGGGCACGACGGGAGCCGGGGGCACGACCGGAGTCACCGGAGGTGGCGCCGGCTTGGCAGGCACGGGGGTCGATGCCGGTTGGACAAGCGGGGTGGGGGACTTGGCGCCGGCATCGCAGGCCGCGGCGACAAGCAGGACGAGCGCGAGGACACGGCTCATCCCGAAAAGCGTAGCAGAGGGTCAGCGGCGTGCGAGACCGATCACATGCAGCTGTGACAGGCCAGCGGCTCCGACGTGCAACCGGGCGCCGTCGCCGACGTGCGGCACGCGACGGACGTACACGCGATGCCTTGCGTGCAGCTCTGGCTGCCCGTGCAGCGGACATCGCACGCGCACGACGGACCACAGGTCACCTGGCGGCACGACTGGACGCCGGAGCACTCGACGTCGCACGGCCCGGTGCCGCACACGATGCCGGCACAGGTGTTCTTCGCCGTGCACTCGATCGTGCAGCCCGTGCTGCCGGTGCACGAGATGCCGGCGCGACACGCGCCCTCGACATTGCACTTCACGTCGCACGACCACCCCGCAGGGCACGCGATGTCGTTGCAGTTCGCGCCGGCCGCACAATCGATCACGCACGACTTCGTCTGCACGTTGCAGCTCGAGCATTGCGAGGGACAGCCGTTGCCGGAATCGCCGGCGTGGCCATCGCCGGGCGTCGCGGCGTCGATCTCCTGGGTTCCGCTGATCACGCAGAACCCGTCGGAGCACACGCGCCCGTCGTTGCAGTCCGTCTGTTTCGTGCACGCGAAGTCGCCGCTCTTCTTCGAGATCGAGCAGCTGGTGGCGAGCGCGAACACCACGGTGACCTGGAGCGCGAGGAGGACGAGCCACTTCATGGAATTGCTCCGTAGGTGAAGGCGAGGCCGATGCCGTGATCGACGAGGGTCGGCGTGATCCGCGCCTGCGACGTGCGGTGCGCGCGGCGGTCCTTCCAGAAGAAGTAGCCGCTGATTCCTCCGACGACGAGCCCGCCGAGGAACGTGAGGTTGCCGAGCCCCGAGTAAGCATCGCCCTTGGCCTCGAGGTCCTTGAGGTTCTTGAAGTCGGCGGGCGTCCGCGTCGGCGCCGCGTTGATGTCGCCCTGGACCGAGCTCGCCTCGGCCCACAGGATCACGCTCAACACGATCAACCCGCCACCGATCGCGAGGCCGGTGGTGGCGCGACTGCTGCGTCCTTCGTCGAGCGGTACCGCGTTCGACGGCGAACCGGTGACCGTCGGGTTCGGATCGACCTGGGCGGTCCGCACCGGCGCGGCCGGCTGCGCGGGACCGGGCGCATTCCCGAAAGCGCCGACGGGTGCACCGACGGTCGTCGTCGTCGTCGTCGGCGGCGGCGGCGTCGTCGTCGGGGGTGGCGGTGTCGGCGGCAGCGTGCTCGTGTTCGTCACGACCGGCGGCGGCAGCGGCGCGCCGGGCTTCGCCTTCACGCCGAACATCGGGCCGACGTCGGTCGCGATCTTCGCGTCGAGCGGCTGGCCCGCGGGCACCGTCGTCTGCGCGTCCCTGGTCGCCGCGCCTTTCGGGATGCGGTGGACGAGGATGCGGACGTCGCCACTCGGCATCGCGGTGACGCTCGTCGACACGAGCTCGTCGACGCCCATCATGCCGAGCACCTCGTCGCGACACTGTGCTTCGCTGCCGCTGCAGCCGACCGCGGCGGCCGCGTCGGTGAACGTGATCTCGCCGAGCTCGATGTTGCCGTCGAGCGACTTCGCGAGCTTCGCGATCTGGCCGTCGACGTTGCCGCGCGTCGTCGCGTCGGCGTTGCCCTCGGCGCGCAGCACGAGCACGTGGCGCGGTGCCGCGTAGGCGACCGTCGTCGTCAAGATCAGGAGCGAGGCGATCAGCGGGGTGGACTTCATGAGCCGAGCCTCTCCATACGATTGCGAACCTGGTCGGCATCGCCGGCGTTCGGCGCGAGCTGGAGGTAGCGCTTGAACGCCGCGCGCGCCTGGTCCTTGTCACCCATCTTCTCGAACACGAGCCCGAGGCCACGCCACGTCGGCGCGAAGCTCGGGTTGCTCGCGAGCGAGGTTCGCAGCGACGCGAGCGCGGCGGTCGTGTCACCGCGCGCGAACTGCTGGACGCCCTGGCGATACGCGGACTCGGCATCGGCCTTCGTCGCCGTGGCCGGCTCGGTCTTGGTCGGCCATGGATCCGCCACGGCGTGCGTCGCGGCAGGGCGATCCACGTGCTTGTCGGGCCGCTTGGCCTCCGTCCGGGTCGCGACCTTCGCGTCGGCGGCGCGCTTGTCAGCCGCGGCCTTCGCAGCCGCGCGCTTCTCCGCGGCGACCTGCTCGGCAGCGGCGCGGTCGGCCGCGCGCTTGTCGGCCGCCGCCTTCTTGTCGGCGGCGGCTTGCTCGGCAGCCGCCCTCGCGGCGGCCTTCTTGTCGGCAGCTGCTTGTTCGGCCGCGGCCTTGTCGGCGGCCTTCTTGTCGGCGGCGGCGCGTGCCGCGGCGATCTGGGCGGCGGCGGCCTGATCGGCGGCGGCCTTCTGATCGGCGGCGGCCTGATCCGCAGCGGCCTTTTGATCGGCCTGGTCGGTGGTGTGGGAATCTCCGGCAGTCGCGAGCACCGCCGAGCCTGCTGCAACCGCCGAGCCGGTGTCGATCGTCGCCGATCCGGTCGGCGTGTCGGATCCCACGGCGACCGCCGCCGAGCCGAGCTCGGCGCCACTCGCGATCGCGGAGCCGCCCGTCGGATCGCCCGTCGCCGAGCCGTACTCGACGCCCGAGCCGTACGCGATCACGTTCGAGCCGCTGCCGCTGCCCAGCTCCGCGATCTTCGGATCTTTGGCGGCCGGCTTGCTGCCGCCGAACGCGAACGCGACAACGATCACGATCGTGGCGAGCGCGAACAGGCCGCCGAACACGTAGATCAACGTCTTCTTGTTCGTCGGCGCGGCATGCAGATCGTCGTCGTCGCCCTCGAGCTTGATCGCCGGGTGCGAGTCGGTGCCCCAGCCCCAGCCGCCGAGCACCTCCGCCGACTCGCGGCCGGCCTTGACCGGTGGCAGCGACACCGCGGCCGCGGGATCGGGGTTCGTCGGTGCGCGTTTCTTCGCGTCGGTCCCGACCTGCAGCTCGCCCTTGGCGACGGAGCGCGCGGCCTCCTCGGCGGCGCGCGCGGCCGCGGCTCGCGCTTCCTCGGCGGCCTTCGCATCGAGCCGTGCGCGCACGATCTCGTCGACGACCTTCGCCTCGGACTCCTCGTGCGCGAGCTTCGGCTTCAGCTCGACGACCGGCTCGGTCACCGGCTTGGCCTCGAGCTTCGGCGCGACGTGATCACCCGACGCGAAGCCCTGCGCGGTCGCGCTCGCGTTCAGCTTCGGGAGCGAGCCGGCGGGCTGCGCGTTCGCCGGCAGCACGGGGGCCATCGGTACAGCGCTCGGCGCCGCGTGGATCGATCCCGACGACGCCGGGCTCACGGCCGTGATCGCCGTGCCCTGCAGCGTCTGGAAGCCGACGCGGTCGTCGTGCTTCGGTGCCGGCTTGGGAGCGGTGCCCGCGCTCGCGAGCGCGGCGGCGAGGTTCGCGCCCGAGGCAACCGCCGGCGGCTGGGTCGGCGGCTTCAAGAAGCTCGTCGGCGACAACGTGCCCTCCGCCTTGACCTCGAGCGATCCGGCGGATGCGGCGGTCATGCTCGCGGGCGGCTTCGCCGGCTCTTGATCGAGGATGCTCGGCCGCTTCACCGGCTCGGACTTGTCGTGACCCTCCGCCTTCGCGATCGGCGGCTGGGTCCCGGTCGCCGGTCGCGCAGGTACCGTGATCGGTTGCTGCGTGGACTTCACCGGCTCGGCATCGCCGCGCGGAATCACCATGCCGGGCGACGTCGACGACGGCGGTCCGGGCGGCGGCGTCAGCATCTCGGGGGGCGGTGCGGTCGGCGCGGTGACATCGCCGACGCCAACACCTTGCGCCGGTGTGACGGTCAGCGGCGGCGCCGACAGCTTCGGCTCGACCTTGGGCTGGCCGAGCGTGACCATGAACTCGCGGATCTTGTCGTCGTTATCGGCGTAGCCCGCGTCGTCGAGCACGGCCTCGATCTCGGCTCCCATCACCTTCGCGCTCTGGTAGCGATCGGCGGGGTTGCGGGCGAGCGCGCGCATGCAGATCACGCTGAGCTCCGCCGGGATGTTCGCGTTGAGGGTCGCCGGCGGATCGATCGTCTGGAGCTTCACCGCGGCCTGCACCGCCGCGTCGTCGCCACCTTCAAACAAGGTCGCGTGCGTCAGCGCTTCCCACATGATGACGCCGAGGGACCAGACATCGCTGCGCCGATCGCCGTCGCCACCCGAAATCTGTTCGAGCGCCGCGTAGGCGAACGCCTTCGGCTCGGCCAGCCCGAGCACGACCGCTCCGGACGGTTCGATCGTGATGCTCGACGGCGTCAGCGGTCCGATCGCTTTGCCGGCACCGGCCTTTTGTTGGGCGGCGTGAACTTGTTCCGCGATCTTCAGGATCACGCGCGCGGTGCTGAGCTCGTCGAGCCGTCTCGCGACGCCGCCGGCGTCGAGGACCGCGCGCAGGGTCTCGGTAGCTGCCACGGGCACATCGTAACAGCGGGTCGACCGCGTTGCCCCTGTTCGAGACGTGCACAGACCATCCCCGTTGCCGAAGGCAACACGGGCCCCAGAACACCCCTCGGTGTGATCACTAACATGTTGATCCCGCGGCGGGGTCCGGGGCACGAATCGTGCTCCCGATGCAGCCCTCGATGAGGATCCGAACACTCGCCCTACTGGCCCTCGCTGCGTGCGGTGGAGCGTCGGATCTCGAGCACCCGGCCGACATGCCGCACCAGGCGAACGACACCATCGACTGGCGCGATCAGGTGATCTACCAGATCATGGTCGACCGGTTCGCCGACGGCGATCCGAACAACAACTTCAACGTCCAGCCGTCGGTGCCGGGCAAGTTCCACGGTGGCGACTGGCAGGGGATCATCGATCACCTCGATTACCTCCAGGATCTCGGCGTCACCGCGCTGTGGATCTCGCCGGTCGTGAAGAACGTCGAGGACGACGCCGGGTTCGACAGCTACCACGGCTACTGGACGCAGGACTTCCTGCGCCCCAACGCTCACTTCGGCGACCTCTCGAAGCTGCGCGAGCTCACCGACGCGGCGCACGCGAAGGGGATGCTCGTGATCCTCGACGTGGTCACGAACCACATGGGCCAGCTGTTCTATTACGACATCAACGGGAACGGTCAGCCCGACGACACGCTGTCGGGCGGCGGCTACGGCCACACCTGCCTGCAGATCTGCGCGCAGCACCCCGATCAGTGCACGGCCGACGAGCTCACCTACTGCTCGCAGGGCAAGGACTACCTCGAGCGGATCATCGAGTGGGATCCCGACTACGATCCGCGCGGCGTCCAGGGCTGGACCTCGCTCGGCTTCTCCGGCCCCGCCGACGTGCGGTTCCCGAACTGGCCGGCCGACAACCGCACACCGCCGCCGCGGCCGCCCGACTGGTTCAAGTGGCCCGCCGACAAGAGCTGGTTCGACGACCCGGCCTGGTACCACCGCAAGGGGCGCGTCTACGTGTGGTGGCACGAGCCCGACTACACGAACGAGTTCGTGCGCGAGCAAGAGACCACCGGCGACTTCCCCGGCGGCCTCAAGGATCTCGATACCGACAACCCCGACGTCAAGGCCGCGCTGATCCAGTCGTTCCAGTACTGGATCGACGTCGCCGACTTCGACGGCTTCCGGATCGACACGGTCAAGCACATCGATCGGCCCGAGCTCGACCTCAACAAGCGCGGGTTCTGGGGCGACTTCACCGACGGGATGCGCGCCGAGGCGAAGAAGCTCGGCAAGCAGAACTTCTTCATCTTCGGCGAGGCGTTCGACGGCAAGGACGATCTGATCGGGTCGTACACGATGGGCGGCAAGGACGCGCAGGGCTCGTTCGGCCGGTTCGACTCGGTGTTCTACTTCTCGCAGAAGTACCGCGGCATCGACGAGGTGTTCGGCAACAACGGCGCGACGAAGAACCTCGAGTGCCTCCTCGACGCGCGGATGGGCAAGGCCGACGCGAGCGGTTGGTGCGCGACCAACGGCTATCCCGCGGGCCCCGACTTCGGTGCGCAGCCGCACGCGGCGTCGGCCGACGGTGGCATCGGCCTCGCGCCGAACCAGGTGCTCGTCAACTTCCTCGACAACCACGACCTGCCGCGCTTCATGTTCGAGAAGTCCGACTGGGGTCAGCTGAAGGCCGCGCTCATGTACCTCATGACGTGGGACGGCATCCCGTGCGTCTACTACGGCACCGAGCAGGGCTTCGCCGGCGGCGTCGATCCGAAGAACCGCGAGGACATGTTCGCCGGCAACCCGACGCTCGGCTACGCGCCGTGGGCGACCGATCACGACAAGTACAAGCTGGTGCAGGGCCTGATCGCGATGCGCAAGGCGCACGAGGCGCTGCGCCGCGGCGTGACCTCGCCGGTGTGGTCGACGACGATCACAGGACCGCGCCGCGATGCCGGCATCTTCGCGTTCGAGCGCGTCGCGCCCGGCGAGACCGCGCTCGTCGTGTTGAACGCGAGCGATCAGCAGAGCGAGTCGTGCGCGCCCGCGACCGAAGGCGGCGCGTGCATGCACACGACCTTGCCCGCCGGGTCGACGCTGAAGGACGTGATGTACGGCGGCGATGGCCAGACGTTCACCGTCAAGGGCGACGGCACCGTCGACGTCACCGTGCCCGCGCGCTCCGGCCGCGTGCTGGTGAAACAGTAGCCACCCGCGTTGCGTTCGGCAGCACGCGCCGTCCGCCACGCCGCCAACTCCTCGATCGCATTCATCCGGCGGGTGGCACGTGTCGTGCGATGGCCCGCGCGCGTATGCGCTTCGCCTTGTTTGCTCTTCTCGCCGGTTGCCTCGCGACCGGTTCGACCGGTTCGGATGACTCGGCGTCACAGGCGCCGCTCGTCGGCGTCGATGGCTCGCTCGATCAGGCCGATCGGAGCTGCAACGTCGTGCTGCGCGGGCTCGAGCGGAACCCACAGCCCGCCGGGACCTGGACGTGGTCCGGCGCGATCGAGATCTCGAACGCGGCGGCCGCCGAGGGGCTCGTGCCGTCGGTGATCTACGAATCGACCGCGGACAACAACAGCGCGTGGCACGAGGTCCTGGCGACGCCCGCCACGACCGGCGCGACCGTCGGTTACACCCGCTTCGACGTCACGCTCGCGGACTACCTGCCCGAGCCGGGGATGAGCGCGACCGCGATCACGAACAGCAAGATCCAGGTCGTGCCGTTCATCCATCTCGCCGGTGGCGGTCGCCTGTTCGATCACAACCGCAACCCCGGCGAGCTCGACAACTACACGATGACGTACCCCGACTTCGCGATCTGGCAGGACCCCACAGTGTGCGCGCCGCCGGTCGGTCCGACCCACGCGAACCTCGTGTTCGACGCCGACTTCACCCAGCACCGCGACGGCATCCTCGCGCCGGGTGGCACCGTGACGATCTCGTACGCCGGCTCGCGCCTCGGCCAGTGCAAGGCGACCCAGGGCGGCCTCCCGCAGTACGACATCGGCGCGTGGGTGAAGTTCCTCCCGGGGAATCAGCTCACCACGGTCAGCGTGCGCGACGGCGCGCCGACGATCGCGGTGCCGAGCGATGCGCGCCAGGCCGTGGTGTGGTTCGAGACCACGAGCGTCTACGGCTGCCACGCGTACGACTCCAACTTCGGCAACAACTACGTCTTCGACGCCGCGGTCCCCCCGCAGTGGATCGGCAACGGCACGACGCTGTTCTCGCGCGACACCTCGGCGAAGTGCGGCGGCGCCTCGGTGATGAGCGGGTTCTCGTACGACACCTGGGTCCGCCAGCGCGCCGCGATCACGAACACGTGCGTCGAGGTCTACCAGCCCGGGATGACCGATCACGACGATCCAGACCTGTGGCAGAAGCTCGACGTCGAGATGCACGTCTACGTCGCGCCGCAGACCTGGCAGACGTTCCCGATCAACTTCGAGAGCCGCGTCGGCAACAACGCGCGGTTCGCGTTCGACTGGCGCAACGTCGATCCGTTCCGGATGTACAACTGCCCGCAGACCGACGTCACGCCGACGGCCGACGGCCAGTACGTGCAGACGATGCTCTCGTACTACATCACCGTGAACGGTGGCGAGTATCGCCCCGAGCCCGGCCAGGCGTTCGGTGGCACGTTCATCGACTACCCGCACGACCCGTATCGCGACGCGAACTGCAACTGAGCGCGCTCGTGTAGCATCACAGCCGCCGTGCCCGACGTGTTGCGCCTGATCCTGCGGCTCGTCGGCGCGCGCTCGCTCAACAGCCTCGGTCGCGCGATGCTGACGTTCACGATCGGCGAGGAGCTCTACGTCCGCACGCACTCGAAGCTGGTACTCGCCGCGGTCGGCGCGGTCCAGGTCGTCCCGGTCGTCTTGCTGTTCGTCCACGCCGGCGCGCTCGTCGATCGCAGCGACCGCCGCACGCTGACCGCGCTCGCGGCGACCGGCACCGGCGTCGTCGGGCTCGGCCTCGCCGCTGCGTCGTTCACCGGCGCGCCGGTCGCCGCGTACCTCGCGCTGCTCGTGGTCCAGGGATCGATCACGGCGGTCCACGCGCCGGCGTCGTCGTCGCTGATCCCGCTCGTGATCCCGCGCGACGAGCTGGTCCGCACGAACCGGATCGGCGCGTCGCTCCAGGAGACCGCGCAGATCGGCGGCCCGGCGCTCGCCGGTCTCGCGCTGATCTTCTTCGAGCACTGGGTGGTCTACGCGTTCGTCGCGTTCACCGGCGTCGCGGCGGGCGCGCTGTATCGCTCGTTGCCCGCACCGCGCGCGATCGCCGAGACCAGCGCGTCGGCGGCGCGCCGCGACTGGCGCACCGGCCTTCGCTTCATCTTCCGCTCACCGCTGCTCCTGCCGGCGCTGACGCTCGACATGTTCGCGGTGCTGTTCGCCGGCGTGACCCAGCTCCTGCCGGTGGTCGCGACGGACATCTTGTTCGTCGGGCCGTTCGGGCTCGGCATCCTGCGCGCCGCGCAATCGATCGGCGCGGTCGCGATGGCGTCGTTCGGGCGCCACCTACCGCCGTGGCAGCGTCCGGGCCGCGTCCTCCTGATCGTGGTCGCGCTGTTCGGTGCGGTCACCGTCGCGTTCGGGTTCTCGCACTCGTTCGCGCTGTCGGTCGGGCTGCTCGTCGTGATGGGTGCGCTCGACAACATCAGCGTGGTGATTCGCCTCACGCTCGAGCAGATGGTCGTCCCCGACGCGATCCGCGGCCGGGTCAGCGCGGTCCACTACGTGTTCATCGGCATGTCGAACGAGCTCGGTGGTGCCGAGTCCGGCGTCGCGGCGTATCTCGTCGGTACCGTCCCCGCGATCGCCGGTGGTGGCGCGCTCGCGATCCTGGTCGTCGGGATCGTCGCGCTGAAGTGGCGCGAGCTCGCCGCGATGCCCCCCCTCGATCAGCTCCAGCCCGCGCCCGAATGACGTACGCTCGTGGCGTGAAGACCGCCCTGGTGGCGTTGTGCCTCGCGAGCTGCTCGTTCGTCGCGATCGATACGCCACCGGCGCATCCGGATCCAGATCTCGAGCCGGTGTGCACGACGAGCACGACGCTTCCGAAGGTCGACCTCGTCCCGGCGATCGCGTTCGACGCGGCCAGCGCGTTCAGCCTCGGCCTCACCGGCTACGGGCTCGCCGTCAGCGGTGGTGGAGCGCGTGGCAGCACGTACGTCGGCCTCGCGCTGGTCGCCGCGATCGTCTCCGGCGTCACCGGCCTCGCGTTCACCGGCTCCGCGGTCCACGGCTTCCGCGCGACCGAGCGGTGCCGCGAGCTCGAGCAGGCGTTCAAGACGCGCACGCCGAAGCCGTAGCGCGACACCGTGCGACACCGGCCCATGGGCTAGCGAGCGACGATCGCGGCGTCTAGGATCCGCGTGTGGTGGACGCATCCAAAGAGCGAAGCGTGGTCGCGGTTGTCTGTCTCGCGCTGATCGGGAGCATGGCAGGGGCAACCCTGGCGGGCATGCTCGCGCAGCTCGCGCACGTCGTGCCGTTCGTGCCGGTCGCACTGGCGACGGTGCTCGGCGGCGGCGTCGCGTGTGTGGTCGGGAGACGCCGGCTCGCGGCGCGCCTGCCCGACGAGCTCGACGGCTGGTTCGCGCGCCGCAAGATTGCTCACCTGGTGTGGATGTTCGCCGCGGTGTGCGCGGTCGTGAACACGGCGCGGATCTCGATCTTCGCGATGGATCCGACCCGGAGCTGGGCATCGGCGTTTCCACCGGTTCCCGAGAGTGCGAAGCACCAGTGCCTCCCGGCATACGTGCGCGCCGGCGAGCTCGCGGCGTGGGGTAGGGCGGACATCTGGCGCCAGGATCGGTTCCAGCAGGGCGAGGCGACCGATCTGACCGGACTACCCGCTTACCTCGGCGATCCGTACGAGTACCCGCCGCCGTTCGCGATGCTGCCGCGCGCCGCGGTCGCGATGACGCACGACTATCAGCTGATCCGCGACGCGTGGTTCGGCCTCAGCGCCGTCGGCTTCCTCGCGATCTTCGTCGCGCTCGCGCTGTGGGTGCGCGGTCGTGCCGGAGCGACGGCGGTGCTGTTGCTGCCGGTCGTCGCGCTCTCGACCCCGTTCGTGTTCACGCTGCAATTCGGCCAGGCCCACGCGCTGATCCTCGGCGCGGCGGTGCTCGGGATGATCCAGCTCGCGCGCGACCGCACGCTGTCCGGCGCGATGCTGCTCGCGTTCGCGACCGTGACGAAGCTGTTCCCCGGCTTCTTGCTCGTGTTCCTCGCGGTGCGCCGGCGCTGGCGCGATCTCGCGTACACGCTCGCCGCGCTGGCCGCGCTGGTCGCACTGTCGGCGCTCGTGCTCGGCCCCGCCACGCTCGGCGCGTTCGTCACCGAGCAGCTGCCGCGGATCGCGAGTGGCGAGGCATTCGCGTTCACCGAGCAGAACTTCGACAACCTGTCGCTCTACGGCATCGCGTTCAAGCTGAACGCGCTCGGCGTCGACGCCGGCCGCCCGCTCGCCGCGAACCTCGCGTGGGTGTGGACCGTGATCGTGCTCGCGCTGACGATCGTCGCCGCGCGCAAGCCCGGTGATCGCACGCGCGACGCGATCCTGTGGCTCGCGATCCTGTGCCTCGCCACGCTGCGCAGCCCTTACGCGCCGCTCTACACGTCGCTCGGCACGCTGTGGTTGTTCTCGATCGCGACCACACCGCGCGGCTGGAACCGCGGGCTCGTCGCGTTCGGCTGGCTCTTGCTGATGGGCTTTCCGCCGATGGGCGGCCCCGCGATCAACGCGCTGCTGTCGGTCCCCGGTCAGCTCGTGACGCTGATCGTGCCGCTCGTCGCGCTGCGAAGTCGTTCCGTCGCGGGGTAGCGACGGAACGCGTGATCGATCTCCGCAAAGACAGGGTCGGTGCAGAGGTTCGGGCGCGGGGTAGCGACGGAACGCGTGATCGATCTCCGCAAAGACCGGGTCGGTGCAGAGGTTCGCGCGTGGCCGTAACAGGACGCGTTCGTAATGGTGCGCGGATCTCTCGCCAAGAGGCCAAATGGCCATGGGGCCAAGAAGATGTCAGCGGTCTCGCCGAGCGAGCGACGCGGGCCGATCGCGGGCCTACCGAGGGCCGATCACGCGATCACGCGATCACGCGATCACGCGATCACGCGACCGCTCGCGGATCGCGGGCCGACCACGTTGGAGGGGGCCCGCGCGCCGTTACGACCACGCGCCGTTACGACCCGCCGTTACGACCACGCGCCGTTACGACCACGCGCCGTTACGACCACGCGCCGTTAGGACCGCACCAACGCGACCACGAACCTCGCTCGGCGAGATGAAAGTCGCTTGCAGAGATCGCGGCGAGCGGTCCAGCGGGTTACTTCGTCGCGGAACCGGTCGCCGGCGGCGTCGTGGGTGCGGAGGAGCCGGCAGGTGGCGCCATGCCGGAGCCATCGGGTGCGGTCGGGACCGCGCTGCCCATCGGCGGGTGATCGGCCATGCCGCCGCTGCCCATGCCGCCCATGCCGTGGCCGCCGCGGCCGCCGATGCCGGCGCCCATCATGACCTGGATCTCCTCGGCCTGGAGCTTCGCCTGCTGATCCTGCGGGAGCTTGCCGCGGCAGGTCTTCAGATCTTCGCGCTTCTCGGCCTTCGCGTAGCAGTCGATCACGTCGGCCGACCACTTGTCCTCGGTGCAGCGGTTCGTGATCACGCCCTTCAGCTTGACCACGGCCTCCTCCATCTTCGCCTTCATCTCGGGCGGCGCGCCTTCCATGCGCTTGGCACCGGCGGCGGTCATCGTGTCGACGCCCTTGTTGATCGCGTCGGCGCAGCTCGAGGCGGAGCTGCCCTTCTTGCAACCGACGAGCGCGAGGGCGGCACAGAACAGGATCGTCTTCATGCAGCGGACGCTACCATCCGCACGTCGCTTTCGCCCCCTTCAACACTGCATCCGCGCCGGCTCTACACACCGCGACAAGGTTGCGCTTGGCCTCCGCGGGCAGACTTCCCCAGCCGGTCGACGCCTCTTGATAGACGGCGATCAACGACTCGCGCGCGTTCTCCGGGAGCGCGGTGCACATGCGGAGCTTGTCGATCGCGGCCTTCCAGTCGCCGCACACGAGTGGGACGCCATCGCTGCCCATCGC
>Ga0307509_10001910_pt1 | contig 34401 bp, 35 predicted proteins | sample 10_EM_MG_FD_202245 | JGI IMG/M metagenome (GOLD analysis project Ga0307509, IMG submission 202245) | Populus trichocarpa ectomycorrhiza microbial communities from riparian zone in the Pacific Northwest, United States - 10_EM | ecosystem: Host-associated > Plants > Roots > Unclassified | place...
AGACATGAAGTTAACACCCCAACCCCTCCGCACCCTTCCCCGCCAAGCCACACCACCAGCCAGCCGAACAGCCCCCACCCATATCCCGGCGTCATCAACATCTCCGATCATTCCCTTCTTCTAATTCCGACCCCGATTCCGATCTGACCCAGCGCTTAAAGCCAGATACCCGAGTCTTACTGCTTATTTTGCGGGCGCAAATCAAGCAATCGCCGAAACGCTAGTATCTAAAGTCGCGGAGTTAAGTTAGGTTCATGATGCTACTCGAGATTTTAGTTAGGTCGGCGGTTGTGAGGGTGGAGCGTGCGGCGGGCGAGTGAAGGGGGATGCCGGAGAAACCGCTCACCCATAGGCATGATGGCTTGTGGTTGGATCGGTTTTTATCCGGTGGGATTGGAAGAGTGGTTAAGCGGGATCACGTAGGTTGGTGGTTTAGCGAATACTGTGGATTGGCAAGCATTCCCGACGAGAGCCCAAAAATGAAGCCAGGCGATTATTGGCCTGACCGGAGGCAGTTACGGTCCGGTCCATACAGTGCCGGTACGATACAGTATTTTACCATAGTCCGGGCAGTCAGGAGCTGAGCCCCGGTGGAATACAACCCTAACCCTGATCACAATTGGCTGATCGAGGCCTGGCCTCTCATAAACTTCCCGCATTCCGAAATAGCAATCTGGAGGTACAGCACTATTCTCGATTAAAGCACTTTCTACCATGGAAACCTCCTACATCACACGGATAAAACCAAAAAGGCCTCGCAGAGGAAGGACATATCTTGGAAAAAGGCATCGCTTCGTGTTGGAATGTCTAAAACTAAACATAGTATTGTACAAGAACTAATTTCCATTACAGGAGACTAAATCAATCTAATGTGTAACCTGTTGGTTATACCAACCTGGATGAATATGAAAGATACCCTTGATAAGACGATGTAGTCTATCTATAGCCGATGACTTCTCCACAATCTTATCCTCATCGAGTTCCTCATTCAATTTAATCTCAATATCCTTGCCCCCATTTTCAATATCACCCTTACCATCCTTTAGAACGCCATCTACTTCCTCGACCACATCCTCAACATCCTCGGTCCCCACCTTAGTACCATTCCTCCCATCTTCAACAAGGTCCTCTATCTTCTCCTCCGCATTATCTCCAATTCCCTCCCCAATCTCAGGCAAACCCCAGATCTTCCGAAGCTGCTTGATCGATTTCTCCCTCGCCTCCTCACGGAGCATAGCGGTGCTTGGAGCCCATTTCTTGGTCTCCTTCTCGGCCGCCTTCCTCACCTTTGCACTCCATGGCGCGGAAAGGTCCATTGGCTTTCTAGTCCCAGGGAACTTCTCGCTAAGGAACTCCTCCACAAATAGAGCGAAACCTTCTATAAACGTGTCCTGGTCTCCACCACCCCATTGTTCAATAAAGACACCATCTTTGTAGAGGTTGAAAGTTGGGTAACCATCAATCTTTAGCTTTGGATCTCCACAGAGCTCACCATCTGCTCCCGAGCATTCGTACGAGGCGAAGGTGAAGTTGTAAAATTCGGTGAAGGGCACCGTCACTCGGGAGGGGCGGGCGAGGCTAACGTTCGAGCGGGTGTAGGTTAACGCCGTGTCGTACCACCCCGGTGCTGCGTCTTTTGAATAGTGACACCAGGACATATAGTGCTTGACGAACCTGTGGGGTGTGTTAATAATTTTTCTCCAAGGCTTCGGCAAAGAATTCCACGCCATACCAATAACCTGACTTGATTGTCTCATAGAAATCCCATTCGGGGATTTCTATCGGCCCATCGGGGTCTGGGCCAGTTCTCTTTGGCGCCGCCGCTGCTGAGGTACTGGTCGCATCTGGTGTGACAGTAGGCGAAGACGAAGGTATTTTAGAACGAACGTGGGAGTCATATTGTCCAGGCCCCGCCAAGGCAAGCGGAAGTAGCGCCAGCGCAGTTAAAAGAGCGTTTTCAAAATGCATAACCAGTGGATGCGTTCACCAGGAGTGGAATAGAAGCTCACCAGCGAGGGGGAGTAAATAGTTATGTATGAAGTTATGTGCCGGCAAACAATACGGCACTGATGGCTGAGGCGGCGTGCTAGTATCGGACATTTTGCGTGGGCTAACCCCGGTAAGGCACTTTCGACCGCTCTCGGTATCCTGTTCAAGCGTAGATATTTGAGTAAGCTATATTTTCGGAAAATTTTCATTCCGCCAGTGGGGGAACCGGAAAGCTTTCCGCCGGCGGTGAGGCTTCACCGCGCAAAATGGGGGCGAGTGTGGGATCAGCACAGAACGGGCTAGGATTGTAACGACGACTGCGCCGGTGGGTATAGGTGGTGTACTTTATTGGGGTTTCAATCATATTAGTCTCGTCCATCACGAAAGACGGCTCCTCTAATGCCAAACAGAGAGTGATATACCGTGAATGTCGTCTACCACCCCGATTATTTTCTGGGTAGTCCGAAGCAGTAAGATTGGCAGCTAGGCATGCTATCCCTATTCTGGAGAGGCTTGAATGGGGAGGATATCGAAACTGACCCCAAGTGTTCAGCCACTCGGGCGCCCAAAAGACTGAAATCCTATTCCTCTACCAAAACTCGGGCAGAGACGAAAACACCGGAAAACACCCTTGCTTCCATAGGAGGTCGACAAAAATATCGCACAGTACTATTTACCGATTAGAGATCGGATGCTGCCCAATCCGGCCCCGGCACGCCTAGCAAAGAATTCCACCATACACTTCCCACCGCTCACGAGATATCATACTAAAAACCACCATGAAGCCCTAAGCCCCAGTCATTGCAGGAGTCATGATAACATCCCCGTGTCCATTTTTTTCCTCTACCTATATCTTCTTTTTCGCCCATGCTGTCACTAATACCAGTACAGTACTTGCCCTAACTTGCGGCATGCGCCCTCGCGAAGTCTCCGGCAATCCCAGTAAGATTGGGCTTGACCCAATGCTGTGATCCTCCTTGGGTATCATATCATCTTCTGAAATCGATTGACAGCCTTTCGAAAGATCCTAGGGGCGCTAAAGGTGCAGTCCATCCACCCTAACTAAGACACGAGCTCCACCTCTTGCCAGTTGAACTTTACGAGTAGCAGCAGAGAAGAACTAATACCCGATTCTATTAACGACTGACCCCGCATCAGGCCGGTTCGCAACGACCAAACACATTCCAGGCCGTTTACGAACCAGGACGGGAGGCTCGCTCCCTAATCCATAAAAAACTGATTACCAAGGGAGTGGCTACAGCGTTGAATATGGAGAAACACAACATAGTAGCGGATTTGGTGGCTGGCTTGGCGTAAATGATATTGAGGGTGGTGGTGGCGCACGAGAGTTGGAACATAAGTTAGACCCCAACTCAAAAATACAAGACACTATTAAACAGCTACATACCACGTGAGAACCATACCTGAGCACATTAAATTGGGCAATACCCCTACGCACGCCGCGTGTTAAAACAACTCACTATCATTAAACCAAATTGCCCTGAGCAGGAACTCTTTTCCCCAATTGGAGCCCTCGCGCAGGATTACCGGCAAGCCAACCAAACAATCACTCACAGCGAAATAGATTTGTGTCTCGAGGCCGATGGCGGCGGATCAAGGAGTGGGGTAGTCTATGGTTCTCGGAAAGCCCTTGATCCATTCAGTGGGGTGTGGGATGAAGTGTCGGATCGCGGTGAAGGATCGAAGAACAAACAATCAGGATTGAGAATAGAACTATCGTTGGAAGAGGGGTTGGAGACAAATTGGAATCTGCGGTGTAAGGTTGGGCAAAACGCGCAGCTGCACTACACCGCAGGCGTCCTACTTGTGCTATAGTGGCGTACGGTACACAGATGATCCACCCCCGTATATTACAAAAGCTAGGTGTCAACTAGCCAGCTCCTTTTCAATGTTTGCGGCTTCCCGTGGGCGAATAATAATAAAAAAGGATTGTGATAGGCCATGACCCCACTTTCCAAGGGTTTGTTCTAAACGCGAATTGGCCCCGCATGATAAAGTGATATCTGACACCACATCGGAGACAGTGGCTCACTTCAATTAAAATATTAGAGACCGGCAGCATATGGAGCAGCGATATACTTCTTAAGCTCTCTAACTTATACTAAGTCCAGCCTCCAAGAATTTTCCATCTGCAAAGGGTGGTAAGGTTTGTATTCCTCCCCTCTTTTACTATTCCAGAAAGTTTTTCAGTGTAATAGAAGGACAGTATCGTTTCTTTCCTGTCTAGGGATCCGAGAAATTTTCACCCCTGCAGGAAAATTATGTCCCAGTTCCCAATGTCCGCATATTCTCACCCATTACGACCCAATGCTATAGCGCGATGGTGAGAATTGTGATCAGCTGTGTTGTGCGATAGCGTCTTGACAAAAGTTTCTGACTTACTTCCTCATGAATATAGCTTCTTATTGGCAGTCATGAAATATGGTTCGACCCATCAATTCCAGAAGTAATCGAGCCGAAGCCCCATCTTCTCGTTCCCAGGCATAATATCAAGTAGAGATTCCCACTCAGCTACCCAACTACCCATTCCCATCTTTCCAAGCCCTTGGACTAATAGCCCCGCTAACCTGTGTCGCAAATACGAGGGAAAGAAACAGCAAAAGTCCCAAATCACGTGACAAAACCACTCCAAAGAATTATTAGCCAGGCCGTTGTAAAGATCCATGGCATTTCCTATTTATCACTAATTCCCGTACTGCATCCCCAATCTCTTTGGACCAAAAGTGTGTGAAATCCGGGAACAGACCAAGGGATATCATACTCTCCCGGTAACTTATTAGAAGGAGTCTTACAAATACATACCACTAAAATCTGGCACTTCAACTAGCCGCTAATCACTACCAAAAGAATTGCTCAACATGTGGAAAAGTACCCGGTATGATATGACATGGGCGCATTCAACCGTTGGTTCACCACCCACGATCACCCTACTATCATACTGCCAATGGCGACCCAGCTACCCCCTCATGAGACATTTCGTAGGCGGCAGATACCGGGAAACTTCTCGCGCCAAGATCCAGCGCATATACGTATATATATTTCCCAGGGGACCAGCTCCTCCCTAGTCTACGTTTCCTCCACCAAGTTTTTTTTCTCCTCAGTAGACTATCAAGAGTCTACTGAGGAGGGCGATTCATTCCCCTCGAGTTATCCCCTCCCCACCTTACATTTGCCAATCGCCACGATCTCAACATCCACCTCTCGAATCTGTGACCACTAGACAACTGATAACCGGATTCGAGAGCCCTCGGGGGGGAAGGAAATCTCTTTTCCCCAAAGTGTGGATAGTGGTAAGGGAAGGTGGCGAGCCTCTGTAAGATCCTGAAGACAGCAGCGGAGTCCCACTTGATTTACTAATTCATTCTCAGGGGCTAACGAGCTGCTTGTTTATGCCGTGAAAAAGGGTGAGACTCCCATGTGGTGGGTAGTTTTTCCGAGGCAAAGTGCTTACTTTTCTATAAATTCACAGGTCCTTTCATCCGTATTGATGCACGGGATGACTCGGAGAACCCTGTCGGGTTCCTGCGCGAGCCGGGGTCACATATTGATTCCGAATTGTCAGTATCTCTCTCTCCCTCCCCCTCGACATTCCTCAACTAACCTTCCGAAAGATTTCTGCCACTGCACGGTGCAATTCAAGGACGGGAGAGCGGAGTTGATGAATTATGGGATCGGTGTGTGGCCCGCTAGACAAGGCAAAAATAAGCCTAGGCATCCATGAACTATGTCATGCTCTAGCATGGGGAGAGCGTACATGCTGCCCAGGACTAGTCACATTGACACTCTGGCTAATACCTTAGACAGCCTCCTCCTTCACCGGCCCACCCAAACTTTGATCTCCCTTTTAAACAAGAAGTTTTACGGAAAAAATGATCTTAAGCGGCATAAGAAGCCCCTTCCGAAATTAAACCAAATGGTTCCACGCGAGCCACGCAAGAACAGTAAACGGCCATAAACGCACAGAAAGGTTTGATTCACCTAACCCGAATAACCCGGCGTTAGCACTAACTGAGAGGCAGTCAGAACAACATTCGGTAAACTCGCAAGGTTTCGCCCCTGCGGATTCCCATAGTCGAACGCCACTCTTATCGGCCTTATGAGCCATCTGGAAGTTGTTTTTCCAGATTCAATCTTTCACTCATGGCTTAACTCATCACATATTCATATTTATTTTCCCTTCTGATTCCCCCTTTTTTTTCAAGACATGACTTGGTACTCGTGCCAAATTATGTCTTGAGAGAGGCCTCTGCCCTGTATGGAACCCTTGGACTTTCGACAAGAATTTGGGCTTGGAGTCTAAACTTCGGAATGGAAGTCCAAGGGTTTCCAGGTCTGGAAAATGCACTTTTTGTACTACTAAACACATTTAAACTTAATTAAATTCCATATCTACACCCATCTTTTTTCGTTGTTTCATTCCGTGTTATGTGACGAAGAACTGGGAAAGACGGACAACCGCCTATAAAACCCTAAACTAATCTCTCGGTTTTTAAAAAGATATGATACAAAGCAAAGAATCCTGAACCAATCCATGAGAAAGGGTCTAACCATGGTATAGCAATAACATACCTGCGTTAAGAGAAACTCAAGCGCAGTTTCAATCCGAACACACCATAATTTCTACCCGTACAGTACAGTACATCGCCCCGTGAGATAACAACGAGAGGGTATATCACACGCCTCTCTGCTCTCCGTATTCCCTTCTCTTATTACAATGCCTCCAAAAATCCGATCGATCGCCCTCAGTAAACTCATATCACATACAATGCCGTAAAATCTCAGGTATAACGAACTCGTCTGGACCGGTCCTGCAGCAATTTCTAGAGCTTCGAATGGCCCAAAAGAACGCCCAAAGAGGAGGTTTGCTTACTCTCTCTAGCTGCTGTTGGCAAGCCCTCTATCGATCGGAGGGTCTAATTTCTCTGCACGACCAGTCCCGACGAGTTTTCGTTATAACTGAGATTTTACGGGTGCCTCATCCCGCCATACTACCAATTCTGACAGCACCCTACCGACAGCACCACACTTAGTCACAAGGACTCCGCCTATATTCTCTCCTACATTTTCCCCAGCCAGATACATAACCAACTCGCGGTAATAGTCTTGCAGAGAAATCAGACCCTCAGATCGACGGAGAGCTTGCGAACAGGACCGGATAACGTAAGCAAGCGTCTTCGGATGTTCCTCCAAGCCATTCAAAGCTCTAGAAACTGCTGCACGACCACTCCAGGCGAGGTCGTTATACCTGAGATTTCACGGCACTCCGGCCAAGGTTAATCCCTAGTACGCCCGGGGGTAGTTGAGGCGAAGGGAGGTGCTATTGGCTCACAAGACATACCACCCACCCACCCAGAGATCAGTGCTCTGGAGGGCTCACCCAACTCGTTTTCCATCTTCAAAAAAAAAAAAAAAAAAACCGCTAAGATTGGCTTACCGTACGATGACGCTCATCACCAAACCTTGGTTAGCAAAAGGCTGAAAATCGCATAAAGTATTCTCAACACCCAATTGCTTTTTTATTCTTTTGCCTTTATCGTTCCCTAAGGCTCGGCCCGGTGCCTTGGATATAGTACTACCCTAGTCTGGATCTGTGACCTCGACGTATTGCCGTGCCGAATAAACATATTATCATACCCGAGTAGCACCTAATAGCGTTCTACACGTACAGTGCTTGAGTAACACTACTTGTTCAATTCGATACATTACACTAACTATACACTCCTAGGGGTTTTTTTTTTGTTTTTTTAGTGAGATAATCCCTGTAGAGTGATAGTGATGAAGCTCGAGTGATATTTTATGATGAACGCTTGAACATAAACCAGTTACGAATTGTCTCCATTCAAGTGAGAAGAGAAGGAAGTCTTAAGAGAAGAGAGAAAAGAATGAATAATGAAAAAGAGAAAGGGAGAGACTATGTAGAGAAGCGAACATATGGAAAACATGGGAGCGTGGGAATGCATACGTATGCATTCCCGGAACAATAAGAAGAAACCGCAGCTCAGCAGAACATTTCAAGCAATTAAGGAGATCTCAGCGGAACTGCCCCTGAGAGTGGCTTTAGAACTATGATACATTATAACAATATCACTGACAGCATGTATAGTACCGAAACCGGGCATAACTCATTGCGAAACGCACCCCCCCCCACCACACAAATTCCAATTATACAATACCACACTCTCTCCGCCGGCTACAATGGGAGAGGAACTCTTGTCCATCAATGCTTTTACCAAGTGGCTTTATGTGTACTGTACCGCACTGTACCAGGGCTAGGGATAGAAAAATGGTGAGCAGAATAGCACGTTTACAAAACCATGCGAACTCACTCTTTCCATTCAACGCATTCTGGGGCTTGAAAAAATTAAAAAATTAAAAAAAGATTGATATTCTAGTCTAAAGTTCTTTTCAAATATCTCTCCAAACAATTACAGATTATCAGAGAATTTGTTGGACACTTTGGCGTGCAACACTGCAAAGTTGAAGTTGAAGATAGTGCCAAGCCTTGCAATTTCCCATACAAAAAATGGTCAGAAATTGCGCCAAGACCAATGTGCCGACTACAGCTGTCACGACAATTTCTTAAACATTCTAGATACAGAGTTCTATAATAAAGGGTTGGAAAGTAAATTTTAAGGAATTGTTGCACATACCCGAGTATAGGTGAATATTTAGCCCAAATTAGTCCACTAGGTCAGTGGCCAGAAGGTTGTGAATAGGGCGATTCTCAGTGGAAAACCCTTACACTGCTCATCATTTCTAACGCGAGCCTCGTGCGGGCACAGTACGAATTAGTCCAGGATCACTCTTCTTGAAACTGAAGAGATGTCTTGAGATCCCACAATCGCTACAGCGGGAACCTGGCATCCGATATCGGATATGGGATAGTAGAATCACATCTGACATTAAAGCTTCCGTTTATGTTGCTGGCAGTTAAAGTGCGCTAACTCCATATTTTTGGGCTCCTGCACCATGTGACATTTTCAATGAACTGACTCTACGAGATACTGTTTAGCGTGCTATTTCCCAGAAATAACCTACCCTACCCGTAACCAGATAGAGTTATGGGCCACCTCAAAATCACATCGCAAACCACGTCTACTCAATGCCTCTCATCGACAAAGAAGGATCCGTATTTATTTAAAGATACCCGCAACTGAAAGAAAGAAAAAAAGGATTCAAGGAAGGAAGAAAAAACACCCCGTTTTAGTTTTTTCTTTTTTTTAGCGCTTCTTCGCAGCAGCCTCCTTAAGAACCTGTACCCCGATCCTGGTCAGTATGCTTGCATTCGAGAGGGTAGAGGGAGAATAATGACCTTCTTCACGATCTTCTGCTCCTCAATCAGGAAGGCACGGACGACACGGTCCTTAACACAGTTTGCGCAACGGGATCCACCATATGCACGCTGGACGGTCTTGGTAGGCTTGGAGACTTGGGAGTACTCGCGGGGACGGAGAGCGGGGACCTGTGGGATGTCTGTCAGTTATTGCCCTTTCCTCAAAAATCTAACCCAAATATTCTGCAATGGTATGGCTGCGGTGTTTGTGGTACTCGGTCGGCTGGTTGTAGAAAAAATGCTAGCATCACCCTCCACCCCGAATGCCCAATCCCCGGATCCACCAGTATCCCGCCTCACACAGAAACTCCCAATCGACCAAGTAACGACCATCCTACCACAGCCACCGCCAATCGCCCAAAAAACACAGACATAGAGGCGAATCGGGGTAAGCTCACGCCAGGAAGTTTAATTCCACAGTCACCACATTTAGGTGGGCTCCCTCTCTTCTTAATGTGAAGGTAGCGAAGCTTGCCGCCGGGAGTCTTAATAACGCGGACCCTGTTGCTGCGAGTATTGTACCTAGATCACCCTCCCACAATCAGCCGCCGAATCTAAACCCTGCCATGTCCGTTCGAGTCCACGATGGGAGTAAAAAAACTCACGGATTCCTCCGCCTCTAGGTCCTAGTTAGCAGTTCGCTCGGGAAAAAAACTGCCTAGGGGGAACATACATAGGTCAATCTGGTAGAAACCATTGCGTCTGGTTATCGTCGTAGCGGAATTTGTTGTTGGGTGATTTGTCGGTCGACTCGGTTGTCTGTTTGCTGTTGTGGCCCTTTGGATAAAATTTGTTGGAGTTTGTGTGGCCCCTACCTGGAGTGTGCGGATCCAGCAGTCATAGGGTTTGCCCGTTCGTGGCTGACACAAGTGAGGCTGGTGGGTCACAGCACAGCCACTGGGTCAGGAGAGAGGCCGAGGTTACAAAGATGCGGATTGCTATCGTACCGCCGGTTAATTAGACTAGTACTCGTATAATACGGTAGGTTTCCGCACCAAAGATGATGCGACGAGTTACCGACACTACTCATACAAGTATCTAGACTATTAGCAATTCATTTGAAGAACAGTGCTCGTCGGGAGAGCTCGTAGTCATCACCAATAAGTGCGACATTGAGTCTTTCCGGTGGTAATAGCGCAACAACATTGTCCCGAAACCCCAGCACAACAAACCGTCCTCAAGTCCACACGTACCAGCGGTACATACTGTACCGGTCCCTGACTACCGGCGCATCTTAGAATCGAGGCACCATACCAGAGAATTGGTGCATCAGACTTTAATATAAACAAACCTCAATTTACCCTCCAACCCAGCCCCTATCTTCAAAACTCGGCCGCCCATTCTCCCACAACCCAAATCCAATCCCGCGCAAGCTCTCGTCTCACAACCTTATACGCACCGCAGATCTCCCCCAAAACGTCCCTGATCTACACCCCAAAAAGCCAAAGGCTCAAAGGTAAAAACAAACCACCTTACAAGTAAAACCCCCTTCCCTTTCCACCATGTCATCCCTAAAATTCTTACCCGGATCTAGGAACATAAAACCCACTCCTCCTTCTCATCTTCACCATCCTCTTTTTTATTCCCATCAGTGGTACTATTCTATACCCGGTAGTAGCTTCCACTCCCACCTCCACCCTCAACCTCGCCTCCGCAAGCGCACCCGTAACAGCAACGCAACAACCGACCTCTGGCGAGCGCAAGGAGTAGGCCAGTTCCCGACTTTCCTACACTTGTATTCGCCCCCAACGCCACTGCCACTATTTCTATCCCTGGGGCAGACGGTTGGGTTGAGGAACCCGAGCTGGTGGAGGGGCTATTATACCGTTACCACAGCTGCTACCACCACGACGGCACATATAAGGAAGGAGGCAACGACAGCGGGAATGAGTAAAGGCATCATGGAAAACAGCACGAATTCCGCTGGCGTTGCTATCGTTGCTATCGTTGCTGCGGCCACGACTAACTCTACATCCTCCTCCTTACAAAAGGCAGATGCGGGGCAAGATCCGCAGGTCTTCACCCCCGCATCCGCCCCGGCGGAAGAACCTGAAGAAGATTTGTATACAATCTGCACCCGCCTGTCACAGAAGGTACACCTCTTTTTAGAAACCGACTTCTCCAGCGAACTGTTAAAAGGCGTGCAACGCCAGACACGCATTTCACTAGGCGTGATTGAGGAGGCTTTGCAGCGATATAGGCACCTCTCCCCCACCCCCGCATCCCTCACTGCACTACTAAGGCTTTCAACAGATTAGAAAACCTCTCCATATCCTTTAATGGTGGCAAGGACTGTCTTGTCCTCCTAATCCTCTTCCTCGCCTCTCTCCCCCCGTACCTACCTTCCCCCTCCCAACCGACTTCCGCCGCTTCGGGGGAAAAGAGAGAAAGAAAGATAAACTCAGTATATGTAACAACAACCTACCCCTTCCCCCAAGTCGACGCCTTCGTGCAAACTTGTATCAGGGCCTACCACCTCTCCTTAGCCCGCTACTCCCAGCCAATGAAGTCGGCCTTCGAACGCTACCTACAGGAAAACCCAAACGTGCAGGCGATATTCGTGGGCACGAGGAGGACAGACCCGCACGGAGAACTTTTGTCACACTTTGACCCTACAGATCATGGATGGCCAAAGTTCATGAGAGTGCATCCGGTGGTGGATTGGGGGTACAAAGATATTTGGGGGGTATATATCCTTCTTTCGGAATAATGTGCGGAAGGTAGTGGCGCTAACTGCGGGTATGATTGGGGAACAGTTTCTTCGTGAGTTGCAGGTGCCGTATTGCGTGCTTTATGATATGGGGTATACGTCGCTCGGCGGGACCAAGGATACACACCCCAACCCAGCGCTTTTAGAGGACGGGACGGGGGTGCAAGAGGGTGAAGGTGGGGAGAGGAAGCGGAGATTTAGGCCTGCATATGAACTTGTGGAGGATGGGCAGGAGAGGTTGGGTAGAGACCGGTAGAGGCTTTTTTCTTTGCTTGGTTATGATAGACACTAGAAAAGAGGAGAGGGCGAGGGATTCAGTGGGGCAATACATCTAGATTTTTTTTCCCCTTCTTCCTCATTGAAACTTAAGATTTTTGGAGGGTTCGAGTTTGGTGGCTGGGGCAAGTCTATGGAGCTTGGAAGGTATGATGCGCAATTGCACGGGCTGCGATGATGATATAAGCAGATCTGCGCGCCGATAGACCGGTGGTTTCCTTTTTTTCCATTCATTTCCCACGCATCTTGTACTATGCTGTACTACCCCCCCTGTCCCTCACAACTAGATTTAGAGTCACCTTATTATAAAGCTGAGAGACTCAGTATCATACATCTCACTGCAATCTTCACCAAAAATATAAACCAAATATCCACATAGCGATGGACCCCCAAACCACACCAAAACAGCACCGCCCTTCCGTTACATTGCCAAACAGCACCGCAGCAAGCCCTACCGCAACTCAAACCATCCTGCTCTCGTATTATATGTATATACATCAAGCGAGCACAACGCAACAAGAACACTTCCGAGTTCCTAGAAAAACCACTTACCTAACCCCCCCCTCAACACCCGGCCAAACCAAACCGGGACCGGAACCACTCCAAGCCCTCACTTATATACCATACACATGATACCATGTTGCACACGCATCACGCACCTACATACGCTCCCCCCCCTCCCCATACAGAACCCCCCGCACCGCATCCATCCCGCACTGTAGTCCACCACACCCCGAAACCTAGCGGAAAACCCCCATACCCGCATCGCAACCGGAGAAGAGGAAAAGAGGAGGAGGGGGAAAGGAAGTATATACGATACCATTCCCAGCATGAGTGAGTATACAACCATACTCCAATCCCCGAAACAAAAAAAAGGACAGCACGCCACAATACCATAACAACCCGCTCATAAGGCCTCGAAAAAACTACGGGGTCGCTGCTTCTACTTATATAATAACACCTTTCCCCATCCCCACACACGATACCAACGCCACGGTATTGTAACTATCCACCGGGGGAAGTGTAATACGATGGCTCTAAATTTTAGTTTCCCGCTCACCCGCTCACTCACTCACTCACACTGGATCCTACCTGACGTTTTCATTTTCGCTCTAGTAGGAGTTAGGTTAGGTTCGGTTCGGTTCGGTCGGTGTTGGTGGGTGGGGTGGGCACTTTCTCCCACCATTTTCGCATCTCGTTCGAGGGGAGTGTGGCGGAGTGGGAGGGGAGGGTGGAGGTCGAGTGATGGCTTGTGATTTGATGTTTGGGCGTCGCGGTGTGTCCCTCCGAAAGGGTTGTGTAGGTGTGGGATTTAGTTTGGGTTGGCTTGGGGGGGCGGAGGGGGGAAAGTGAACTTATGTGTTGGGCGGGATGGACAAAGTTGCTGGAGAAGTGAAGCAAGAGTACCATAAATTAGGTATGGCAAGCACCGTGACCGGGCGACCCGATCAGCAAGGAAGCAATGACAGATGTGGTATATAATTCGGCTACAATGGCTTAAAAGATAAGATGAAAGAAGGAAAAAAGAAGTCAAATTTAATTCAAAGAAAGCGGAGATGAAGAGTAAGGAGAATGATAGAAAATGGAGAAAAAATGCCATGAATATAATAAAACCAACCTCCATCCCCAAAAAGACACACACCCTTCTCCTCCTTTATCTGCTCTACTACAATTAGTATAGTACTACTTCTTAAACCCCCCAACCACATCAGCCACCAAATATTCAACCTCTAGGCCCGCCTCTTTATATACTGTCTGGACCAAGAGCTGCGCTCGCCGATGTACATCTATAAACTCCTTTTCCAGCGCGGCCAGGATACGCTCCACCAACGCAGCGTTATCATCCCCGCCATCGGTGGCAAAATGCTTGTCAACCCTCTTCTTAAGCGTCTCAATGCCGCGGCGGATCTCTTTCCCGTCGTGGTGCGCGAGCGCCTTCTTGAAGACTTGTCTTGAGTGGGAATGGCGTGAGGGAATGTCATCCGCGCCACCCCGCTGCAGGACTTCCACTCCCTCGACGAAATCTAAAAGTTTGCCCAGCGGGCGCCGAATGACGGAGGAGGTATAGAGGCCAACATGCTCGGCGAGATCGCGTTCTGCGCGGGTCTTAAAAAGCGTGAGCACGGGGTTTGTAGTGTTCAAGGGCAGTTCTTCTAGGTAGTGGTGCATGTTCTCAATCATCATTATGTGGTAGTTTAATTGTTCCTTGTCCTCTGGGTCGAGACTGGAGTTTGCAACCGTGGGGCTTTCCTTGGCAATTGCGTGCAGGGATTCAAACATGGCTTTGTTTATGCGCTCGTAGCCGTCATTTACCAAGTCGCGGATATCAAGATCGGGGGGGGACCCGGGGACTTCGGCGGGGAGTTGTTCTTCGATTCTGCTAGCAAAGGACTGTGAAAGTATTAATATCGGGCCTTCAAAATGGCCCATGAGTGGTCACTTACTGGGAACACCTTCATGAATGGAATAACGCCCTTTCTCTTCTTAATCTTAACCTTTGTCTCTTCAATGGCCTTGACCTGATCATCCAGGAACCTGGAAAACAACCCTGCAAGACGATCGTGCAATTTCTGCAACATCTTGAGCAAAAACTCCTGGTCTGTATCTGGAAGAGCGGCCATCTTTGTTTCAAGTGCATACAGCACACCAACGCCCTGTAAAGGATCTGCTCTAATGGCCCACTCAACAAGACTCTGCAAATCCTGAGGCAGGAAGCCAAAGAGCTCCGTCATAAAGTCCGATACCATCTTCACCTTCGCCTTGTCCGCTTCAACAGGCCTTAACCCACCGAGATCTCCAATCCTCCGGTGCTCGGCCGCCGGCGAGTTCGTGATGAACTCGGAAAAGTCTTGCGGCAACCGCGACGACATCTGGAAGAACTCAACTATGAAATTCTGCTCCTTTAGTACTATGTTATACATCTCTGTCAGGGCTCCTGCGAAAGCCTCATGTGAACTGATCATTCCATCTTGATTCTTGTTCTTGAGGTGGTCGCCGGTTGGTGACCTGATCTTTGCCAAAGTTTGTGATCGTTTGACGGTCAATTTCCGGGCGGCCGTTACAGCGACGTTGTCATTCTCCTTCTCTTGCGCGGTAAAGACTGTTATAGTATTAGCATCTAGAAACTTGCCTTTAATAATATAGGCGGGTAATTTACGCAGATCTATTTCATCAGACTTTTTGGTGATCTTCTTCCACGCCAGCACGTGCTCCCTAAATTCGTCTTGGAATAAGCCTGAGACGGGTTTCTCGTAAAGCTTCTGCAGCGCGTAGTAATCCTCCAAGTCAACGTCTTTGGTAAAGACGATTAGCGCAGAGAATTTGTAAAGTGCCACATAGGCGCTATCATGTCCCAGCAACTTTGGTTGCTCGGGACTGATGGGACCATTCTTTGAGTTCTTTGCGAGCTCGACGACCTCTGCCCCAAACTTGATGGTCATGAACTGTTTCATTCTCGCCAGGAACGAGTAGGTATCCTTTTGATATCCCTCCTTTCGCTCTTGAAGAGCCCTCATGGAGCCAATCCCCCCATCGCCCCAGGAACCTCTCCGACCACTCTCGACAGGTGACTCGGGTGCATTTCGCGCCATCTTCGGGTCGATAGTCGTCATTGCCTTGTAAAGAGCGAGCAGAGTATCTTCAATAGACTGGAGTGCTTGAGGGGAGTCTAACGATCCATATTTGAGTACCTCAAGTTGCTGAGGCACAATGGATATGGTGGTCATGAGATTCTGCAGCTCTCGCTGCAAAGTTTTCTGATTAGCGGTTTGGACCTGGAGGCCCTGGGACTGATTTTCGATGTGAGAGATGTCATCATTTAAGCTCTATATATTGGTTAGTATGAATTAGAAGGGGGGAGGTGTGGAGAGGTCTATGCTCACGGTCAGTTCAACGGCATATAGGGTCAACAGTGCATCCATCTCATCGCATTCCTGAATCGCCCTATCAAGGAGGTTGGACAACTCCTCAACCCTGGGATCACCATCAGTATTCACGATAACATTCTTGGCCTCAACCTCCGCAATCTCTTTGCGAATCTTCACCTCCAAAGCATCAACCTTTCCTTGCGGATCCCAATCGAATTCTCTCAGTAGTTCCTCAATGTCGACAGTCACCCGCGAAGTATCTACATCGTCCAGGTAAGAAGATTTGACCGATCTACGCTTCCTGCCCTTGGTATTTGGTGATCGCGATCTACTTCTCTCACCCCGCTGGCCACCATCACCCAAGCCATCTGGCGACGTGGACCCGCCTGGGCCGGTAGGAATTTCCAATGAATTGTGTTTTGGTCGGCTAGGAGAGGCATTTCGTGTAGTAGAGGGAGGCAGCGTCGGAGGTTTGTCTTTGGATGTAAGAGTAGCTCTCCGGACCTCGTCCCTTAATGATGGCTCAATCTGTTTTCCCGGAGACCTCTGGTTAGATGATGATGATGCTGGTGGGAGGTCACGAGCCGTGGAAGGTGAACGTCTACGTTCACCCGGTGCACCTGCGGTGCCATATGATCCATTCTCACCACGTGCGTCCCGATCCTTGCGCTCCTCCGGATATTTGATCTGCGGTACCTCCTCCTGTCCTCCCGGATCCTGAGACGGCGTTCTGGACATAGCGGTCGGCGTTGTAGGAGTCTTTGGTCGTTGTCTTCGGTCTCCCATCAGTCCTCCTGCAGCGTATGTGTTTGCCGCCAAACGGAATTGCGACGCTACGTCCTTGCTAGACATTTTCTTGACTGGGCCACGTGGGTCAACCAATAGAGAAGGCTCGGGGGGAACTGCCGGAGGAGGGGGAGGAGGTGGCCCTCTGTTGCCATTGCCGTAGGGATACTGTTCTGTGGCTTCTCGAGATCGATGACTAGAAGCGGAAGGAGTACGGAACATTCTCTCGGACGATGGCATACGACGGATTCCTTCCTCTAGAGGAGCTCCCCTAGTGGCGGAACGATCTCTACCAGACCTTGAAGATCCGTTTGATGGCCGCCTCCCTGGCCCCTGTGGAGGTATGGGGGGTGGGGGAGGTGAGGGATCATTGGGAGCTGCGCCCGAAGCGGCCGAGTAGGCCGAAGCTCCAGATACATTCCGAGTCCCGGGGGATAGGTCTGGTGGTCTCCTACTGCTTGGAAGCTGATCACTCGATTGCGATGGTCGTAAAACGCCGGGACCAGTGCGAAGCCCATCGATCCCCTTATTCCTCGGCGACTGCAGCCTTCCCGGTGACGCGGCCATATTATCCATAGAGACGGCTGAGGTGAGGTTGCGAAGGGGGGTTGGCTTGAGTGACGAAGAAAACTGCGATGGACCTGGAGATATGGGCGAGGGGCCAAGGGGTGAAGTTCCCCCCATATCATCCCTCAGTCCTTCCTGCAAAGAAGCCGCACCGCCCAACATCTTATCAACTTCCGTCCCTCCAAAACCGATCAACTTTGGAATCTTTCCGCCCGTGTACTTTTTGTAGATCTTGAGCAGCGAGGAAATAAAGAAATCCTTCTCTTTACCCGAATTGGCCTGCCAATAGTAAGGTTTAATAATGGTGACTGTGAATCCCTTCTCGAACGGCGCGGCATAATTTTCTATCTCGGACAAATCATCCAGGTTCCACGTCTTTCCAATCTGGAAGGCCCCGTTCGGATTCTCACGAGCTTTGTGCATGCGAACTCGCCCAGTCTTCCGCACAGCAACCACAATCACCCGGGACTTTTTCTGATCGCGAGGGCCATCCACAGGTGGTGGAGCCGATGGGGAGGCACCATCCTCGATAACTTTGCAGTGTGTGATGTAAGATTCTAGGACTAGCTCGGGCGAAACGGGGCAGAGACAAACAAGCAGCGAGCATTAGTTTATTCGTACACGAGCAGAAGGGAGAAAAAACAGCCATTAACATACGAGCACCGTCGACATCGGGTTTCGAAAAACACGAAGCGATGATCCGCTTCTTCTCGTCTTCAAACTGTCGAGCTTTTGCACTCGCGGGTAAGGGAGGAGGAGGAGGCCCAGCTGCACCAGGGCCAGGAGCTCGATTCGCTTGAAATTGGTCGGCCATGGTGACGGCAAGGCCCGGGTGGAAGTATGTAGGTGGGACAGAAGGGGCTGCCAGATTGCTTCGAAGGGGAGGAAAAGAGAGCTGTCTCCAAGGAGATCTCGGAGGGACTCTTGTGTGCGGGTGTGTGGATTTCGCAGCTCAATGTTTGAGGTTGCAACAGAGGTACGATGGGTAGGGTACCGGTATCCGAAGAGGTGAGGTAGCAGGTAGGCCGGGGGGCTGCCAACCAGCAACCCAGCTCGAGGTGCCATAAAAGGTGGAGGCGATATGAAAGTTAACATGATATGATAGGATAAAATGGTCCTCGGAGTGAAATAATCTTGGACAGATTTTACAATCTATGAAGGTTTAGCGACGGTTGCCCTACATTCTGTATAATAGACTACGATACATGTTTAGCGGGCAAGCAGTTGAACCGTGATGGGGAAACGGGAAGCCACAACACCAGCCACGGCCACAACAATCCCGACAATAAAAAGTACGGTACCGTGCCTGCGCCACTAGACCCCTCGTCTGACAGCATGGACGTTTCTGTTTGTGGGGAAGTTGGGACCACCCGTTCAAGGCTCAATTCAACACTGCCGGTATGCTGACTGCACAATAGGGTCGTACCGTACGTGTACATACCGTACTATACTTGGCCGGTGTCCGTCAGTGTAATACAGCGAATTCAACAGCGGATCCAGGAACGAAGAATACAGTGACACTTGGTGACTCTAGAGCTGATACCAGTATGGCCCACCATGCAATGCAATCCTTCTGTGGTTCTCGTGTTACCCGTATTTTGTACTCGAGTACTTGTATTTGGAATTACCGTATCCTATGATACACTGAAAGCTCATCCCGTGTCAGCACTGCCCGTACTCGAGTACCGTATCCCTACCGTACTATTATCAACCCCGGCTCATCCGAGGCTGAATACCGAGATGTATCATATCATACCAAAATAATTCCAAATCATTTCTATTGTAGCCATTTCCATCGTAATGCCCATACCAGTACAAGTACCCACTGATAAATAATATTATACAATAACACAGTAAGACAGATTTTTAATAGGGTGAAATATCAGATATCAGATTGCAAGTTCAGAGCCTCCTCCTTGTCCTTCACAAACAACCATCCGATCCCCAGGCACAATGTTTCTCGCTCAGCCCCTTCCCCCCCTGAGACCCACAAGCGATTGCCGCACAGACACTTCTTAATGACGCAATCTACCATAGCATTCCAAATCCTCCACCATTTTTCCATGCGCTGAATCCATTTCTCCAGATCTCACCCCCCCCCCCCCAAACCCACCTCTATATAACCCCCCCCCCCCGCCAACACCGACAAGCTGGCCATCTTCATAATAGCAGTCCTCCTCCTCCTAGCCCTCGCGACAACGTTAATGTTCTCATCTCTCCTCTCTCGCCTCACCCGCCTCTTCTCCGCCAGCAGCTTCACCTTGGGTCCTATTGGTAGCAGCATGTCTCTTCCGCAGGCCACCGAAAAAGCAACATTCGCGGCTGGGTATATACACACCTCCACTCCAGCTAGTATTCTAATACTGATAGATGTGGGAGGAAAGGTGCTTCTGGGGTGTCGAGCATTTCTTCCGCAAGCACTTTACAGGCAAAGGCCTATTAGATGCTCGGGTCGGGTACATCGGTGGGGACACCGCCCACCCCACATACCGCTCCGTTTGTACCGGGAAAACTGGCCGTACGTACCCATCGACGTCCCCCTCCCTCCTCTCTCCCACGCTAACATCGCAAAAGACGCCGAGGCGCTCCAAATTCTCTATAATCCTTCAGAAGTCACCTACGAGAGGCTCCTAGAATTCTTCTTCCAGATGCACGACCCAACGACGGTGGATCGTCAGGGACCGGATGTCGGATCTCAGTACCGGTCGGCAATATTCTTTCACAATGATCAACAGGAGAAGGCTGCCAGAAGAGTGCTAGAGAAGGCTCAGGAGCAGTGGTACAAGGTTGACATGGCAACGCAGGTGATCCCCGCTGGGGAGTGGTGGGATGCGGAGGACTACCACCAGCTTTATTTGGATAACAGTGAGTTTTTCAACCCGACCCTTGGATGTTTGATGGGGGAGAGAGGGAGAAGGGTGCTAACAGTGGGATGGCAGACCCGGGAGGTTATGAGTGTCCTTCGCAGTAAGTTTCCTGTCATTCGATTGTTTGCTTGCCGGAAGAGGAGCTGATGAGGGTGTAGCTATGTTCGGAACTTTCCCCCGCTTACTTGATTGGTTCAGTGTGGGACGTGAATTGATGGATGGCAATGTTTTGTGAAATTTAGTGCTGAAATGGAAATTATGTCGCTGTTTTCAAATATGCCCTATGACCAGGGCGTCTTGAGCGCTGAAATCTTAGTTTTGTTGCGATGTGTTAGTCTAGTGCCTTTTCTTCCCGGTCGGTGGCTCGATTTATACACATGAGGGTCTACCGATTTATTCAGGCACGGATGTGAAAACTCTTCGCCTCGGATGGCACTAAGAGGAGAGGCTGTTGGCTGCGTCCGCTATTGCTTCCATAGACCAGTCAATCAGTTGAATTCCCCACCCACAATCCATTGCATCTCGGGTTCTAGTTCTACCATACGAGTGATCTTTTGTGAACCCAAGCCACTGTTAGTATCTGGTATAGCGCTAGGGACCTCGACGAAGTGGAAATACTAGGAGAGATTGGCGACCACCCCTTAGCCACAGTGGATACATCCGGGAGAAGAAAAACGTGAAGGCAAATTGAGGCCCCAATCCTAGTTATCGCTCCCGGGGGGAAGAGAACTAAGTTAGTGATTGCTCACGAACCAGCCAAATTACTATAGTAGACATTAGAATGCGCATTTGGCCCTTCCACGGATGTATGATTATACCGCTCGTCCCTTCCGCCCAGGGAGAGTGCGGTGCTCCGAACGCGTGTTGTGGTGCAATTCTTGTGACAGGAATGCAGAGGTTGTGGACTAACTTAACTTACACTTTCAGGGGGGGATTTTTCTTTTTCCATTGCTTTCTTGAGGAGGGGTGTGTAGTTTTCTCTTCTTTTATGGATAATAGCTCTTTTTCCCCTCTTGTTCTGGTTTCTGCCCATCTACGGGTCCTGGATCGATGAGTGCGCCCATCCGCTCAGGCATGGTTTCTCGCATGTTCATCTGTAAAATCTGGTGATAGGGGGCTACGATTTTTAAGATTGAGGCTAGGGATGGACTAGGCGGCGTGTTATTTATGCTGACTAGTGTCCGGATCTGGTGGGAGTATGGGTCTAGAGAAGGAGGTAGCTACGGAATGGGGAGTTAGTGTGTGTGTGTGTTCATTGTCAGAGTGGTTAGTTTAGTCATGAATGGTGCTTTTAAAGGTACTATATGATATAACACTGGCGCCTCTACGCTAATTCCTCCAAGCAGAACCCCCAGCCAACAATTCACAACTTACAATCTGCGATTCTCCACCACTTGTACAGTAAGTAGTAAGCAGTATGACACCGGTAAGGCAAAATCCGCCGTATCCCGAGGAAGTAAAACACTTTTTATGATCGGCACGACGTTATGCACTCTTCTCTAAATGAAATGAGGGTGAAAGAAATGAGGAAACGGCTTCTGCACAACCCTGATTCCGATGCTGTATTATTGGTGGTGGGTGGGAATGGTTTGGTTAAGTGAGGAAGGGGGGAGATGGGGAGGTGGTGGTTTTCGATAGATAATAGTAGGTTAGAGTTCACGCGGAGCATCATAGTGTACATTCTTTAGCACTGAGGAGATGGTCTGGGGCGGGGTGAGGTCGCCAATTGGCGCTGCTGTTACATCCCCCGTTCGTCGAAAGAAAGAAGGGAGAATGGGATGTGGTGAGCTGAGTTGTGACGGCTTGTTTTTAGCAGCAGCTTTAGTTAGAGATGCTTGGGTCTCTTCTCCTCTGGAAATTTCGACACTCTTGGGGTTTTCGTCTGCTTCAGTCATTGTACAGACTTCCGATAAAGGGAAAGAAGATCTATATCCTCTGGCACTTTCAACGTCTCTTGCTTGCGCACTTTTTCTTTTCTCTCAGATAAATTGCCTAGCTCCTGCATCACAGGGCACTATTGGATGCATTGTTGGCCGAAGCTTTGTTATCAAAAATGCCATATCTCATCACCTTTGAGCGCCCAACTTATAATAGCATCAAATTACCACATAACCCTACAAGCCGCAGCGCCCACTCACTCACTCACTATAACAACATATTAAATCCTGGGCACATCCCTCAGCATATCTCGAGCGCATATGAACGCCGATACCAGCAGTTTTCTGATTGAGCACCCTTCTCTATAAGCACTTCTGCAAACCCCCAACACATGAGCTGAGATTCAGAGCTTCCTCCGTACGGAATGACTTCTGTTGGAGAAGCCCGAGCTTAATTGACGGAATAATAGCCGGACTTTGGATCCCCCGATATCCACCCGCTCGGAGATGTATTTGTGTAACGGTTCGGGGGGGGGGGGGCTGATAGGGGAAAAAGTGTCAGATTGGGATCCGTGTGGTATCATATTGCTCTGCCGATGAGGCATTGTGCGTAAGGCGACTGAGCGGCGATGATGGGGTTTGGTTAAGAAGTCTTGTGGACTACCTTTCTAAGCTTCGTCCCGGACTGGGCAGCGGCGGGACTGTTTAGACGAGGAGGTTGAGGACCAGCTCTGTCCATCTGCCGTTAGACGACACTCGGTTTATTTGATTATTTATTCGCTTTTTTCTTCCACTTCATTTCACCGTTAGTCGCTCTATTGTTGACTTAATTCTTGATATTAATGTTTTCAAAAAGGGAGGAAAGGAGGGCTAATAATCGTCTTTCCGTTATTTGCTTGTTTGGCTCTACTGTCTGTTGTAGAGAAGAGGTCTGCGATGCCGGCACAGTTGGGTCGAATTGAGCATGTTTGGGGGCACGGACGTTGGCGACGCATGGCAGGTGTCAAGCCTTCCTTTCCCCTATCGGATGGTACGGTACTCCCGAAACCTAGGGTAGAAGCATGCGAGGTCACGCCATCGACTAGCCTGTGGATGAAACAGCTAAACACCTGTGCTCTGGAATACTTGTACCCCGCTTAAGAAGCGCCCTGCATTTTTCTCCAAGGATACCCCTCCCATAAAGGAGAGCAAAGTAATAATAAAAATGCCCCCCCCACGGTCCTACCCCCTACCAGCCAAAACCCCACTATCCTGCGCTCTAGAGGTTCCCTCTCTCCTATGATACCCCCCTTCACAATGCACCAACTAACCCCACCCCCTAGGGTAAGGCTCTCCTCACAACCCCAACCTTCAACAAAGGTTCCGCCTTCACCGCTACCGAACGAGAAACTTTCGCCCTGGAAGGCCTTCTCCCGAGCACCATCCAAACCCTAGACCAGCAAGTCCAGCGTGCCTACGGCCAGTACCATGCTTGTGGCAGCGACATCGCCAAGAATGCTTTCCTGACCAGTTTGAAGGAGCAGAACGAGGTTCTGTATTACGCGCTCCTCGCTAGGAATGTTAAGGAAATGTTACCGGTCGTGTACACGCCAACGGAGGGGGAGGCTATTGAGAATTACTCGAGGATGTTTCGGAGGCCGGATGGTAAGTCTTATTTTCCCTTGCACTAGTTCTCATACGGGAGGGAGGGTTTATGGGGTTTAGGGTGCTTTTTGAACGTCCTGGAGAAGGAAAAGGTTCAGAGGTTGTTGGCCGAGTGGGGAGATGAGGATGAGGTTGATTATATTGTGGTTTCGGATGGGGAGGAGGTGAGTGGTTGTCGTTCGGGTGGGAGAGGGGGGATTAGGGTTAACACTTGGAGGGGGGCATACGCAGATTTTAGGGATTGGCGATCAGGGTGTTGGTGGGATTGGGATTAGTATTGCCAAGTTGGTGCTTATGACATTGTGTGGTGGGGTATGTATAGTTGGCTGGGACTCGCGCACGCGTTGTGGTTGAGCTGATTTAAGTATTTGGCTTGGATAGTTACATCCAAATAGGTGGCTTATCCACTAGTGTCTCGTATCGGGATAGAAGGCTTACGTGCAGATTAGAACCCTCCCAGTAGTCCTCGACTGCGGAACAAACGTACTGTAATCCCAGATTTCACCCTCCCAAGGTCCAAGCCCGGGGAGGCAGGACTAACAGACCCCAGAACCCAGACCTCCTCAACGATGAACTCTACCTCGGCCTCCACCAACCTCGAGTTCGCGGGAAAGAATATGGTTCTCCCCCTTCCATTATCCTCCCCTTTGGGCGCTCACCCATAGATTTGATACCAGATGACTTCGTGGACACCTTCGTACATGCCGTTCGCGAACTCTTCCCCAATGCCACCCTCCACTTTGAGGACTTTGGCCTAGGAAATGCAAGGAGGCTGTTGGAAAGGTATCGGCCGGAAATGGCCTGCTTCAACGATGACATCCAGGGCACTGCTGTCGTGACCATGGCAGCCATAACCGCCGCGGCCTGGGTGACCAAGATGGAAGTATGTGACCTACGGGTTTTGGTATATGGTGCTGGGACAGCGGGGATGGGTAAAGTGTATTTCCAACGGCTCTAGGAATGAGGTACTGAGGGGTGTATAGGCATTGCGGATCAATTCCGCGACGCAGTAATTGAAGGCGGGAAATCTAGAGAGGAAGCAGTTAAGCAAGTTTGGTATCATACCTCTACCATTTCCCTATCCCTCGCCGATATATGATGCTAACCTGACTCTCCATCCAGGCTAGTTGACAAGCAAGGCCTCCTCCTGCACTCCTCCTCAACCCTAACCCCGGCACAGAAGATCTATTCTCGTGCAGACTCCGACTTTACCTCCGTCGACACAAAAGATCTAATATCCCTTGTGCGCGCCATAAAACCCCACGTCCTAATCGGCACAAGCACCCATCCGAACGCCTTCACCGAATCCGTCGTGAAGGAAATGAGCACCCACGTACCCAGACCCATAATCCTCCCGTTATCGAACCCCACACGCCTTCACGAGGCACGCCCATCCGACGTGCTCGCATGGACCGACGGGAGAGCGCTGGTAGCAACGGGCTCGCCCTTCCCCCCTGTCACACTCGAGAAAACCGGGAAATCCTACGACATTGCCGAGTGCAATAACGCTACCGCCTTCCCCGGTATCGGTCTCGGCGCTGTGCTCTCACGCGCGAGCAGGATCTCGGATAAGATGCTGTTTGCCGCTATTAAGGCCATTGCGGAGCACGCCCCTGCGCTGAAGGATCCGGATGCCCCGCTGTTGCCCGACGTAGCGGATGTTAGAGAGGTTAGTAAGAATGTTGCCTGCGCGGTTATTAGGTGTGCGGTTGAGGAGGGGCTTGCCAGGGCTGCGGGAATTCCCGAGGGTGAGGAGGGCGAAGGAGGGTTGAAGACCTGGGTAGATATGCAGATGTGGGAGCCTGAATATAGGCCACTGAGGAAAGTTAGGCCTGAGGAGAGTTCTAGGGCAGCGAAGGGCGAGCTGGGAGTGGGTAGGAGGGCGTAGAGGGTTAAAGTACGGTGATGCCAACCTCTGTCTGACTGGGTTTTACGGGGGTTTAAATTATCTTATGGGAGAAGCTCAGTAGGTGGGGATGTAGATAGAGGAAAGTGCCTTTACTGCTGATGCCTGCCCGAAATTCTCAACCCCGGCAGAGGGAAGTTGGGGAATAAAAGGAAGAAGCCTCTCAAAAGATGATACCACACTGTGAAGGGGGAAAACTATGCCAATGCACGACCGACACGACAATTCCTCCCCAAGCACCCACCCACTCACTCATCCATCGCAGGAAGGCGGAAAAGGGATGGACGGTGTCCCTACCTATGAGGAAACGCTCATATTAATATACATGACCTCCCCCTCATCACTTGAACCGCTAACAACAAACCCATCCCTACTCCCCCCTGCCCCTGTGCCCCTCCCGCTTGCCCTTTTCTCTCTTTCCATTCCTTCCTTCTCAATTTCCCCATTACATGTTTAAATATCACTTAAAATACCCCATCATGTCAAAATACCCCACAGAATAGAATCCTCACGACGCACCCAAGATCATTTCTACCATAGTGTTTCCACATTACTTGAGCAGTAAAGCACCACAGTCAATGGGGAAACTATGATACAAACACTGCATCCTGCCTTGGCTCCCTCCCCCTCCACCAACCTGCTCCACTTCTTGGTCCCGGGGGGGGTGGGAGTTGTGCTCCCCATTCTCGCCAGAACTAGACGACACTAGAAGCACTCGATAGTGCGGTACAGTACAGTACACTGCACCACATGGTTGCACGTGGCGTGCAACCCCGTGTCCGAAGCTAACTCCACTGGTGCACTCTAGTATGATATAGCTCTTATCTGCGGGCTACTTCGACTGCGGATAGTCTACCCTCCGTGCTACGCATCCATGGTTGACGGAGTAGCCTCTGCGGGCCATACAGAGCATAAGTTAGTGTTGACAACACTTTTCTCAAAAAGCAACTATGGTGGCAACCCCCCCCCCCCCCGGACCAGTACGGTAGCCAGAGTCAATGAGGGAGATTTTTAATGTTTTCTAACCCTAGACTCGACTATTAACTATTGAACCTATTATCCCCTTAATCCCGTAAACTCGTAAACTCTAAGATTATTATCCACAGACTGAATTCTGACCTCTGCTCCTCCTCCTCCTCCTCAGAATAACACCCAACCAAACCAACCAACCCACAGGATTTCACGAAAAGATCCAAGGTTGCTAAGGAGGCCCTTCTCATATCTGACCTTCACCACCACTTCTCATTCTAAGCACCTCGAACACTATTTTTTAGATAGATAGAAAAGCTCACTGTGGGTTATTCCAAAACGGGCGCTCCAATCTTGGCGCGGAGAGACGAAGTCTCATAATCCCTCACCCTGCACGTCGTCCCCCTTACTTCGTTTATTCTCGTTGTGGCGAGTACTGCATTGGGTGATACCTAGTCTACTCGCTCGTCTTTGCCAATAATACCTCCGGCAGCTGATATCTTGTTGGAGCTCTCACCAAATATTCGGCTCACGGAGGTATTCTTGGCAAAGGCGGGTGAGTACCGTATTTACTCGAATACAAGAGAATTACGCTAGACTTGAGGTGAGGTTGTCCGGTGGAAAAACGGAATAGCCTTAGCCTTCTTATAGCCTTAGTGTGGTCTTGGTGGGGAAAGATCACATCCTAGCGCCATTCTCTTATATTCGAGTAAATACGGTATGGTAATACAAACTATCATACCTAGTCTAAATATTAACGAACCTTTTTTCTTTCTCTACTTCCCCCTCCCTCTTTCCCTTTCCTCCCCCCACCTCCTTTTGGCACACCCTTCTCCTGTAAAGCGGGATCAATATACCAATAGTACAACTTGATACAAATACAATACATCTACTAATCCAGTTACCACCCCGATCAAGACTTGCCTATCTATCTAACTTACCTATTTTCTACCAATCATACCTATAATAAGTAATACCTCAAGAGAACTGGAGCAGAAACCCTCCCCACCACGATATATAGCACCCACGAATCCATCCATCTCACACAAGCACCGCTATATAGTATGCTACGCCCCAAAAACAAAAACATCCCGCTAAAGGAAAAGAAAAGAAAAGAAAGGCAGGTCCTAATGTAAACCAAAAACCCAAATAAATCATCCCTAAAACGTTTCCAAACAAGCTTTTTCTCTACCGTACTGTAGCACGCTAACTTGCCGGTACAGTAGACTACCGTCCCACCCCCACCACGATAGAACTCCTTCACACACACACACATACACACACGGAGACCTCACCACCACCACCACAAAAAACCCTTTTGCAACCCATCCGTCCCTCGAGCGGCACATGAAACAATAATATATAAAAAAAATCAAAAATTCGCTCCCAGGCAAGCAGGCTATGCCAGACCGGACACCGAAAAGAGTTATCCTACTACAGACTTTTTTGCCATTTCATTCATTCCTTGAGAATAGAAATAGAGAGAGCAAGTAGTTTCCTATACTAAGTCTATTTTAATTTAGAATATGATACCTAGGAGCAAATTTTATTTTATTGTACCCCTTTCACCACCACCGCTCAAGATGGGGATGATGATAATTTGCGTAAGGAAAAATAATAATAATTTAACTCCCGGAAACCTCGCTATGATAGCTATAACTACTCGAGTAAGGGAATGAATGTTAAATTCATGGTTGTTGCTTATATTGCTGGGTGGGAATTGGAGAAATAATAATAACAATAATATTATTATTATTATTATTATTATAAAAACTTCCCCCACCCCACCCAACCCCACCGACTCTCTCTCTCTCTGACGGACTAGAGTGGGTATCATACTTGTATGAAATACGGTAAGGGATAGTCTAGTCTAGTCCAGTCTAGCTCGTCTGACACTACCACCAGCAGCAGCCCAATTCTTCCCTCCCTCCCGGCTTGTTGGCGTAGGGGTGCCTCGTGGTTTGCCCGGCGGTAGGGGAGGGAAGGGAGGGAAGGATGGAAGGATGGAAGGATGGAAGGGGAAGATCTAGTTTGTTGGATTGGGTATCGCGTGTCTCGTTGGTTTGTGTGGGTGGTGTGCTGTACTTGTACAGTACTTAGGTTGTGGCACATTCGGGCGGTTTTCCATGAGGGTGTTGTGTCGTGTGGGGTGGGTGGGGATTTTTCCTGGAATTCGTCCTGTTTTATGGGTGTAGGGGGGGGGGCAGGTTTTTGATCTATGGAGGGGAGAGGGAGAGGTGGCTTTTTGTGGTGTGGTAATACGATACTTTAGTTTCTCATGTCTTTACATATTTTCCCGGATGATGGCGGGAATGGTAAGGTAAAGTACAGTTTAGATGTGAGAGAGAGATGCGAGAGAGTGAGAGAGGAGAGGAGAGGAGAGTTAGGTACATGCATTAGGCCAATATACAAAGTAGTCTAGTCTAGTCTATTCAATCTAATTTAGTTCTTTATATATACCGTATACCGGCGTGATAAAAGTGTGCTCAGTCGGTCCGTTTATGTCCCCCTTGGTTCCCTTCTCCCCCCCTTAACCACTCTCCTTCCACCAACCTTCGTTCCTAGATTTCGCTCGTCGACTTCACTATGCCACTCGTGTTAGTATTTATTCTAGTGTGATCTACCACAGGATGGGTGGATGCTTGCTAACATTCTAGTTGCATTGAAGGCCCCCTCTCATCCAGTCACATGACCCTATCTAGATCCCCTCCCACTAATTCAGGAAATTTCGGGAGCGATAAATTGCGCAAAATCGTGGTCCCTTCATCTAGGCACGAATTCTTAAGAGCCGGGGAGCAAGTTAGCTCCGATTTTATCGAAAAAGAAAGTCCAAGAATGATGAAATCCCACCTAGATATCTGCCTGTGTGCTCTCGCATTTCTCAAATTTACTTTTTGCGCTTTTCCCCCTCTAACTTTATTTTTTTTCCCTCCGGATCCTCCGAGTTCCGAAACCGAATTGGGTGCTGAGGGTAGCTTTAGGAACCTGTAGTAATATCCGGACAATCGGTCCTTAGAGGTCGTTGTTGTGGTGGTGAGAGAGATACTGCCTATCGTCAGCTTAAACGCAGGTATGAAAGGTTAGTGGAAGGAAGCATACACACAATTGAGGTGGGATAATCCCCCTTAAAACAAACCGTTTCCTTCTCTATATTTCTAGTGAGTCCAATGTGAAAGGCCCCGGGAATTCCCCATTCCACCGGGCTCATCCATATATCGGCACTCCAGCGAGTGATAAATATTAATCCTATCCCCCACCTCTTAAAGCGAAGTGACGAAGCCAGTCAAAACACGCGCACACACACACACAGAAAAAAAGAAAGAAAAACTCCCCAATAGCTCCCTTCCGAAAGGCAAAAGAAAAACAATTCAAGCACCCCAGCTCACCAAGAAGCCGCGTATCACGACTGCGGGTTCCTTGAACTCAAGAGTTGGGGGATAGGATTAATAGATCAATTGGTGCAGGCCGATTCTCCCATAGCACGTAAGGTCGAATATGCCATCAAACCAAGAACTCTATTAATCCCACCCCCCAATTCTCAAGTCGAAAGGACCCGCGGGTGCGATATGAGGCCTACTCGGGGGAAAGGAGAGGAGGAAAAAGGTAATCTTGCTCGGGGAGGGGGAGAGGAAGGTAGTGGAGATGCCCTCAGGCTCTTCCCTTGTCTGTCGTGTCGGCAGAGGCGTTGGATGCTTCGTGATGAAATCGGAGCAGAAATGAGGGGGATATCAGGCCCTTTTTATAACCGAGTTTCTCAGGAACGGGCTCAAAAAAAAATCATTCTAATACCATAGAGGAATCACGACAACTCACCAAAGAAAATTTTTATGACCAAGGAAAGTAAAATAAAGTGTTGGGCAAATGCAGGTGTTTTCAAGATTTATGATATTTCGTATCCTTCCGATAGGCCCGCCTTGCCAAATCCAATTCCACTAGTATTCAACCCGATAACATTTGACAAGTTTGACCATATCCGTGCATGCTAGGTGCAATGGTGGGAAGAAAAAAGAACAGCCCCGCCATCAGTTGCTCATTGGAGTACGAAAGGGGGTGCCGCCTGCAGGAAATGTACCTACCCTGAAACTAAAAAAAACTCTTAGCACGCATTGGTTTATTCGGCTGACGATGTAAGCGCCCGCGTTAGTTAAATGGAGGTTCCGCGCCAACCGCGGGTATTTTACTTTCTCCACCCCCCTTTCCCCACCCTTGCGGCCCGCTTGCGCGTATAGTAGCTGTGCTTAAACACGCCCCCAAGGGCTTCCAATTTCACTTGGGACTGGCCCGGGTGCGAAAGCCGTGAGGGTAGTTAGTGTTCAGCAATGTTGGTAAAGTTATCTTCTCCTATCCTTGCTTTGTGCCTCGAGAGCCATGCCTCTTGACTGCAAGGGCCTTTTGGATAACTGTCTCAGGATTACGCCTCTCGAGACATTGTAAAACTGATTGTCGTGACTTGTTTGTACTGAATGGTGGGGACGGGGGGTACTAATCGTAATTGTATGACGTTTGTGAACACAACTGTTATTGCATACGGCCGAAATCCAGATTTTGTGCCGGGATCTCGGTATGTTGCAATAGTGGGCATATTCACAAAAGTCGTTCAATTATGAGTAGTGGGGCGCTTGCAGGGGCTAGCTCCAACTTGGAAGGGTAGGAAACTTAGCTAGCGAGGCTGGAAATTTCGGTGAAGAATTAGTGCTTCTAGGGTACTGTGCACATAAGGCGCATAAAAGTACCATAATTTTATGTGTATGATGCTAGAATTCTGACGACGGAAGGACGTTGTCCCAGAAATCACAATCGAGTGATTCTTTGTGATTAGCGATCTCCTGATCTAAGCGCCTACCAACAGGTTTCTCTTTCGGCACTACAATGCAAGGGGTTATTCAAATCAGAGTGCACATGTACTCGTAATATCGAAGCGTTTTTAAAGAGGACTGATATTGCATAATATCAAGATTGGCACTTTCGGTTGGATCTGGGCGAATCCAAACCTTTTATTCTTTTTTTTTTTTTTTTTTTTTTTGAAAAGAGACACTGTGACATTGTGACATTGTGATAGGAACATATCGCTGTATATATCCACCCGCCCACTAGAAGGGCTTGGTGGCTGGGATATGATGGCTGGGAAAGAAATTGATTTCCTCAGGGCCCGGTGTTTCAACTTGAAATATCGGAAGGACCGAAGAGATGGTTCTAGCCGCAGACGCTAATGATTAGGCGCTTGTTACTTCCATTTTGGGTAAAGGGTGAGTCTTGGTACTTTTACCTAGCCATGAGCTCGCATAAGAGTTTGGTTTTCAGCTAGGAACACATATCTATAACGATAGTAATTTTTTCACTGCAGGCAGCAGTGAAATCAGGATGGAGGGGTATCCTAGATGAATCAGGATATACCGGTTCCCACTCCCTACGCTGGTTGTTTCTCAATTCATGGAGAGGTTCGAGGTAGAGTCCAATTCAGACAGGATAGGCGCAGGTTCTGCGAGAGCGAGCTAGCTATTCGCCCGAGCGTGCTAAGTGGGGGGTTAGAGGGAGTATAATAGATCATTGATTTGATAGCTCGCGTCCAGTTAAGGAAATGCGGGTGATCCTAGCTCCAAGTTGCATTGGATCCGGTGCCGGCCTCCCGATACGGGAATCCGGAAAAAGGATTCAGGTGTTGGAAGAGTTTATTTACGATGGAGGTAATAGCTAGTTAGCCTTCTACCGGTACCGGCATTTTGTGTTGCTCATATACTGTAAAAACTCATGTTATTCACTATCTCCGCCAGGTGTCTAATCTCGGTGTTAAGGGACGAAAACCCCTCGGAAGGATAGTGTCTTCCTCACACAATCAAGTCTGAGTGTCCTGGGTGCGTTGGATCCCATTCACTGTTGTTCACAATTCTGCTAACCTGTCAACCTAAACCTATAGTGGGTGCCGAGGCAGGGATTGATGGATCCGAGGCCAGGCGGAGAGTGGATAACACGAGTTTTTACAGCAGTTGGGAAAACTAGGTGTGGCGCGGGAGCAAGTATGGCTCTACAAGAAAAAAGAAGAGGGAAAACATCAGCTCAACGCAGTACTGGATTGATAAAATCAGCTACATTCTTTAGGGTGAGCTCTATAAAATCAGCATATCCAGCGATGGAACCTAATGATTAACCAGAATCTAGTTCACCAGCCGTACCCTCATGGTTACTGCTACTGCTAGTCACTCCATATAGGGTGGTATACATGTCATATCCTGGTTTCCTGAGAGCAAAATATCCACCTAAAAACTGTTCTCGGGACTCGGATCATGGAGTAAGTGGGGTGGGGGAGCAATCATATTAGCGGCAGTAGTAGAAGCTTGTACTGGGTCTCGTAGAGGTTGGGGGAATTTCAGATCTTTAGTAACAGAATTCTTTTTAAAGTCTAAAATTAGCACCAATAGTGAGGATTGCATACTCAGTTGCTCTTCTGAAGGTAACATATTTGGATTGAGGAGATTTGAATTTCAATACCGGCATAGACAGTACGCCACCAGTATTGCCTTCCCTCCCACCCCCTCCTCAAGTTATTCTATGTCTATCCTTAATATTCTTTTCATCTCAAGGCTTTCTAGGAGGAGTGGCATCCTGGTTTTGGATTACATGTTCCGAGCGTATTATGGGGTCTTACAAAGAAGGTATGAGAAAGTAATACCATGGAGATCAAAAGATTGTTTACCGGCGGATAAAAAAGTATCATAGCTAACTAGCTAACTAGATTTTCCCGACTATGATATGAGGAACATGAAATACCGGTAGGAGGTAGCCGGCTATTAGTGAGGGTTCCCTATTGCAAGAACAGGTGCACATTCATTCTAGCTTAGTAGTACTGTACTTGCAGTATGTTAATATGCCAAGCACATCTTCATTATAGGTTACCCCTGGCAAAAAACCAATTAACTCTGCCTACCAGGAAAATCAATAGTATCTAAAACCGTTATTAGGGTCCTTCAAGAAGTTATCGAATAGTTATCCCGGGTTTACTAGCCAAATATATCCCTGTCTATTCTGATTAATATGTTCCTCATCTTGCTCCTCCCTCTACACCTCGGTATCTCTACGGAGATCTGAGATATATAAAATTTCTCTCGATTATTGTGTTGAGAATCATCCGCTCAATCGTCGGTAGAACCCTAATCTGCATCGGAGTACCGGTATGTGCCGTAGAATTCCGTAAATAAGCCGCGCCGCTTATTCAAAAACTGAGTTGAGGAGCAACGGATTATCCTAAGGGTCATACCGCATGAACCGGCAGGAACCGGCCTCCATTTTTACGTTGAAATAATTCAATAACTTTATCCATAACTAGGTTGAGGGAGCGACTACTGTACAGTACCCGTCCAGGTTTTGTTGCACAACCCTACAGCATTACAATCCTGGGGTAAGCCAACTCAAATCTCCTATTAGGCTGTACAAATCGGAAGCTGCTGAAATGGGCCGTCGAAACAAGAGCCCTGAAAGGTTTAGCCCCAGCTGTAATGAGTTATCCTATGGCGCCTTATTGCGATTTCAAGACAGAACTAGGGTAAAATCTTATTTGAACGTATCAGCGGGGGGGGGGGGGGGGGGCGACAACCC
>Ga0307509_10001911_pt1 | contig 34391 bp, 40 predicted proteins | sample 10_EM_MG_FD_202245 | JGI IMG/M metagenome (GOLD analysis project Ga0307509, IMG submission 202245) | Populus trichocarpa ectomycorrhiza microbial communities from riparian zone in the Pacific Northwest, United States - 10_EM | ecosystem: Host-associated > Plants > Roots > Unclassified | place...
TATGTTCTGCGACCACCATTAGTGAAAGGAAGAATCTCGGTATAAGCTAAAAATGCATGCCTGACAACCGGATCAACAAGACTCCCGTATGTCGAGAGAGCTGCGAAGAGGGCCGCAGTAGATTGCAGGTAGTATTCTAGAATACATAATCAGCCGAGGAGACTCGTACCATATAAAACTAAACAAGTAACCGTCATGGAGTTCCTTGAATGCGTCTGATACCAGCTCCAGCGAAGCTTCCCGGGCCTTCTCGCCGACGTTTGTTCCAGCGCTTTTGATTACATGGGACAAGGCGAGGACAAAACTACCCGCCACCGCGTCGTCGTTCGATTTTGCACCAGTTATGAGTTCCGTCACGACGGGATCGACGCGAGGCTGGTGTTTCATGAGCTCTCCGAGGGCTTGGGCCGCCTTGGTGCGGACGACCACGCTGGCAGAGTCACTCGTGCTCTTGACGAACGTGCGCTGGAGTTGCGGGAAGAACGGTTTCACAAGCGCGGGGATTCGCAGCAACATCATTTCCATCGCGGAGAGAAGCGCCGTCTTCACCGCGGGCGGGAACGTCCCAGCTTGCGTCGCGACTCGGATGAGGGGCCCGGTAAATGGCACGACGTACGGCTTGATCGCAGCTTCCGAAGTGCGTTCGACGAGGTCACTGATGGCGTACGCAGCATTTTCGCGTTGTTCGTTGCTCCCCGTCGTAAGGCCCGAGATGATGATAGGAACGAATGCAGAGATGCCTTTTGGTAAGCTGAACCCTGGTACGGGGACTCCTGGTACGCCCATGCTCTCGATCGTCCGCCGTAGCGGCATGACCAGAGCGTCAAGTTCATCCTTTGGAATCGACTTGACGAAAGCATCGAAGGCCTCCCACGCTGCCACATAAACTGCTTCGACACTGTCATCCAGCGAAGAAACTAGTTGCCTGACCCAGTCCACACGGTACAATGATGCATCAAGTTCTGACACTTCACAGAAGATCTTGAAAAGCTTGCAACCGCTGACGCGGCGTTCAGGAGCTTCATGTTTTACCCTATCACACTTCATGATTAAAACTGTTCGCTCCGAGTTCGGCTAATTGGGCTTACCATCCAAGAAGCAGGAGCATGAGGGTGTTCAGTCCCTCGAGGTCTGAAACCGAACTAAGTAGGGCCTGCACCGCTTCATCCACCGCATTACGAAGTTCCTCGTCCGTGGAGTCATCCGTTGACTCTATGGTTTTGACAAGTGCGGTGAGGACTACAGTTAATCGCTTGCTCAATGCACTCCCTGCCACGGTTACGAGAGATGCCAACGCCCTCGCGTTGAACACGGTCATAGGCGTAGCAATCAGTGTCGGTATCAAAACGGGGAACACAGTGTTCGCTCGGACCTATTTAACTTAGCCGTATTTCATGCCCAGACAGAAACGTGACCCACATTCATAACCTCCTTAAGCGCTTGTAGTGCCGTGCCAGAACTCTCACCAGGTTGACGTAGGGCTTCAAGCAAGGTAGGAATGGTTTGATCAATCGCTTTAGCGCCCCAACGTTCTTGCAGAATATCAAACGCTTGTGCCGCTGCCGCGCGTACGTTCGCTTCATCATCTACAAGCGAAGCTCTTATCATGGAAATGATATCGTCTTCATGGCCTTCTTGTTGAGTATCGGTAGAATTTGTCCTATGGTTCGACGGAAGTAAGTGAGGGACGACTGCGAGGGCATGAATGAGCCAACATCAGTTCACTCAAGAGAAGGCAGACGCCCTCTCGGGTATATGCGTCCGGCGATGATGACTTGGATCGAAGTATTCTGACGACCTCTCCCAGGATCCGCTCCCCAAACTTCCTGCACAACTCTCCCGTAGTACGCACTCCGGTCTTTGGAGAACCGTCAGCTGTGACCACGGGAGATAAATATATCGACACACCTCTTGCTGCTCAGTTTCCTCTGAAGATAGCAATGTCATGATCTGAGAGACCAATTCAGGCAGAATCTCCCTGACTGTATGAATCATCAGCAATCACACGTTGTTTGGTGAGATCGAACGAGTAGCGTACCAGTCTTCGGCGTGTTATGCACCAGTGCTTTCCAGATCTGAATCGAAGACTGCCTAACAACGTGTACGGCGTCTTGGCGAGCTAAGTAGAGGGCTGATAGTATACGATCCCGACGTTCGGCACCGAGGACCTCTGTGAGGGCCTTTCGAGAACTCTCCGCAATGGCTGCTTCTGCGCCCTCAGCATCGTCATCAACGTCCACCTTACTAGTGATGCCAGAAACCTTGAACAAGAGTTCTCCAACAAGCGTGATAGAGGATTGCTGACGAAAATATTAGAGAAAAGAAACCAAGTATAGTCGGCACCTACTCTTATACGCCATGCAGGGTCGAACATTCCATGCTCAAGCTCAGGAAGGAGGAGATCAACGGCCTTACTTGAGTAATTTGAAATAACCATCCTTCCGGCACGCATTGCTGCTTCGCGAACATAGTCTTCCGTGTCAGAAAGTCCTTTGAGGATCGGTGTAATGATTTTGGGGAGATGGGGCTGGAAGCGTGTTCCAAACGTAGCTGGCAGGAACACCAGCAGCGACATGAACCCTTCCCTGATTGCGCTTCGGGGAGATTGGGCGTTAGAAATGATATCCGGAAGTAGGCCCTCGAGTCTCTCCATTCCAAGACCGGAAAGCACTTCGCTAAGACCTTGCGCAGCTCCTTGGCGATCGACGCCAGACATGTCTGTTTTCAACGTTCTGATGAGACTAGGAACAAGATCCGGGAAGTTGATTTCGCCCAGACGTTCCACCAAAGTACCGAGTGTCTTGGCAGCAGTAGCACGGGCTTCTGGTACTGGGTCGACCAAGACAATGTGGACCATGGGCATAAGCGTCGAAAGGTACGGCACGAAGTCCTTAGAATCCGTCAACGACGCAAGATTTCCTACTATCTGAGCAGCTTTCTTCTTGGTGTCGGCGCTACGCTCCTTTAGACCCCGCTCCAAAATGGGAATAACCTGCGGGGCGAAATGGGTATATGTTGGCTATTTGCTCAAGAGAACTCACCAAAGCGAGAGATGAGTGATCAATGTAGTGGACAAAGGACGTCTTGAGCAGGGCAGATAACGCATTAGGTGTCTTGGCAGGGTCAACCATGGCTTTCAGGAGGACGGGAACGAGCGCTTGGACCTCGGGGTTGCTGATGACTTCACCGAATTGCTTGAGACTTTTGTTTGCAGCCGCTCGCACCTGGGCATGCGAGTCTGTCAGGACTCCGGTCAAGCGAGGAATAATTATAGGTAGGGACTGCGATAGTTGACGAGGTGCGCAGTACGCCATCATTCCCATGAGCTCAATGGAGCCCTTCTTGGTACGCCACTGTTTTTCGTCAAGGCCTGACAACAGAGACGGGAGTATAAGCTTTACGCCGTAAGCCGACATATTTTTCATGATGACCCGAGCAGCGTCCGTGGCAGCTTCCCTGACATCGGGGGTGGAATCACCGAAGGCGGTCAGAAGTAACGGGAGTGCGTGTATGGCATAGGGTTCAAACAACCGTCCGAGGATACTTGAGAAAGTTTCCAGGGCAAACATTGCCCCTTGCCTGGGTTCATGTTGCTTTTTGTTTTCAGTAGCATTCTTAACTTGCTGGAAGACGTCAAATTCTTTCATTGCGGAAATCCCGATGCCTTTGACAACACCAGTAAGCCCATAGGCTGCTCCCCGTCTAGCAGCATACTTTGGGGAGGTAAAAAGCTCCTCGTGAAGCTGGTTCGCCAGTTGGGGCGCGAGTGACCGCGAGACATTGACTAGAGGAGCCAAACAATCCGCTACGGCGTACTGCACCTGCTCCGAAGGCGTTTTCAGGGATTCTACCAAGCGAGCGAGGATTGTGGGCAAACGTGCATCAGACGAATCCAGATGCCGGGCGACGCGACCAAATGAGATCACCACTGCTTCCTGTATAAAGTCTGTAGCCTCTGATGTTGGTGGTGCGCCAGCTAAGTGCGTTTCGAACATAGTGATAAGCTCTGCAAGGTGTCTTGATCCATGATAATCTATGACGGCTGATCCAGCGCTGAGCATGCCACGTCGCACTTCGGCGCTGCGATCACCGAGGGCCTCCTCTTTGACAAGGAACTTGAAAAATGGGACTGTTACTTCCTCACTGAAGACGGGGGCCAAATCTTCTAACGTTTGCGCTATCGCGAGCCTCGCTTGCCATGGGTCGGCACGCCCGAGGGAGCGCTCATCGACTAAGCCCTGAAAGTTGATTCAGTATACAGTAGGGATTTTTTCGATGAGCTGACGGCGCACATATTGGTCAAACTCTGGGGCTAAAATCTTTGCCTGGAAGACAGTAAGTTCCTCTTACATTAAGAGGTACGATGTGCTACCTTCTCATGATACAGTTGTAAGAGGGCATGGATGGTTTCGGTGATCGATGCTGGCCAACGTTCGACGGCTTCAACAAAAGCAGCAGCAGCGCTGGAACGGACATAGGTGTTGTCATGCTCTGACAACTGTCCCATCAGGACATAAAGCACAAGAATGTTCCCAATTACTTGCCGAGTAATTGTAGTAATGCAGGCGCATACACTTCTACAACATCAAGACCGTTATCTTCCCAGATGTGTCGGGCAAGGCGAGCATTCGGTTCATCACTATCATGACAGGCAATAAGAAGCTCCGGCGACCAGTCAAATTCCGTGAGATCAAATGGCTGGTTGCATAAAACTTAGACTGGCGGTGAGGTTATGCTGACAAGATGATCACCTGCAGTGCTTGGAGGCTAGCATTGCGGGCGTAGGCCTCTTGCACGAGGGTGCTATCGATCAAAAGTGTGGTTTCTTCGCTTGTGGCGTTGCCGGAGATGGCTTGGCCGAGGTCGATAAGCGTGGATGAGCTTTCTTTGCTGAGTTTTGGTTGAGTTCGCATGGCGTGCAACAATCCACGAATGACTTGAGGCCGTGGGAAAGCGGGATCCGCGACTTGAACGAGAGTGGGTGAGACAAAGGAAAACGAACATGACGAGAAACTCGACGCACACTCTCCACAGTGAAACTTGATTATATCGAGAGATAGGGTAACTTGTTCCAATGGTTCATCATCTTGCCCAGACTCGATTCCACCCTTCTGAATCACCTGTTGGAGTAGTGGAAATGCATAAGAAAAGGTGGCCGGGTCCAGAGGTGTTTGTTCCGACAAGGAGCGCAGCCGATACAGCGCACGAAGCACGAGCTCTTGATGGAGAATCAGTTTTGTGACGTCATGGACACGAAGAAACCTTTACGGTTCACTGGCTCGGCCTGAAGTTCCTCAGGTACGGCGCCTATCCCTAAGCTACGAAGCGTCGCGACACCAATCCATTTGCCAAAGGTATCAAGCCGATCGGAACAGCATCTGGAAACCTCCTGAAAAAGAGTTAATATGGACGTCGGGAATAGATGTAACTCATACCAAAAATGTCGCGCATGCTAATGAGCCGACCAACAGTGTACCCTTGTCGAGTGCACCACTACTTAGAAGGAGACTGATTATTTGCGACACGTACGCCCGTAGATCGTCGATATTCCCCAAAGCCAAGTGGTAAATTATTTGCAAGGCACGCTCCAGATTTGCCTTGATTTCGTTCGTGTGACTTCGGATCTTTGCTTCCTTTTCAACTTGGGCTTGAACTAAGCTCTGCTCTTGTTTGGATAATGCAGGTGCAGTTGCGACTTTCTTCTTAGCGAGAGACTGTCGCACTTCCGCATCCCATTTAGCAAGGTCGGCGTCTTTCCCCTTGGCTTGCACCTTGCTGCCTTTATTAGATAGGACTGCCAGACAAAATGAGCGATGTCGTTTATAGGGCATCACTTTCACAACACACCATCGATGAATGTTTGACCCTCGGGTGTATTCCACACTCCGATATCTAAATCAGTAAGCGCGTTGATATCAGGGCCGAGATCAGCGTGGAGGTGTTCCATAACTCGAGGAAGTATAGTATCTGGGGCGACGAAAGCAAGGGTTGTGATGGCTCGATAGCAAGCTTCCGCGTAGTCGGTGGGATCTCCCTGCTCAATGAATGAGTCTTATCTGATGGACATTAACACAAGCTAAGTACCTTGCTCTCTGACGAGGTATCAATGACGATTTTCAAAAGGTTGTCGAATTGATTATCCAGAACTACACGTGGGTCTAGACGTGCCTTTTGGCATAGCTCAATCCAAACTTGCCGAGAATTTCCACCTGAGAAACCATAATGACCTCCGTAGATTGCGCAAAAGCCGCAACTACTCACATATATCGGGGTGGTGTGCAAGGACGACCGACTCAGCCAATAGTTGCTCACGCAGGTTGGGCTCAGTACCCTCGCCAAAAGCCGCAGACGCAGCAAGGAACGCCAGGAGGCGAGGCTGCTTGTTAGTAGTTGGTTTCTCGTCCTCAGAGGTGTTTTGGTTTTTCAGCGTTGACGTTCGTTGACCGGCTAAGAACGCTGAAAGGCCCGCTCGAACGAGCTCACTCGCGGTCTTGGGCGCTAGTGTCGCGAAGTGTTCCACGGAAGCGACAACATGTCTCCAAATGGCTGGTAGACGGCTCTCTGTTGCTAAGTATAGATATGCCGAACCAAGTTGCATTCTGGAACAGGGGCATCCATGAGCGCCAGGGCACCACTTATACTTGGGCATCCCCAGGATATCAAAATACGAACCGTAAAAGCTCAACATTCGTGACTTCCGCGCTGAAGAAGGTGGCGGTGCTTTCGATAGCCCGAAGCAACCAGGTCTCTTCTTCAACATCTGTCAACTTCTGATACACCTTATCCCACACAAGAAAAGACGGCTTCGAGGACGAAAGAATGGCCTGAACAGTAACATTTCGCGAGATTATATCTTCTAAAAACCGTATGACACAGAGAAAATCAGAAAAAGAAGAATAAAATTGAGGTTTATGAGCTACCAAACTCCCCCGATCGGGAAAAGGGGCCAAGAAGGACCGCAGCAGCGACATATCCTTCCACTGGACCAGCAGAAGCGTTCAACGGGTTCGTAGCCACAGACTTCAAGCTCGATTCGAAAGCACTAAAAACGGCGCATGCGAGTGTGGTAGCACTGGTAGTCGTCAAGTCTCCGAGAGCCCAGAACGTCTCGCCGACAAGAGAAACAAAAGCACGCCGGGCTATCGGTTTAGTGCTTTGCATTTCTGCAACTAGGAGCTTCAAGACCTCATCGGGAACAGGAAGGTTTTCTCGGAGGTGAAAAATAAAGTGAGGCGCTAGGGAGGTGGCAAGGACTGGTAAAGCAGCCTCATTTGTCTCCTTAGCAAGCAAAGCGGGAACTGATTTTACCATCACGGGGGAAAGTTGTGCCGACGAACTGAGGACGCTGAACATGGAGTATAAGATCTTTCGATCTGGGCCTATCGCCTTTCCTGCTTGGGCAAGTTTGAGCAGTTCCGTTAGTGCAGTCTCCTTGCCTTCGTCGGTGGCCTTTCCGATGGTGATCTTGAAAAGAGTAACCGAGTTGGTGCGTATTTCGACGTTTGCGGACTTGGCGCAGTTAAAGATAGGGACTAATATGCGACGAACTACGTCAACACTAAGGGGATGGTGGTAGGCAACGAAGAATTCGCTCGTAACTTGAGACTCATAAGAAGTCGTTGATCGACAAAACGTTGCATGCTCACCGGGTAAGGAGTATTCGGGAGAACGAAGTAAGGCCTTCTCCATCGTGGGTAAAACTGAGACTTGCAAATCAGCGTCGGTGAGGGTTTTGATGAACCCTGAGAGGGCCGTCTAGAACAGCCTTAGTGATGGCCAAGGTGAAAAAATAATATGATATATATGCTACCATGATGTGGGGGGAAATATGCGTCCGAGACATCAGTACTGAGCTCGAGTACAAGGTGAGGATCCCTGACTGAGAGGCCGTCAAATGGAGCTCAATACGCACGGCATCGATTACCTTCAGTTCCGTGGATATGGATGTCAAGGTTACATCCTCAACCCTTTTGAGATGCGTAGTGACATCCACCGCTGTACCAAGCAAAGGAATGACAACAAGGGGGGACGATAATGTTTTGGACTGAGCCAAAAGAGCGTTCATAAGTTCAGGGAGATGAGTAGGGGACTACGAGAGGATCAGTAACTAGCGCAAGGGATACAAAAAAGCCATATTTACCGACCGTAAAGCGCGACGTGTGCGAATCACCGCGCTCTTTCGTACTGAAGATTTTGCATGGGTTGGGGGTTGCAGGAGGAGATCCAGAAGGATAGCCATGGTTGAGGCGAGAGATGTCCATAGAGGAGGGGGTGATATTAAAGGAGAACGAATTATGACTGTATACAACCCGCAACACCAGCACAGTAGTGAGAAGAGATTGGTCGATGCATGCGAGCTGAGGGTAATGATGAACACCAGAGACTGAGAACAGAACAAAAGAATCACTTTGGACACTTCGCCATACGACTAACTTCGTTCGCCAACCGATCCAAGATCTGCTCTGTTACCCCTCGCCCACGTTCATTCGTTTCATCGCATTGGGCGAGCTTCAGCACGACAGCCTGCACAGCCTCACGCGATGCGGAATCGGCATATCTAGGATACGTCTGAATCAGAAGCTCAAACACGTCCAACACTTGAGAGGGACTGAGGTCTGAATATCATGCGTTAATGTATAGCCAAGTACCACCTGCTTAATGACGTACCCTCGTTTTTTACGAAAGTCAGTAGGTCCCCCTGTAAGAAGGGTGCCCGAACACTGGTACGACTCGTTAGAAGTTGCCTGGACGCATACTCAAGAGCGTCTGCCCATTCTCCCCTCGCGGCATCCCTGCGCCAGACAAAGCCGGAATCATTGCCCTCAGACATGTGGTCCAGCATGCCTGCCTCAACGGAAGATGAGATCCAAGATGCTATATCTGGACTTGCCGACGACACTCGAAGGCGAGACTCTTTTTCTTTAAGCTTTGCGAAGGTCTTGATTGGAGGCACCTTGAATCCAAGAGAGGGGGAATTGCCAGAAAGCTTGGGGATGTATTTTGACCGAGTCAGTCCAATGCCCCACTGCGTGTGGGAACGTTTGACACGGGACCACGTTTTTGATAAATTTGTGGCACGTGATAAGCTTCTGGGCCATCCACGAATTTAATGTCGATGTCGATCATGAGAGAATGATCACGCTGTATTGTACTAATCGCTACGGTATTCAAGTTGATCTGTCCATCGATCCATTTTCTATCTCGTGTTCACACGCGTAAATCGGTGTTTCCGTCTGCCACAGAAACCTCTGGAAACAACTCAACCTGGGTAAGGCACACCAAGGATTAACCAATTTTGTTGTTACCCTGCGGACCAGAGTCATATGTTTTCACAAGTCGATGAATACGGCGCGGTAGGCTTCAACATACATTGGTGTTCCTTTCTTTGTGTTCTATTCTACAATTTCTCGCTTAATATGCTTCAGTTGCTACTTACCGCTTATGTGTTTAACTGCACCTTGTTCTCAATGTGAAATACTGTCCCCCTGATGTTGGTTGCCGCTCATCTCTTGTCTCAAAGGTCGCGGGGCCTTCTCTCTCCTCCTTCCAGACGTGGATTATTTCTTGTTCTTTCGTGTCCATCTCCCTGGCCTTCGGTCGTTTCCCAAATTGTTACGCCCTGACTTACTTTTCCTCGAACGACGGGTGCCACACCACGGGATTTTCTGCCTTTATATTAAACATGCCGAAGTTAGCTTCGAGAACGCATTCACCTTCAAACTTCCACCAGACATGCCCGACAGTACGTCCTGTTCTAAGGCGATACGGCCATGCAACCCACCTAATCGTCCTATCTGACACAGCTCTGGTCACCACCGCTATTGCCACGAGCGTCGGGGTCGTCATCGTCGCAGTCCTCATAACCATCGCCATGGCACTCTGTTTCATCAGAGCGCAGCGAGACGGGTCTCAAAGCAAGCGAGTCTCCGTCATCACGCCCGTTATTGACATATGTCGTCCGGCACACTCAAATGTCGATCGGGATTCACGTGTCGTAGCACCTCAGCGACCACGCGAAGCACTACTATCCTGTAAGACTGCTACCTCCTCTTCTCCCGAGTCTCTCCACCCCGCTAATGCTACTGCCAAAAGCCCGACAACCTTCCCCCGGTACACCGGTGGTCTCAAGATATGAGGACACTTCGCGTTGGACTGGGTCGACTGGGTCGCGTGGCTCGTCCAGCTCTGCGAGAGTGGATCTTGACCTTGAGGCGCAGACCTGGAAACCTCCAAGAGAGAAGAAAAATGTGAAGGCCAAACGATCCCACGCCCTTTCCCACATCTTCCCCTCCGTTGAACTTCCTATTTCCCCACCACCATCGTACTCCCAGATCGACAAATCCATTCTTTTGGCCGCTCTGTGACTGTAATATGACCGCACAGCTGCGATCCCTGGCTACATTCCTGACCCGCCGCGCCACCTCGCCTTTCCAAGGTCTCAAGCAAGCGACGGTACGATATTCCTACGTATTTAGTGCGATGTCTTCCTATTCGATACGTTTTTAACGCACCTCTTGACGGACATAGAACTTTCCTTTAACACTTAACACATCCCATTATAATTACATTCCTTCTGACGAACATTCCTTTTTTCCCCGGTATTTTTTTCTAAGGGATACCCTTTTCTCTCATTCCATGGACTTCATCATCGCAAAAAAATACTGTATCGATAGGGTCGTACATATAGGTTTACCCCACGGATGAAGGTGACAACTCATACCCGTGTTATTCGTAGTCTGACAAGGTACAGGATACCTGCATAATTGGTCCAGAATCCAGACGGTACCCAGGCGAGTGTGAACTCGCGATTACACGGATAACCAGCTTGCGGCTCACCAGCCAATAGCAGGAAATTGATCAAAACTCCCTTTTGACTTTGGTTCGCACTTTCGAGGAAGAATGGAAATATGCCGTGCTCGGGGTGCCTACAGTTGAGAGGACTGAAGTGTGAGGATCCCACCCGTAAGTAATGAGGATCTAGGCTGCAAGACGCATCAGAGCGCCCTTGACACAACCTTGCGACTACGTCTTCACTTTCATTTTGGATCTCTCGAATTGTTGATGTTATGGGTGCCCGCAAGGCCAACATGGTGATGGGGGCTGGGATCGCGAGGGACAGATCGCGAGGGACACGGTCATTGGCAAGCTTTGCCAAATTTGACATCTTGCTGTGACCCACGCCTGCCTAACACATTCCCTTTGTTGACCACATTTAGACTAGTATGATACGCGTCCCCTGCATGCACTTTCCTGTAACGGGATGTGAATCAAGAATCGACGGATCCACTTCAGATTTGTCCACACTTGAAATCGCCTGCGTCCCCAGTAATATCATGATCGCCTTGCTTTACTATCTCTCCTCTCGGACTCATCTGTACGACACATTCGCCACATTACACGCTCTCTATTGGGATGGCCCGGGGTTTGCACCAAAGGTTTAGTAGACTCGGACTGGCGTACTACTGACAGTAGAAAGCCTACCCCAAGATTACACCTTCAAGTTCAAATCCAGCCATCCCTACCCCCCGCGCGGATCTGAGGCATGAAAGAAACGAACTGTACAGATAGGGATGAATGGTTAGAATAACTTTTTCATAACGGAAAGACTCTGTATGCGCTTCGAAAGTGCCACAGGCCGGATTTAAGCTTGGCCAAGACAGTTTTCTAGAGGACTTGATGGGAAGCAGCACGTAACTGTGCAGCGATATTTTGTACCAGGTTTTGGATCAACCCATTCTCAAGACAAATAGACAATATCTAGTTTGTGCACGCAACAGCCATCTAAAACATGGAGTCGTCGCTTCACGAGTTTGTGCGGCATATATCACGTGACATACTTTGGTGACACTCAGCAGCGGCAGAATCAACCCCATTTAGAAAGTCCGGTGCATACCTTCACACTATTTTTTAAAGTGCAAACTCGGTCTCGTTTGCCCTCTGTGAGAGCTTCCGACCCGGAGCCAACGCGTATTCCCTGTGCCGGAGGTCCGTTACTGGATGGAGGAGGAAAGTAATACCCAGCGTGTGAAGCGCTTCAAAGTACGTTATGCATTCTCGTTCTATCGCAAATTGCTGACCTTTGGCGAACAGCATCAGTCTTATCAAGCGACACTGAAAGATGTTCATCTCCCACCCGCACTTACTCAGTCAGGTTTTGATCATAGCATTGGGGTGAGGGTCGTCTCTGGTTCCGTCACAATAAGCTAAGGGTTTTCATTAGGATGACGAGTACCACTTTTTCGAAGCCATCGAGCATTGGAGACAACTAAATCTCTCCCCCACCTTTGTCCAATTTGCGACAGATGTTTCGAGCATGTCCGCCTCTATGCCGCTTCTTGTCCATCACTGGAGTGATATAATACAACTATGGCTACGAGCACTTGACAATGCCGACGATGAGGCGCTGGTTGCTTTACTAGAGTGAGCCGACTAGCAAATTCCGTGGCCCTTTCTTCACATCTAACTTCGGGCTCTCGTAGTCTCATGCAGAAACTCGTCCATGACCTTCGTTCTGTTATTCTGCCTTCATACAACGACTTGCTCGATTGTCTTCTCCGACTTCTTCCCAAACCAATCCCCCCATCAGCGCTCACCACGCTTCTTGTTACGTTCGGCTCACTCTTCAAATACTTGCTTGTGCCAGCTACCGAAACCGACGTACTACAGCGGACGTGGAAGCGAGTGCGTGTCGTATTACCTGAATGCAATTCGGAAGTACAGCGGGCCATGGCGGAAGTCTGGGGTTCTCTGTTGCGTCGTTTGAAGGCCTCTAGGAGGGAAGAAGCAGTTGAAGTCATGGCCGAGGATCTCTCCGGAGTGGAAGATGCATGTGCATGGGCATATATTTTCGCATGCAAAGTACGTCAGACGTGTGAAACCTATGAAATTTCTGAAGAATTGTCCCATTTAGTCAGTGTCGCAAACACTTCATACGGCTACTCCATCCGTAGTCGCGCCGCTTCTCCAAGTTCATCTCAAGAGCCAAGATCCCGCGCAAACACACACGTGCCTTCGCCGTCTCCTTACTGCTCTCATTCACCACTGCAAAGGGGCAGACGACTTTCTTCCCGCGTCAGAGCTGCTGACAGAGAGATTCATCAACTCAGCTCAATCTGTGAATTCGGATGTTGGCACTGACAGTCTCAATCGCCTCATCGACATCATCTCAGTAGTAGCCTCCGTACGCCAAGGCTCACGGTTAACTGGTGCGTTTCTGTATATCTGCGTGAACGTCAACCCTGACATATCCAAAAGCTGCTCAGTTGTCTACCATCACTGCAACACTCTCGTCCCTCGTCCCGTTTTCCTCGCTAGAGAAATCCTTGCTCCATGCATCCGTCTCCGTCCTCATGGCAGGCGACTTATCACTCTGGATGGGTGCAGGACGTGATCTTGTCCAACAGTCTTGGTCAAATTTCACTTTGGGTATTCAGCTTTGTAGCATCCTATCGGATCTCTCTTGGGGTGGTTGGCAACTATTAGAATTCCCGCATGTGGTAAAACACTTGCCAGAACTGCTTGATTCTGATGCTATAGGTGGCCTAGGGCTACTCGCAACTTTGCATAGTGCTCAGAGAGTGAAAGGCGTACCGGCAACGTTGTTGCTACGTATTGAAGAGTGGATTTTGAAGCGATTCGAAGGTTGGGTCATGACGTTTGAAAAGGTGCTTTATCATCTTGAATAATTGAATTGCTCTTACTAAGGACAAAGTGAATAGGTCGAAGAACTTCATCACGTCCTCCACATCACCAGCCTTCTCCCGGCGATTCTACCCGTTATATGCGATATCATCAACAACGTACTTGATACGCCTAATCCCGAGACAAGCTATGAAATCGGTCCCGCGAACCCATCTTGGGTTCTCGGAAGTTGCTTAAGGACACTATCAACACATCCGCATGATAAGTGGACATGCCATGCGAACTTGATTCTTTGGACGGAGAAGGTACTACAAAGATGGATCTGGTCCGACATTGTCCTAGATGGTCTTGCTGAAGTGATTCGAAGGAGGTAGGGCTTTATGCCACGAATTAGTCATCGTCTAATAACCCTGCGGGTAAGTCCTGAACAGGCTCGGAAGATGTCCTTTGAGGATATGTACCGCCATCTCGCGTCCCCGATGCTTTCCCATTCACGCCGCTTTCGACTCAAAGCGCTTTACGTCCTATCCTCTCCGCTCGTGCGCGTAGACCCTACCCAAGAGCTTGTCATTTCGAGACTCTTGCAAGCAGAAGAGGTCCCCATCGATGCGCAGCGTTCTCGTGAACGGGTGCTACGCGTAACGCAGCTCGAACGGGTCATCCCAACTGATGACACAGCTGTGTCGGAATTAGCAGTGCGTTGGCTGGTTGCGCAACTCAAAGTCGGCCTCCGTCCAGTCTGGCTTCCTACGACACACGTTCTGGAGAAGCTGTCCGAGCGGTGCGGAGAAATGGTATGGCGGGTCATATTTGGAGAGTTAAAGGCGATCGTTGGTTTGTCGAGTGTCGAGAGTGTACCTGAATGGATGAAAGGCGTTGGTGGTGAGGTTGGCGACTTAGACGATGTGCATGAGACTGAGCGATCGTGGAGAGACCCAAGCGCGCACAAGATCCGTTGCGCATTAGCGAAGCGGCGTGCAGTGGATACTTTCCAGTTGCAGCTCGTACGGGTATGTTTTACTCTCGAGGCTGTGCAGGACTCTCCTAACGTTGTTGATGTAGGATCAGCTACCCCAAGATCGGTTCGACCGCCCCACCTTTGAAGCACAGCTCCTTGTCGCCCTCAAACACTGTGCTCCGTTGGCAGAGAAACATAACCGCGACCTTATTCCATTATTCCTCAATCTCGCTAGTCCGTTGGATCCTGCTAAGCTCCCACGAACTAAGCTAGTTGCCTGGTTTTCCCTCTTCTCGAACTTCAAGAATCCTCGTGTTCTCCACTCGACACAGATGTTGCACGACCTCTATACCTCCTTCCTTTCTCACCCCGACCGCTCACTACAAGACGTTGCATTATCCTGTCTCTTCACATATAAGCCCCCATCCTTGCTTCCACATGCAGACCGTCTTCAGGGGCTCTTGGATGATAATCGATGGCGCGATGAGCTTGTTCAACTCGACATTGCCAACATCAATGGGGAAGAACGTCCCGGTCTCGTAGATGTTGTGATACGGCTACTATTCGGCTTCGTCCGCGAGCGGCATATTCGGGACCGTCGTGGGACAGTCCTGGCCGTCCTTGGTGGATGTACCGATTCCGAGCTGGTCCTATTAGTCACACTTATGCTCCAGACCATTCTTCCGGCCGCGCTGGAGACCACAAATACCGGCGCCATACCTTCCGTCTCGAAGGATGTGTTGCCAAAGCAGCAGATCGGACTTTTGCATATACTGGGCGACGTGCTGAAGCAACTGGGTCCACGATTGATCTCGAGTTGGCATGCTCTTGTATCGGCCACGATAAGCCTTACGTCCCACGCCCAGAGCTCATTGGACGCCCTCAGGCAAGACAACAAGGATCTGCAAGAAGACGTCGAACCTCCATCGGACGAAGCAGAGGACGCTGATCTACAAAGTAGTTCATCAAAGCAGCTTCGGACGGTCCGGCAACTAGGCTTACGACGCCTCGCGGACTTCTTTCGTATCTCGGTTTCGTTCAATTTCGAGCCCTACATGAAGGAAGCCTTCCGTGCTGTCATCTCTCCGCGCCTTGCGTCCTTGCCTAAGGAGAACATCCAGGCGCCGTCTGCTCTCCTGGAATTATTTTACACCTGGTCCTCCGACGATAGATATGCCACATATTTAGTGGACTACGATGAGCGCGTTTTGCCCCAAGTGTATGCATGCTTAACGGCACCTGGTGTCAAGTCCACCGTCATTTCTCGCATCCTCGATATCGTTGACCGTCTACTATCGCTAGCCTCACTTCATGAGAATATCTCGCGACATGTCGTCCACCCACATGTTTCGTTACTATTAACCAACCTTGCCACGCTGGTCCAAGATACGAAAGGCGATACGATAGCAAGCAACCAGCTAGCACAACGTCAGATCGGAATCTTATCAGGCCTCGCCCAATATCTCTCAGATGGCACACAGGCAGCTGCGCTACTTAGACTTTTCTCCCCTTTGCTGCGCAAACCAACAAAGCATGTTAACGAGCGCGTTAAAGCAGACATCCTCAAGATCGTGGCCAATCTTCTCCCCCTCATTCCAGACCTGGCGGAGCCGAGCAGTTCAACATATCGACTAACGTTCGAACTTGTCTCTTCGCTGTTCCAATTGGTTCGGTCAAGACCATGCAGAGTTGCCCTCGTCGAGGCGTTTGGCGTGTTATCAACTATCGATGTTTCCCTTCAGGACCTAGCCGAATTACTGAAACAGCTGAACGCTTATTCTACGAAGCGTATCGAGGAACCTGACTTTGATCAACGACTGGAAGCTTTCACAAGGCTAAATGAAACCTTTCACACCTCCCTCACACCGTCCCAGTGGTTGCCAGTTCTATACAACCTTTTGTACTCTATACAGGATCCCAACGAGTTGTCCATGCGAAGCCACTCGTCCCAGGGTTTCAAGCACTTTATCGACGTCGTCGCGGCAGGCTTGGACGCCGAATATCAGACGGTTTTTCTGCGCAAGCTGTTACCTGGCCTGAAGAATGGTCTCCGATCTAAGAACGAAATGGTTCGCTCTGACGTCCTTAGCGTCATTGCCTATGCTGTGACACGATGTAACGATATCTCAACATTACAAGATATGAAGGCCCTTTTAGAGGGTGGAGACGAGGAAGCAAACTTCTTCAACAACATCTTCCACGTCCAAGTCCATCGTCGTATCCGTGCACTGAATCGATTAGCGGACCACTGCGACGCAAGTCAACTACGCAGCTCTACCCTGGCGGACATTTTTGTGCCTCTTGTAGGCAACCTTATAACATCCACATCGCATACAGACCATCATCTGGTGACCGCCGCAATCGCTGCTACAGGGCACATGGCGAGACAACTGTCCTGGGGCCCTTATTATGCTCTGGTCCAACGATATCTCAAGTTGTCCGGAGATAAAGACGTATCGGAGCGCGTTTATGTCCGAACAATGGTCGCGATCTTGGACAACTTCCACTTTCCTATGGACGAGGTTGTGGTACCTGAGTCCAACGGAGAGAATAACGCAATTGAATCCGAGGACATTGATGAGGAGCACAACCTCCCTCAGCCTACTCTGACTTCGAACCGAGTTTCCGACACCGTCAATCACAGACTTCTTCCGGCACTGTTAAGACATCTCGAAAATCGTGAAGAAATTGAGGACACTCTTCGCATCCCGATATCCATCGGCATTGCCAAAATCGCACTTCATCTCCCCGAGGATATCAGAAGGGTACAGGTCACCAAACTCATCACAGTGCTTAGCCAGGTGCTGCGAAGCAAATCATCGGAAACGAGAGACATCACACGCGACACGCTGTGCAAACTTTCCATTATGATCGGTCCTCCATACCTTCCTGTAGTTCTGCGAGAAATGCGTGGAGCATTGCCCCGGGGCCCCCAGCTACATGTCTTGGCATACGTAACACACGCCCTACTCATTCATGTTACGAAGACGGAGAACGTGGAGACCTTTGGAAACCTCGATAACTGCGTCGAAGACGTCGCGCACATATCCACAGAAGTCATATTCGGTGAACCTGGCAAGGATGTTCAGAGCGAAGGATTCAGAACCAAGATGCGGGAAGTTCGTTCTTCGGGGTCGAAAGGCTTGGACACCCTTGCCATCATCGCTAAATTTATCACACCCTCGAAGATAAGTAGTCTTCTGAGGCCGCTGCGCGCTGTAATGCAGGAAACCGAAGCTTTGAAGGTCATGACGAAAGTTGATGACGTACTACGGAGGGTCTCTGGCGCTTTGAACTCAAATGAGCATCTCATCCCTAAAGAGCTACTAGTTCTATGCCACACGCTCATCAGCCATAATTCCAAATTCCAAAAACAAGTCGTAAAAGCGGTCCGAAAGGACAAGAGGGCAAAAGGTGGTGCTATCGTTGAACTCAAGAGGGATTCGGTGGTTTTGGAGGACCACTATGCCGTCAACTCCTTCCGGTAAGCCAGTACTTTATCAACTTTTTCTGGCACTAATAGAATTTCATGCAGTTTCGTTGCGCTAGGTCTTGATCTGTTTAATACTGCGTTCCGTCGGAATCGCTTCGATTTCGAAGATCCTGAAATTCTGTCTCGTCTGGAATCCATGGTTCCCGTTATCGGCAATACGCTGTACTCAAGCAACTCTCACGTCCTGATCCAAGGTCTGAAGGCATCTGCGGCGATCATCAAATGCCCGCTGAAGAGGTTGGAAAATTCGGTGCCAGTCTTTGTCCGGCAGACCATCAATATCTTGAAAGAGATTGGCAGCACCGAATCTGAGGTAGCCCAAACGGCCCTCAAATCTTTGGCCACAATTGTGCGGGACAAGTCGAACGCAGAAGTCAAGGAGAAAGACCTGGTCTACCTGCTTGAGTTGTTGGCGCCAGACTTGGAAGAACCGGGTCGTCAAGCCGCCGTCTTCGCTATTCTGCGGGCGATTGTTGCACGCAAGTTTATCGTGCCAGAGATTTACGATCTTATGGAACGAGTATCCGAGATCATGGTAACAAACCAGTCGCCGCAAGTTCAAGAGCTGTGCCGCTCCGTGTTACTACAGTTCCTGCTAGACTACCCACAAGGCAAAGGCCGCCTGCGCACAACCATGGCATTCCTCGCAAAGAACACCACCTACACGTACGAGGGTGGACGGGTCTCCGTGCTAGAGCTGCTCAGCGCTATTGTCTCGAAATTTGAGGAACGTTTGATAGATGACTATGCTGACCTACTGTTCGTCGCTCTCGTTATAGTCATCGCCAACGATGACTCAACCAAGTGCCGCGAAATGGCTGCCGAGATCGTCAAGAGTTTGTTTTTACGCCTTGATGTGGACCACCGCCAGCTTCTTGTGTCACATCTACGCTCATGGGCGGGCCAATCGGAAAATCCCCAGCTGATACGGGTCGCAGCCCAGGTGTATGGTATTATCCTTGACACCCTCCAAGCCGATGCCACGACATATCTTTCCGTCGTTATCGAGGATCTTAACACGAACATCCTGCGAAGCGCCGAACAGCTCACAGACGAGGGGGAGGACCAGATGGATGTTGACGCACAATGGCAGGTTTCATATCATCTCCTCTCCGTTCTAGGAAAAGTCATACACATATTCCCCGACGTCGCCACTCAACCAAAAAAGCTCCCTTGGACAGCCGTTGTTGCTCATTTGCTCTTTCCGCACGCCTGGGTACGGATGGCTGCTGCACGCCTACTTGGGCAGTTATTTTCCATGCTCCCAGTCGCGGCGCAGCCACAGGAGGGTTATCCCACTACGTCGCCATTGGCCGGATTAGATCTGAAAGAAATTGCTGATAAGCACTCTACGCAGCTCAAGAGCTCGCACCTTAGCTCCACATTGGGCCTACAGATCGTCAAGAACTTATTCTACATCGGGAAATGTTTCTGTGCTGCGAAGGGTTCAGACCCCCAACCTATGGACGACGTTGAGGACGAGAGTGATGGTGAGGGAGACACCGAGGAGGGAGAGAGCGAGCACGAGGAAGTACATGGGCACAACCCGCTAGCATGGCTTTTCTCTAAGCTATCGTTCCAAATACGATCTGCATATATTTCCCGGCGAAGTCGTTCGACTAACAACGTAGGTGATCTTTACCTGAATACGGATAGGAGCTATCACTTACGTCTAGATAGGAAAATTGGCATGAGCAACCTGCTGCCATCCTTCGCTTCTTCGCGGCCATGGCAAACTATATGGAAGCTTCCCTGCTGCAAGAATTCCTGGTCCATATCCTATCACCTATATACCGCATCACAGAGGATGACACTGTGCGAGATGAGCGGATGGGTAAGCACCTCCAGTCTCTACTCCTGGACAACCCTATTCACATGTCATACAGACGAGCTCAAGATGACCGCCGTAGAACTTCAAGACCTCGTTCAGCAGAAAGTTGGCACAACCAAGTTTGCTATCACATATAATAAGGTCCGACAAACGGTGTTGGGGGTGCAGCGCGAGCGAAGGACAGCCCGTATTACCAAGGTAACTATTAAGGTTTACCGTGTGGCACGGTGTTTGACCTTCTGGTTTGGCAGTTTGCTGCCAATCCCGAGGCTGCAGCGAAGCGCAAGCAGCACCGTTCCGTTGCGAAGAAGGAAAGTCGGAAACGGAAAAACGCGATGTTTGCGTAGGTGTCTTGCTTTCGAACTCACACGTTGTCTGAGATGTTTGTCTTAGGGATAGGAAAGGTCGACTCAAACGACGTAAGGGTACCTGAGATGGATAGGACGTCAAGGGCACCAGTTCAGTTGGTTACATGCGAATAAAAGTAGAATACAGCACAGCAAAATAATGTAAGATGTTATGGGTATCAGGAGGTGTCCATTGGGGCTTCGCCTCGCATGCCACTTGGATAGCAAAGATCGTTCTCCTCCGCAACGGCCTCGTCATCATCCTCATTCCAGTTACTAGTGGTCTCCCATTCGTTTTCGAATTCAATGTCAATCGTAAGCTCTTCGGCGCCATCAGTGTCGTCGGTGAGGGGCATGAACGACGCCAGTGGGGCAGCATGGACGGGGGCATGCATAACGGGCTGTACCCAGCGACGCTCGCGTAACCGCTTGTGCCGCTCACGATCGGCTTCGATGCGCTTAAAAATCTCATCACGCGGGAGGGCCTCTTGTCGTTGGGGTGCGCGAGCGAGTGGTGAGGGAGGAGGGCTATTATCGTCCCCGACGTTTCGGGTGTTCAGTACTTCCAGGGCATCGTCGACTTTTTGTGGATCGAGCACACGCTTGCTACGCCAATCTTCCAAAATCTGATCTTACAGAGTCAAAGGAAAACGAAAACAACAAAAAGGAAGGACGGCGCGGACCTGTTTCGTACTCATGAGGTTTGGAAGACCTATGCGGCCCTCTGGAACAACCAACTCGACAATTTTACTCAGGTCCCGACCCACATAGTCGACGTAGAAAGAGCTTTCTGGTTGGGCGCCCTGGCCGAGCGCGTTGTGGCGAGACTTGGCCAGCAGCGACGCCTCGCATAATGAATCGAGGAAGTATAGGATGTTTATGCGATTGTTTATGGAGCCCTATCAAAAACGCAAGGAGTGATCAGCGACGAAACGGAAGGCAGGTTAGACGCCGTTAATCGTTTGAAACCTTTTGACACTCCTCCACGATGCAGTCCCATAGGTCTTCACCGCACTGGGAGAAGAATTTGAGGGCGAAGCCAACCACTTTCTGGATGGATTGCTGGGAGCTGATGAGGCTGGGTCAGGCGAAGGTTCGAATGGGAGGAGAGTAGGGCTGACGCATTGAGCTTTCGGATGAGAGAAAGGAACTGCATCCTCACTTCGAATGGATCCATGAGCTTTTCGGAATTGGACTCGCCTGTCTACCTGTCACCGTCGACAGGTTGAGCACGAGCACCCGACCGCCGACCGCACTCCGACCGCACGCAACCGGCACCAACGGACCGAAATCGCCGGAAATGGACTATCGTGGTGTTGTTTGCGTGCGGGGCTTTCGACCCCGCCCCGCGGACTCAAGGGACAGGGACCCAAGCACAGCGTCACGTCACGGTTTTTGACGCCCTTTAGGATGGACATGGACGCATTGACGTTACCCCGTCATTTTTGGGCGTCAGGGTGGCACCAGGGATCAGCGAATACACTCGCCACCTTGGACTCCTAATACTACTAGTATTCATATTATACCGATCTTTTGCGCGTTACGGTACGACACTGATTGTCGTTTCAGTGCTGCTGGAATTTCCTCATCGGCCGAATGGATGATTCCCCTTCCCACGTCGTGCCCGGCATCTGGCGATAGGAGCAGCACCCCGCTTATCTAGGATAAGTCGGTGACCCATTGCATATTTCTCAACGTAAGGGCCCAGAGGGTGGTGAGAAGAGAAGACCACATGTAGGTTGTTGACGAGCACGTCGTTGACATCGATAACTGATCAGATCCCCCAAACCTTGATACCTCTACGCCATGGGCATGATTGCCTTTTCCCCTGTTTGTAACCTGCTCGCCACACAGACGCTGGTACCGCCCTGGGTTCGATGGCTGCGGCCCTACTACGGTAGTAGGATTCAATAACTACGGCTGCCTATCGGAAACGAGGTGGTGCCACCCGGCCTCATTTCTGTGAATAGGTATCCGTCCACGTTCAGAAAACATGCCGTCGCACTGCCATGGGCTCTCCCCGTATCTATAAGTTGACTGGTGAACTGTGGCACCTAACACCCAACACTATTATCCCCTCAGTATGGATTCTCAGTCCAACAGTACTTCCAACCCAACACCCGTTGGCCTATCTGACCCACAGTATGCTGCCAAAAGGAAACGCATGTTCGAGTTTCTCACTCGAGTGTGTGCCCTTGGGTGCGTACCTCTGTCCAAGCTCCTTGCCACAACTCACTAATCCACATTGCAGAGCTGACGTAAAGCTCGACATTCCTTCCATCGCCGTAATCGGCTGGCAGAGCGCAGGGAAATCTTCGCTCATTGAGGCGATTTCTGGCATCACACTCCCACGTGCCAGCGGGACTTGCACCCGGTCAGTCCTTCAGTAATACCGCGAACCAACCGCCTTATCGTGAAGAATATAGATGTCCGACAGAGTGCCAACTCTCACACTCTGAGGAGCCTTGGACATGTACCGTTTCGTTGCAGCTGAACAGCGCTGCCGATGGCAGTGCTCTTGCGAACTCTCAGAAGGTCCAGTTCGGGCCACCCATCACCGAAAAGTTAGAGGTCACAGAACGCATCCGGAGAGCTCAAAGAGCGATCTTGAATCCGTCACAACCACCAGACGTCTTTCTCTCTGGAGTAGATCCCGGCCATGAGGTCACATTTTCGTCTAATCGCATTGTTGTCCATGTCAGTGGTCCGGACATCACCGATCTCAACTTCATCGACCTACCCGGTTTGTGTCTCGTGTCTTAAACATCCTCGCTAGCCGTTAAAATTCTATCCAGGTTTGTTTGTCGGGGGAGAGGAAACTGAGATGAAACTGATCAAGGACCTGGCAACATCTTACATCAAAAAACCGAGTTGCATTATCCTACTCACCGTTGCTTGCGAAAGTATGTCCTGCTTCATATATAGGGCTGCCTTTTAATCAAGGTATGCAGCCGATTTCGTCAACCAGGGTGCGCATAGGCTCGCCCAGGAATATGACCCTAGTGGCGACAGGACCATCGGTATGTTGTCAGGGACACCTTATTCTGGGAACAATATACAACGGGTTGTTCACAGGCGTACTGACGAAGCCAGACCGGATCCCCAAGGCAGAGGAAGAGAATTGGCTCCCCTTGGTTCGAGGAGAGCGAGGGGACACGACCCTGTGGTTCTGCGTCAAATGTCCCAGTACACAACAGATCAACTCGGGTATCACCTGGGAAGAAGCCCGCGAAAGAGAGGCCGCATTTTTTTCGCGCACTTCCCCTTGGTCAATGCTCGACAACGCATTCAAGCAGAGGTTGGGCACGGGACATCTCACGCGTTGTCTCAGTGACAAGCTGTGCGACCTCATCGCAGAACGGTCCGTATACCTCGCCATGCGTCGAAAAAATGGCTACTTAACAGCTGCGCAGTCTTCCCATTATCGAACGAGAGCTGAACAAGCTCCTTGGGCAGATAGACCGGGACCTGAAAGGCCTTCCCCCACCTCCCTCATCTGCGCCTCTGAGGGATGTACTTCGACTAATAACTGACTTCACGCGAGCTGTGGAAAGGCAGGGTGAGGGTGTACCGGGCCGTGATGGCCTCTTGCAGCAAATGAGACCTCCACAAGAAGAATTCCGTGTCGCTATTCGTAAGACCGCACCATGCTTTATTCCACAATTTAACAAGGGACAGACTGGTAGGAATCTGTCAACGAAAACACCGTAGGTCCCCTATCTCACGACTTTAATCAGAAACGATGGACCCCTGCGCGCCGAGTGGAGAATCCGAAGATGGACACGACAGTAGTCTCTCTGAAGATGCCGGTGGAAATGCACCCACACCACCATTTCTCATAGGAGAAGAGAAGGAAGACGAGGCGGGACTCTCCGATGGCAAGAGTATATTTATCAATGACGTTTTAGAGAACGCAGAACGGTGCGTTTTATTGAAATGCGGTGTCGTTCCCCACTCAGAGCAAAACCTTTGACTAGGGCGGTCACACGAGAGCTACCATACAACCACCCTTTCATAGTCCAGAAAAATTATATCGTCGCTTTTGTCAACAAATGGGACGATCCTGCACAAGCCCTATTCATTTCCACTACCACTAAGCTGAGAGAAATAACTTTGGGCGTCGTCGACAACCATTTTGGGGACTACACCCACGGTCATCTGAAGCAAAGGGTCTCGTAAGTGGAGTCCATTTATGAATCAGTCAGCTCAGCGCAATTATTCATACCAGCGCCATCGTCACAACACACCTCGAGCAGTGTTCAAAGGAGACATCAAAGCGCATCAAATTTCTTCTGGATGTCGAAAAGGAACCTTCAGCCCCTACTACTCATTATTTCAAGGACTATCGTAGGAAGTTCCTCAGCTTCTACATTGGACTATACCACTCGAACTCGAACGATCAATTTATTGAGCGCCTGCAGGGGCGCATGTATCAATCGTCAGAGTTTACTAGAGCCCTGGAGAGCGTTATGTTGAACCTTCGGATACTCGGGTTCCGCAACGTGAAGCCTCTTGAGCTTACAATACTGCAAGTTTCAGAAGACGCAGATGAGGCGCTCAGGATCATGGCAAATGTGCGAGCTTACTTTCAAGGTACGTGACGGGTTTTCTCCTTGCCGCTACCCAAGGATCATTCCCTGCGCTGACATTCGATACCATAACCAGTCGCGTTCAAACGCTTTGTAGACAGCGCTGTCAAAGCGATTGATGAGGAACTCATACTTGGCCATTCAAAGGGTTTACATGATGCCCTTGTGACTGGTCTTAAGCTTGATTTGCCTGATGCACATGAGACTTGCGCGAGACTAGTTGCGGAGAGTCCCCATGTTGCAGAAAAGAGGAATAATCTTGCGGCGTCTCAGAGGAGGCTGTTACTTGCCCAGGAGGAACTGTACAATGCGCTTTATTGAGTAGAAGGCGAAACGTTGTACTATCTTCTCGTTATTATCGATATCGCCATTCCTTTTGTAAGTAAAAGGCCCGAAAGATGTGCTACGGAGAAATAAATACTACCACGCTGTCAAACTGTGACGAAAGGATTCGGATGCATTATCGAGGCCCGCCGCGAGGCGTCCACATTTCTTTCTTCCTTCAGAGACCTTGAAGCCAGGACATGGCCCACGTATTATTTACAAAAGGAGGTTTAGGATCTGGGCTGGCGCAGACGGGCAGCCAACGCCGCGCTCGTCGTTAAACCTGCGCCCTCTGTCCGAAGGCGGTCACGGACAGATGTGACAGAACTTCACTGAGATGGCTCCTGCTAGAAGCCGCAAATGTCCGAACCAGAATGACCATTACTCAAAGGCCTGCAAGAGGTCTGGAATGAGGCTTGGAGCTTAGACATTCGAGAAAGATGTCGAGTTGGTAGTGTTCCCCGTGAGATAGTCACGGTACTATGACCGTGATCGCCAGCACATTGACGACTTACACGTGGTCCTCAAATCGACTTTCCGCGGGTCCGCGGCTGCTGCGTCGCAATCTCCGAGCCATACAGTCTGCTTCGACAATGCTGCGGGCATTCATGTCCGCAGTATGAGGATTAGCCGAAATATTTCTCGTTTCGGAAAACCTACTAGCTAGCGGTCCACGTCATGATCCAGTTACGACCTTCCTTGGTTTCCTTCATCGGGGTATGGTTGAGCCATCTTTCTTATATGCGTGCTCAGTAACAGGAAGTCATCCTTCCCGTCTTGTATAGAGTAGTGACCCATACACGAGAGGCAGTGAACCAGGCTCAGAGAGCAGGCGGGAATCATCAAACTCACCCTCGCGTCTACTACTGATACATGCTCAACGTATTTGAAGAATAGCAGATTCGGTCCCAGATCTTGACATGCCTATGACAGATAGAGGTGGTTTACTCCTGCAACGCATTGTCAGATTTGCGCCCTTCAAAGGATTTATGGCTACACATACCAGTGCGAGACGACCACAGCCCGACAGGCCAAACCGATTGTCGCAGTTCCTGTCTTGCTCTTAGGGGGTATTCATAAGTGCGCATATATGAACGTTTATTCGGCAGTTGTCGAGGGTATCCGGTATCAGTTCCACGGCATCGGGCTCTCGATTCAACATCAGTCACGCACCACATATTGTGGGTCTGATAGACCCACAATATACTGCCCGAAGGGACTGCACGTCCGAGTTTCTCAGTCACTTGAGAGCCAATGGGCGTGTACCTCTTCTCAGGATCCCCCGGCACTAATCACCGATACATGCTGAACATGTGGAGAGGACATCGATCTGGATGTTCGTGCAATCGAAGCCATTGGCTAGCGTGGCAGCGGGAAGTACTTCCGCCTAGAATTAGTCCCAACATTCGCTACAGAAAAGGCCGAGCACGCTGTTCCCGCCTGTCACCCGCAGTAGCGAACAAATGCCGGAACTGCCGGACCGACATCACGCGTTCCAGACTTCAACCTCGTGACCTCAACGATCCACGCGCTACATTACGTGTCGCAATGCATGACGTTACTGTAAAGGCTGGGCATCATTGATTCCCAGGGTGCGCCGTTCATATCGTGACCTTGTACGATATGAGTGCTGTTAGAAATTTCCTCATCGACAGACTTCTTCTAGGAGCAGCGCCTTTCTTACGTGGAATCGGTCATTACTGTAACCCGCTGGAGATTTCTCAGCGGAAGAGCTCAAAGGGCTTGAAGATCCCACTGCCAGTGTGTATTTTACAATTTAGTTATAGTTTAGCTTCTGACGGGTAGTGACAGCTAACCAATCAGATTTCAAGATTTAACATGGACTCATGGGATATATTGTAAACACAGTGAGATAAGACCGAGTGTAGATTATTCACAAGTGACAAGCACATGACGGACGTCCTTGACATTGCCGAGTTCTGAGACCTCTAACCAGCACAGGGCAAGATTGCCGTGTTTCCTATTTGTAACCTTCCCGCCGTAAAAACTCTCATGCCCGCCCTAGGATTCAAATGGCTTTCTATGGGAAGCGAGGCGGGCCCCGACCTTATTTCTGTGACTAGGTGCCCAGCCGCTGTCTGTTTACGTTCAGAAAGAAAGCTTGTGATCGCGCCGAGACAAGGCCTTCCTTATCGGTAGACGCCGACTGCTGAGCGCTGAGCTGCCAGTGTGGTACCTAACACTAGTGTCCTCAAAGCATAGGCTCGCCGCAGACCAACGGTTCTACCAGTCACACGGCCGTTGGCTTATCTGACCCACACAGTATGCTGCCTAACGGAAACGCATGTTCGAGTTTCTCACTCGAGTGTATGCCCTTGGGTCCGTACCGCTACAACTCACCAATCCACTTTGCGGAGCTGATATAGATCTCGACACTCTTTCCGTCGCTCCAAGCGGCTGGCAGGGCACAGGAAAGGCCTCACTCATCGAAGCAATTTCTGGCATCACACTCCCGCGTGCCAGTGGGACCTGCACCGTGACTTGGTCAGTCCTTCAGGACCGTCGGGAACGAACTGCCTTACTGTGAAGAATACAGATGTCCGACAAAGTGCCAACTCTCACACTCTGATGGCCCTTGGACATGTACCGTTTCGTTGCAGCTGAACAGCGCTGCTGATGGCAGTGTTGTTGTGAATTCTCAGAAGGTCCAGTCGGGTCACCCATCACCGAAAGGTCAGAGGTCACAGAACGCATCCAGATTCCAGAGAGCTCAAAGGGCAATATTTCATTACAGACGTCTTTCTCCCCGGAGCAGATCCAGGCCATGAAGTCCCATTTTCTCCTAATCACATCGTTGTCCACGTCAGTGGCCCGGACATCACTGACCTCAATTTCATCGAACCTACCCGGTTCGTGTCTGGAAAATACTCTTGCCGGTCTTTAATATCTTGCCAGTGTCCACTGTCGGCGAAGAAGAAACTGAGATGAATCTGATCAAAGACTTGGCAATATCTTACATCAAACAACTGAGTTGCATGCAGCCGACTTTGCCAACCAGGGTGCGCATACTAGTACGCTCGCCCAGGAATATGACCCTGGCGGCGACAGGACTATTGGTACGTTGTCGGCAACACTTTATTCTGGGAACACTAAATAACAGGTTGTTCACAGGTGCGCTGATGAAGCTGGACAGTATTCTCAAGACAGAGGAAGGGAGTTGGCTGCCGTTGTTTCGAGGAGAGCGACGCGATATGACCTTGTGGTTCTGTGTCAAATGCCCTAGTTCACAACAGATCGATCACTGCCAGGCATCACCTGGAGAGGACAGAAGCCCGCGAAAAAGAGGCCGCGTTCTTTCGCGCACTTTCCCTTGGTCAATGCTCGACAACATATTCAAGCAGGGGTCGGGCATGGGTCATCTCCCACGTTGTCTCAGTGACAATCTGTGCGACCTCATCGCAGAACGGTTCGTATACCTTGCCTTGCGTCGAAAACAAAAGTTTACCTAACAGCCGCGCAGTCTCCCTGATATCGAACGAGAGCTGAACAAGCCCCTAGAGAAGATAAACACGGACCTGGGAGATCTCCCACCGCCTCCCTCGTCTGCGCCTTTGAAGAATGTACTTCGACTGATAACTGACTTTAGTACGCAAGCTGTAGAAAGGCAGGGTGAGGGCGTACCTGGTCGTGTTGGTCCCCTGCAGCAAATTAGACTTTCACAAGAAGGATCTCGTGTCGCTATTCGTGAGGCTGCACCACGCTTCGTCCCCCAATTGAACCAAAGAGTTGGTTCCCTATCTCCTGGCCATGGTCTGAGACTGAGACTAACTCTTGCAGCTGCAGGTGGTGGCGACCGATGGCAACGGATCTTGTCTACTCCATGTACTATGTGTTGTCGCCACTTCGTAAGCGCCAACACCGCCGTCCCCTGCTCCAGAGTCGGTGGAGCGACGTATTCACCCACCATTCCCTTTAGGAGAAGAGCTGCCGAACGACATCGGACTCGCCAATAGTAAGGGAATCTTCATAGGTGATGTTTTGGAGACAGCAGAATAGTGTGTTTCCTTGGACACTGGCATGTGCTGTTCATCCTCACGGAGTAAAAGAGCTGATCAGGATGATCACACGAGAGTTACCAAACAACCACCCCTTCAGTCCAGAAAGAGTACGTCATTCCCTTTGTCGACAAGTGGGAAGTCCCCGCACAGGCTTTGTTTGTTTCTACTGCTGATAAGCTTGAAGGACTCACGTTGTGTGTTGTCGACAACCATTTCGGGAACTACACTCATGGTAATTTGAAGCAGCGAGTTTCGTGAGTCGAGTCCTCTCATAAGGCAGTCAACTTACTGACTGGCACAATCACCCACATCTGTGCCATCGCCACAACCCACCTTGAGTGGTGTTTCAAGGAGACGTCAAAGCGCATTAACATCCTTCTGCAAGTCGAACAGGATCCTTCAAAGAAAATCAACCATTACTCCAAGAACTATCGTAGGAATTTTCTTGGCTCTATAAAGGACCGTTCCACAAGGACTCGGACAATTAATTTATCGAGCACCTGTAGGAACGTATCCATCAACCGTCAGGGTTATCTCAAGCCCCCGAGAGCGTTATGTTGAACCTTCCCCAAATCGGGTTTCACGGCGTAAAGCCTCTTGGTCTTTCATTATTGCAGGTTTCAGAAGATGCAGATGATGCGCTCGGGATCACAGCGTACGAGCATACTTTCAAGGTGTCTGGCTGGTTTTATCTTCCTTGCCGTTCCTTAAGAATCATTCCCTGCGCTGACGTTCGATATTATAGCCAGTTGCCTTCAAACGCTTTGTCGACAATATGATCGAAGCAATTGACGAGGAACTCGTGCTTGACTTCTCGAATGGTTTACAGGATTCTCTTGTGACTGGGTTCAAGCTCGATTCGCCGGGTGCCCATGAAATCTCCGCAAGTCTGGTCGCGGAAGAATCTCGTCGCGTGTCGGAAGGAGTTGCTTGCCCGAGAGGAGCTGTACACCGCACTTGGTTGAAAAGAGGCGCAATCTCCTGCTGCCTTTTCATCCTTATCTATATCATCATTCCCTTTCGTGAGTAAAATACTACTTAGGTGATGTGCTGCGGAGAAATATCTAGGTTGTCGGATTGTGACAAAATGACGCATATCAAATGTGGAAGCCTGCCATGAGGCGTGCATATTTTTATCTTCGGTTAGAGGCATCAAAACCAGGACATGGCCCGTGTTTCTATTATCACAAAGATAGTTAGAGCGTGGGTCGAAGCTGTCGGTTGGCGCCACGCTCGCTGTCAAATTTGCAACCCCGGCCCGCAGGTGGGCGCCAAACGGCGGCCCGGGACTGACGTGACTAAACTCTAACGCAGACGACTGCAGCGGAGGGTCGCAACTGCCTTAACCAGTAAGATGGGCTCGCACGAGGCAAGGCATGAGGCTTGGAGCTTTGGACGTTCGACGAAGATATCGGTGATGGTAGGGCCCCCGTGACAGTACTATGACACAATGATTCTCGGCACGCTGGTGTCCTAATCCTTGGTCTCTCCACGGTCATTGTCTACGGACAATCACAATTAGACTTCTCCGCAGAGTGTCCGCGGTCACTGCCTGGGTGTTTCCGAGACGGTCCGCTGCAAGGGTACTAGCGAATACTTTTGTTATTTCGAGAAGGTTATCGGTGTACTTCTTCTAGTTCCGACGCTCCTTGGGTTCTTCTATCGGAAACTGGCCGACCCACCTTCCCCACACGCGCGTTCGTTGATTGGCACTCGTCCTTCCCATCTCAGATAGTGCAGTGACCGTAATACAGGAGAGGCGGTGAATCAGTCTTAGAGAGCACGCAAAGGACATCAAGCTTATCCTCGCGTCCTAACACATGCCCAACCTTGCTTGATGACCAGCACATTCAATTCCGAAACTTGACATATCTATACCGGCTAGAGGTAGTTTACCCCTCCGCGTTGCGATGTCCTTTCCTTTCAAACCTACATGTGCCAGGGCGAGGCGACCGCAGTCCGATTCGAGGGTCGCAATTCCTGTCTTGCCCTTGGAGGGAGGTTGTGTGCACGCACACATGAATCTATATTTAAGATGCTCGGCCGCGGTCGACTGGAGAAAGTAGCACCAGTTCCAAGGCATCATGAGCTCTCAACGCAACACCAGCCACGCAGTCCATGCGGTGGGTCTGTCGGACCCACAATATACCGCCCGAAAAAAGCGCATGTTTGAGTTTCTCACTCGCTTGCGTGCCATCGGGTGCGTATGTCTGCTCAGAATTGTCGCCACTTATCGTCGATCCATATCGTAGAGCCGACGTAGATTTAGACGTCCCCGCAATCGCAGTCGTCGGCTGGCAGAGCGCAGGGAAGTCCTCCCTGATAGAGGCGATTTCTGGAATTACACTCCCGCGCGCTAGCGGAACTTGTACTCGGTGAGTCGTTTAGGAATATCAAACGTTCCCTCCCCTGACGATGAGTTTACAGGTGCCCGACTGAGTGCCGGCTCACCCACTCCGACGCCCCATGGTCGTGTTCGGTCTCTTTGCGGTTGACCAACGTTCCTGATGGCAGCACCCGAGAGATTCCTTTCGGGGGCACGATCACTGAAAAATCTGAGGTCACGGAACGCATCCGCAGGGCTCAAAGAGCCATTTTGAGTCCTTCCGCCCCGACAGATGACTTTCTCTCTAGAGCCGAGAGCGACTTCGAGCCTGAGCAATCTGAGATATCCTTTTCCCCGAATTGCATAGTCTTGCAGATAAGCGGTCCGGATGTAACCGACCTCAACTTCATCGATTTACCAGGTTCGTTTCTGGACGTTTTGCAACTGGCCTTTACTGTAGCACTCTGTACAGGTCTCTTCGTCGGGGGCCTGGACACCGAGATAAATCTAATAAAGGATCTGGCAGTATCTTACATGCAGCGACCGAGCTGCATCATTCTGCTCACCGTTGCCTGTGAAAGTATGTCCAAATTCAATTCTCGGATCTCCTCTTCTGATGAGGCATGGTAGCGGACTTTATCAACCAGGGTGCACATCGGTTAGCACAGGAACATGACCCGCGTGGCGAGAGGACGATTGGTAAGTTGATAGGGACATGTGCCGAAGAGTAACAATGCAGTAACGATCTATGCCCAAGGTGTACTGACCAAGCCCGATCGGATTCCACCGACAGAGGAAGGTAATTGGCTCCCATATGTCCGAGGAGAGAGAGAGGACACCACATTGTGGTATTGTGTCAAATGCCCCAACTCGCAAGCTATCAACTCGGGAATCACTTGGGAAAGGGCCCGCGAGGAAGAGTCTGAGTTCTTCTCACACACGTCTCCTTGGTCGACGCTCGAGGGCGAATCTAGGCAAAGGTTGGGGTCGGGAAATCTCACTTGTCATCTCAGCGAAAAGTTGTGCGATTTAATCGCAGAGCGGTTCGTATCCATTTTGTCTAGTATCAGAGTGAAATACTGTCCTAACTGCCGCGCAGGCTCCCCGCTATCCGACAAGAGCTAGATAGGCTTCTCGAAAAGACTAACCAGGAGCTTCACGACCTTCCTCCCCGACCCTCGTCTGAGCCTCTGAGGGAGATCCTACGGCTCATCATGGACTTCACGGGAGCGGTGGATAAACAGGTCCAAGGAGTACCCGGCCGTAATGGCCTTCTACAGCAAATCAAACCACGGCAGGAGGAATTCCGTGTTGCCATTCGTACGACAGCGCCTTGTTTCGTCCCAAAGTATAAGGAATCTCAGCCACAGGAAGCGATGTCCGAAAGTGGGACCAACGAAGACTGGGAGCCACACCGACGCCTTTCTTTCCTAGAAGGAGAAGAGGACTACGACGAGATAGGGCTGGACGATGAAAAGGAGATCTTCATCGACGACGTTTTAGAGACCGCAGAATGGTACGCTGTCCTTAACGTGTTACCTTTATATTCATACCCACAGAGGGATTTAATCCAGGGCGGTCACAAGAGAACTACCAAACAACTATCCATTTATTGTCCAGAGGGGATACATCGTCGACTCCGTCAGCCGATGGGACGCCCCTGCAAAAACGTTGTTCGACTTTACTGTCAAGAAACTGAAGGAAATAATTTTGCGCGTTGTTGACTCTCATTTCGAACGCTACGCCCATGGTGGTTTGAAGCGACGGGTCTCGTGAGTCGTTCACTGATAATGAGGATCCGCTTGTTGAGAACATGTACATCAGAGAAATTGTCATAGCACATCTTAACCAGTGTGCCGAGGAGACCTCTGCTCTCATCAGGTTCCTTCTGCAGGTGGAAAAGGAGCCCTCTACAAAAAATGTGCATTATTTCAAGGACTATCGCAAAAACTTCTTCGCGGTTTACAAGGGTATCTTCAACAGCGGCTCCAACGACGACTTTGTTGAGCGGGTTCAGAGCAGTAGTGACCAATCGCCAGAGTTCACCAAAGCTCTAGGAATCATCCTTGCGAACCTTCCAAAGATCGGGTTTCATGACGTGAAGGCCCTTGAACTTACAATGCTGCAGGCCTCGGAGGACGCCGATGACGCCATCAAGATCATGGCGGACGTGCGTGCTTATTTCCAAGGTACGTGTTCCGGACTCTTTCTCCTCAAATACCCGGGCTAGGGTTCATGTACTGACACCACATGCTATTTCCAGTGGCATACAAGCGGTTCGTCGACAACGTACCCAAGGCGATCGATGAACAACTTGTCCTTGGAGCTGCGAGGGGTCTGCAGGGTGCCCTCGCAACAGGACTGGGGCTCGATTCGATTGAAGCCCACGAAAGATGCGCAAAATTGCTCGCGGAACCTTTACGTATTGCAGAGAAACGAGAAAAACTTGTTGCGCGTCAGAGGCGATTGACGGCCGCCAATGACGAACTCCTGGATCATTTTTGAATGAGAATATACTCGTACATGTATCTTGATTCATGCATAACGTATGATGTGTTGCTGTGTTCTGCTTGGCTCGTCGGGGGCATTGCGCTCTTACCAAAATCATCGCTCCCTTTGTGGCGATAAGAAATACCCGAGTGACGGAAAGTGGTATCGGCGTTGGCTGACTGTGTGCAAAGTTGACGAAATGGCGCGTATCAAATGTCTGAAACTCGCCAGAAGCCATGATGGGGTGCATTTTGGGCTCCGCCCAGCGACACAGAAGCCAGGATGTGGCATACGTCTTTATTAAAAGAAGATGGCTAGAAGCAGACAGCACGGGGTCAAGGTGGAACAAGAGTAGCACTCGCATATTACTCGG
>Ga0307509_10001912_pt1 | contig 34386 bp, 34 predicted proteins | sample 10_EM_MG_FD_202245 | JGI IMG/M metagenome (GOLD analysis project Ga0307509, IMG submission 202245) | Populus trichocarpa ectomycorrhiza microbial communities from riparian zone in the Pacific Northwest, United States - 10_EM | ecosystem: Host-associated > Plants > Roots > Unclassified | place...
GTTGTGGCTGGGCGGGGGGGGGGGGGGGGGGGGGGGGGGGGGGCCCCCAATGTTACCTAGTCATCTAGTGGTCCTGGTTGTCATTGCATACCGGGTTTCTTATGCTTTTCCTGGGTTCGCTTCTCTTCTCTTCTCTTCATCACTAGGGGCAAATTATCATATTTTTTACCTCCTGGAAAATCAACTAATGACTTTTCCCTATTTACCTTCCCCAGTCCTCATCTCTGTTGGTGTCACTTCTTCTCGCATTTTCCTGCTCACCGTTCCCATTTACTGTTTGGGTTTCTGTACTTGACTGATCGCCTAACAGGCTCTTATCCCCGCCACTGGTGTCTTGATTCTCGGGGTCTCATTGCGCTCGGCCCGTGCCACTTATAGCAATAAGGTTGGTGCGGGTTTTAACGGGAGTGGGGGGGAGGGCGCGGTGAGTACTGGCGGGGATGTATAGTACAGGGAGTGGCGGGGAAAGAACTGACTGAGATGGGGGGGCTAGAGTGGAATAGAAGGGTTTGCTCTTTGGTCGGGATGATAGGTGGTGGGAACCTGCTGGCCGAGTCATGTAGTGTTCGAAAAATACGGTACGTTACCGTACCTTACACTGTTGATACCATACGGTAAATTACCGTAAATTACACTCGGCAGATAAAATACCGGAAAACGGCCTCTCCCACCTTTTATATCATATTCCGATGTTAGGTAATCCTGTCTTCCACCCTCTGTGTTAAACTAAATATCAAGCCGAAGCAACCCAACCCACAAGAGATCAGCTAGGCTAGGCATTCTTGGCTATGACATGAGTATCGCACTAAGATCCAAGATCAAGATATGGAACTTTATGACGGTCGGCAAACGGCGCCTGGTAAGTTTACCGTACGTTACCGTACATTACCGTATCCTATGGTAACTTACTGTACCTTACCATTCGAACCCTAGAATCATGCGAGTGATTACTCGTGATGAAGTGGGAGCTCCCTCAGGAGTCAGTAAGGTGTCTAAGTTTATTGATCATATGCACTGAGCTGGTGCGAGCTTAGGGCCCAGCTCCTGCTATGCGCTTTTCAGTTCACCAGGCCACTTTTTCAACAACACCCCCCCCCGCGACTCAAATATTGCGTTTTAGGGGGGTGGGATACGAAACGGGGTGATGTGGTTTGTGAAAAACGCCGTCGCTCCTTTCATACGGCCCTCTGTAGTGAGCTTTACAGGAGGGGGGGGGAGGGAATGTTGTGGAGTCCTCAGACAGACTGTTGTCTCACGCTTAGCAACCGGCAGCGCCATGGCAGAGATGACATAAGAAGGAGATAGTGTTCAGGTGGCGGCGTGGGGCTGTGTATCGTAGGCGGCCGATACCACACGGGGAGTTATAACTAAGAGATATTATAATTGCTTTGTAGACCTTAATTTGTCATAGGTTTGTCGGCTCCCGGGGACTTATTACCTCCACCTCAGTTAGCACCGCCCTCCTTCCATACCCATCTGGACTGCTCACCGCCGGTGAAATCATTGGTGCTCTGACACTCCGAGATTCTGCACAGCTTTTGGATATGTGGTAGATAAATCGGAAGGAAGCCTGGGGGGGCAACAAGCAGTAGATGTGCTGTACAAGGCGAAAGGAGCGAGGAGGGACTGGCGGGGGAGGTAGCTGGAGGGATAGATGTGGATATGGCAATTACTGAAGGTGTGATAACCCGAATGACGAATTGCTTTACGGTGATGTTGTGTATAATAACTTGATATCCATCTCTCACTCCCTGCAAACCTTTGGTTAGCATGCGTTGGTGATTTACTATGGACTTGTGCAAATATGTTTCATAGATAAACCTTTTTGTAGAGCTCCCATTGCCACGGATACTTGGCAATGGCTACTTGGGGTGAGATTGAAAATATCGAGGAGGGGTCGAGGAATACCGACTCAACGGCCCAAAAAAAACGACCCCGGAGATAAAAAAAATGGCGATGCAGTTCTTGGTAGCGGAGGTCAAAATACACTCAGCAGAAAGGTTTTGCAGTTTTTATTTCAGTGTTTGATTTACTGTCGTTGGGAGAGCGGCGGTCTGTCGCCAGTTCCTGGCACTTCTTCTCACCTCGGGTGTCATACTAGATCTTGGCAAGGATGTTGCACGAGCCATGTTAATAGCTGGAACAAAAGCTGATTAAGCGTCTTGGTGCACGTTTCAGAGCCTTCGGACGATGCAAACCGCATAAAAGCCGCTACTACTACGATACTACAAGTACTGTCGTATAATATGCTATGATATCATAAAAGAAAAGAAAAATCATATTTTTGAAAATATAAGCGTTTGGTATGACCAGAATATAATAGTCGCTAAGTAGGAAAGGTATGATACCACAATCACTATCTATTTCTCATGCTTTTTTTTCTTTTTTTTCAAAATTTAATACCGTACCGTCTTCCTTTTAGCGAATAAAAGGATTTTGCTTCTATTAGCTTGTGCGATACATATGGTTTCTCGCTACGGGGTCAATGAACAGCCCTGTTTGGAAAGTGCTCGTAAGCACACTGGTACGATCATACATTCATCCTATCATGGCAATCTTCCCCTCGAGATCTTGGGGATTGATATCATACCTGCCCTGGTTGGGCCTGGCCTATTAAAGCTTGGCAGTGGACCGGTAGTAGCAGCTCGCTGATTGGCTACTCGATTTTGGTAGCCGTTCGTGAATTGAATCGGTAGGCATGCTGGAAAGTCCGGAAACGTGAAAAAAACTGAACGGTTGATTGAGTTGGTATAGCCGTCACTTGTGATATGAACCTAGCTCCTAGTATTTGAGAACAGTAGGAAGAGAACTTTGTTGTTCGTTGGTGTTGTAAAATTAATAGTGTCGGAGGATGGAACGGGTGTTTTCTTAGTAAGGTGTGGCGCTGAGTTTGTTTATCCGTAGATAAAGGTTAACAACTTTTAAACCAAGTGGGAATCTAATATTATGCTCATTATGGGCTGTCACGTACCTTATGTATGTAAAACTACAATCACAAGGACAATAGGGCTACCAGCCCCAAGCTTGGCACCAGGGATGCGACATTTTAGTCATCCAGGATGCTGCTATAATAATAATATTATAATATATTAATAGGTGGTTGCGGCTAGCGCAGTATACTGGTGCAATTCGGGCAACAGCCACAACTACTGCACCTAGGAAGGTAAGTGAAGAAAGGAAGGAAGAAATGAAGGGAGGAAGGGAGGAATGAAGCGAAGAAGCGCAGACTCGAAGTGTGTGGGAAGGTCGTGGAGAACGGTACTTTTTTTTTTTGGAGTGTAGGATTATTTTTTCTTTTCTTTTTTTTCTTTACGCCTTTCGTCTTAGGGATCTGCGAGAAGGAAAATAAGAAAAAGAAACCAAAGGATGGGAACCCCCAAGAGCCTGGGCCACCCCCCTCCCCAATGGCCCGGGAAGGGGGGCCCCCCACTACCGCAGATATTGCTACCTCTCCTACAATTCAGTGCCGCTATTTATTTCCTAGACCACCGTCCACTACCGCAGATATTGCAACTATAGAGCATGAAGGTTCTCGGGCAGGCCACAAGGGAAAAAAGTGGGATCCAATGCCACCAAAACAAGTCTTGGCTTATCGCCTATTCTAGGTGTCCCTAGGTGTTGTACCCGCACTGGTGGGCAGCGGGGCGCCGCCAGAATTTTGGCAAAACCGGTTTGTATGTGTTGGAACACTGGTTGCTGTATCAGGCTGTCGCCCGACTTAAGGTACTCCTCGAGTGCGGTATCAGTATGGTTACGGGGGCTTTTCAAACTGCATTGAGCAAAAACACAGATTTCACGCCTTTTACTCTTACCTTTTTCAGCACAGGAAGTCATCCTCGTCACTGGTCATTACTTATGTTGGCGTAGGGATCTCATGATTTTAGCTTCAACTTGGTCCCGCTAATTACACTAAAACATTTTCGCCTGCCCGGCCATTTTATTCTCAACCATATCTGGGAAGCTCTTCCCACTACTCAGCTCGACGCCGGCTTCTACCTCCCCTGCCCCCTGTTCCTCTCCGAGTTCCTGGCTTCCATCTCATGGGTACTAGTTCCTCTATAGCTATGGACTTCCCATGGCCTCCTAATCCATCACGGTGTCCTACCGCCGTCCTCATTGCCTCTATCGTTTGGTGGGGTATCCCGCCACCTCCACTACTACCGATAGTAGTTGTTCCACCCTCTGCAGTGACCTCCGATGCCTTTCTATCCCTGTCTAGCCTCGTAATATCATTCCGTAGTCCCTCGATTTGGGTTTCGATTTTTTGAATGGATTCACCGCGAAAGCAGAGGTTTCCCATTTTTTACCGGTAGTCGCGAAGTACTAGATAATATGTTTAGTGTGGATTGTAAACGAGAGGAAGGGGGGATTAGGTGTACGATTATATCTTCTCCCACAGGGGGGCTAGTGGTTGTGTTCGATTGAGGGAATGGGACACAGGCAACAAAATGTGCTACTAGGAGAGGATAATGGACAATATATGAGAAGATAAAGTTGAGGTATGAGGAGGAAAGAAGGAGAGAGGGAATGTAGGAATTGGAAATATATACTAACGAGTACGACCACCACTAACTTACTAGTCTTCTATTCCAATCTAGCACAACATCCCCAGTGAGGCTAATCCTTGACGAGCAGAGGGGTTAGATTCGGGAAGTAGGTATCTCGATGTAGCCAATAGCAACTGTCCATCTGAGATCTGTGAACACTCTTCTTTTCTAGTTGTGTCTCACTACCACAAACCAGCCAATGGCGTTGATGGGCAGCCATCCATCCCACACAGCCGAGCAAACCAATTGTGCACCCACCGGGTTATGAGTTTTTTTCTTTCATTCCAGCAAGGACACGCTGCCTCGCCTATATTTAAGAAGGTAACTTAGTGCATCAACTTCTCAGCAAGAGAGGACCATCACAAAAAATCGGAAAAAAGTCTAGATATTTTTTTAAAATACACTAGAAACACAACTAAATTTTTATAATTTTCTCCCATATCAAAAGATAACTATTGCCTGTATCGCTTAAAAATCATCCTTTTAGGAAGGTACCTGGTCATCCCGACAAGCCGTGCTGAGACCCCAAAATTATTGGGTGGATCGTTGCACTAGCGTTAAGATAGAAAGGCGCCGTTAGGGAACCTAGGGGTTGGCTGGTGCGGGACTGGCTTTGGGGGTTTTTTTCCACACAGTCTCGAATCCCGCAATTTGAATACCGTAAGGCTGTGATCCTCCTAGGTGATCTGTGTTCATTTGGTGGACAAAGAAAATAAGATTATGACAGGCAACTGAGATAGGAAGTGTGGGGGAAAGGAAATGAGGCCGTTATTGATATTCGGGCGCCCGCCCGCTGGTAGTCTTGTGGTCGATAAATGTGGGGGATGGTGGGAAATATTTTCAGCGACATGCATTGTGGAACCATTGGAGGGTGTGGTGGGCTTCTGGGTACGGTACGCAAGGATAACAACGGTAGCCTGTGTCTGGAAGATTTGCATTCATACTTCCACATCTGACATCGTCATTCTCAATCTCGATAATATCCTGGCTGTAGAAAGTTCATAAATATTCCACCCTCCTCGAGGTGTTTGCACGCTGAATGATTGTCACGGATTAATTTTAGGGGAAAAAGACCCCTAGGGGTGACGATTGTGTTTATTCGTTGCTGTCCGATCTTTGCAACTCCTATACTTGGCTGTTCTAGAAGTATCTAAAAATCTTGGCACAGTTTATGGTTGCGAAACGCCAAGATGCTCGCGTATTCTGGGAGTGGTCCTCTTGGACTCAAATTGCTCGGAATTCTCTGAAGCTTGTAAAAGTGACGATCTGCTCACGCCAGCATTTAGTAGATGAGAAAATCGCGTTGGTAGTAGTGGGAGGTGGATATCAAAATGTAACTGAAATATGCATCAGTATAATAGCAAATTCCCCTTACCGGAGTGCTCTATGAAGATCCACCTGTTTTGAGCTGGAAGGGATGGAGGAGGGTAATTCTAGATTAACACAAAAACTCCCAGCATCAGCTTTGAGCGGAAGTTATCAATAGCTGAACTCTTTACTGTGGACACTGCATGGCGACCTGCAAGCCGGGCCAAACAGCCATACGCAGGGAAGGGAACAACAAGGTGGCGATAGTATACTCGTGGATACGAGAATGCACCAAAGGGGGAGGGGATAGTGGACCTTGGAAGCTACCCGTAATTTTCGTCTCGGGGGCCAGTTAGTTACTAAGCTGCTCTTTTTCTCAGCCTTGTTTTCAATAGTTGTGATGGTATCCAATGGTGCCGCTGTACTCGAGTATCTGTAATATTTGTGTGCTTGGGTGTACAGTACTCCGTACTCCGATAGATCGTGTCTAGGATACCGATCGTCTGACAACTCCTCGTGGGTGGTTGGAAAGCTGGCTTGTATCAACCAATCAGCGTACGCGAAAAAACCTGAGGATGGGCAGGGTTGGTTTCGGTCTTGGGCCCTTTTCATTTTTGGGTGCTGGGAAGTCGACTTGGTGCACTGGAGTAACATAATAGGCCCCCACTCGCACAAAGAGTACATGACGTAAGAAAAGGAGGGGTCCATTTGCACCGGCTCGGTCAGAGAAGGCAAATAAAAGGGGAGGGTTTGACAAGAGCCTTTGGTTGGATGGATAGGTAGTTAGACTCAGAGCATGGGTGGAACCCAAAAGCCACTACGGTAATAAGGCTATGACATGCTGCGGGATTTGAAAACAGCGGGATCTACCGTATAATCTGGCAAAAGTCGGATTGGAGCTAAAGCTAAACTAAGGCAACTGAACCAACAGGAGAGCTCGGAGAAGGCGAACCCGCCAGAGTTTAAACATAGGCCACGGTGGTTGGGCAGGTTCAAGAAAATCCTCACTAGCGTTGGTCCGACTTTTGCTATATTATACGGTACTTGTACCATGGAGTAATCTGGTAGCATCAAGTTGTCGAAATCAACCACTCAGATCTCAATCGATAGTTCTCATGCACGCCGAGCCCGGCCCCGTTCATTATTTTCGAAAAAATACAGTACAATATTATCAAGCTTTATGTTCATGCTCTGCAAAGAGCGGAAAAATGTCCCAATCCCCGCATTAGGCTGTGGCACGAGATGATTTTATGGAATATTCATTTTTTAGGAAAAGGAATCAACGAACCCCCCAGCAGAAATCCAATCCACAAAAAACACCCCTGGCCCAAATTGATTTAGCTCTCCAATCCACATTTCGAAAGAGAAACGAATCTTTAGTTCTTCAAAACACGCATCTCCTGCAATCCCTCAAAGGTGGTTGCCAATACCATGAGTGTTATTATATTATTACTAACAGACCGGGCACTCATACCGGGAACCATTCCTCTGGCAATGCCTAATCGCGATTGAATTGCGCGTGGCAATGCCCAGATTGTGCAAGTTTTGGGTCGGGTGCTCCCAGAAGGCTTTTTCCCATCAGGTCACATGCTGGGTGGATCTCCGTAAGAATTGGTACATATCAATTGGCTGAGTCCCACAACCGGTGGCAAACAGCAAACCCTTCCAAGAGGAATATCTGATCATCCTAGGTCCTCAACATGGGATGCCGGCAAAGAGCATCTTTTGGGCGGGGCTCTGACAGGCAACGTTGGCAAACTGTGGCGGACCGGGATGAAATGATGTCGTTGCTTGCTATTTTGCGCAGTCGTCAGTGTCCCAGCAGAAGGGTTGCCAGCGACGGCTCTCGGGCTATCAGCGCCGGGGTGAGATAGGAGAATGCCCATGTTTAGATAGTTGTGGGAATTCCACCACTCAGCCCATCGAGGGATCGTCTTGTCGTTGAAAGTTAGCAGGTCAGGCCTATTCGCGACACATCTCCCATACTACGTATGGGGTGGTCCGCTGTCCTGGCAATTGTCATATTTGTCCCCTGTTCTAGATATCAATCTGACGAGGCAATGCCAGCCCATCCGGCTTAGGGCTATACGGCGGTGAGGTGCTCGAAGGGCTTTCTGATAATGGAAATGGCCCTGTCCATGATGGAAGGCCTTCAATTCCTGTTTAGACGAGTCATGCATCAACGAAAGAAGACCGAAACCAACCCCCGCACATCTTTTTTTGTGCACGCTGATCCACTAATATTAGCCAACTCTCCAACCGCGTCCTGCGAAAACAATTTCAAATAGAATATCAAAATATCACACCCAGTTTCTTCTCTAGACTCTCTTCCCCCGACTGGAGCGCAACTGAAAAATTGGAAAGGTGAAAGAAAGACTGATAAACTACCCCCTCCTTCCTTGACCCCAGAGGGGTCTGGATAAAATCTCTCCATCCTAGACAAGATGTAAAAGGCAAATATCGGATAATGCCCAGGTAGGATCATGGTCGGTAATGTACTCGTCCTGATTCAGTGAAATTCAGAAAACAGTGGGTAGCGTATGTACAGCATGCATCCAATTATGAGACCATGGGAGACCCAGAGTAAAGGGCATGCCCCGTTTATGGTTGTAGTTTTGGTTTTATGTTTGGGCAGAAGAATGCGGGGTAGTTTGCCTAGGCTAGCATTTTATTTATTTATATATTTTAGTATTATAGACAGCTGTATTCTGGCTGGATGTTTGGGTATCTGTGGTAGATTTCCTACACCACACTGGCAGTGCTTTCCAGATGTTCTACAAGATAGGCTAAATAAGTTGGCAAATCTTGAGATCGTAATGCTATGAGTGCTCATATGCCTGGATCGGTGGTGATCCCCTATTACGTTATTAATAGCAAAATATTGAATCTATGAACTCTTAATTTCCTATAATTAGAAAAGCACTGCTTTAACGCCCTGGGAAAATAGGAAACTATACAGGAACTCAAAGTTAGTAGTCTGTAGCTTCTGGGAACCAATCCAACCAGCCAGCCCACTCAGTCGGGGCCCTTGAAAACTCCCTGGAATCCTTCCACTCTCATGTTTTCCTAGTGCCTGAGAGAGTTGCATTGGTGGCATGTATGGACCTGGAGGCCTTCACAACCCTTAGAGAATTACGATAAAAGATTGGGACAGAGTGAGATTGATACCTATGTTGCAACATAACTTTTGGTTGGCACAGCGTCCAAACCGCACCCAAGTACTGCGCAAGTAATGAAGATAAGTGTGAGCTTAGCATCAAAAAAGATTAGTAGACATGTCAGGGGGGTAGACATTAGACGACCACCACTCTGCCAAACTGTGGGTGATTAAAAAGACTAGAACTCTGGAGTGTGCAGAAATATCAGTATGAGGGCGGTGTGATATTGGGAGTGGTTACTGCTCTTGGGAGTGGTTAGGTCGCTGGAGATGGTGAGTATGTTTCTGAAACAGCACCCAGGCTACAAAATAAGAAGGGATGAATTAAAGATCTCAAAAGAGCATTGTCATCTAATTCGATAGTGATTACTCAACCATAGGGTGAATTTTGCTAACCCTGAAATCGAATAAGCAGAAAGACAGAGACCATCACACAGGCCAGATCAAAGTACCGTAAAAAACTCGAATACAAGGCTGGTGTGCTATGTCGTTGAAATTTCCTCCTCTGGGATAGGGGCAGGCGAGTCACAGCAAACTCACCCCTCGGCTGGGGCGAAAAAATAAAAATACACAGCGCTTTACCACGAGAGGCAATTACAACGACATAGCACACTGACCTTGTATTCGAGTTTTACGGTACTTTGATCTGGGCGAGTGATATTGTGTGGATGAGAATTAAGAACTCGGTGCGGATAATGTATGCCCTCCGGTGAGTTTTGGGAGGCACACATCACTATTTTCACTACCACCCCTACCCTCGCATCAGATCTCGCCTCTCGTGACCCCACCCTCGCACCGGGGATACCACTACCGCTACTGGCATGACGTCTAACTTTCTGGAAACTGTTGGTGATAACTGCCTTAGTCCTCGTAGATAGTGATGGACACGAGCATGATCGAGCAGATCATGGAGGTCATGCTCGAGTATGATCTGATAGAGAGGAGTCCATGATTGAATGATCGATCATGACTACTGCTCGAGCATGATCGAGGATGCTCGATTATCGTGGACTTTACTGGCCTCATAGAGTTGAAACAATACACTCCCCTGGCTTCCACATTTTCAAGTATCAGAATTATGTTTCCCCCGATCGAGGTCCAATATCCAATTCCATAAATTCCTTCTGCCAACAGCAAAATGATCATATCCTTCAAGATGCTTGTTGCTATACACTACTCCATAACAATACAGGCCTCGTGATCATCACTCTTAGCAGCACTCTCTTCATCAGCCTCATAAGCCCCCTCTTCTCCAAGCAACTCTTCGACAAATTCCTCCGTCTCATATTGAACCAATCCAAGCCATGCTTTCGTGAGCATTAGAAGCTGTACCGTGTTTGCCTCTAAGCGGTTTTTTTTTTTTGTAACTATGTCCCCAGCCACGGAAAAGGCTTGCTCGGAAGGAACATTATATAATAGAGTTAATGTAAGATTAAATAGAAATCAATTGAGGGAGGTTACCTTGTTGCTGGAACAGCTAAATAATCACGGGCCATGAGGGCCAGATTCGGGAGCCTATGTTCATGCAATTTCCACCACTGAGTAATATCCATATTTCTGTCCACTCGAGGTTCACGAAGGTATATATCGACCTAGGATTCAAGAAGATCCTCATCAAGGACGTCTTCTTGCGAACCAAAAACCAGTTCTTGGTAGCGTGTTCGGTTTTGGTGAGTTTCTCCGGCTTGAGCGTTAGGCCGGTCAGCAATTAGGCCATGGGGAACTACTAGTGGTTATCCGGGTAGAGTAGTAGGCTGGGGAGGTAGACGCGGAGAGTCTCGCGTATTGAGTGTTGAATATTTGGATAAATTTCTCGCGTGCATTCTGAATCCAATCAGGTTCCCACTCAAGATGGTGAAACAGTTGTAGCTTCATCCGGGGATCCAATATTGTGGCAATTACCTGCCCGGTATTTGAATCTGTCTTCACCCAATATTGATTGAGCTTCCGGTATGCATCATCAGCAGCAGCCCAAATCTTCCACCCAGGAGAGTCCGGATCCTGGTTATTCTCGCGATCACACTCTCTTGCTATTAACTCATGCAAAAAGTTTTGTAGAATCTGATAGTAGGGAAGCTGGGAACTTAAGGTAGGATAAGAGGAGCCGCTAGCGAATTCAGTTGCATCTACAAAAAGACAGAGTATCTTTTCAAGACTTTCGAGGGTTTTCCAATCAGTGTGTGATAGTGTAAGTGATACTCGAGCTTTACTAAACTTGCGAGAATTGTCAATAGCGAGAAGGCGCTTGAGCGCAGAGCGAAGATATAAAGCACGTTGGATCATCTTCAAGTTGTGAGTTGAATTCTATCGGACACGAATATCAAGTATGGGAACCAGCCAATTGAGCCTCTTTCTCTGAGCATCTTCCTGTAGCGATTCCCAGAGGAAGTTGGATGATCTGATTTTTGCCAGGATCTGGCGAAGCTTGTGCAGGGCAGTTGCTGGGTCAACCCCATTGTTGTTGAGAAGATCTCGTTGACCATCAGTGGCTAAATCAACTTCCGGCTCCTCCGCTTCTGACCTCAAGGTCTTTAGTACTGTTTGAGCAGCTAAATTCAATACATGTGCTAAACATCGAATCTGACCATTCTCCTGAGACCACTCCCTCATTTCTAGCTCCAAATCTAAAAATATCCCATCATTAACAGTAGTATTATCTGCGGTAATGCAGTTAATTGACTCTCTTATACCATATATGTTTAACACCTTTACAAGAACGTCAGCCATATTACTAGCAGTATGAGAACCTTTCAACTGCTCAAACCCGATCAAAGTATTAAACTTTTCATATCGGGTATTAATCCAGTGTGTGGTAACAGCTAAGAAGGGAAGCTTGTTGGATGAGGTCCATGCATCGATTGTGAGGTTGATTTTTGCCCCAGCGGAAATATGGCTCTGAAGCTGTCCTCGGAGGCTTTGGAACAGTTGTTTGTATAAGAGAATTTGGATATCCCGTTTGATAGTCTTCTGTGATATTGTAGTTGTATTACTATTACAGTAGGCAATTAGAGATCAAAACGCGTTGCTTTCGACTAGCTTAAAGCTAGAATTGGTTTCAATTACCATGACAGCCATTAACTTTCTATACTCCAGCAAATTAAACAACTGGCCTGGCACGCGAGCACCTCCGGTATTTTTGGCAAGAGTGAAAGGGCTAATTTCAGCACGCTTACGCAGGGTAGTCATGGCCAAACGACGGCTGATCACAGCTTTGAACTCCATTTCACATGATGGGAGTGGGCTATGCCGGGTTCTCAGATGCGCTAGGAAGGTTGATGTAGTTGTGTACTTGGGGGCATAAGGGCCCTAGCTATACCGGCAGTGACAACAGTAAACCATATGCCGGTCAGATCCATCATCCATGGTCTCCCGAATGATCAAGCGTTTCTCATATATGTAGCTGTTGAAAGGTAAATCGTCCTTGCCACTAATGGTTCGAGTATTAAACAATTCTTCTATAAAATATTAGCTACAATATTCATAAAGTTCGTCATATCAGAATAAGGACTGGGAGCAACTTGAAGCCTTACCCCATCGCCCACTTAAGGTCTCACGGAAGTCTGAAAGGGACAGTAACTCGCTTGCACTATTCCTGTCGCTTGTGGAGTCTGAAATTGTTTCCGCAACTTGCCATGGGACTGGAGACGATGAAATTGAAGACATTTAACTTGGATTCAAGTGAAAAGTGGAAAGACTTTATCAAACGGAGTGAAAACCTTGGGGAAAATCTCAAGTAAAATGTGCGGGGTAAAGGGCTTTTAACTTCCCACACACTCGCAATATCACCTTCCACACACTTATGATATCACCTGATACCAAGATATCTATATATAGCAGAGTGATCGATCATGATCGAGCATAGTCGAGCATGGTCGAGTATGATCGACTATGATCAAGCAGCACCCATGCTCGATGAAGTCGAGTAGATTATCAATCTTATGCTCGATCAAGTTGTGATCGAGAGACCTCTATGATCGCAATGATCGAGCAACCCATCATTGAGCAAAACTCGATCATGATCTGATCGTGGCCATCACTACTCGTAGAAGTTAGGGGAACTATGTATTACTACTCTACACGGCAAGTGCGCTGCAGAACTAGCAGTACACGCTGTCTCCCACACTCTGTATGTGCGGGTCGCTGCATGTCTGTGGGTTCTGGGGGCGGTTTCTAAGCTTTATATTTTCAATCCTTTATCAGCGTTGGGGGAGGACCCGAGAGTTTGGGTATGTCTGGCCTGCCCTTGGGCATCGAAATTTGTAAAAGCATGGAGGAGTTATGATGTTAATGTTGGATATAGAATACGCTGCAGGAGTTGGGGGGGGGGGATGTTGCTTTAGTCATCTAGTGGTCCTGGTTGTCATTGCATACCGGGTCTCTTATGCTTTTCCTGGGTTCACTTCACTTCACTTCTCTTCATCACTGGAGGCAAATACCATCTTTTTTACCTCCTGGAAAATCAACTAATGACTCTTTTCCCTATTTACCTTCCCTAGTCCTCATCTCTGTTGATGTCACTTCTCGCATTTTCCTGCTTACCGTTCCCATTTACTGTCTCCGCTACCTGGGTTCTAGTACATGACTGACCGCCTGGAAGGGACTCATTACCGCTACTGGTGTCTTGATTCCCGGCGCCTTATTGCGCTCGGCCCGTGCCACTTCTAGCAATAAGGTTGGTGCTAGCTCTATTGGGAGAGGGGGGCGGGGGCGGTGAGCACTGGCAGAGATATATAGTACAGGGAGTGGCGGTGAAGGAATTGACTGAGATGAGGGGAGTGTAGTGGAATGGGGGCTTGTTCTTTCCACCTGGAGGTGTTGGAAAAATGGCTTCAATGTAACCGAGGTATTGCTGGTAGGGCATAGTGGGAACTCGTATCATTGGCACTGTATATACAGTACTAGGACAAAAGGGTTCGTCCGATGCCCTTTTTACACCAAAAGTGCCCATCTTCACCACCCTCTCTCATTGCGCAATGTCTATGAGAATCAGCGAAAATTTGTCCTTGCATTAGCAAACCTGTAGATAACATGAAGAAGGTTACAGAATCCTTAAATATCGCCAAGTGATGGAGAAATGGTGGTATAGGTATCTGGTATCGGTTGCCATGTACCTTTTTGTATGGAGCCCCATACAAAAATTTAAGTCACTTTCACACTCGTTGATGCAATCATGAACAATGAGGACAGCTTTGATTCCCTACACTTCTACTTGTAGAGGTTTCAATAGATAGTGATTCCCTAGCTAATGGAAAGATTTCAAGTGTTTTTATATAAGCAGTGTTGAGAATTGTTTGTTTAAAAATGTCCATTTTTGGTGTAAAAAGGGCATCGGACGAACCCTTTTGTCCCCGTACTGTAGATACCTCTCACAGGTATAAGTACCATTACCCAAGTAGCAATGTGCAACAGATATCGGAACAACCTGATCCGCCTTCCTTGAGCTATACTGTTCGCAGGTCCATCCAGTTTTCGCTTTCTCTTCAAGTCCACATCCCTCATCACGGATTACAATAGCAGGTTTCCACCATTCACCATCTCGACCAAATCATGCGAGTGATTTCTTGTGATGAGTAGGGGAGCTCCCTCAGGGGGTAGTATGGTGTCTAAATTTATTGATCATTTGCACTGAGCAGGCGCACGCTTGGGGCCTAGCTCTTGCTATGCGCTCTGCAATTCACCAGGGCCATTTTTCAACAATTCCTCCCCCCCGCGACTCAATATTGCGCTTTAGGGGGTGGGATATGAAACAGGGTGCTGTTGGTTGTGAAAAACGCCGTCGCTCCTTTCTTACAGCCCGCTGTAGCGAGCTTTGCAGGAGGGGGTGGAAGCGTTGCGAGGGAGGGGGGAGGGGGGAGAGGGAATGTTGCGAAGTCCTCAGACAGACTATCGTCTCACACTTGGTAACCGGTAGCGCATGGCAGAGATGGCATAAGAAGAGGGTAGTAGTGTTCAGGTGGCGGCGTGGGGCGGTATATCGTAGGCGGCCGATACCACACCGGGAGTTATAGCTAAGGGATATTATAATTGCTTCGTAGACCTTAATTTGTCACAAGTTTGTCGGCTCCCCGAGACTTGCTGCCTCCACTTGCACTCCCTTCCCTTTCCCTCTACCACGATTAGCACCGTCCCCCTCCCATGCCCATATGGACTTCCCCTCCCGTAGGTCGGATCATTGCTGCTCTGACACTCCAACACCTGGCACATCCTTGGGATATTTGGTAGATAAAGAGGGAGGAAGCCTGGGGGGACAGCAAACAGTAAACTCATAAGGTGAGGGGAACGAGGAGGGACTAGCGGGGGAGGTACTTGGAGTGATAGATGTGGATATGGCAATCACTGAAGGTGTGATGAGCCGAACGACGCATTGCGTTACTGTGATGTGGATAATATCCGTCTCTCGCTCCCTGCAAACCTTTGGTTGGCATGCGTTGGCGATTTACTATGGACTTGTACAAATATAGTCCACGGACAAACCTTTTTATAAAGCTTCGTTGCCACGAATACTTGGCACTGGCTACTTCGGGTGAGATTCAAAATGTCCAGAAGCTGTCTCCTCATACCAACTCAACAGCCTAAAAAAACGACCCCGGAGATAAAAACAATAGCGATGCAGTTCTTGGTAGCGGAGGAGGTCGAAATACACTCAGCAGAAAGGGTTTGCAGTTTTTATTTCAGTGTTTGGTTTACTGTTGGGAGAGCAGCGGTCTGTCGACAGTTCCGGACACTTATTCTCACCCCGGGTACGAGGTCTTGGCAAGAGGTGCTGCACGAACTAGGGATTCGTAAAATACGTATTTTACATGTATTGTAAATTACGAATAATACGAAACACACAAGCACGTGATAGGGTTAGGGCTAAGAGTGGATGGAAAAATAGAAAATGCTGAGTAAAAAGGTAAACCGACAAGTACAGTGCCGTTAGAAAAGTCCAGGGACAAAGTGGCTTGGCAGGCCTTGTCAAAGAGGTTGCAGGCAACAAAGTATAAAGAACAAGAAACAGATAAAATTAAAATAAAAGAATAAACCCCAATAATAGATATATACATGTATAATAGCCGGTTCCCCTCCTATTTCGCTGTCGCTCATAGTCGGCGAAAGCAAGTGTGACGCGAAAGCAAGTGTGACGCGCCGTTTTCTTTGTTTTTTTGTGAAATTAGGCTTATATAATACTATCAATTCACCCGATATCAACATTTCTATATAAGTCACCATATTTTTCTTGTAGTTAATAAAATCAGCGGAGCCACGGACCTGGTCAAAGAATCTGATTCTTCACCTTCATCTGCATCTCGAAACTTGTACTAGCCTGGAGCAAAAAGTGATCGGAAAACCGCTAGTGTTGCACCAACCACTTTCTTTCAAATCACTTACCCTCACACCAAAGTATACATACAAAAATGCAAAAACTTGAGAGTATTATGTAAGCCTATCAGAACGAAAAAAAAAGCGGCGCGTCACACTTGCTTTCGCGTCACACTTGCTTTCGCCGACTATGAGCGACAGCGAAATAGGAGGGGAACCGGCTATTAGAGAAAATATTAAAATTTAGTATGACCTCCTCGCCTCTTAATATCCTTTTGTACCCTTTTTCCCATGTTTTCAATCATTTTGTCCACTGCCCTCCAATCCAACCTTTCCCATTCCTCTTGGGCAGCTTCTACAAGCTCTTCTACATTTCTAGGACGCTTTTCTGGACTAGATATTGGCTTTCTAAGCCTCACTTTGAGCATATGCTAGACATTCTTAATCGGGTTGAGGTCTGGAGATCTCGGAGGCCAATTCCTTCTGACGATGCCATATGCCCCTCTGAACTTTTTAGCTAGCACAGAAATATGAACTCCAAGACCAGCTTCAATGGTCTCATAGTCTTCAGGTACCTCAGATAAACTGTAAACAAAGGGAGCGAGGTAGGCTTCGAGAATTTCGTAGGTATACTGAGTGGTATTCATACCCAGGTGATCACGGGCACTCGTACGCTCTTTGGGAGACCGCTTGTAACCGGTACAGGTACTATGGTTACTGATGGATTTCCTTTTAGGATTAGTTTGGTTTCAGGATACGAGCCTTGTGGCTGTAGCCTTGTTATGTATGCAGGAGGTATCGTTTGATACCTCAGTTGTTTTATGTTTGGTTTCGGGATATGAGGTTGTGCCTCTTCCTGATTGTGTTTCGGAAGTATCAGTTGATACTCCGGTTGTTTGAAGTTTTGTTTCAAGGGATCGTTTGATACCTTGAATGTTTTATGTATTGTTTGATGGTATTGATTTGATACCATATATGTTTTAGGATACGAGCTGTGCTCGTAGGAGTAAGGCTTTAGGAAAAGCCGGCCATGTATTTAAAGGCTGTATCTTTCGGACTTAGAATGAGCAGCCTCCGACAGACAGAGTTTTCAATATACTTGGTTGGATAGTTACCTCTTCAGTTCGCAACGATAGTGAGAAGCCGCCAAACACTTCAAGACCTTAGCGATATAGTAAAAGGTTTTATCTAACAACCTTTCGGAGCCTCCGCTTGATCAATCCGCTTGATCAATCCGCCTAGGCCACTCTTTGGCTAGGATTTCAAGTGCACAACCCGGGACGGTTTCTTAAAGGTTCTCAGTGTACTGAGAACCAATAAGGAAACGTTACACTGCTTGCGAACTTGGATCAGTTGTGTATGGCTGCTATATGTAATAGCAGCCCAAAAGGGTGCTGAAAAATGTTCAAAATGGTAGGTTGAGGCTAAATAGCGAGGATCCATTGGTGAATGGGCGCATGTTGGCCGTCGTACCTTCTTTGGTCCACCCCCGATTCCCATAACTACCACACACTCATCTGTATAAACCTTTGTTTTCCACCGTTCGGGTCCTCACTTTCTGCGTAGTATGGTGGGGGACCTCTGTAGCCGGAACAGGCGGACATTCATTCTAGTTTATTAACAGTGGGTTAATTTACCAAGACTGGCCTTTTTCAAGGTTAATATCTTCGCAAATCTCTATTAACAGTCATCGCCAAGGAAATTAACAGTAATTAACCTGTCCTGGACATTTCCTTGCTCCTACCAGATTTTGACCTACCTTTAAACCCTAATATCTCTATGAAAACTTGAGATATTTCTATTTTCTCTCTATTAATGTGTAGAGAGTCACCTGCCCTACCACCTAATAGAGCCATAATTCTCATTGGGCTTGTGGTTGAAAATCCTTTGGCGGTTGAAGATGAGCAAGATTTGCTTGGCAAAGTGCTCCGGCTACAGATGTCCCCCACCATAGACACCAGGTATATGATATCTCTTTCTCATTTTCCTACTATCCAGATAGGGCTTTGTGCGTGCAATGCGTACCCAATACTCCTCCTTTCGTAGGTATCTTCCAGCCGTCCATGGAGTGACATTAAGGCCTGATCTGACCGTAATTTCACTAAGCGATGCTGAAGGATCTTTATCCACTAGCTGGCGCAGGTGGCAGATATCACGGATATTGAGTTTCTGGGGTCGCCCGGAATCATGTGCTGCGTGCAGCTTGCTTTCAGTCTTCCAACCCTTCCAAATCCTCGATATCTCTGACTTCCACAACCCAACTTCTCCCACAATTTGGCAATAGGTTTTCCCCTCACCTCTTCTTTCTATTATCCTTACTCTTTTCTCCTTAGTCACTTCTCTTTGCTTGCCAGTTTTGGGATTTAATGGCATCGTGATTGTGTTGTGGTATTCTGTGGAGAGTTGTGAGCAGGGTTGGGCTAGGGTTGGCGATAAGCGCAGTTGTCCCCGGACTTTTCTAACGGCACTGTACAGCCAACCTTCAGGGAGCTGGAAGGGGAAAAAGAGCCAGGGCAGGCAAGAGAAAATGAAAGGGTAAGCGAAATGGAAATAAATTGGTAGAGGTAGATGATCAAGCAAGTAATGTTGGGAAATAGATTGTTTCTTTCTCATGTTTCACAATAAAATACTGTATTTTACGGTAAAATACTGTAAGATACAAACCGGTAATCTTACAACCAAAACCCCTAGCACAAGATAGGTTGGTACGGTACAGTCACTAGACATACGTCTTGGTAATTGCGAAAAACTGAGACAGTCTATGGGTCCAGCCGGTATTTAGCAAAAGGCGAATAATCGTATTGCAATGGTGAAAAAAAATGAAGAATCAATATCCTAATATTTAATCTGAATATTATACTACTGCAACATTGTCTAGTAATAACAAAATTCTTCTAAACTAACAAAATACTCCTAACTTAACAAAATACCCTTGATCCAAATTATCTAAGATATTATATTTTGTAATGCTAGTAGTCTATATTATAGATAACCTTCACTATATGTAATCACAGATATACTTATTTTTTTAATAGAAAATTATTATGGCTTTTAGTACTTATCTTTGATATTAGTAGAAAGTATGCATCTACCTTCTTCTACAAAGAAAAATTATAGAACTTTATTTTAAAAATACTTTTGAGTACTTTGATTCAAGTTGGTAATCTATCATACTATAGAAATTAGTAATAGACTAAGCTATCAATATAGTATAGACTATAGACTAAAACTAATTATAATATTATAACAATTAGAAGTTTATAACCTGTGTTATAAATAGGGACTAAGTGAGTACATGGTTTCACATGAGTAATAGTTATTAGTTATAGATATGTTATGTTTCATGCTATGAGGTTATTTGACTCATAATATTTCATATGGTAATGTAATAGCAAGTAATTGTTATAATTACATTAAATTTTAATCTTAGGAAGTGAGGGGCTGTTTGGCAGGCCATTGTTTGAAAAATTGTTGATTTCAAAACATGTTTTGTAAACACGTGTACAAACAACCAATAACCATTATTTGAACACATGAGTGTGCCAAACACAACCGTCGTTTCTAAACGCGTTTTCAAATCAATGTTTTGTTAACTGTGTTTAGTCCAATTAATTTATAATTCCTATTACTTCCCAAGACAAGCAACCTGTACATAAATGAAATAAATGAATAATTAATATTATAACTCAGGAAAATCTGCCAGTGTAAACACAATTCTCAACCACAATTATCAGTACGAGAACAGAAACGAATTTCAGCAAACTACAATCCCAGTATGTCTGCAGATTATGATTAGGACAAAATTAGCAATATATTGCAAGTTGCGGCCATTGCCATTGAAGGTAGGAGTGCACTATCGACATTGAAGAATGAGATAGACAAGTTATATTATTATATTACTTTTCATTTAATAGTTGATGTAAAAATATTTATGTCTTCTTAATATCTAGTATATAAATTCAAATAATATTATGTATTAATTGTGGAATTAAAATTTTAGTAATCTTAGTAGACAATTTCCAGATTGTTTCAACACATGTGTTGAAACAACGATTTGTTGTGTGTACAAACAATGCCCTGCCAAACTCAATCGTTGTTATAATACATGATTTGGCCCAAAACACGTTTTGAAATTAAGAATTTTTCAAACAACGGCCTGCCAAACAGCCCCTGAGCCTTGCAGTCAGTCTTGCAAGGCTAATTATGATGTAATAACTTTTGCACATGAAATATATTAATGTTATTGGTTTTGTACATGTTACTCAATTGGACATATAGTTTGTTTTATGAGTTTGATTGGTTAGGTATATGTTCTGGAGTTAACTCATAGATGTCAGCTGATCGATTTCATACTATGACTTATTATGAGTCATGGGGGTGATATGTCACAAAGGTAATGACTCACTAGGGTTAGGGCTATATGAAGAGCTTTATATAAGGCCAGCTACAGGCAAAGGAGGTAGGCTCTTCATACAACCACCTAAGTACTATACTTTTCTATACTTTATATTGAAGATAGATTTTACTTTTACTCTATAACTTGAATACTCAAGATCCAACTACTACCTACCTTGGTCAGTAAGATATCAGACCTGCAGACTATTCTGATAGTGTCAGAGATGGGCCAAAACACAGAATTATTGTGATAGTTCTTGAGTGATAACAAGACAATTACATACTATGTCAAGAGATAGTATTACTATCAATCAAATACAAGAATACTTAAGAAAAGCAAGTAAGTTGTTCCCTATTGCACTAACAGCAAATAAGAGAGGATTGTTCTGATATGGCAAATAGTAACTAACAGATAGGGATTATAATAATATGAATCTGATTTCTACAATTAATATTTTTTCTAATAGTGAGTAATATACCTTATTCAATCAGATACAAACTATTGATTGCAAGAAGTAGTAGTTGCTTAAAAGTAACACTAGGTTATTTAAGTATTATAAAAAGAGGTTGAAAAGGATAACTTAAAGATCTAATGGTAAAATTGATACTATGAAAAAAGAGAAGAAGATGATACTACAGTAGTTAGCAGATAAGATATATCTTGCAGACAGGGAGTCAGATCTGGTGTTCTTCTATTTGCCACTTTTATATATCAGTGGGAGTTTGTTTAAGTTGAGTATAGAGTAAGACTGATAAGACTTCCAAAAAGCTAGAAGATATGAGAAACTAATAATTTAATTATGACAAGTGGTTTGAGAATAATGGAGTGGCACAGGTGCTAGAAACAAAATGTGAAACAAGATCATATTAAATGATACAATAGGTACTGTAAGAGAGAGAAGGAGACATTGTAGCAGTCAAGAGATATGTTGAAACATACAGTTAAGTACTTATATTGCATACTGATTGCCTGACTATTGCTAACTTATTTATAGTTGGAGTTTGAGGTACAAGGAGTAAAACTGAGGAGGCTTGAGGGAGCGATCAATATAAGTGGAGCAATTGGTAAATAGTCATAATCCTAATTAATTACTAGTAGTTCATACTAAGATTAGCTTACAGAACAAACTATTCAAGTTAACAAAGTCAGAGAGAAGGCTTGAGATAATAGCAAAGAAGCTGCCAGAGGTTAAGACCAGATTGAATTTTTTAGAAAGACAGCAGAATTCAAGGTAGCCCTTGAAGCAAAAATTAAGACTAGTGGACTTGTGCTTGAAGTGGCCATTGCTTGGTTTCCTTTGATCTACCATCATCTCTCCAAATGGGTACATGGAAATCATGGGTTTATTCTTACCGTTAAGGATTGTTATTCACAAAATATCGGCACCATGCTGGCTACCTTGATGATTCTCAAGGTATAGTGCTAATAGTCAAACCCACATAAATAAGAAGAGAAGGATTTGGAGAAGGATGTGTGAGTCTTTCCAGGTGCTAGGATGTTGGTGGGATAGGTGTGGAGTTATTGGAAGGTTTACAACTTGTTCCCTACATGGGGTTTTTCTTTGAAATTTTACTTCAAGTTCTGATAGTTTCCAAGCATTCTAAGGTTTTACAACAGATCCTGCTTTTCTCCAGCATCCTGACTTTATAGTTTAAATAAAGATGATTGATTGAATCCTCAACTACCAGGAATCCAGGTAGTAGTTGATTGATCTACAATGATCTTTCTCAATGGGCATATGGAAATTATGGTTTTATTGTTATCCTTGAGAATTAGCATTTACTAAACAAATATCAAATAGAGGTTATGATCTTAAAGGTATATATGAGTACCGATTGCAGTGGTCTGCCAGTGGGGGGTTTTGGCTTAGCCCTGAATGCACTTTTGATAGCAATATCTCTGAAGCAGGATTTGAGTTTGCTGCTTCATCTTCCCCATACCCAATGTGGCCCTTCTCACCGTTTTTTCCTAGTTACAATCCCCTTTCCCCTACAGTGACATCAAGGGACATAAATGATGGTAGTGTCAAAAGATTGAACAAAAAATGTTCTGATCAAATCCCCTATTGATAAAACCTTATTGAGTCCGCCGCAGCTCAGGCTCTTGCTTATGTGATCCAGCTTCCAAGCATCTAGTTTGTAGGATGCCTCAATGCAACTAGGCCAATCCGCCAAGCAACATTCAGATCTCCTCTTCTCAGTCCTTCTCTACTGCAATCAGAGACCTGGATTTAGTGCATAATAACTTGGAGTTTGAGAATCAATGAAACATGTGCCTCAGACAACTTGAAGAGGTGGAACTTGAAATAGTTGAGATTAAATGGTACAATTGATGCCACAAAAGGGAGAGCAAGATAATGCAGATGTTACAGGATATGTTGAAATGTACAGTTAAGTACTACTCATATCTGATTGTCCCGCTATTTCTAACTTATATGCAGAAGGACTCAGAGTTTGGAGATCAGGGATTAAGACTTAGAAGGATTCAAGTTGGAGGAATCCTGAATGTATGTGGGGCCGTTGGTGAATAGTCATAATCCCAATTAATTAGCTCATACTAATATTGCCTTACAGAAATGACCATTGCTAAAGCCAGACATCTCAGAATCATTCCCAAGAAGCCGCTGGAGGTCTAGGTGGGATCAAATATTCTAGCTAAGCCAGATGAATTCAAGGTAGCCCTAGAGGCAAAGATCAGAGCACTTGGGCTTATGCCCAAGGAGGTCGCCAATTGCATCCCGATGATCTACCATGATCTATCTCAGTCGGCACATGGCGATACTGGTTTCATTGCCGTCTCTGGTGATTGTGATTCAGCAACCCACCAAGCAGTGCTGGCTACGATTCTAAAAGTGCAGAATGCATGGTCTGACCCCCTCGAATGGGAGGAGGTGGAGCCTAAGCAGGAAATGTGAGTCTTCTCTAGTGCTAGGACGTTGGTTGATATGTGTGGGGTTAGATGGTTTACCGCTTGTTCCCCACATGGGGCTTTTCTTTGTATTTCCACTTAGGGTCAAGGTCCTTGATTCACTAAATCAAATTCTCCAAAAGTCTCCAGGCACCAGAATATTTGTGAATGAAGACCATACATTCAGGCTGAAATTGAGAAACGTCTTTTTGAGAGAGTAACGACCTTATCTGTCACCCCAGGAGCGGTGATATTGTCAGGAATTTTCGCATCAGGCTGGGGGAGGACACAACCCCGGATGAGATGGATAGTACCTTAGAGGCAGATATCTTGAGGAAAGTTCCTGAATATATTTTTGAAATGTATGTAGAAGCGACGTTACCGGGGAAGCTACATCGAGCTACCTACTGACAGATGCATATCTAGCTTTCTGCTCGTCTCATTGAACATCGATGCGATCCTTCAAGAAACTACGATCCATTGCAGAGGGCAAAGGCTCAACGTAATGGCCGATGGCTTGGGGTTGGGGGATATTCACAGCGAAACACTAGCTCAGATGAAGGGAGAAGGTGGGCAAAGGCGAGGCTTGGGATGGCCACTTTGATGTGGGTCTCTCACTCAGAGCGGCCATTGAAGCCCGATGAACTATGTCACGCCCTAGCAGTCGAAATAAGATCGCCGAAGCTTAATGCCGACAGTATTCCTTCAATAGCGACATTGCTAACCTGTTTCTAAGGGTTCGCTACTGTAGACAAGGAGGCTTCTACTGTCCGGTTAATCCACTTGACCCTTCACAAGTACCTCCGGACTCATCCAGAGCCTCCCAATTCAACCCATTCGACAATGGCAGAAACCTGCTTAAGTTATCTGAACTCTCAGTAGGTCAAAGATCTTTCGGACACCCCCTCTCCCTACCTCCGGGGCACACTCTTTCTTAATTATTCTTCTTTATATTGGGGAATTCATGCAAAAAGGGACCTTTCAGACTGCACAAAATTGCTTGCACTAAAGTTATTTGGTGATTACAATAACTACATATCCATCATTATCCTCCTGGAAACGCAGAGACTGTACTCTTGCAGTGCTGGCTCAGGCAAAAATCTCCTGTTCGGTGGCCTACATTGTGCATCCATCTTTGGGGTAGTCGAGATTGTAGCCGGTTTGGCAGAGGTGGAAGGCTGTGATATCAACCAAGAAGACTGCACAGGTAATACACCTCCCATGTGGTCTGCCTGTAGTGCGCATGAGAGAGAGGTGAAAACACCGCTCGGACGGAACGAGGTCAACCCCAACAAACCAGATAAGGACGGCCAAACACCATTCTGCCGTGCTGCTTGGAATGGGCATGGGCATGAGGGAGTGGTGAAAGCACTCCTAGGACGAGACGACGTCAGTCCTAACAAGCGGGGCGGACTCTGCCAAACCCCACTCAGCTGGGCTCCCTGGGGTGGGCACCAGGGAGTGGTGAAAATACTGCTCGAGCAGGGGCTAAGTTAGAGATTTTCCATCTACCCATATCGGGGAATGTGAGACGCATCTCTATCCATCTTGGCAAATCTCGAGGGGCTGTCAGGGGCGACAACGACGAATCCAGTGGAGCACAATCCGAGACAATAGGGTGCGACTGGAACCTCACCGGCAGAGGAAACCCTACCAAGTCCCGGGACACTAGTGTTCGAATAATATCATACGGTACGTTACCAGACGGTAATCAACGGATTTCATACAGTACCGCAAATTATACCTGCAAGGTACGATACAATACCAGAAAAACTCTATCCCGTGCTACTAAACCCGCTACCAGGTAATGTTGTCTCTGGTCACATGAGTTCGTGCTGACAAAGTGCAGACACATTAGGTTTCCCGATAATAAGCTAGTTTGAACACCTAGTGAACCACATACCACCGACAAACGTGAGATGGCAGAATTGGTGTAAGTCGCTCGCTTAGTCGATTGAAGAAGTATCTTGCTGGAAAAAAATTAAAACATGTTGCTGTGATGGGTCCGGTGGTGTTTATGGATACCACCGCGGGCGAATTTCTCCGCACAATGGAGGGGAGAACGGTACTTGATGCGAAGTCTTTAGGGAAATATTTTTGGTATGCTACCCCCTCACTACTATTTTGTTAGGAGGTGGCCCTATTTCTAACAAATTGATAGGTTAGAAATAGACAAACAGCTGCACCCTGTTATGCACTTGGGTAGCAGCCTCCCCACTTCCCTCCCCCAGATCAGCTAGAATATCTGACGATTGGGCTCGGCCGACCAAGCTAGGAATTGCCGGTTGGACATCCTTCAAAAACGATCCTTACTCACATTACTACGCACGGGAAAAGCCGGCGTTCACTGTCTGGCCGCCCGCCCATTGGTGAAATATTTCATCTGAAGATCCGTAAATCGCAGGATGAAGTTATGTTCGCTGACCCCCGCCGTTTGGGGCGATTACGGTTGATGGACTGTTCTGCCGAAGATATCCCTATGCAGGCTCCCTTAAGGGCTCTGGTACTAGATCCTTTACGAGCAAAAATTACGACGGAGTTGCTGCGGCAGAATCTCGACAAGCACGTTCCGGCACGATTACTGCTAGCGAATCAGGGGAATATAACTGGCTTCGGAAGCTGGATGAGGTATGTGTCACCCTCCTCCATCGTGAAGATTAAAAATATATATATATATAATACACAGATTGCTAGTGGAAACAGCTAACCCGCCAACAGCGAAGAGATACTCTACCAAGCCCGAGTCCACCCCGAACCCCAAGGCCGCAAATTCAACGATGGGCAATTCGAGCGTATCCGTCAGAGCATAGAATAAGTTGTCAAGACCGCGCACGAAGTCGACTCAAACTTCTCCCTGTTCCCAAGCCACTGGCTAAAGAGCCCCCGCCCCGACCCGGGCCTCAAAAGCCAAAAAGTAGAGAACGGAGAGCCAGTTGCGTACACAAAGCACATAATAAAGTGCGCGTACGTTCTAAGTGCGCAGATTAAGCGCAGGATAGAGAAGGGGGCGAATGGCAGGAAGATCGCCCCTACGACGGAACTGCTGTTTGAGATGAAGGATCCGCCGAGGCCTCGGTATCGCATGCCGCTGAAACTCACGGTTGTTCGGGATGATGGGGATGACAAGATATTGGGAGAGGGAGTGGAGTTGGACTGCAAAGATGTTTTGGCGCCGCTGAAGGGTGAGAGGCCGCTCACTGCTGGGGACGTTCATAGGCCGCCGCCGAAGAAGAGAAGGGAGATGGTGCTAAGTCTAGCTGCGGGGCGGAATCTTCGGGGGTATTGGGGCCCCAAAAGAGAAAGACATTGACGGATGGTGTGTTACTACTATGTGTTATATTCATAGCATGAGGTTTCCTTTATCTTTACTATTCTTTAGGTAGTTTTCTATTCACTCAGCCTGTTAATATCCTACAAACTACTATTGGCGGCTAGCTATGCCTAGATGGCCCTTGTGATCTTTCCACTCTTACTCATCAGCTCGCTGTTCTCCTATGAATACGTCCCCCTTCCGCAAACGCCCCCTTGATCCCGCGGCAGTGATGGCGGAAACACCAACTTCAGAAATCTTATGCTCCCTAATGCATGCAACACTAGGTGAGGAGTGTGCAATTCCCCGTTCCCCGCGGTATCAGGAGCACTCTCAGCTGGGCTCTCCACGACACTCTGCCTACCCTCCCTCCTAGCAGACCTAGTATCGACCCTTGTGCTCTTTGCAACTTTTGCCTTCCTCGCTAAACCACCGCTAGTACACGCGGTACCCTTCTCCTGCTGTGGGACTTCCAAACTCACAAGGTCGCCCGACTCCGCTGGCAGTGTGATTTGAGAAATAATATAAACCGCCCTAGTGCCCTTTTGGACCATTACCCTTGCGAGGATACTGTGGTCGAGAGTTCCGACGTGCATTTGGGCTTTATCGGTTTCAATCTCCGGCAGGAGGCCCCCAACGGAGGAGGTGTCATCTTCTTTCATACCTGGTGATTGTGTCTTTTGCCATGGTAGGACTTAGAGCTGGCATGCAATAATTTCAGGCTACATTCCGACGGACGGTTGTCACGAGGTCTGGTAATTTTGGTTGGTTGATTGTCAGCAGGTAGATAATAATTGTAGGTTGAAAGGTGGGAGAGGGATAGTCGCGGGGGATTCCTCGCGCAAGAACACGCCCTCATAATTGTGGTAAGATGTGGGAAAATAGAGGGCTGGCATGCGGATATTACAGCAATGAGGGAGAGGGTGTGTATGTGGGTGGACGAGTGGACGGGTAGTGGATGTTACTAAGAAGTGGGATTGAAGGATTAATAATTTCCCTACGAAATCCCGCGAAAGGCAAAGACCAGTTGAACATTAATGTATGTAGCCACCACTGATACTAGACAACGATAACACTGCCGAATGGCAATTTCAAGAGATTTTAGTCTTCAGGATGTTTTATTATATTAGGTGCTATAAGGTGAGGTAAATATATCACTAATAGTGCCGAAATTTACTGCGCTGAGAGAGCACCACCTCCAACCCAATATATGCAAACTACCATTTAACTATCATGACATTTGCACGTCATTCCTCATCTTGGAAACTCTATCCACTGGCAGTCCTCTCCTCTCCCATACCCACCCATCCTTATGAATCCTATAACTTCCAATCCCTCTCACTTTCAGCAACATGAAGGCGGTGGTAGGGATACCGCTCGCCACTCTTGCGAAGCTCATTGCCGTGCTAATCTTAATCCAGACCTTCTGCCACGCTCTGCCCCAAGAACAGGCACTACTACAGGGCCTATGGCCGGATAAATGGTTCCCCGGGCCCTCGGGTTACCATGTTGGATGAAGCCATGCAGAGCTTGCCGATAGGAAGTGTGAGTAGGATTGGAAGGCGGTGGAGGGTTAGTGATATGGTTGCTGGCTGGGTGACCGTCGCGGGTATGGAATGGGCGTAGATGGCTAATATTAATCTGTCATTCCCTCATCCATGCATCTATTAGTGATATTCCTGGGAGCTGGAAAGGGGGATTGACTTACCTGGTAGGGATAATATACCACAACCACAGCCATCACAGTGTAACACGACTACACTAGCATCGAACTTGCCAGGCCATAACAACTTAGGTAAAACTTGTAGTTTTGATAAGCAGAGTGATCGCGGAACAATCAGAGTTCCCTGCTGATTCTATAAAGGAACGGTGTTTACCAATCTGGGGTAGAGGGGATGTGGTTCTCATGATCTATTCCGAGACTGGCCTATTTTTTTTGGCCTTCGTGTTATCATACTGGATTAGACAAGCGGGACTGATGACGTGAATATTGGACAGCTGCCACTCACAGCCGTAGTAGGGCACTTTCCCGTTGAACACCTTGAGGGTATACAGGAGGGAATCCTCCGGTGGATGCTTCTGCCGCTTGCGGAGGATAGCGGATGCCTTATATCATACTACACGAGGGGAGGCTATAGTAAGGCTTGTTTTTGACCATTTTTTGCATTAGTCAGACGATATTTATTGCTGTGAAAAAGCTGTACCAGCAGAAGTCGGTTATGGCTTCTGGCGGGTGGGGTAGTGGGGCGCCAGCTGTTCGGCAGAGGGGAGTCGGGCTCTTTCTGCTAGTTCTGGGATCAGAGAATTGGTGCGGGGCAAGCTTCATCGGTGAGGAGTCTAGGTAGGAGTTATTCAGGTTGATTGGCTCCTTGGATTTTGGCTTGGGGTGGGAGGAGTGGAGATTGCAGAAGTTGAGGAAGGACATGTTCTTGCGGTTCGCCTCGGTGGTTACGGATTGAACGATATCCTGCTAGTTGGGCAGCCTGATGACGAGGGGAAGGTCTTTAGAATCCAAGAGGAGCTGCATCAGCTACTCGAATCTGAGCATATCTGTTCAAAGGTCCCTAATTAGTTCAATAAGGCTAAAACTTAGGAGAAATCCGAAGCAATTTTAACATTCCCACGAAGATGGCACTGACAACTCCGCTTCTGATTTCCCTAATCCCCTGGGGATGTACGTTGTCCTACCTTCTCCTGTCGGCTTCACACTCCGAATATTCCTTTTCACGCTCCTTTTCACTTTTTTGCCATCTCCTCTCCCTCTCCCAATAATTTGACGACCGTTCTGATCCGTCCTCATTAATAGTGATTAGCCCCCCCCCGCTTCCATTTGCATGGCTCACTCTTGGAACCACCTAGGCAAAGATATTCTTTGGAGGACCCAGCATAGCCAAACCTCCCAGCAGCTTGGGTCTATCATCACAGACCCCCTCAGGCCATGAGCTTCTCTATCTATACATTTATTAGTTCTATGCTGTTTCCTAACTAATTTACAGAAACCTTGCTTACTTCTTTATCTACAAACAAAGCCTGTTGGCTACTCGGTGAGAGCTGTGGTTGTGGCGGTTGCATGAGGTACGCATTGAGTTTGTCCTATATCACCTTTAGCAGCTCAATCCCAAAAGCTTGTAGCCGAGGCAATACAGCTCTCAGTAGCAAAATACTAGTAATACATACCAGGAAATAAAAAGTAGGCAAAGGCTCAGAGGTTGGACAAACATAAAACTCTTGTACTGACTCCAGCCACTTCTCTCGTCCCACCACTGGTCCTTCCTTCGGCCTCCTTCCTCTCCTTCACGACCTCTTCGTCAACATCCTATCCCCTTTGGAATTTCCGAAACGCTTCTTACTCATTTCACAAATGCTTCATTACCAATAAAGATTTTGCTCTCCCAGAAAATAAATCCCCATCCTCCTTGATGCTTGTCGGAACCCCACCCCTAGTTTCTGCTCTAGAAAACGTGTCACCATCCTCCCTCCAGCGGGACTTGCCAGTAGGGTTCTTATTTGCTTCAGATGAGGAGGAAGGGAAAATTGTTTTTTGGTTCAAAATTCTATTTCATCCTCCCTTTCCCTCTAACACTGCAGGGAGACGGTGGAGGTGACGGAGCAGGAGTAGCAATGTTAACTGCCTCATTCAACATAGATTGTACATTCTCACGACAGCCCTTTCCCCTCAGCAGCAGATCTCCTTTCCTGCCCATTCGGCAGGTAGCAGTATTAATGGCAGAAGGCGATAGAAACAAGTTTATAGCTAATCGGATAGGAAAGAGTGGTAAACAAAATTGTCAACACAAACGCTCCATAAGTGTAATATTAGAAAAATTATTTTAAGTTATGGTTCCGGAAGACTAGATCCGATACCAATTATCCGACAAAATGTTGTGACAATTTGGCTTGTAACGCCAAGTGTAACACTTTCTATATTTGTTATCCTCAACCCAATTCTCCAACCCTAAGCTTTCATTTATATTACAATTACTATTATTAATATATTTAATCATAGAATAATATTAGAACATAAGATAATTTGAGTATTAAATAAGGATTTGAACATTAAGAAACACAATAGAAGAAATATTATAAGATAAGAATTGTTATTGCTATTATACAAATAGTAAGGAAAGTAGAGAGAAGTGAGATATTATTACAAAGTATGATATAGTTGTAAGGAAATTAGCTTACAATAAGCTCTGAGTTATTGATACGTCGATGAGAGAAGTATCTAGTATAAACATGTCTTTCAAAATCCGCTGAACCATAAACTATGTTGTTCCGATAAGCATCCATCATCCTAAAAGTTCTCTGGTAATATTTCCATATTAAAACATTCGAAATTTGTGCTAAAGTAGTAGGTACTGTTCAAACCAATGATGGAAAGGTGTATTGACAATCGGCTCTTGTATAAACTTTGCTTGACCCCAGAAATATTCTATGAAGTTCAATTCACAATGAAAGGCTGGGTAAAATATTACCTGATGGCCAGCAGCTTCGATGGGTTCCTGAACCTGACACTTTTGAGCACGAAAGTCAGGTTGTGAGGAGAGAAGAGCTCGTGCACAGCAGTTTGCATTCATAGCATGCTTGCATACAGGATTTGGTTTTCTTTCTCCTGGTCCTTCAGCTGCAATTGTACATTGAGTTAGAAACCTTTGGCCCGTAGGCCACAATCCACATTCTTCCAAAATAAGCTTTAATCCCTTTACCTACCCATCACATAACATCATACACTGGACTTGAGTACTATTGGGAGTGTCAGGATGGATATAGAATCCGTTTCGCATTGGAACTGTGTTTTTTCCGCCAGGCACTGGCATGAGGTTCAGATTGGAAACCGGTAGTGCATTAGAGGAATACTTTTGGTGAATCTTGGCATTATCAAAGGCAAATAATGCCTGACACCTAGGAAATGATGCCACGAAGGCAGGAATCGCTTTCTCGGTAAGCTGGTTCAACTCTTCCCCCCCTGTCCACCAGACATCTCCCTCACATTTCAGAATCTCACATATTACCATCTCCTAATCGTCCGATTGGCTTTAGGAAATCGGAAAAGTGCAAGTCTTGACCCCGTCCCTTCATCCTAATTGGCATATGGTACTTGTGAATCCAGATCCATTTCCGTCCATCATTAGAGTTAAATATGCATTTGTCATGTGTCACAAAGACAACTAGCTTCCCGGAATCATAGGCCTTTGGGACTTCTTTAAGGGATATATCCCATTCCATCATTCGTGACTGAAGCGTTTGTAGTCAGGGGAGAAAGATATTGTTGCAATAGGCTTTAACGTCGTCCCGCTCATGTCCATCTTGGTAAACGCCCTTCTTTACCTCTTTCCAATTTCATCCTAATTTCAAAAGCCATGCACGGGCAGAGCGACTAGAGAGAGCCCTCTTGATCCGTCTCTGGATACCTGCAACTGATACCAGAGGTAATGGCTGATTTGCTACATGGGCATCTGCCGACTACGGGTATTGTTCGGTCCAGTGACTAGTGATTGCCTTTGTAAGCCCAACCGAATCCATCTCTATTAATATTATCCCAGGTTAGTTTTTCCTTTTCCTATTCACATGCTAGTTATAAAGACTTACCTTCACTCGCATTTGACATATACTCCTGCATAGCCAGCTTTGTTCCCTCATCCGTAAGCCAACTAACTACTTTTTTGTGTCTTCCCTGCCTTGGCACTGGCAGCTTTCCTGTTCAGATATAATTCACCTCTTGCTGCAGGATTCTCTTCATTACTCAGACCCCCTACTAGTATTCTCTAGCTTTTGCAACAGATAGGACTAACTCCTTTCGTCATTTTTGAGGTGTAATCAGATCAGTAGGTGGTCGATTTAACTCGGCTAACCTCCACTGAATTTCAGTTTTAAGTTGCAGTCTTATAAACATTAAGAGTTAAACATTCCAATCAAGTTCAAGTTTAGATCCTTTGCCAAGTTGTCTTTGCTTTTGAGATTGTTTAATCTTCAGCTTCATACCTTGTAAGGCTGATTTGAGAATTTGGTCCTTCAATATTCTAATTGGTCCAGCCAGCCGTGGTCAACTCTTCTAGGCCTGTTTTAGTAGTTCATCATCCTGCTGCTTCAAACTTAGTTAATTATTTTTATATATTACAGGAGACCAGAGTGATTTCTTACATCTGGAGTATTCGCAAATCCCACAAGACAGCTTTTCAATTGGCAATGCTTCTTCTGGGCAAGCCACCGCTCATCTCATTGTTTGTTGGATAGTGGTGGTCGTTTTATACGCATTCGAGACTCTCTTAACCTTTGTCAATACTGCCATGTACGCTCAGCTGATCGATAGGTTTTTGAATGGGTGTGACCACAGGACCAGGAGGGGGAAATACAAGCTGTACTAATGCGAACTCATCTTGCTTCCGGAGTCGGTGTTTCTGTACTCGTTCCTTTGTCGACATTGCTGGTCGATTGAGTGTTGCTGGAGATGCTGATTGTTTCGCTCAAAATTTGCATACTCTCTCACGAGTTGCTGCCCGCCCTTTCTCTTTCTGTAAACCCGCTTCTACAATATCACTTTCCATTATTTTGACCTTGTATCTGCTTAATTCAATTAATATTACCCCTGCATAATAACTTGAAGATTGGTTTCTTGAAAATCGAAATTGGAGGGAATTAAATATTCAACACTAACCGGTGTGGGGTGTTCTCGCGTATTCCTTTGACTTGGATAGTGGTCTGACCGAGACTGCTTGTGTAGGTAAAATGTGTTTGTGACATTCGCACTATACAGGGGGATTGGCGCTATGAACTTGACCTGGTATAGCTACAGTGTAACGTAGTTGATAAACCAATAGGGAAGTACACAGGAAGCTAGGCCTAATAGAGTGGAAGTGAAGAACCAATTACTGTAGAGAGTGTGTGTTGTTGTTGCTGCGCTTGTCTAAACTAAGAAAGAGACGAGAGGCTTATGTGCAGAGAATTCTGCACGCCAAGCTATCTACAAACATAGGGTTCTAGTACGTGCTCAAACACCCTGCTGACTGCTAAAACTACCCTATACAAGTGCCCCATCCCACACCGAAGATCTTGAAGAGAGTTGTAACTCGTAATACACCAGACTTGTAGTATGGCAGAATCGAATAATATTCTATGATAAAAAGGAACTTTCATAATAATATTATTACAATAACAATTAAGGAAGGTTGGAGTTAGGTTAAAGGTAACTTCCAGTATAGGACAGAATCTTGGTAAGGTGTTACACTTGGCGTTACAAGAAAAATTGTCACACTTTTTGTTGGATAATTGGTACAGGATCTAGTCTTCCAGAACTATACCTAAAGAGATGATTCATAATAGAAAAACATCACAGGTATTACCCTAGCGGGAATAGCTTACCTAATATTTAAGAGCGAGGTATATGGCTTCATAGGATGACCACATATCCGAACCCAAGCTCCCGGAGTTATGAGCTTCACAGAGGCATCTGGAAGACGAC
>Ga0307509_10001913_pt1 | contig 34377 bp, 29 predicted proteins | sample 10_EM_MG_FD_202245 | JGI IMG/M metagenome (GOLD analysis project Ga0307509, IMG submission 202245) | Populus trichocarpa ectomycorrhiza microbial communities from riparian zone in the Pacific Northwest, United States - 10_EM | ecosystem: Host-associated > Plants > Roots > Unclassified | place...
CCCCGGAGGGTGAGCAGGCGCAGGTGCTCGGAGTCGCGGCACGCGACATGGACCAGAAAATCGATCGAGCCGGCGAGGCAGTAGACCGCGACGGTCTCGGGGAGCGCGCGCAGGTGGTCGCCCAGCGAGCAGAACGCCTGGTCGACATGGAGCCGCAGCTCGACCGAGATCATCGCTTGCAGGTCGAGCCCGATCTCCCGGGGGCTCAGCTCGGCGCGGTAGCCCCGGATCACGCCTTCTGCCTCGAGCTTTCGGACCCGCGTGAGGCACGACGACGGCGCGAGACCGATCTGCGCGGCGAGCTCCTTGTTGGAGATCCGCGCATTGTTCTGCAGCGCCCTCAGGAGCGCGCGATCGATTCGGTCGAGGCCGCTCATCGGGCCGCCCAACAGCACAACATTCGGTGGCCTAGCTCACACGGTCCAAACATCATCCAGACGATGCTGATCGAACGAATCTTGTATCGCAACAACAACCTATCATCGGCGCGCTACCGGCCCTGGGCCGCCTGCGCCGCGCTCGTCATGACCTGGGGGGCGGCCTCCGCCGAGGCCGGCCCCATCGCCGGCAGTGTCGAGCTCGAGCGCCGGACGCTGGACATCGGCGGCGGCACGCTCGCGTACGAGCTCGGCACGCTCTACGTGCCCGAGAACCGCGCGAGCAAGACCAGCGCGGTGATCGGGATCGGGTTCGCGCGCCTGCGCGCCACGGGCCCCAGCCACGCGCCGCCCATCGTCGTGCTGCCCGGCGGCCCCGGCTACAGCATGCGCGACGCGTTCACCGGAGCGAACCCGTCGCGTCTGACGATGCTGCGGGCGCACACGGCGGCGGCGGACGTGATCGTGTTCGATCAGCGCGGGTTCTCGGACCGCGGCACCGTCCTCGCGCTCCCCACGATCGCGCCGCTCCCCCTCGACCAGCCAACGACGATGCCGGCCTACGCCGCGTGGTGGCGCGCGTTCGCGAAGGCGGCCATCGCCGCGAACCCGGCGCGCGATCTGTCCGCCTACAATGTCGTGGAGTGCGCCGCCGACGTCGACGACCTCCGCAAGGCGCTGGGCTACGACAAGATCAGCTTGCTCGGCGGCAGCTTCGGCTCGCAGTGGAGCTTCGCGGTCATGCGGTTGCATCCCGAGATCGTCGCGCGCGCATTGTTGTCCGCCGTCGAGCCACTCGACAACGGGTTCGACATGCCGTCGTACGTCCGCGCCGCGCTCCAGCGGATCGCTTCCGATGCCGACCGCGATCCGGGCTTGCAGCCGTATCTTCCTCCGGGTGGCCTCATGACCGCCGTGCGCGAGCTCGGGGAGCGGTTCGCTCGCGGCCCGGTGACCGTCGAGGTCAGCGACCCGAAGACCGGCAAGCGCGAGCGCGTCGTCCTCGGGCTCGGCGACCTTCAGGGCGCGCTGGTGGCGACCACTGAGCCCTCGGAGTGGCCGGCGTCGATCCTGAGCCTCTATCACGGTCGGTACGAGGTCTGGGCTCGCGCGGAGCTCGCCGCCCGGCGGGGCTCACCGTTCTCGTCGGTCATCAACCCGCTGATCGACTCCGGGATCGGGGTCAGCGCAACGCGCCGCCACCAGCTCGAGGCCGATCCGGCCGTCGCGGTCCTCGGACCATGGGACTTCGCACCACACCTCGCGTCGCGCGCCGCGTGGCCGACACCCGATCTCGGAGACGCGCTGCGTACGCCGCAGCAGAGCTCGATTCCGGTCGTGTTCGTGAATGGCGACTGGGATATCAACACGCCGGTCGAGAACATGCTGCAGATCGCGCCGTACTTCAGCCACAGCCACACCATCGTCGTCCACCGCACCGAGCACGCCGGGCCGTTCTATCTCGCACGCAACCACCCCGCGGTGATCAGCGGCATCGTGGAGTTCTTTCGCTCGGGCTCCATGGCCGGGCTGCCGGCCGAGATCGATCACCCGGCGCCGAAGTTCGCCGTGCCGGCGTTTCCACCGCCGCATGCCAGGCGGTAGCGCCTGGTCGTGAGCTCGGGACATGGAGAAGCGCTTGCGATTTGCGCGGCTGCGGGAGCGCCAGTCGAGGTCGTGGCCATGGGGCATCGTCGACGAGGGCGGCGCCCGCGCCCGCGCCCACGCTAGCACGCGCAGCAGCCACGCGATCGCGATGCTGAACGCGGTCAGCGCCGTGCGCCCCTTGCGCTGTGCGAGCGCCCGCAACGCCTGCCGCACCAGGGCGCCGCCCATCCTGTACGAGCGCGCGCACGACGCCTACTTGGCTCTTCGCAGAACCGTAATCGGGATCGACCCGTCCTTTCGGGCAGCCACCTTCCAAGAAAGCTCATCGCCCTTCAGTTCATAGGGATTCACGCCAGTCGTGTCATCCAGATTGGGGACGGAACTTCGGTCGCGCTGAAAGGTGATTGTATGCTTGACTGGATCGACATTGTATCGGCCGAAACCGGCGCTCATGCCGAGCGACGCGTCTTTATATTCCTCCAGCGTGCCACTGAATTTTTCTCCGGACGAGAACTTCAAGCGTTCAGTGCGGTAGATCTGGAGGGAGTAGTAGCCATCGGACGTGAAGATGCAGAGTCCATGCGGGTTGGGACCATAGTCATCAACCCGCACCCCGTCGGGGCGCAGCTTGTCGGCGGCCGCGAGGACCCAGGTGCCGACGATCCATGGAGGCGTCTGCGGCGTGGCGTTCGCCGTCCCGCATGAGCCGAGGAGAAGAGTTGCGGCCAGCGCGGCGACGGCTCCGTGCCTGTGGCTCTTGAGATTGAATTCGAACGTCATAGCTTTGCTCCACATCTAGTTTGGGGGGTCTTGGTTCCGGTTTAGCGTTTGGGCCTCACTGCCCATGACCTTTGAGGTGCGCTTCAGCCTGGCTCACGAGGCGTCAGCCTTCGCGGCAGTGATGCGAAGACGTTCGACAAGGGCGCGTCCGGCCTCGCGGACGTGGGCCTCCAGGAGCTCGCGTGCGCCCGCGCCGTCGCCATGCTTGACGGCGTCGAGGATCGCCCAATGTTCGGTGTCCGAGCGCGGCTGCCAGTCGAGCTGTTTCCACGTCGCGAACAGGAAGCGCGCGTCGCTGCGGTGCAGGTCGCCGATCGACGCCATCAGCCGCGGCATGCCGCATGGCGCGGTGATCGCGAGATGGAACCGCCGGTTGGCCGCTTCCCAATCGGCGATCTGGCCGCTGGCTTCGCCTTCGACGAGGGCCTGATGCGCGGCGTCGAGGTCGGCCCTGCCGAGACGCGGTAGGGCGTGATGGAGCGCGAGCCCCTCCAGGGCAGCCCTCATTTCCGTCACCTCAAGGACCATGCCAGGATCGATCTCTGAGACCCGCACGCCGCAGCGCGGCTTGCTGATGACGAGCCCTTGGGCTTCGAGCTTCCGGAACGCCTCGCGGACCGGGACATGGCTGGCTTGGAACTCCTCGGCCACGTGGTCTTGCATCAGTCGAGACCCGGGGGCGAGCGCACCGCTGACGATGCGCTGGGCCAGCGCCGCCGCGATGCGGCCGGCGACCGACTGATCCACCTCGGCCAACGTCGAAGGGGAGAGCGTGTCACCCATAGATAATCTATAATCTATGAAACTAGGCCCGTCAAGCACCAACGTCCAGGCCGCCTGCGGCACGTCGGTCCCTACTTTTCCGTGGCGCCGTGAAACGCCTGGCTGCGCCTCGATACGGTCAACGTATTGGACCCAGTAGCTCTCGAAGTAGTTTCAAGCTCGTCGGAGGTCGTCCAAGATCCGGCCCGACGCCGGACAGCGACAGGCTGCGCTAGGTTCGAGAGGTCGGCCGCGTGTCGATCCGGGGAGAGCCACCTCTCCGATTGCTCGAGCACAGGGCTGCGCAGTTGACGGATATCGTCCGGAAAGCGGACGTCATAGTCGACGCGTCCGACCTGCGGACATTATATTGATACTGTCCGACTCGCGGACAGTGTTGTTATTTTGCGAGAGCTCCCTGGCTCTTGGCATAAGCCCCAGGTAGTTCAGCAGCCACCTTGCGGAGGTGGTGCCTCGACGGGAGCCGGCTGACCGCCGAGCGGCGGCGGTGATGGATCCGGGTTGGTAGCGGTCGCCGCCGGCGCAGCCCCCCGAGCCCAGCCCACGGCCGGAACAACGACCACACATCGATCCCCGCGTTGCCGAGCATCCGGTCGGTCTGTTTCACCCCGTGTTTTTCTCGTCGGCGCGCCGCCCTTCGAATACCTCCGCGACGTCTTCGGGCACCTCGCTGCCGACAGAACGTCCTAGCAGGCTGCGCGAATTCGTTCGGCGATCGTGGCGGCGGGGGTGTGTGCGCCCAGGGACCGAGACAGCAGGAAATAGCGTAGCGGGCTGAGCACCGTGAGCTCGGGGATCGTCACCAGCGGTGGCGGGACGGTCGAGAGTGCATGCAAGCCCCCGTTCCACAGCGCCGCGCCGAGGCCCACGCTCGCCGCGTCGAGCGTGAGCGCGTAGTCCATCGCGAGCCGATCCGACGGCTTCGGGCGGAAGACGACTTCGTGGGCCGCGGTCCAGCACCGCCAGTTGGTCGTATCCCCGTTGTGCAGCAGCGGCGCCTCGAGGACCTCGGCGGCCGACATGCTGCGCGATGATAGCAACGCGCGCGACACGACCGGATAGAGCGGCTCCTCGAAGAGTCGGTCCTCGGGGCCGATCTTCCATCCGCCGCGGCCATAGCGAATCGCCAGATCCACCTCGCCACTCGCGAGATCGGCGTGCGTCAGATCTGCGACTACTTCGATTCGGATGTCGGTGGGTTGATGTTCCAGGTCCCGAAGCCTTGGCAGCAACCAGAAGCGCGCAAAAGACGGCGTGACCGCGAGCCGCACGACGGGGAGCCGTCGCGCTCGCTGGGGGCGTTCCCCGATCTGCGCGATCTGCTCGAGCGCCAGCGAGAGCCGGGCGAGCGCACGCTGCCCGTCGTTCGTCGGCGAAACGCCGCGGCCGCGACGCGTGAACAGCCGGACCCCGGCCCACGCCTCGGCCGTCGCGACGCGGCGGCTGACGGCGGCGTGCGTGACGTCGAGCTCGAGGGCAGCCGCCGAGAACGACCCCAACCTCGCCGCCGTGACCGCCGCGACGAGGCTCTCCATCGGGGGCAGCCCGGAGGACGAGTTGTACGCCATTCGTACAGCTTAGCGGTCGCGCGTGGCCTAGGTCAATCAGCGCCGGTGCCTCGAGACTGCCAGTGATCGCCCAACCACCAGGGATGTCATGACGCAACCGAACCATGCCCTCGCCGCGGCCCTGACGACCGTCGTCCTATGGGCCAGTGCCTTCCCGCTGATTCGCACCGGACTTCGGGCGTTCGATCCGGTCCCCCTCGCGGCGTTGCGGTTCGCCGTCGCGGCGGTAGTGATGCTGACGTGGCTCGCGTGGCGCCGTCCACAGCTGCCATCGACGCGCGATGGCGTGCGCCTGCTGCTCTGCGCGGCGATCGGCATCGCGCTCTACAATATCTTGCTCAACTCCGGAGAGCAGAGCGTCCCCGCGGGCGTCGCGAGCTTCATCATCAACACCGTGCCGGTGATCACGGCGCTGTTGGCCGCCGCGCTCCTTGGCGAGCGATTTCGCGCCCGGGCTTGGGGGGGGACGGCGATCAGCTTCGTCGGTGTGGCGACGATCGCATCGATGCAGCCCGGCGACCTGAGCTTCGGCCGCGGAGCCATGCTCGTGCTGGCGGCGGCGTGCTGCCAGGCGGTCTACTTCACACTACAGCGGCCGCTGATCGCCGCGTACGGCGCGAAGGTGTGTGCTGCCATCGTGGTGGTGTTCGGCGCCGTGTGCTTGGCGCCGTGGCTCCCGACGGCGCTCGTCGAGGCCCGGGCGGCCGATCGGTCCAGCTTGTGTGCGGTGGCTTATCTCGGTCTGCTCCCCGGGGCCATCGGCTATGCGACCTGGGCGGCAGCGCAGGCCCATTTCGGATCCGGCCGTGCGGCCAACTTCCTCTATCTCGTGCCTCCGACTGCGACGGGGTTGGCGTTCGCGCTGACGGGCGAGACGCCGACCGTCGTCACGATCCTGGGGGGTGCGTGTGCGATCGCGGGAGTCGTGATCGTCAACACGCGCGCCCTGCGCTGATTCGTCCTTGAAACAGGAGAACACCATGTCCTTTGTAGTTGCAGTAGGCGGCGCCACGGGCAACGTGGGCCAGGAGATGCTTCGTATTCTGGAACAGCGCGGCTTTCCGATCTCGGAGCTCGTGCCCTTGGCGTCGCCGGCTTCGGTCGCGGCAGCGCGAACGATCGGCTTTCGCGGCGAGTCCATCGCGGTGCGCGACCTGTCGACTTTTGACTTCCGTGCGGTCGACCTGTTGTTTCTGTCGACCGGCGCTCCCAACTCGCGCGAGATCAGTCCGCGCGCAGCCGCAGCGGGCTGCATCGTGATCGACAATTCGTCGGCGTTTCGGATGGATCCGGACCTGCCGCTGGTCGTGCCGGAGATCAACGCCGGTCAGCTCGATCGTCCGGGCTGGCGCACCAAGCGAATCTTGCCAGTGGCGAACTGTGCGACCATCCAGATGGCGGTCGCGCTGAAGCCGCTGCACGACGTGGCGCGGATTCAACGCGTCGTGGTGGCGACGTATCAATCCGCGCGGGCGGTGGTCGCCGTCTGCTGGAGAGGTTGATGAGCCAGGCCGACCCGGTCGACCTCAACATGCGTGATCTGCTGGCGCAGTCAAGGGCATCCCGGACCTCGGGCGGCGAGAAGCCCATCGCCTTCAACGTGGTGCCGCATATCGACGTCTTCCTGGACGACGGGAGGACCAAGGAGGAGTGGAAGATGGAGGTGGAGGCGCGGCGCATCCTCGACGAGCCAGACCTCGCGGTGTCGGCAACCTGCGTGCGCGTGCCGGTGTTCGTCGGGCATGCCGAGGCGGTCAACGTGACCTTTCACCGCCCGCTGGACGCCGCCGACGCTCGCCGGCTGCTGGAGCAGGCGCATGGGATCACCGTGGTCGATGAGCGTCGCACCGGCGGCTACATCACGCCGCTCGATGCCGCGGGCCAGGACCCGGTGTTCGTGTCTCGCATTCGCCAGGACCAGCGCGCCAACGGCATCAACTTGTGGATCGTCGCCGATAACATCCGCAAGGGCGCCGCACTCAACGCCGTGCAGATCGCCGAGGCGCTGGCGGAGCGCGGCGCGGTGTCCCCGAAACACTCGCACGTCCGAGGGTAGGGCCGAGCGCGCGACCGGGCGCGCGGTTGGGGCGGTCGGAACGGCGTCCAGCGCGCGGCGATCTGCGGGATCCTCGATCACGCCCATGAACCGTTGCGTCTTACTGCAGCGGTCCTCCGCGCTATCTCTGGCGCTCGGATCGGCCCTCCGAGGGCGAGGGGGCGGGGCTAGCGCCAAAAACCTAACGTCGTAGGGTCTGCTCCGGTCTGCTCCGGTCGATGGCCCGGGGCAGTCGATGGCTCCCGGTGAATTATCCGGGCTCGCGGACGAACCGCGCCCGGGCGTCGACCGCGACCGCGCCGTGCTCGTGCACCATGACGGGGTTGAGGTCGAGCTCGACGAGCTCGGGCACCAGCTCCACCAGCGCCGAGACGCGCCGCAGGATGTCGAGCAGCGCGGGCCGATCGGCGGGCGGCGCGCCGCGAAAGCCATCGAACAGCCGGCGGCCGCGCAGCTGGTCGAGCATCTCGGTGGCGTCAACGTCGGTGACCGGCGTGACGCGAAACGCGACGTCCTTGTAGAGCTCGACCGCGACGCCGCCGATCCCGGCGACCAGCAGCGGGCCGAGCGACGGATCGGTGGTCACGCCGACCAGGGTCTCGACGCCGGGCGGCAGCTGGTGCTGGACGATGAAGCCTTCGAGCGCCACGCCGCGGTCGGCGAACCGCGCCCGCATCGCCTCGGCGGCGGCGGCGACCGACGCTTGGTCGGCCAGGTGCAGCGCGACCCCGCCGGCGTCGGACTTGTGGAGTAGCCCGGACGCGATCGCCTTCACGACCACCGGAAACCCGACCGCGGTGGCCGCGTCCGCCGCGGCGGCCCCGGTGGGGGCGGTCGTGCGATGCTCGGCCAGGGGGACCCCGGCGAGCCGGAGCAGCGCGGCGATCTCGTCGAGCGGAAGCCAGCCGCCCGCGGGGTGGGCCGCGCGCCAGCTGCGGACCCGCGCGCGGATCGCCTGTGCCTGGTCCGGCGCCAGCGTCAGACACGTGCCGCTCGGGCGTGCACGCCACGCGCCGTAGCGGGCCGCGGCGGCGAGCGCCATCGCGGCGTTCTCGGGAAAGCTGTACGACGGGATCGGGCCGCGCGGCCCACGCGCCAGGACGGCCGGCGTGCCTTTCGACGACAGGAACACCGTCGCGATCGGCTTGTCGCGCGGGGCGGCCGCGGCGCCGCGGGCGATCGCGGCGGCGACGTCCTCGGGCTGGGTGACCAGGACCGGCACATAGATCACCACCACGGCATCGATGTTGGGATCGCGGCCGACGAGCTCGATCGCCGCCTCGTACTGGGCCGGCGATGCCGAGGCGATCATGTCGACGGGATTGGCCACGCTGGCCTGGGCGGGCAGCAGGGCCCGCAGCGCGTCCTGGGTCGCGGGCGTGAGGGCCGGCAGCGTCAGGCCGTGCGCCTCGCAGGCATCGGCGAGCAGGATGCCCGGGCCGCCCGCGTTGGTGACCACGCCGATCCGAGGACCGGCCGGGACCGGCTGGCTCGACAGCAGCGACACGACGTCGAACAGCTGCTCGAGCGTGTCGGTGCGGATCACGCCGGTCTGTCCGAACAGCGCGTCGATCCCGACGTCGAGGCTGGCCAGCGCGGCCGAGTGGCTCGACGCCGCGCGGCTGCCTGCCGCCGAGCGCCCCGACTTGACCGCGACGATCGGCCGCTGCCGCGCGACCTCGGGCGCGAGCCGCGCGAACGTGCGCGGGTTGCCGAAGCTCTCGAGGTAGAGCGCGATCACCCGCGTCCGCGGATCGTCGTGCCAGTACGACAGCAGGTCGTTGACCGAGACGTCTGCCTTGTTGCCGATCGAGGCAAACTCGGCGATGCCGAGCTCGAGGCTGCGCGCATAGTCGATCATCGCGAGGCCGAGCGCGCCACTCTGCGTCGCCATCGAGACGTTACCGGCCGGCGGTGACACCGGGCTGAACGTCGCGTTCATCCGCACCGCGGGATCGGTCGACAGGACGCCCATGCAGTTCGGCCCCACCATCCGCATCCCACCGGCGCGCGCGATCTCGCGCAGCCGGAGCTCGGCGTCGCGGCCTCCGGTCGAGACCTCGGCGAACCCGGCCGAGATGATCACGACGCCGCGGACCTTCGCCGCCGCGCACTGCTGGACGACGGCTTCGACTCCCGCCGCCGGGACCGTGACGATCGCGAGGTCGACCGGTGCGCCGATCGCGTCGAGCGATGGGTAGCAGGGGCGCCCCGCGATCTCGGAGGCTCCGGGGTTCACCGGGTAGATCGGCCCCCCGAAACCATCCTTGATCAGGTTATCGAGGATCGCGCGGCCGAGCGAGCCATGGCTGCGCGACGCGCCGACCACGGCGATCGACGCGGGTGAGAATATGGCGCGCAGGCTGCTGGCGGCGGCGATCCGCTCGCGGGCGGCGGCCGCGGCTAGGAACCGCTCGCTGTCGGCGATCGGGATGTCGACGTGGCAGATCCCCTCCATGGAGGACTCGCGGATCGCGAAGCCACTGCGTGCGAACACCTCGAGCATCTGGAGGTTGTCGCGCTCGACCTCCGCGCGAAACATCGTGAGGTCACGCGCCCGCGCGATCCGCGCGAGGTGGTCGAGCAGCAGCGTGCCGATGCCGCGACCCTGCTCGGCGTCGGCGACCTCGAAGGCGACCTCGGCCATACCCGGGTGCTCCGGCAGCATGACGTAGCGTCCGACCCCCAGGAACGTCTCGCGTCCGCCGCGGCGCACCACGGCGCCGATCACCACATGCGAGGTGCCGTCGCCGCTCAAGAACTTCAGGTCGGCCTCGGTGAGCTCGCGCTTGGCGCCGAAGAACCGGTGGCGGATCGAGGTCGGGCTCATCCGCTCGAACAGCGAGACCAGCGACGCATGGTCGCCGGAGTCGATCGCACGGATCTCGACTGAAGCGCCATCGCGCAGGATCGCATCGACGGGTTCGTTGATCATGGCTTCCTCGGAGAGCTTGCAACGCGGCGCTCGAATATCATGCGGCGGTCCTTTGCAGCCTCCGCGCCACCGCTGCGGAGCTCGGCATCGAGCGTCATAATGACGGATCGTGATGGGTCATGGCGGTGCGGCGCGTCGCAGATGCGGCCCCGCCGCTTCACGATCACGCAAGTTTTGCGCGGGCGTCTGTCGCCCCGCAAGTCTTGCGCGGAATCGGGGCTAACCCTGCGAACCGCGGTGGCACAATTCCCGCTAAAGGAGACCGTATGACACGCACCGGGCGCATTCTCGTGGTCGATGACGAGGCCAACGCGCGGACCGCGCTGGCCGAGCTGCTGCGCGAGGAGGGCTTCGACGTCGAGACCGCCGCCGACGCCTTCAAAGCGCTCGGCAAGCACGAGTCGTTCGGCCCCCACATCGTGGTCACCGATCTGAAAATGCCCGGGATGGACGGGATCGAGCTGGTCAAGAAGCTGCGGGCGATGGACGATCCCCCCGCCGTGGTGGTGATGACCGCGTTCGGCGCGGTCGATTCGGCCGTCGATGCGATGCGGGCCGGCGCCGAAGAGTACCTGACCAAGCCGCTGAACTTCGACGAGCTGCTCGTCGTGCTCGACAAGGTGAACGCGAACCAGGCGATGCGCCGGGAGACCGTGCAGCTGCGCAAGCGCGTTCGCGACCGCGTGGCACCGCGCAACATGGTCGGCTCGAGCCCGCCGATGCAGCGGGTGTTCGAGATCGTGGAGCAGGTCGCGCCGAGCCGGGCCACCGTGCTCATCACCGGCGAGAGCGGGACCGGCAAGGAGCTGGTCGCCAACGCGATCCACCAGCACTCGCCGCGCGCGAACGGGGCGTTCATCAAGCTGCACTGCGCCGCCCTCGCCGAGAGCCTGCTCGAGAGCGAGCTGTTCGGGCACGAAAAAGGCTCGTTCACCGGCGCGATGGCGCGCAAGGACGGCCGGTTCTCGCTGGCCGACGGCGGGACGTTGTTTCTCGACGAGATCGGGGAGATCTCGCCAGCGCTTCAGGTCAAGCTGCTGCGGTTTCTCCAGGAGCACGAGTTCGAGCGGGTCGGCGGCACCCAGACGATCCACGTCGACGTCCGCGTGATCGCGGCGACCAACCGCAACCTCAAGGAGGAGGTCGCGCGCGGCCGGTTCCGCGAAGATCTGTACTACCGGCTCAACGTCGTCAATATCGAGACCCCACCGCTGCGCGAGCGCAAGTCCGACGTCCCGGCGATCGCCAGGTTCTTCCTCGAACGGTATGCGAAGGACAACGGCAAGGCGATCGACACGATCTCGCCGCAGGCCCTCGAGCTGCTGATCTCGTACGACTGGCCCGGTAACGTCCGCGAGCTCGAGAACGCGATCGAGCGAGCCGTCGTGCTCGCGAACGGCACGGAGCTGGAGGCTCGCCAGTTACCGGGCAGCGTCCGGCCGGTCGGCGCCGCCGGGGTCCCGCTGATCCCCGGCGCGACCATGGCGGACATCGAGCGCTACGCCATCCTCGAGACGATGAAGGCCGCCGGAGGCTCGACGTCGAAGGCCGCCGAGATCCTCGGGATCAGCGCGCGCACCATCCAGTACCGACTCCACGAGTACCAGGCCGCGCCGCGCTCCGAGGTCAAGGTCGTGCAGTCGAAGGACACCGCACCGCTGGCGAACGAAACGAGGAGACGTGAGTGAGTCGCGCGACAACCCAGCGCGAACGAACCGGCACGACGTGCGGGAGTCACTCGACGAGCTCGCCGCCTACGTCGCGCTCGACGCCGACGATCGCGCGCGACTGACCGCGCTGCATGGCGTGCTCTTGCCCGCGTTTCCGGCGATCGCCGATGCGTTCTACGCGGCCGCACAGGCGACCGTGAGCCCCGCAGCGCGGCTGACCGATCCGGAGCAGGTCGCGCGGCTGTGCAGATCGCTGATCGACTGGATGTCCACCGGCCTGCGCGGCCCCTACGACGACGACTTCGTGGCTGCGCGGTCGCGGATCGGCCGGATCCACGCCGAGCTCGGCCTCGCGCAGCATCAGGTGATCACCGCGATGAGCGCGATCCGCGGCGCGTACCGCGACCGCATCGTCGCCGCCTATCAACCGACCGACGCCGGCGCGATCGCCCTTGCGGTCGACAAGCTGCTCGATGTCGAGCTCGCCGTGATGCTGCAACACCACCGGCTCGACGGCAACGACCCGCGGGTCGCCAGCGCGCACCAGCGACGGCTCGAGCAGGTCGCCGCGATCCAGACGCTGTGCGCCGGACTCGCGCACGAGGTCCGCAACCCGCTGAACTCGGCGAAGCTCCAGCTCGAGCTCGCGACCCGCCGCCTGCGCCGCGTCGGCGACGACCCCCGGCTGGTCGAGCCGATCGAGCTCGCGAGCCACGAGATCGACCGCCTCACCGTATTGCTCGACGAGTTCCTCACGTTCGCGCGGCCGAGCGCGCTCGACCTGCACCCGCAGGACGTCGTCGCGGTGGTGCGCGCGGTCATCGAGCAGGACGTCCGGCTCGCCGAACGCCGCGGCGCCCAGCTGACGCTGGTCACCGGTTCCGCGCCGATCGTGGCCGAGATCGACGCGGCGAAGCTCCAGCAGATCGTGGCCAGCCTCGTGTGCAATGCGCTCGAGGCGGTGACCGCCGGCGGGCACGTCACGATCGCCGTCGTGCCGGTCGCCAGCCACGTCCACATCCGGGTGACCGACGACGGCCCGGGCATCCCGGCCGACGTCCTGCCGCGGATCTACGAGCCGTTCTTCTCGACGAAGGAAGGCGGGACCGGGATGGGCATGTCGATCGCGCACAGCCTGATCGCGCTCCATCACGGCACCATCGCGGTCACGTCGTCACGAAGCGGGACGACGTTCGATGTCGCGGTCCCGCGCCGGCTCTCGGCCTAGAGGCCGCCGCGCCGGTTCAGCGCTCGCGGCGGCGCATGATCACGACGCGGTTGAGCACGAGCGGGCTGAGGAACGTCCGCTCCTCGGCGGCCATGTGGGCGTCGAGCTCTTCGATCAGCTCGTCCATGCGCGCCGCCACGTCGCGCGGCGCCCCCCCGAGCAAGTCCCAGAATGCGGCGTGCTCGGCGGTGTGCTCCTCGAGCATGCGATCGATCAACACGGTTCCCCAGCCGGGCGAGTCCCGCAGCAGCGGACGCACGAGGTAGGTCTCGGTCGAGTTGTGTTCCGCGAAGTCCTGTCGCAGCTGCACGAGCGCCGCGTCCAGCTCGGCTTGGACCGGCTCACCATCGAGCAGCCGCCGTGCCCAGAAGCTGCATGCCTTCAGGTGTCCGCGGATCTGGTCATGCTGTGCGAGCAGTTGCTTTCGAGCTGCCTCGGCGTCCATGCCCCGAATGCTCGCAAGCGCCACGCCAGCGCCACGAGCGACATTCGCGCCCGGATCACGAAAATCGTGCGCGATCGGCGGTCCGCGCAGCGCACGGTTTGCGCGGGCTTGCGCGTGCTAGCATGCGACCACGTATGGACTCGGCGCCGACCATCCTCGTTGTCGACGACAACGCCGAGAATCGGGCGCTCGCGCAGGCCACGCTCGAGGACGATGGCTACCGTGTCGTGCTGGCCACCGGCGGCGCGGAAGGCGTCGCGGCGTTCGTGCGCGAGCGGCCCGACTGCGTGCTGCTCGATGTCCGGATGCCCGGGGTCGATGGCCCGACAGCCTGCGAGCGGATCCGCGCCTTGCCGGACGGCGGCGACGTCCCGATCGTGTTCGTCACCGCGCTGCGCGACGTCGAGACGTTCGATCGCACGGTGCTCGCGGGTGGCGACGACTTCCTGTCCAAGCCGTTCCGGCCCAACGAGCTGGTCGCGCGCGTCCAGGCGGCGCTCAAGCTTCGCAGCCTGGCGGCCGAGCGCCGCGAGCTGTATGCGCAGGTCAAGCACCAGCGAGATGATCTCCAGCGGCTCCAGCTCCAGAAGGAGCATCTGGTCGCGTTCCTCGTCCACGATCTCAAGAACCCGGTCAACGCGATCACGCTCCAGGCCGAGCTCGTGCTGCGCGACCGCGATGGCAGCGAGCGCTCGAAGCGCGCCGCCAACAAGATCCGCGACGAGAGCCGGGCGCTGCTGCGGATGATCACGACGCTGCTCGACATCGCCAAGGCCGACGAAGGGCGGCTCGAACCGGTGCGCCAGCAGATCGCGCTCGCCCCGTTGATCGGAGGCGTCATCGAAGAGCTGGAAGTCCGCGCGCAAGCGACCGGCGTTCGCATCGTGGCCGAGCTCGACGCCCCGGCGCTGTTCGCGGATGCCGAGCTCGTGCGCCGCGTGCTGGAAAACCTGGTGGAAAACGCGATCCGCCACGCGCCCGACGACTCGGAAGTCAGGATCACCGCGCGCGCCGCGCATGACGGCATCGAGCTCCGCGTGCAGGACGCCGGACCCGGGGTGCCGGTGGCGCAGCGCGAGCGGGTGTTCGAGCGCTTCGTGCAAAACGGCGGTGACCAGTCGACGCGCTCGAACCGAGGGCTGGGCCTGGCGTTCTGCAAGCTCGCGACCGAGGCGCACGGCGGGCGGATCTGGATCGAGGACAGCTCGCCTGGCGCGGTGTTTTGTGTCTGGATCGGACCATGCTGATCGACCCCGAGTCACTGCCATTTCGCGAGCTCGTCGACGCAGCCCCCGATGGGATCCTGGTCACGGGCCAGCAGGGGACGATCCTGCTGGTCAACGCGGAGGCGACGCGGATGTTCGGCTACGCGCGCGACGAGCTCGTCGGCAAGGCGATCCACCTGCTGGTCCCCACGCGACTGCGCGCGGCCCACCCGGCGCACGTCAAGAGCTTCCACGACGCCCCCCGGCTGCGGCCGATGGGCTCCGGGCTCGATCTGTTCGGCCGCCGCCGCGACGGCAGCGAGTTCCCGGTCGAGATCAGCCTGTCGCCGATCCAGCATGACGGGCAGCGCCTGGTGGTCGCCGGCATCCGCGACGTCACCGAGCAGCGCCGGATCGAGCGCGAGGTCAAGCGCGCCAATGCCTACCTGGTGTCGGCCGTCGATGCGATCCAGGACGCGTTCGCGCTCTACGACGAGGACGACCGCGTCGTGCTGGTCAACAGCGCGAGCCGACAGCTGCTCGGTGGCTCGCTCGCCGGCGCGATCATCGGCCGCCGGTTCGACGAGGTGCTGCCCGAGGCGCTCGCCGCGGGCGTGTTCGACTTCAGCGACGAGTCGCGCGACGCGCTGCTCGAGCGCTGGTTCGCGTATCACCGCGACCCGGTGGGGACGCTCGACGTCCGGACCGGCCGCGGCCGTTACCTGCGAGTGGTCGACCGCAAGACCCCGGAGCACGGCACGGTGTCGCTGATGGTGGACGTGACCGACGACGTGCTCCGCGAGGCCGAGCTGCGCAGCGCGAGCGCGGCCAAGAGCGAGTTTCTGTCGTCGATGAGCCACGAGCTCCGCACCCCGCTCAACGCCGTGCTCGGCTTCGCCCAGCTGCTCGAGCGCGATCGCAAGCAGCCGCTGTCCGACCGCCAGCAGGAGCGCCTGCAGCACGTGCTGCACGGCGGCGAGCACCTGTTGCGCCTGATCGACGACGTGCTCGATCTGTCGCGGATCGAGGCCGGGCGGATCACGATCTCGTGCGAGCCGGTCGTCGTGCGCGACGTGCTCACCGAGGTGTTGACGACGCTCGAGCCGATGGCAGCGCGCGCGCAGATCAAGCTCGCGGCCGCCGCGATCCCGACCAGCCTGCCGCGCGTGGTGGCCGATCGGACCCGGCTCGCGCAGATCCTGATGAACTTCGGATCGAACGCCATCAAGTACGGCCGGCCCGACGGCAAGGCGACGTTCGAGGCGACCAGCCACGGGGCCAGCGTCCGGATCACCGTGATCGACGATGGCATCGGCATCCCGGCCGACAAGCGCAACAAGCTGTTCGAACCGTTCCAGCGCGCGGGTCAAGAGACCGGCCCGATCGAGGGCACCGGCATCGGCCTGGTGATCAGCAAGCGACTCGCCGGGCTGATGCAGGGCAGCGTCGGATTCTCGAGCGAGGCCGGGGAAGGGTCGCGGTTCTGGGTCGACATCCCGACGTACCAGGCGGCCCCGGGGGAGCTCGCGGCGACGCCGCCGGCGATCTCGGTGACCTCGCCGCTGGCGGTGCTGGGGACGCGGCACAAGGTGGTCTATGTCGAGGACAATCCCTCGAACATCGCGTTCATGCGCGACCTGGTCGAGGATCTGGCGAGCGTCGAGCTGTTGACCGCGCCGACCGCCGAGATCGGGCTACCGCTCATCCGGTCGCATCAGCCGACGGTGGTGATCATGGACATCAACTTGCCCGGGATGAGCGGGCTCGACGCGATCAAGCAGCTGCAGCAGTGGCCGGAGACCCGCCACATCCCGATCGTCGGACTGTCGGCGGCGGCGCTGATCAAGGACACGGCGCGGGCCCAGGAAGCCGGGTTCTATCGCTACCTGACCAAGCCGGTGAAGGTCGCCGAGCTGACCGCGGTGCTCGAGGAGCTGCTGGCCCACCGCAGCGGCTGATCCGGTTCCGCTCGTGCCTGCGCCACCACCCCGGAGCTGCAGCGCGACCTCGACGATCTGGCTGGGGGTCGTCGCCGCGCGCCGTCAGTGCGGCGCTGCGGTCGCGGGCAGCGCTGCCGCCGGCGCAGCGCGCCCCGCAGGCGTGGCAGCGGGCACCGCCGTTGCGCGCGGTGCCGCCGGCGGTGCCGTGGCGGGCGGTGCGGCGGGCACGGTCGTCGCGGGCAGCGGTGCCGTCGCGGGCAGCGGTGCCGCGGGATCCAGCGCGGTCAACGCGGCGAGCTGACCTTGGCGCGCGTAGTCGATCGCCTCGCCGAGCACCCGGGCGGCCTCCTGCGGCGCATGGAAGCCCATGCTGTTCTCGGCCGCGATGAAGTCGAGCCGCCACTGCGCGTGGCGCTGCAGCGCGAGCGCCGGCGCGAGCTGGTCGGCCGTGGCGCCCTTGGCCTTGGCCGCGACCACGGCATCGAGCAGCCCCATCAGCGCCTGACCGCCGCGCTGCAGCAGATCGTAGTTGCGCTGCTGGATCACGTCGACGCGCGCGAGCAACTCCGCCTCGGAGAACCGGTGGCAGGTCTGGCAGGCGCGGTTGACGTTGAGCAGCGGGCTGCGCACCCAGTGGTCGCTCACCTTGGTGGCGCCCTCGCGGATGTACGGCATATGGCAGTCGGCACACGACACGCCGCTGCGCGCATGGACGCCCTGGTTCCACAGCTCGAACTCGGGGTGCTGCGCCTTGAGCACGTGGGCGCCGGTCTCCTTGTGCTCGTAGTCGTAGAACGCGCTGCCGTCGGGGAACTTGGTCGCGTCCCAGAACGCTTCGATGTTCTCGGCGCGAAGGCCCTTGCCCCACGGGAACGTCAGCGGTTGCTTGCCGCCGCAGTAGTACTCGACGTGGCACTGGCCGCACACGAACGACCGCAGCTCGTTGCGGCTGCCGTCGACGTTCGGATCGTAGGGCCGATCGCGCTTGCCGGTGCGCCACTCGAGGATCGACGACAGCGCCGGGACCGGCGCGTCGGACGCGGCGAGCGCCTGGATGCCGCGGATGAAGCCGGGGCGGGTCACGCGCAGCGCCATCGTCTTCGAATCGTGGCAGTCCACGCAGCTCACCGGATGCGTCGCCCCCATCGCGCCGAGCATCTGGCTCACCTCCTGGTAGCTGTGCTTGGAGGTCTCGTCGAGACCCTTGAACGGATCGCCGTTTCCGAGTTTTCGGTACAGCGGCATGATCGAGGCGTGGCAGTGCAGGCACGAGCCGGACTGCGGCTTGGTCAGCCGCTGCGTCGCCTCCTGGTCGGCGAGCATGTAGGCGTGACCGCGCCGATCGCGATAGTCGATCGAGAACGCGTAGCCGAGAAACATCCGCTTGAGCCACGGGTCGCGGTCGATCTTCTCTTGCGGCACGGCCTCGTTGCCGCCGTGTCCACCGAACCGCGTGTGCGTGGCGATCGCCGTGCGCTTGTAGCCGTCGAACTGGGCCGGCCAGTTCTTGCCCCACTTCACCGGATCGGTGTCGTCCTCACCGACCTCGACCACGCGCACGTACGGCGTGCGTTGCTCCGCCTTGCGCTCGAAGATGTTGATCAGCAGCGCGGTGACGCCGGCGGTCGCCAGCGCCGAACATACGAGGATCGCCGCGAACGTGCGGCGCTTGAAGCGGGTCGGAGATACGGGCATGCGCGGACTCCTGTGGTGCCGTTAGCGTCGTTCGTCGTTGCGGAGCGGACCGCCGAGGCCGGCGCGTTCGCCGTGACCCACGCCGGCATGACAGTGGACACACGAGATCGCATCGCGATCGCCACGCGCGCCGGGCGCCAGGTCGTGCACCATCGCCTCGTGGCAGCGCACGCAGTTGGCTTGCAGGATCGCGCTGTTGGCCGGCTTGATCTGGATCGGCTCGGCGAAGTCCTGCAGCGTGAAGCCCTTCGAGTGGTGCCAGCCGTTGCTCGCCTTGGCCATGTACTTGGCCACGAAGGTGTGGGGAAGGTGGCAGTCCGCGCAGGTCGCCACACCGTGATGGCTGGCTTTCTGCCAGCCGTCGTACTGCCGCTGCATGATGTGGCAGTTCGCGCACGCCTTCGGATCGGTGCTGAAGTACGAAAGCCCCTCGGCGTAGCGAAACGTGAAGCCCGCCAGCCCGAGCACGGCGCCAATCGCGATCGCGACGGCGAGGGCCGCCAGACGCCAGCGCCGCCCGGGTGCAACGGTTTCCATCGTAACGATCCGGAGTTGCAAGCTGGGGGCCCGCCGGGGTAACCGCGCAGTGCCGAAACGCCGCTGGCGTCGCAGCGCGGTTCGCGCAAACGCTGCGCGCGTGCCGTGAGCCGCGCAAACGCTGCGCGATCGCCGCCGCTGGCGGCACCCCTGGGCCACCGGGGCGCCGCGATCAAGGGCGGTGGTTCGCTACCCAGGGCGTTCGCCGCACCCGTGCAGCGAACTGCACCTGCAGGCCGTCGCGTGCCGTCGCCGCGGCTGCGATCGGCTCATCGGCGACCTCACATGAAGCGTCACGATCGGGTACATGCGGGCGGCGACCTTGACCTCGACCCTTGACCTTGACCTCGACCCGAAACGTTGACGTCGACGGCAGCGAAGCGGAACGTACACGTTGACACTCATCGTCGACCTTGCACCTTGACCTACCCCTGACGACGGCAGGTCTTCATTCGCGCCGCCCGGGGTCGTGTAGGCCGTGCCGATCGATCGCGCTCGCACGCGACGTGCGCGCCTCGAGCGCTGGCGTCGCCGGCCGCGCGCGGCTTCCCTCATCGTCGAACAGGATCCGGCGCGGCGGCGTATCGACGTCGTCGAGCTGGCCCGACCGGACCGTCCAGGCGAACGCGGCGACCGCGGCGCCGGCAATGCACAGGGCAAGGGGCAGGATGAGGTAGAGGATCGTCATGACCGGAACGCCTTCGACCGCAGCGAGCTCGCAAGCACGGTCAGCGAGCTGAGCGGCATCACCAGCGCGGCGATCAGCGGGTGGATCAGGCCCGTCACCGCGAGCGCGCCGGCCACCAGGTTGTAGGCCAGCGAGAACTTCAGGTTGCGGCGGATCGTCGCGAGCGTCGCCTGGGCGCCGGCACAGGTCGCCGCGACGTCGCTGATCGACGGGGAGCGCAGATAGACGTCGGCCGCCTCGATCGCGATCTCCGCCGCACCCGACACCGCGATCCCGGCCGAGGCCGCGGCCATCGCCGCCGCGTCGTTGACCCCGTCGCCGACCATCACGACCGGCCCCCGGGCGCGCGCCGCGACGACCGCCGTGACCTTGTCCTCCGGAGACGCCGAGCCATGGCACCGCGACGCCGGGACGCCGAGCGCGGCGCCGACGCGCTGGACCACCCGGGCGTCGTCGCCCGACAGCAGGTGGACCGCCCAGCCGAGCTGTTCGAGGCCACGCAGCGCCGCATCGGCGTCGTCTCGGATCGGATCGGCGAGCCCGGCGACCGCGATCATCACGCCGTCGCTGGCGATGACGACGGGCGTCTCACCGCCCTCGGCGAGCTCGGCGATCCAGCCTTCGATCACCGGCTGCGATCGTACGCGCTGCCGCACCCAGGGCGGCGCCCCCACCAGGAGCTGGTGGCCATCGACCAGCGCGCTGATCCCGCGCCCGAGCTCCTCCCGGACATCGGTCGCGAGCCCGGTGGGCGCAGCGTGGGCTCGCAGCGCCCGGGCGATCGGGTGGTTGCTCCCGGCCTCCGCCGCGGACGCGAGGCCCGCGGCGTCGAGATCACCGCGCCACGACACGACGGCGAGCTTGCCGGCGGTCAGCGTGCCGGTCTTGTCGACGAACAGGGTGCCTGGTGTCGCCAGCCGCTCGAGCGCGTCGGCGCCCTTGATCAGCACGCCGCGGCGCGCCGCCCGGCCGAGCGCGACCGTCACTGCGAGCGGGGTCGCGAGCGCCAGCGCACACGGGCAGGTCACGATCAGCAGCGACATCGCGTGCTCCGCCGCCAGCGCGACCGAGCGCACCGACCAGCCGATCAGCGTCAGCGCCGCCGCCGAGGATACGACGGCCACGAACCGGCCCGCGATGCGATCGACCAGGCGTTCGATCGGCGCCTTGGCCGACAGCGCCTCGATGCTGGCGACCAGCTTGCCGACCCGCGTGGTCTCGCCCACCGCCGTGGCGCGGATCTCGATCGCCGCCGCCAGGTTCAGCGTGCCGGCGTGCACACGGGCCCCGGGCGCCACGTCGACCGGCTGCGACTCGCCGGTGAGCAGGCCCACGTCGAACGCCGATCGGCCGGCCGTGATCTCGCCGTCGACCGGGACGACCTCGCCGGCGAGCACGCGCACAACGTCGCCCACGGCGATCGCCTCGATCGGCACGTCGGTCTCGCGCCCGGCGTCGAGCCGGTGGACGCGGCTCGGCGTGAGCGACAGCAGCAGCTCGGCCGCGGTCGAGGCGCGGCGCTGGTAGCGCAGCACGATCCAGCGCGCCACGAGCAGCAGGAACACCAGCATCGCGAGCGAGTCGAAGTAGATCTCGCCGACGCCGCGGATCACGTTGGCGGTGCCCCACGCAAGGCCCGCGACGATCCCGATCGACAGCGGCAGATCGAGGTGCAGGCGCCGGGCGCGCAGAGCGCCGAGCGCGGTGCGGAAGAACGGCAGCGCCGCGAACCCGAGCGCGGGCACCGCGACGCACATCGACGCCCAGCGGAAGAACCCGGCGTCGCCGCGCGACATCCCACCGAACATGCCCGCGTACAGCGCGATCGCCAGCAGCATGAGGTTGCCGGCCGCGGCGCCCGCGATGCCGAGCTTGATCAGCAGCGCGCGATCTTCGCGCCGGCGCAGCGCCTCGCGCGCGAGCCCCCGGTACGGATGCGGCGGATGACCGATGCGATCGAGGTGGCGCGCGATCGCCGCGAGCGAGGTCGCGGCGGGATCCCAGGTCACGTCGGCGCGGCTCTTGCCGAGATCGACGCGCATCGCGGTGACCCCGTCGACGCAGCGTGGGGCGCTCTCGACCAGCCACACGCAGGCCCCGCAGCGCAGATCCTCGAGATAAAACGACGCGCGGGCCTGGCCGTCGGCACCGCGGACGACGTGCAGGCGCTGGAACGCCGGATCGTCGAGCTCGGCGTACGCGTAGCTGGTGGTGTGGGCCGGTGCGCCGGTCTCGCGCAGCGCGTAGAACTGATCGAGCCCGTTGGCGGCGATCGCGCCGTAGACGACCTCGCAGCCGGCGCAGCAGAACGCCGACGGCTGGCCCGGCGGCACCGGCAGCTGGCAATGCAGGCAGGTGACCTCGGCGTCGGCGCCTGCGGTGGCGGTCATCCGGGCCTCCGAGGCCAATGCGGCGTCGGTGCGTGCGGCGTCGGTGCGTGCAGTGGCGGTCATCCGGGCCTCCGGGGCCAATACGGCGTCGGTGCGTGCGGTGGCGGTCATCCGGGCCTCCGAGGCCAATGCGGCGTCGGTGCGTGCGGTGGCGGTCATCCGGGCCTCCAGGGCCAATGCGGCGTCGGTGTGTGCGGTGGCGGTCATCCGGGCCTCCGGGGGCAATGCGGCGTCGGCGCTTGCGGTGGCGGTCATCCGGGGCTCCCGTGGCAATGCGGTGCGGTGACGCCGGCGGCACCGGCCGTGGTCCAGCGCGCGGCGAGCGTCGCCAGGCCCAGGGCGATCAGCACGCAGGCCGAGACCACGGGGAGCTTGCGGCGGATCCGGTCGATCACCGGACCGCCGAGCGCGAGCACGCCGGTCATCGCCGGTAGCGTGCCGAGCCAGAACACGATCATCACCGACGCGCCGGTCCACGGGCTCGCGGTGCCCGCGGCGGACACCACGAACGCCCACAGCCAGCCGCACGGCAAGAACCCGGTCAAGACACCGATCAGCCAGGCGCGACGCGCAGCGCGGCGGCCGCGGAGTTGCGACAGCCCGCGGCGGAACAGCGCGCCACCGCCGGGCTGGGCGTGCATCCAGCCGCGCGCGATCGCGATCGCGCGCACGCCCCAGAGCACGATCGCGCCACCGGCGACCAGCGCCGCGACGTGCTGGACCGCCGCCAGGTGACCGGCGAGGTCGACCGCGCGGCCGACCAGCCCGGCCGCGGCACCGAGCGCGGTGTAGGTGGTGAGCCGGCCCAGCGCGTGAACGAGCGCGAGCCGGACCGAGCGCCCGCCGCCGTGCAGGCCGACGAGCGGGCCGCACATCGCGACGCAGTGCAGGCTACCCGCGAGGCTCGACACCAGGATCGTCGCCCACAGCGCAGTCATCGCGCCTCCACCGTGACCCGTCGGGAGAAGTGCGAGGCGCCCGCGTCGACCGCGGCGACCAGATCGTACCAGCCGTCTCGCGCGAGGAGCTCAGCGCGGTAGCGGCCCGGTGCGGCCCTCACCAGCACGACGTCGATCGGCGCGGACGCGTGCGCGCGCTGGTAGCCGGTGACGCGGACCCGCGCGCGATCGATCGGCTGGCCCGCCGCGTCGAACACCTCCGCGTCGATCACCCCACCGACCACGACCACGTCGACGCGCCAGCCGAGCGCCTGGCTGACCGCCGAGCGCGCGAGCTCGTCATCATAGTGCGCGGCCTTGGCATAGTAGTCGGGGATCACCTGGGCGCCGCCGCAGTTGGCGACCACCGCCAGGATGACCGCGGCGACGACGTTGACCCCGAGCAGGCCGACGATCGCCAGGGTCCAGGTCGTGCGCGGCGTCATCGCGCGCCTCGTTCGTGCGTGGGCTCGGCCGTCGCGGGCCCGAGTAGCCCCACCGTGATGATCTGATCGAAGCTGCGGCTGTCTTCTGCGTCGTACACCCGCAGCTGGACGCGGCGCTCGCCCCGCACGAACGTCGCGGCCTGGGCGGCGACGAGCAGCGGGATCTGCTGCGCGTGATGCGGCCTGAGCTCCCACGCGGGCAGCGGCGAGGTCAGCACGGCGTCCGGGGCGCCCGTGAGCGCCACGATGTAGCGCCGCGGCAGCGAGCTCTCGTTCTCGATCTTGAGCCGGACCTGGGACGCGATCCGCCCATCCGGCAAGGTCATGAAGCTGGGCCCGTCGATCCGCAAGACGGTGACCTCGGTGGACGCCCGCCCCGCGACGCTCCCGATCAGCAGGCCGCCGACGATGGCGAGCAGCACCGGATACACGACCAGGCGCGGCCTGAGCAGTCGCCGCGGCTTGCCGGCCAGCGCGTCCTTCGACGTGTAGCCGATCAGGTGCCGGGGACGGTGCAGCTTGGCCATCACCGTGTCGCAGGCGTCGGCGCATTGCGCGCAGCCGATGCACTCCATCTGCAGGCCGTCGCGGATGTCGATGCCGGTCGGGCACACCGCAACACACGCGCCGCAGTCGACGCAGTCGCCCCGCGCGATGACGGCGCCGCGGTCGTCGGCCACCGCCAGGTGCTTCTTGGGCTTGCCGCGCGGCTCGCCGCGCCGGGCGTCGTAGCCGATGATCAACGACTGCGGATCGAGCAGCACCGACTGCAGCCGGCCGTACGGGCACGCCACGATGCAGGTCTGTTCGCGAAACCAGCCGAAGTTGCCCAGCATCAGCGCGGTCACGCTGGCGACCACGGTGAAGCCCCCCACGTGCTCGAGCGGCGACTCGAAGACCCACGCGCGCAGCCGCACGACGCCCACGAAGTACGCCAGGAACACGTTGGCGACCGCGAACGCCAGCACGGCGTAGATCGCCCACTTCGCGAACCGGCGCGGATGCAGCCGCGGCAGCCGGGCGGCCTGGGCCGGGGTGCCTTCGATCCAGCGCTCGATCGGCCGGAACACCATCTCGAGGTAGACCGTCTGCGGGCACGCCCAGCCGCACCACACCCGGCCCAAAAGCGCGGTCAGCACGAACACGGCCAGCGTGATCGTGAGGCCGAGCAGCATGAGGATGAGCCCGTTGCTCGGGCGAAACACCGCGCCGAACACCACGAGCTCGCGCGCGACCAGATCGATCAGCAGGGCCGGCCGGCCGTGGATCGGTACCAGCGGCAGCGAGACGAACAGCGCGATCAGCGCGTAGGCGACGATGCGGCGGCGGCGCAGAAACGCGCCGCGCGCGAGCTTGGGCCGCAGCCAGTGGCGGGTGCCGTCCTGGTTGAGGGTCGAGAGCACGCGATCGGTCGGGAGCGGCGGCGACACGAGGCCTCCTTAATGCGCGAACGCAGGAACCGGGTTGCCTTGCGGTGCCTTGCCCGGCAGGTTCTTGCCGCGCAGGGTGGTGACGAACGTCGCGACCGCGATGATCTCGGTCGGCTTCATCACCTCGCCCCACGCGATCATCGCGGTCCCGGGCGCACCGCCCAGGACGGTGCCGTAGAGATCCATCCGGGTGGTGCCGTGGATCTGGAACAGGTCGGTGAGGTTGGGCCCGATCTGGCCGCGGCCGTCGGCGGCGTGGCAGCCGGTGCAGCGGGTCGCGAACACCTCGGCGCCGCGCGCGACGACCTCGGGGCTCTCGGCGCCGCCGGCCAGCATCTCCTCGGACACGCTGGGCCCACCACCGCCGCCGCCACCCTTGTAGACCGACTGCCAGCCCGCGAGCGCGATCTTGTAGCTATCGCCCGGCGAGCGGCCCCAGCCCGCGATGTCGAAGTACGCCAGGTAGAGGAACGCGAACACGATGCAGGCGCCGAACGCCATGCTCCACCAGCTCGGCAGCGGGTTGTCGTATTCGCGGATGCCGTCGTAGTCGTGATCGAGCAGCGGCGCGTCGTAGCCGTCGTAAGCGTTGGCTTCGCCGGCCGCTTCGGGCCGGGCATCGAGGGTCATCGCATCGGCGGTCGCGTGGCTGGGAGAGGTCATCGGCGAGCTCCATCGTCATCGGCAAGGGGCAACTGGGCACAGGCGGCATGCTCGACGGCGCGGCGCTTGCCGCCGTGGCGGTAGAGCACGCCCGCGAACACCGCCAGGAACAGGACCAGGGACAGCTCGGCGTAGTGCGCCGGCGTCAGGGCAGAGACCAGCTCGGACAGGCGAATCACTTGGTACCTCCGGTCGTGTCTTGCGCGAGCTGGATGTCGCGACCCAGCCGCTGCAGGTAAGCGATCAGCGCGATGACGTCCTTGTTCTCCAGGCCCTTGGGGCCGCCGTTGGCCACCAGCGCCTTGGCGACTTGCTCGGCCTGCTGTCTGGCGAGCGTGTCGGCGTGCGCGAGCGTCTGGGCGTCGTACGGCACGTTGAGCATCGCCATCACGTTGACCCGGGTCTGGATCGCGTCCCACGGGATGTCCTCGGACAACAGGTGCGGGTAGCTCGGCATCACCGAGCCCATCGAGGTCGACCGCGGGTTCTCGAGATGGCGCAGGTGCCACAGCTCGTCGCGCTTGCCGCCCTCGCGCGCCAGATCGGGGCCGGTGCGCTTGCTGCCCCACTGGAACGGATGGTCGTAGACGAACTCGCCGGGCTTGGAGTACTCGGCCGGCTTGCCGTTCTGGCCGTAGCGCACCGTCTCGTCGATGAACGGCCGGATCATCTGCGAGTGGCAGTTGTAACAACCCTCGCGTAGATAGATGTCGCGGCCGTAGAGCTCGAGCGGCGTGTACGGCTTGACCGTCTTGATCCGCGGCACGTTGTCGCCGATCAGAAACGTCGGGACGATCTCGAACGCCGAGGCGACGAGCACCGCGACCACCGTCAGGGTGGTGAACAGCGCGGGCAGGCCCTCCCAGCGGCGGTGCCAGTGCGGCTTCGGCTCGACCGCGCGCTCGACGACCCGCTCGGCCGCGCGCTCGGCCTGGACGGCGCGGATCATCGGCGGCACCTCGACATCGATCTGCGTGTACGTCGCGGGCCGCGCCTGCCAGGTCTTGAACAGGTTGTAGGCGCCGACGAACAGGCCCGTGATGTAGAGCGAGCCGCCGAGCGCGCGGACCCAGTACATGGGGACCAGCCGGGTGACGGTCTCGAGGAAGTCGGGGTACTGCAGGTGGCCGGCGTCATCGAACGCGCGCCACATCAGGCCCTGCGTGATGCCGGCGACCCACATCGACAGGACGTAGAGCACGATGCCGATCGTGGCGATCCAGAAGTGGGTGGTCGCGAGCTTCTTCGAATGCAGCGGGGCCTGGAACAGCCGAGGCACGAGCCAGTAGATCATCCCGAACGTCATGAAGCCGACCCAGCCGAGCGCGCCGCCGTGGACATGGGCGATGTTCCAGTCGGTGTAGTGCGACAGCGCGTTGACGCTCTTGACCGACAGCATCGGGCCCTCGAACGTCGACATGCCGTAGAACGTTAGGCCCACGACGAAGAACTTGAGGACCGGCTCCTCGGCGACCCGGTTCCACGCGCCGCGCAGCGTGAGCAGGCCGTTGATCATGCCGCCCCACGACGGCATCCACAGCATGACGCTGAAGATCATGCCGAGCGTCGAGGCCCACTGCGGCAGCGCCGTGTAGTGCAGGTGGTGCGGGCCTGCCCAGATGTAGATGAACACCAGGGACCAGAAGTGCAGGATCGACAGCCGGTAGCTGAACACCGGGCGGTCGGCGGCCTTGGGCAGGAAGTAATACATGAGCCCCAGGAACGGCGTGGTCAGCACGAACGCGACGGCGTTGTGGCCGTACCACCACTGCATGAAGGCGTCCTCGACGCCGGCGTACACCGAGTAGCTCTTGAACAGCCCCGCCGGGATCACGAGGTTATTGAAGATGTGGAGGATCGCGACGGTCACGATCGACGCGATGTAGAACCACAGCGCGACGTAGAGGTGCTTCTCGCGCCGGTTGCGCACCATCGCGAAGAAGTTGACGCCGAACGTGACCCAGATGATCGCGATCGCGATGTCGATCGGCCACTCGAGCTCGGCGTACTCCTTACCCTGGGTGAACCCGAGCGGGAGCGTGATCGCCGCGGCGACGATGATCGCCTGCCAGCCCCAGAAGTGGATCGCCGACAGTCGATCGATCGGTCGGGCCTTCAGCAGGCGCTGGGACGAGTAGTACACCGCGGCGAAGATCGCGTTGCCCGCGAACGCGAAGATCACCGCGTTGGTGTGCAGCGGACGGAGCCGGCCGAACGTGAAGTACGGCGCGAAGTTCAGGCGCGGCATGGCCAGCTGGAGGGCGCACCACAGCCCGACCAGCATGCCCACCGCGCCCCAGGCGACCGTGGCCGTGACGAACTTGCGAACGATCGCGTCGTCGTATCGAACCGTCTCTTTCGACATGTGCCGCATTGCCATGGCAAGCGCCGTGCCGGCGAACAACCGCCCCAGAACCCGCGCGAACACGAGCGAACACGAGTGAACGCGAGCGGCGCGCGCATGGTTTGCGCCGTGACCTCCTCCGCGCGCAGCGGATGCGCAGGCTCGCGGCGATCAGCGCGCAGCGTCGTCGCGCAGGATCTTCGGAGTCACGAAGCTGCGCTCCTCGGCGTCGAGGTGCGCGCTCAGGCTGTCGAGCGCATCGCGCAGCTGCGACGAAGTCGTCGGCTCGAGCCCGCGCCGCATCGCGCGGTGCTCCTCGGTGTGGTCCCGAGCCATGCGAGCAACTCGCAGCGCACGCAGCGCCCCGGGCCCGCGGTCGAGCAGGATCGGACGCAGCAGCCGCTCCTCGAACCGGTTGTGCGCATCGAACGCGAGCCGGAGCTCGCTGACCGCGGCCAAGAGCTGCGCGGCCTCGATCCGGCCGGCGTCGAGCTCGTCGGCGAGCTCCTCGCAGCGCGCGATCTGGTCGCGCAACGCGGCGTGCTGGGCCGCGAGCTCTCGGAGCGCGTCACGCTCGCTGATCCGCATCGTGATCTCAGATCGTCGGGGAGAACCGGGGTTGCGCGGTGGCCGCATCCGCGGGGACGCGCTGGTGATAACGGTCGAACACCATGCAGACGTTGCGGACCAGGAGCCGGCCCGACGCCGTGGTCCGGACCGTGCGGGCCCCCGCGTCGTAGCTCGCGAGGTCGCCGAGCCCGCGGATCACCGCGAGCTCGCGCGTGAAGTAGGTCTCGGCGTCGATGCCGTGCGCGACCCCGATCCGACCCAGATCGACCTCGCCGTCGCACATCAGCTTGCCGATCACGGCGCGCCGAACGCGATCGTCATCATCGAGCGCGATGCCGCGGGCGACCGGCAGGCGCCCCGCGTCGACCGCAGCCGCCCAGCCCTCCAGCTCGCTGTGACTCTGCCAGTGCATCCGCGGCGTCGACGAGATCGCCGAGACGCCGATCCCGAGGATCGCGTCGGCGCGGTACTCGGCGTAGCCTTGAAACGTCCGCACCATCCGGCGCTCCGCGGCGGCCCGCGCCAGCCGCGATCCGGGCTTGGCGAAGTGATCGAGGCCGAGGTGAAGGTAGCCAGCGGCGGTCAGCCGCTCGATCGCCAGGACCAGCAGCACCGCACGCTCGCGGGTGTCGAGCACGCGGCCGGCCCGCTCGACCAGGCGCTGGTGCGGCAGCCGGTCGGGCAAGTGGGCGTAGCCGAACAGCGCGATGCGATCGGGCGACAGCGCGATCACCGAATCGAGCGTCTTGGTGAAGCTGGCCTCGGTCTGCAGCGGCAACCCATAGACCACGTCCACGTTGATGTCGTCGAACCCCGCGGCGCGCGAGACGTCGACCAGCCAGCGGGTCTGCAGCTCGGTCTGGTGGCGATGGATCGCGTCCTGGACCTCGGCCGAGAAGTCCTGCACGCCCATGCTGAGCGAGCGAAACCCGCCGGAGGCGAGCACCTCGATCTGGGGCGTCGTGGTGGTTCGCGGGTCCAGCTCGATCGACCGGCGGGCATCGCCGTTGATCGCGAAGTTGCGCTCGAGCGCGGCGCACAGCGCACGCAGCGAGGTCGGCGACAGGAAGTTCGGCGAGCCGCCGCCCAGCGCGATCTCGGTGACCGGCGCCGTGCCGATCGCCTCGGAGAGCAGCCTCATCTCCACGCCGAGCTGGTCGACGTAGGTGGTCCCCGCCTGCGTGTTCCGCGTGGCGATCACGTTGCAGCCGCAGTACCAGCACAGGCTGCGGCAGAACGGAACGTGAACGTAGAGCGAGACCGGCTCGCGGCGCGCGGACACCTCCGCAAGCTCGCGCGTCACGTGTTCGCCATCGACTGCGCCGAACTCGGTCGCCGGCGGATAGCTCGTATACCTGGGTCCGCGGCTCGCGCTTGCGACGAGCATGGCGACCGTATCGGCGTTGGACATGGTCGAGGCACCATCAAATGCCGTGCCCGACCACCGGCGCGAACTCGCGCAACGCTTGCGCCGCAGCGGAGCGCCGCTGGCACCGACGCAAGGCCTGCGCGAATCGCCCCGGGGGCCGCCCCAGCACGCTGGCTGGCACGCTGGCTGCTCTGGCCGGAGCCATGACGACCAAGATCCGCCCCCCGGGAACCTCCAACGTGCCAAGCGAAGCGTGGACCGTGCCGCTGCTCGTCATCGTCTACACCACCATGATGGTCGGCTTCATCATGGCGTGCGTGGTCCTGCTGATGCGATGACCGCACGGGCGCTTCGCGAGCCGCGGAATCCGCGGATCAGGCCGCCGCCACATCGAGCACCGCGCGCACCTTGCCGGCGAGCCGGTGCACGCTGTACGGCTTCTCGAGGAACTCGACCTCGTCGTGACGGATCCCGTGCCGCACGATCGACTCATCGGTGTAGCCGCTGGTGTACAGCACGCGCAGCGCGGGCCGCTCGGATCGAGCGCTGTCCGCGAGCTCGCGACCATCCATGCCCGGCATCACGACGTCGGTGACCAGCAGATCGACGCCGGCGAGCTGGCCGCGCAGCGCCGTGAGCGCGGCGCTACCGTCGTTCGCCTCGATGACGACGTAGCCCCGCGACCGCAGCGCGCGCGAGGCCGACGCGCAGACGTAGGGGTCGTCGTCGACGAACAGGATCGTCTCGACGCCGCGCGAGGTCGTCGCCGCCACGGCCTCGGTCGGCTCCGCAGGGGGATCCACCGCGGGCAGGTAGATGTCGAACGTGGTGCCGCGACCGAGCTCGCTCTTCAGCTCGACCCGGCCGCCGGCGCCATCGACGATGCCGTGGACCACGGACAGGCCGAGCCCGGTGCCGCCGCCGGCCGCCTTGGTCGTGAACAACGGGTCGAACGCACGCCGCCGCACGTCGTCCGTCATGCCACATCCGGTGTCGGCGACCGAGATCCGGACCATCGGCCCGGTGGGCGACGCGGCGTTGCGGGTCGTGATCGTCAGCGTCCCGCCGTGCGCCATGGCGTCGCGCGCATTGACCGCAAGATTCATCATGACCTGGACGAGGTGCCCGGGATCGATGCGCACCCGCGCGGCTTCGGGATCCAGCGACGTCGCGAGCACGACGTCCTCACCGACCATGCGGCGCAACATCTTGCGGGTATCGGAGATCACGGTGTTGGGATCCAGCACGACTGGCTCGATCACCTGCTTCCGGCTGAACGCCAGCAACTGGTCGGTCAGCCCGGCGCCGCGCGCGACGGCCTTGGTCACCTCGCCGATCAGCTCGCTCGCCTCGGGGCCGCTGCAGGTCTCGTGAAGCATCCCGGTGTTCGAGCCGATCACCGCGAGGATGTTGTTGAAGTCGTGCGCGACGCCGCCGGCCAACAGGCCCAGCGACTCGAGCTTCTGGGTCTGGCGAACCTGCTCCTCGAGCTCGACCCGTTCGGTGACATCCTCCGCCCTGCCCGCGATCCGGGTCACCGCACCGCTGGCATCGCGGACCGGAAATACCTCGATCTTGATCGTGCGAATCGCGCCGTCCGGGCGCACGATCCGATACTGGTTGCTGCGCGGCGCCTGCGTGGGATGCGCCACCAGCCCCTCCATCCGGGCGCGGTCGCCGGGATGCACGACCTCCATCCAGTCGCGCGCGTCGGCGTAGATCGCGGCGCGCGGGCGGCCGAACACCGGCTCGTAGGCCGGGCTGACATAGAACATCTTGGTGTTCTCGAGATCGCTCAGCCACAGCACCTCATGAATACTCTCGGCGAGCTCGCAGAACTGTGCGTGGCGCGCGCGAGCCGCCGCCTCGCCGCACTGCCGCCCGAGCTGGGCGCCGACGATCGTCGGTACGACCAGCACCAAGTAGGTCGAGCTCGGCAGGCCAAGCACATGCACCGCGACGACCGTCAGCGCGACGACCGCCAGCACCACCAGGACGCACATCGATCGCCCGCCGATCCACCGCGTTGCGATCCTCGATTCAGTCATCCCGCGCAGCCGTTGCAGCTCACATGCCCCGCGCGTCGCGCAGCCGCCGGGCAGTTGCCCGCAACACCCGAGCTCCAGCAAGGCCGGTGCGGCATGGTCGACGCGGACCCGATGCGCGTCACCACCGGGTGCTGGGAGGCACCCAGTCCGAACGAGCCACGGCGCTGCGCGCTGCAGGAGCGACGAAACCGCGCAGACCTTGCGCCCCGCCGCGCCGACTCGCAAACGCTGCGCACCTGACGCGCCGCGAGAGGCCCCGACGTTGGCACGAGACGTGAGTAGCGTCTTGGCCATGCGCTCGATCGTCGTGGCTGTGCTGCTGCTCGGTGCGTGCGAAGGTCCCACGGGGCCGGGTGGCGATCCCGGAGATCCCGGAGCTCCCGGAGCTGACGGCTCCCCGGGAACGCCCGGAGGCGACGGCTCGCCAGGCGACCCGGCTGCCCCGGCGCCATGGCTGACCCAGCCCGGCCTCGACATCGCGGTCTCGCAGCTCGCGTTCACCGGCACCACGGCGACCGTCAGCTTCACGCTGACCGACGGGCGCGGCGCCGCGCTCGACACCACCGGCGCGCTGACCGACGGCACGGTGGCGGTCAGCTTCGTGCTCGCGCAGCTCGCCGCGGGGGCCGACGGCTCGCCGGGCGCCTACACGGCGTACACGACCGCGGTCCAGACCAGCCCGATCACCAGCGCGAGCGCGACCCAGGCGACCGCCGAGTCGAACGGCACGCTGCGCGCGGTCGACGTCACGCGCGGTACCTACACGTACGAGATCGCCGCGCCGCTGACCGGGCTCGCCCCGGCGCAGACCCAGACGGTCGCCGCGCTCGCGGTGCGGACCACCGCCGACGCCCAGGTGATCGCCCGCGACGTGATGTCGGTGCGCCCCGATGGCGGCGAGGTCGCCACCCGCGAAGTCGTCACCGCCGGCGCATGCAACGCGTGCCACCGCACGCTCGCCGCGCACGGTGGGCGGTGGACCGAGCCGCGCCAGTGCGTGCTGTGCCATCAGCCGCAGTCGAGCGACCCCGACACCGGCAACACCGTCGACTTCCCGGTGATGATCCACAAGCTCCATCGCGGCGCGGGCCTGCCGAGCGTGGTCGGCGGCACGCCGTACCAGATCGTCGGCTACGCACAGCACGTGAACGACTTCTCGAGCGTGGTGTTCCCGCAGGAGATCGAGCGGTGCACCGCCTGCCACACCGGCGCCCAGGGCGATCGCTGGCAGACCGCGCCGAGCAAGCCGGTGTGCACGTCGTGCCACGACACCACCGCGTTCGCGCAGCCGGTGCCGGTCGGCATGGTGCTGCACGGCGGTGGCCCGCAGTCCGACAGCGGCACGTGCGTGATCTGTCACCCCACCAGCGGTGGGCTCGCGGGCATCGCCGACAAGCACTTCGCCGGCCTGATCAGCCCGACGGCGCCCCTGGTCGCGATGGCGATCCAGTCGATGACCAACACCGGCCCTGGCCAGGCGCCGACGATGACCTTCCAGGCCACGGTCGACGGCGCGCCGCGCGATCTGATCGCCCAGCCGCTGACCAGCGTCACCGCGACGATCGCCGGGCCCAACACCGACTTCGCGACCGCCTGGCAGGCCAAGATCCAGGGCACCGGCGCGGTCGGCACGCTGGCAGCGGTCGACGCGGCGCACGGCATCTTCGCCTACACGTTTCCGGCCGGCACAGAGATCCCGGCAAACGCTACCGGCAGCTACACCGCGGGGCTCGAGGCGTACGTCCAGCCCACGCCGGCCGATCCACGATACGCGGCCGAGTCGCCGGTCCTGCCGTTCGCGGTCACCGATACGACCGCCCGGCCGCGCCGGACGATCGTCGACGGCGCGCTGTGCGATAGCTGCCACCGCGACGTCCAGGCCCACGGCGGCACGCGCAAGAACCCGCAGTACTGCGTGATGTGCCACAACCCGGGCAAGGCCAACGACACCCGCGCGCCGCGGTTCGAGGGCTCCACGGTGACCGCGCAGAGCGTCGACTTCCGCGTGATGATCCACAAGATCCACCGCGGCGAGCAGCTCACGCAGCCATATGTGCTGTTCGGCTACCCGGCGCCGACATCGGTCAATCCGGGCGGCACGCTGCTCGACTTCGCCAAGGTCCGCTATCCGCGCGCGCGGACCGAGTGCGAGGCGTGCCACGCGACGAAGAACTGGACGCTGCCGATGGCGGCCTCGACGGCCTACCTGCCGAGCACCCAGCTGCAGATGACCTGCAGCGAGTCAGCGGGCACGGACGCCGACAGCTACTGCAATGATCCGGCGTGGACCGCGACAGCGACCACGTTGATCCCCGCACAGACCTCGGTGTGCACGAGCTGCCACGACGCGCCGTTCGTGATGGCGCATGCCCAGCTCAACACCACTCCCGCCGGCGTCGAGGCGTGCGCCACCTGCCACGGCCCCGGCACCACGTACGACGTCGGAAAGCTGCACGGTCTGCCGTGAAGTGGCTGGCGGTCATGATCGTCCTCGCGGGTTGCGCCGACGAGCGCGATCTGTCGACCTCGTGCTCGACCGATTGCACGGCCGGCGTCCACCCGGCGGGGTTCCCGGACCCGACCAGCCCGGCGTTCCACGGTGCCGAGCTGGCGCGCCGCAACTGGGACTTCGCGCTGTGCGCGAGCTGCCATGGCGCCGACTGG
>Ga0307509_10001914_pt1 | contig 34366 bp, 29 predicted proteins | sample 10_EM_MG_FD_202245 | JGI IMG/M metagenome (GOLD analysis project Ga0307509, IMG submission 202245) | Populus trichocarpa ectomycorrhiza microbial communities from riparian zone in the Pacific Northwest, United States - 10_EM | ecosystem: Host-associated > Plants > Roots > Unclassified | place...
ATTCAAAAGAAAGGGTTCGAGTCTCATCGCTTCCTCCCTCTGCCGCGCTCACACAACGAAATAACAATATCCTAACAACTTATACCCCCGCTTACAGTGAATAAGCTCCCCGTACCCAGCGTTTCTCCCAAAGTTTCGAGCAAAACAAGAAAGTATAAAAAGAAAATATAAAAACAAAGGCAAGATGTCTGGTCTAGACGTAGAAGCCCTTCTCGAAGCCTCCGAAGGGACTAAACCAAGACAGCAACCTGATCATCACGATAGTGCTGCTTCTACTCCGAAGCCCGACCGCAACGGCGGCGGAAGCGTTAAATCTTCTTCTAGAAGGGATCGAGACGGCGAACGAGACAGGGACCGCGATAGAGACGACAGAAGCCCGCGTAGTGAACGCCATCGTGAGCGCAGGAGAAGCAGAAGCAGGGACAGCGATAGGTATATATTCAAGACTCTTCAGATCTTCTCGCCTCAACCCCACCTAGAGATTGCTGACATTATTTCAAGACGCCGTTCAGGCCGTAGAGATTCCTACTATGATGGTGATGATTACTATGAGTCTTCATCTCGATACAGCAGGCACCGGTCCTGCGAAAGGGATGATGACAGGTATTACTCTGGACGCGGTCGAGATCGCAGATATAGGGATTACTACGACGAGCGTGATAGAGATGATTGTTACAGAGGAGATAGGCGTGACCGTGATCGAAGATCAAGGAGTCCTAGGAGGCGTGGCCGAGGAAGGACTAGGTAAGTTTGATCAGACTATCCTATGAGAAAGAGTTTGTGCTAATGTTAATAGGTCTCGCTCTCCTCAGTTGACTGAAGATGAACGCGATCGTCGTACTGTCTTTGTTCAACAGTTGGCTGCAAGACTCAGAACCAAGGAACTGATTACATTCTTTGAGAAGGTTGGCCCGGTTAAAGAAGCTCAAATCGTTAAAGACCGTGTTAGTGGTAGATCTAAAGGGTGAGTTCATAATTCTTGGGTAAAATCAGGAGCTTAGCTAACACCTGAGAATAGTGTGGGATATGTCGAATTCAAAGATGAGGCCTCAGTGCCTAAGGCAATTCAGTTGACAGGACAGAAGCTCCTCGGAATTCCAATCATCGCACAGCTTACAGAGGCAGAGAAGAACCGTCAGGCCCGTGTTAGCGCCGCTGAGGCAACGACTACAAATCAAATCCCTTTCCATAGGCTTTATGTCGGAAATATTCACTTTAGTATCACCGAAAGCGATTTGCAAAACGTATTCGAGCCATTTGGGGAACTCGAGTTCGTTCAGTTGCAGAAAGAGGAGGGAGGCAGGAGCAGAGGTTATGGTTTTGTCCAGTAGGTCGCATGGCTATGACTTGTCAATAATATGCTGATAACTATTTTTTAGGTATCGTGATCCCAATCAAGCCCGCGAAGCTTTGGAGAAGATGAACGGTTTTGACCTTGCTGGTCGCCCCATCCGTGTCGGTCTTGGGAATGACAAATTTACTCCCGAATCTACTGCTCAGATGCTCCAGCGGTTTTCTGGTTACCAAGGGTTTCAGGGATCCGCATTTGATTCCCGTGGCCGTGGGGGCAATGACCGAGTTGGCCGTGCTGACGATAAAGCTAGTGGAGCTGGCGCCAGTGCCCTTGATGATACCGATGTCGCTGGGGTAAATTTCAATAATTATAGTAGGGACTTGCTCATGAGGAAATTGGCGAGACAGGATGAACCAGCACCTACCGACAAGAAAACGAAATCACCGGCCGCCTCGAACGGCAAAGACCTGCCTATAAGGCAAAAGTTACCGGAGAAGGTTGCTAAAACTCTCCCTCTTGATGTGCCTATGGCGAGCAGATGTGTCGTATTAAAAAACATGTTTGACCCTGCAGAGTAAGTCTAAGCCCTGCGATTCTATCTCCTGCTTTTTGTAGCTAACATAGCTGCGTGCCTATAGAGAAACTGGTGACGCTTGGGTTAAAGATCTGGAAGATGACGTTAAAACAGAATGCGAGAGCAAGTATGGACATGTCGTTCACATTGCTTTGGACCCCAACAGTCAAGGAGAAATTTACATCAAGTTCGAAAAAGTACAGGGAGGCGAAAAAGCGATCCAAGGCCTGAACGGCAGGTTCTTCGGTGGCAGGAGGATCTCAGCGAGTCCTGTTGTCGATGCTGTATACGCCAGCTTGTTTGGAAGATCCAACAGTAAAACCATTTGACTGGTGTGCGCCTAAATTTGGAAGGTGGGCTGACGGTACGTTGTGTGCTGAATTTCTCTCTTCTCTGGAAGTGTCAAATCATCCCCTCGCAGACCAGGGATCAAATTGGCATTCTCCATTATTCCCTGGTTTCATTTTTATTTGTGACTTTCAAAACTTTGGTTTCTTTTTGTGGCATGGGTTTCCCTTATATACTTGCCTGTTGATTCTTTTCACTTGCTTTACGGATATAAATTCATTGCTGTCTATAAGGTCTTCGAAATTAATAAATGAAAATATCGTAAAGCTGGTAGTTTTCTGCCCTTTCACACTTTGCTCGCGATATTCTTTCTGTGCTGTGAGAACTGGAATAATTGAGAATCTCGCTAGGACGTTGGAGTTGCCTTTCCTAGTAGGGTCTATTGTCTTAGCCGAGGGCTGAAGGAGGACCTTTTACTGTATTTCCCCCCCTTTGATCCAAAGGGGGGAATTCTAGACCTCCCAGTGGCGTTCTCAATTATTCCAGTTCTTACGGTAATGGAAAACTAAAGCCTTGACTCCCGGAAGATTTGGAATGTTTTGAGGTGAGACGCTCTCGACGGCCTGATATAAGATCAAACCTACGAGCACTACACCGATAGGTCCCTAATACGTATCGTACCTCGGCGCAAATTTAGTACGAGTACAGTACTCCCAAGTTGATGGCGATTGGTGGCAATGGTATTGACGCAAACTGGCAAGCAGGAGCAACCAAGCCACACCGTATAGTTGAAGGGGCTGCGTAGCGGCCTGACAGAACAGGTAAAGACCCGGGGAAGGTATTTATCAGACTAGTGTCCCGACGACACCAGGTTTGCAGGGACCACTTGGTATCATACTCGTATTAGGGGAGCTTGATTAGATGCCAAACAGGTTTCGGAGATTAAACCGATAAAATACAGTAGGTCCATAAGTGTTCCTTAGGTGGGTAATGAGAGTAGAGGTTGTCGTTCGTTTCGTGTATTCAATCTGCTCCCGAGCCCAGCACGGCGCGCCAGTATTTGCGCTCGAATTGGGTTGTGGGCACAAAGTCCACATTTTTTGTGTACATTACAGTACCGGCCCCTGGAATTGGGTAAGAGTGAGTTGATTTGTCTGAACTACGGTTGTCTGAACCGCGTTTGTCCCACCGATTGCTGGCACGTTTCTGTTTCCCTTCTGAATATAGCATTGGACTAACTTGGTGGCTAGGATTTTGCTCCGCATAAGAGAGGCGGGAGGCTGCCATGACTGTATCGTAATAGTGTATCGGGTTTAAGGCTCTATTATCTAGTTTATCCGTGTATAGATCTTAGATTTCGTCTTTTGAGGAATAGCATAATACCTACAGTATCTGTCTCGCGAAAAACTTTTTACATACCTTTTATTTAGCAACCTTTTTTTTTTGTTGGCTTTGCAATTAAGTTAGTGATTGATAGAAACCGTCCCACGGCAATTTTCCTTTCCGCAAACAAGATCTCGGCATATTGTTTCTTTGATAGTGGTGGTTTGCCCTTTCTTTGACGGATGAGAGGTGAGAGGTGTCTGTGCGTGGTCGGGGGGGAATTTGGATCACCAAATATGATGCGGTCGACGAAAGTGTTCGTGGTCCATTGAACTACCTTAACCAATCTATCAAATACTCTTTCTTGTTGCAGTTAGCGTTGTAAATGCACGATATCAGCATTATAGCATTCACCTTTTGTCGCGGGGGACTCATTTGTCTTCTTTTGTTATGCTATTCTTGGGAATTGAGAATGAAATCGACATAGGGATAGGAGTGAGAGGCCTGCCACTAGGTAGAGTTTAAGTAGCCTAAGGAGCCAGGCCCCGTACTACTAGAAGTAATGATAAACCACTCATTCCCGAAAAGTATACAGAGGTCACCGCCACCGGCAGTTGCAGCGGGTGGCGATCCTTGGCTGCCTGAGGGCGGCGGGCTGTCGGGCAATGACCTTATGTGCCTAAGCCCGACCCTTGTTCTCTCCGGGCGTTTGCTAATGCACCTATCATGCCAAAGCATTAATAAATGGGAACTTGTGGCTAGAATGCCAGATGGTCGGGTGCAAATGAACACATATATGAATCTCGTTCCGTCATCGATTGTGATTCGGTTTTTTTTGGGGTTACATATTCTGTATTATAGGAGTTTTCAGAGTCGCACTCAGTGCCATTGTTGGTGATTATTGGTGTACGGCTACGCCCCGAACCACGGAGCGTTTGTTTGATGCTCTTGGGAACTGCATTTGACCCTGATGGACAAGGGGCTTTTGTATAGTATTAACGGGGACCCCATACCGCCCTATGCTGGTACCAGTTGCGGGGAGCCGGCCTCATTCTCTTCCTCCCCGCTGCCACCCTCCTCTCCCCACCCACTCACTTCTGTTTGTTCACACATCGTTCACATCGTTAACTTGGTCATAATCAACTTATTATCGTTCAATTTCAGTCACGAAAATCATTGTACGGCAACGAACTTCGGGATTTACTTACATTATCTTTCGCGAAATAATAATATTAATCTTAGAGATTAAGAATGCCGGTTATAAGTAAGTTTATGCGATATCTTTCCAACGTATGCTTCAGAAATCTGGCTAAAGATATCCAGTAATTGGTCACGACGAAGCTGCCGCCAACAGGCAGCGTAGGAAAAGAAATGTCGTAAGTCGTGTTTATCCTTCTGCTTTTTCATTAACAGGTGCCTGCAGCGAGGCTTTACTCCCTTGTCTCTACCTGTAGTGATCCATTGACGGTAGCTGACTTGAAGGACCACGGATAGTTCGGAGCGGTGACTTATGCACGTGCTGCCGGCGGAAGGAAGGCGACTCCCCAACAAGGGCCGCCGTCGCTCAGCTCGCAAGAAGAGTATCCCCCTTTGGTGCGTAAAATGGAACATCCAATTAGTAGGGGGGCCATAGAGCTGACTCAACCATCTCCACAGAGAGGATCAAAAAGTCCTCAATCATCTTCACCCCCCGGAGACGGTGGCACAGTGGTCAAACCGGGAGACAGCGGTGCTGACTCTAGGAAGACCAGTCCTCTATCATCTTCACCCCCCGGAGACGGCGGCACTGTGGTTAAACCGGGAGGCGACGGTGCTGACTCTGGGAAGATCAGTCCTCTATCATCCTCACCCCCCGGAGACGGCGGCGCTGTGATCAAACCGGGAGGCAACGGTGCTGACTCTAAGAAGACTAGTCCTCTATCATCCTCACTCTCTGGAGACGGCGGCGCTGTGATCAAACCGGGAGGCAACGGTGCTGACTCTAAGAAGACTAGTCCTCTATCATCTTCACTCCTCGGAGACGGCGGCGCTGTGATCAAACCGGGAAGTAACGGTGCTGACTCTAGGAAGACCAGTCCTGAGCCAATGAATCAACTGACTCTCAAGAGGAGAGCTCTCCCAGATCCGCCCCAACAGTTGTATCCTGCTCCGGGCCCTATGCGTTCTGGTGCCCTTGTTCCGTTTAGCCAAACCCCAAAGAAGGGGTCTAGAGAGCTTGAGGGTAGCCCATTGGGGGCTCAGTGGAAGGGGAAAGCCCCTAGATATGCGAGCCGGGACGGGTCAGATCGCGAGAGCGCCCTGATTCATAAAGCAGTCCCCTTTCTCCAGGAGCCCCGGCATGCCCTCATCGGCCACTCCCACCATGCTACTAGCTGGCTGTCGATCTCGCCTGAGAGAGAGAGTCAAAACCAACTCGTCCACCTTCCCCATCACCACAATCAAATGGCTTCCTTGCCGGTTACTATCGCCCCCCACTCGGACCCTGATTCTGGGAGTTTGTCACTTCCTAATACCCCAACAGCAGATATGAACGGAAGGGATTTTGCGATTTACCAGAATACGGTACTCGTTGCTGTTGCTCAGAAGGAGCATGAGGAGAAGATGAGGGGCCTTTACGGTCAGGACCTCAGTGTATCATCCACCAACCCTGATGGGCATTACGTCTGCGGGCGGGTGCTTGAAGACATGAAGATCCGAAATGCGGAGCTAAAGGAAGAAATTCAAGCGATTAAAGCTAAAGAAGAGGAGCTAAGTGATGACAATAATGCGATCAAAGATCGTTGCTCTGCTATGGAAGCGACATTGTTATCGATTGGATCTCAGAAGACTATTTCCCTTAGTGATTTTACCAAAATGATGGAAGAGATGACTCATTTGCGTGCTATTGCAGAGCACACGGAACCAATGGTGGAAACTGTCAATGGATATCAACAAGAGATTGCCGTTCTTAGAGCTAGGCTTTTGGCAAACGGGCTTGATCCTTCAATAATCGCCGCCCCGGTTGTTCTTGCTCCCCAGGAACCCATTTCTGCCTTACCGGCCTCCATCCAAGAGACGCCTGCTTCTGGGTCTCTCGTTGCTGTTTCGAATTCTGTCAATTCCGAGCAGGAAAACGGGAGATTCCCCTCCAACAAGTTCTTCGTTGGGGAGTTCGGTATATTTTTCCGCTCGATTGCAAATTTGGGACGTTGCAATTACCAATTTACTAGGCAAATGCCGGTTACCACCGTCCAGATTCCACCCCAGGTCCGTGAGAAGTTGAAGGTTATTGTCCAAGGGGATGAGTCTCTTCTCGATTGGCTGTTAGACGACGCGAACAAGACCAAGTTCCTTCTTGTGTCTGGCTTGTTCGCCCGTTTGATTTATAACGAGATCATGGTTGAGGCTTTTGTCGATCAACTCATCCTTAAAATGGGCGAAGCCCCGTCCGAGAAGGACAAGATTTTGAGTGGTTGGGTTCAAAGTAAGTTCTTCCTTCCTTTTCGCCAATATACATGGTTAGCTAACGGAGAAAAAAAAGACAACCCAGACATTACCAACAAAGTCTGGCCTATCCTCACCGAGGTGTCCGAAAACCTGGGAGCGCATCTCCACAACAAATACGTGTCGCTCCTCTCCCGCCCTACCGACGCCCGCCACCTCGAAGAATCCCTCCGCTCGCTCGTCGGGTGCATCGAACATGCCGGACGCCTTGCCCTCGGAATGGCCTATCTCGGCTGGGGAAATTGGAGATTCATGTTCCACGGGACCGCATGCCCCTTCCAATCCGCCAAAATGACCGTTTGCGATCTTGGCACTGAGGGACTCCTCAACTTCGGTCATGACACCAGCGTCCTCGAGGAGAGAGGGGCCAAGATCAAGTTCTGTGTTTTCCCTATGATTTACAGGAGGGACAACACTGGGACTTGGAAGGTCCTTGTTAAGGCCACTGTGTTGGTCTAATTGGGCTTTTGCCGAGGAATTGGCCAAGGGGGGTTTCTCAACTTCTTGGCCGTTTCTTCCCTCTTTTTTTCTTTTACTGGTTTACGTGTTCGCCCCCTATCTGTTTTGTTTTCGTCATCGTTTTTTATCCTTCACTGGATTCGTTTGAGTCTGCATATGTGCTTTTATGCCCTTCTTTCCCTGTTGTTGCGTTTTGGGAAACGGATCTGACGGTTTTACTACTTTTTTAAAAAAATGTTTCCTTAACGAGATATGTAGAAAGTTGGTTATCGTCTCCTGGGGGATATGGTACTGGTAATGGCTGGAAATTATGATGATATAATAAAACAATTTTCTTCTTACTCTTAGGTGTTAGTTACGTGCTTATCTGTGTAGTGATTTCTTGGAGTACTGTACTAGTAGAAGGGGTAATTCCATCATCCGTGTTTGAGATCATGAAAACCTCGGTTATCCATTCTGCGATTCTGCGGCTGTGGGACATTTAGTCTTCGTTCCGGGCAGTTGCATGCTAGGAGAGGCTGCTATGATACAGGTAGTGGTGCCTAATTCTGATCAGTCTTTTGGTAGTCTACAGCATCTAGATTTTCTTCGGCTATCCCGGTCTTTTTGGTTCGCCCCAGGGCGTTTTTTTTCTCTCTTTTCACCCGAGATTTTCTTTAGTTTGGTATCTGTCTTCTTTCCGAGCTTCTCCCATTTTTACATTCATGAGGAGAAGCTCTATCACTAAAAACATTTGCGTTCTTGATTCTCTCCTCGTATGATATCCTCCAGGTAATTTGTCATAGGAAAGCTGGGTTAAAATTGCCGAGTGATTTCATATGACTCTTGGTTCCACAGTTGGCTAGGGAATGCGCTAAGCCATTCTAACTCCCTCTGATAGCCACATAACGTGTGGACTCACTCTTCTTTTCTCTCAACCGAGGACGAGTTTTAAGTTATTTTTCTCCTCTTGTACACAGGAGGAGAGCTTCGATGTTCCAGCCTAACGATTTCTTTGTATTTTAGTACCCATAGTAATGAGGTGGGAGGGGTATCGTATGAGTGCCTCACCACGGGGGACTTGAGCTAGGTTAGCTTATGTGGTTACTAAGGAGCTTTTACGCTTCGAGGTGTATTGATAAAACTAACTAATTCTAACCTTTAACCTCGCAGAGGTACTATATAATGGGTCCTGTGCTTTGGCACTGTTCTGAATGGCCCAATTATTCGATAAAAGCCGCTCCATTTTAATATTTCCTCTATAGAGGAGGGCCTGCGTTTGGGGGTTCCGGGGACATAGACAAATCTTATGTTATTATTTTAGGTAGCTATTTTCATAGCAAACCCGATACTACGAGACTAGCTTCCGCTCTTGACATAAGAGTTGGTAACCCAGCTGTAATCATGGGGCCTTTTGCTTGCTAATTTTGGTATTTCTTTGGGATTTACTCCAAATTGAATGCTTTCTTAGAGTTCTGCTTGACACGAATCATAATATTATTATACAATGTCATATCGAACATGCCCGCGATGGCAATTCGTGCGGTTTATTGTCGAGAAAAAGAATAATACTTGTGCTTGCGCAGTATTCGGAGTTGCAAAAAGAGGCTACAAGCAGCCTGAAACTTGAAGGATTTTGGGCCGGCACTATGCACCGAATAGCCCCATAGATCGTGTTTTTCTTTTCTTCGTAAAAGTCGGATTCGCTCTAGTGCGAGGGGAGACAGTACTAGTAGTGTAATGAATGATCCTGGACTCCAGCACTACCGTATTATACTAAATTAATAGTGAGTAAGTAGTGCCATTGTTTCCCGACTCAAGGCTGATACTTGAGTAATCCGCCGGACAAACAGAGTGAATAGGGGAGGAGATACAGTCCCCGCCATTTCAGTGCGATTGGTTACCGGACGGTGATTGCTGCTTCCAGATCTACAGTAGATCTTGCTCTGATGTTCCGGAAAACAAACAATACCGGTAAGTCAAGGCACTTTTGAGCTGGTACCCGATTGGCAATTCTGAGCTATCCAACGGCTGATCTCGATAATTGGATCGATGGCGCAATTGCCCACGATTTTGACGGATATGAAAGCTCTCGAGTTATTCCATTGCTTTACCGTAGAAGTACTCTAGTATAGTACGGTACTCGTATTTGAGAAGGTGGTGGAGCGCGGGGCTTAACATCTTTTTCAGGGGATCAGGTGGAGCCATACTGTTCACCCATGGCGCTTCACGGGCACAGTACTCGCACTATCGCATCGCCCTTGAATTCGCTGCTTCCTCAAATTCGGATTCTGGGCTACGCAGCTCGGGCACAGTATGATACTAGCCTTACATTCAACAATAGGGTGGAAAACACTTGACAATCTACTCACAACTGAACGACGTTTGCGAACACAATTGCTATTGCATGCTAAAATTCAGCTTTTTTGCCCGGATTTTAGTGGTCGTAATATTGGGCAGACTATTCAGTATCAGATTATCACCTGTTCTATGCCGACCGGCACGGTCGATATCCATCTGCATAACCCGGAATCCGAATTTGAGGAAGCAGCGAATTTGAGGGCGACGCGATATTATTTGGAAAGGAAGCCCTCTTCGATGTACGAGTACTGTACTGTATACAACACCAAGAGGTCGGATACGACTTATGCTTGCCCTGGCATGTACAATTGGTATCTCCTTGGCTTAAACTGCCGGTATCCTCCAAGAATTGCTCGATAGGCTCAGTGTGCGGGTGACCTAAACAAGAGACTCATGTACTTGTACAGTGCTCGTACCGTAAAAACTCGAATACTTGCAGAAGAGAAATGTGCTAGGACGTTGGAGTTGCCTCTCCTAGCAAGGCGCCTCGTATATTCCTTTTGTTCTGTCTCAACTGGGGGCTGAGTTTGCGGTGTTTTCCCCTCGCGTGGCTGAGAAGGGAAATTCCAACGTCCTAGCACATTTCTCTTCTATTTGAGTCTTTACGGTATCATACTACACTTGGTGCTGGTGGTAATCGTCCCTTAGCTGGACAGTACCGGTAGTTTACAGTAACCGTTGGGAACACAAGGGTCAGATATCCGCTAGGTTATCCGGTATCGGCTACTCGCGGGACCGGTATCATAGGTACTGTACCACTTTTTCCTTGGTGGGGTCGGCGGCCCCATGGCCGGAGAAGGAAGAGCGGGGAGAAAAGTGGAAGAGAGATGGAGGTGCAATAGAATTGATCTTTCGTAGAAAAGTGGGTGCAATCTTACAAGCCGTTGTATGATATCATATCATTAATGAGGAGCCCAATTTCATGGTGCTGGAAGGCTCAAGAACCCCTCGTGTCGTGTTGCTTGCTTAAGCTCTCTGTCCCCTTACTTCTGCTTTCTCTCCCCTTACTTATACTCTCTCTCACCTCACCTCTTTTTTACTTCTCCCTCTCAATTTCTCCTCACCACCAACGATCCTTCTTTATCGCTGAAACACCATAAAAACATCTCAGATTATCGGACGCATAATCGACAAATGGCTCCTAAGATCTTTGCGTGAGTCTTCCCTAAAAACTTCCTGTCTCAATTGCGGGTGTTTACTGATTTTCAACCTCAGAACTGGGGCTTCCGGCTACATTGGGGGTACTGCACTCGACGTCATCATCAAGGCCCATCCTGAGTACGAGATCACCGCTCTTGTCCGCAGCCCGGAAAAAGGCAGTGCCGTAACCAAAAAGTACCCCAACGTCAAGATCGTTTCTGGAGACCTCGACTCTGGCTCTTTAATCGAGGAGGAATCCTCAAAGGCCGACATTGTCCTCCATTTTGCTGATTGCGATCACGTCTCCTCAGCAAAGTCAATTGTTGCGGGTCTCGCTAAGCGCGCAACGCCTTCATACCTCATCCACACTTCTGGAACCGCAATTCTGGCCGACATCAACCTTGCCTCAGAATTCGGCAAAGCTGCCTCGGACAAGATCTACGATGACATTGACAATGTCCAGGAAATTACCTCACTCCCAGAATCTGGCCATTTGCACAGAGACGTGGATTCGATCGTCATTGGGGCAAATTCTAACACCGTCAGGACTGCTATTGTTTGCCCGCCCACAATTTACGGTCCTGGTTCCGGCTCAGGAAACATCCGTAGCAACCAGGTCCCCGGATTGGTCAAGAGCTCTTTGGAGCGCGGCCAGGCTTTCCAGGTTGCCAACGGAGCGACCATCTGGAATAACGTCCATGTACAGGATCTCGCTAACCTCTACCTTCTCCTGACAGAAGCGGCTGCTCAGCCTGGCGGCGGAAAGGCTACATGGGGGCCAGAAGGGTACTACTTTGCTGAGAATGGCGAGCACGTTAGTCCCCCCCTCACCTTTAATAGCTGCGCTAACAAGGGCGAAAGACGTGGGGCGAGCTTGCCAAGAAAATCGCAAAGAAGGCTAAGGCTAAGGGCTACTTGAAGACGGAGGAGGTTATCTCCCTGCCTAACGACGAAATTATAAAGCATAACCCCTTCGGTCCCGTCCTCTGGGGCACGAACTCTCGCGGTTGGGCTTCGCGCGCTAGGAAGATTCTCGGATGGGAGCCGAAGGGTGCCCCCTTGGACGAAACCCTTGACGACGTTATTGAATTGGAGGCTAAGGCTTTAGGATTGTAGGTGGTATTATGGAAACGGGGTTGAGCCATTGTCTGCGACGCAGATTTGGATATGATTCTATCCCTTTCTACTCTGATTTTTATCCATTGAAGAGAATAAACTTCTTCTTCATGTTCAATCACTCGGTGAAATCACTGAAATGACGTCGGACAACTTGCGTGGCAGCGCATACATGTGAATCAAAGAACTCCTTGCTGTTCTGCGCTTCCTGGGGTTTCTGGTGTCGGGTTTGGGGAACTGCATCTCCAGTTGCCGCCCCCGTGGGACACCAATCCTAATTAAGTCCAGCCTTGTTTGGCCCCTCCTTCGATGAGCGCTTCGGCGAAATAGGTCTCAACACAAACTATCTGACCCTAACCTATAAGTAGCGCATAGAAGAAAATATTCACAAATCCCTACCCTTGATTAGTTTCCTTCGTTTTCTAGCTTGCCTTCTATGCCTAATATAGTACTCAGTACTCCTGCCAAAGCATTTTTTTTTAAAAAAAGACTACTATTGAATAAAGTATGACCCTTTTCTTGGTGACAACACTTCGACACTCCTGGTGCTTCTAGCTTTACATTCCTCCTGCACTCTGCAGCGCTGTGTGCGTCTCCAACCCCGAAGTAATTGATCCCCCCATTCAAGCCCCCACATAAACACCGCTGCCTCTTGAACACACATAGCAAGTCACATACGCTTAGTGCGTATGATACACCATAACTGGCGTTGCATGTCCTTCCGCCCCTCCCCCTCCCCCTCCCACCACTTTAGGATAGGACCAAACCGAAGTCTAATCCCGAAACCTCGTCACCAAGTTGCCCTATTTACTCGGGTTAAAACGCCAACTATCCTATCTCAAGTCCTTTCTATCGTGTTTTTTTTTTTTGCTTTTCTATCGTTTCCTTTTTTTCTCCCCGATGATCAGATTAGAGCTAGAGCTATCCGGGAAGGTGAGCCCTGACGACGTATGACTTGTTCTTTTGCATTTACAACAATGCTATTATACGTGTTTTTCCCGGCTGCTGTTTGTCTTTGTTCAAATGGAGGAAATTATTGTAGATGCAGGACACTGCATGCGCGTTCGCCGATTCGGACGTGGGTTTGCCAAGCTCCTTATCTGTGACTATAATAGGTCATGGGTGGTCACTCATGGGGGGTCATCTGTCACTCATGGGAGGTGGCGAACCCAGATGTACTCGTATTGGGAAGGGGGGATAGGTACGGTGTGCACGGTCCGCCTTTTTCAGATCCTGTTCTCTGCCCACTCCTTGGTAGAGCGGGAATAGGTAGTTTAAACCTCCGGGATAAGAGTATGGTAGATAGTACTCGAGTACATATCATGGATAGAATCTAGACCCTCTAAGATTTTGAGGGTGATGGTTTGCGTTGTTGCGTGGCTCAACGAGCCCTACCATATGAATATAGCGAATTAAATTTACTTGCCATCAATTGACCACACCGCGTCGCATGCTGGCTAGCTACGGGAGTGTACGGGTACTTCGCCCACCGTTATGACAAGCTCCCTTAGCGTGCCGTTCCAAGTTCTCAGCAACTTGGGAAGCACAGCAACTGAGCCTCATGTGTCCTCAGAAAGGGGGGAAGAAAGAAAGGCGGGGGGGGATCTAGCCAATCACAGCGCCTCGCTAAATACCATACAGAAGGCAGCAAGCAGACGCGATTTTCTGCCTTACTCTACGGTAGAGAATATTGTTCGGGAAATTATTAAGGTAGAGGCTATTCGGACCGCAGCTCTAGCCCCCCACCGCCCACAGGGGAAAAAGGGTGTGTTCTAAGGACGTTTAGCTAGTATAAGCCACCTCCCGTTTGAAGTGTAGGTTCTGGCGCCTGTCATAAATCGTTGGGAAGCCAGAGCTCCTGTACAAGAGCATAGACTACTCGTACAGGTATTTGAATCTAGACAACGAAAACCTGCACCTGCAGCCAACTTGACCCAAGATCTCTGAAACGGAATGGAATCTTCATGGGGAGGTGTGATAGTGTTGTGATCTTCATTGGTAAAATTGTTTAAATAGTGTAGAGCCAATCCAACATGCGGTAATTTGTTTTGGCCTAAGCTCGTGGTTCCGGGCATCGACCTGGAACCCATCAACGAAATGGGGATAAGATGGAGGTACCCATTATGAGTGGCCTTTTCAAGGGATTCTCTAGAAAATTCCCACAGGAATTGTTTTCAAAAGTTTTCCCTCGAATGACAATAGTCTGTAGACTCGGGTACGGGTACTTTAGGATCAAAGAAATTTGGATAGAGGGCAGGTTATGCTTGATCAGCGCCATTGCGCTAAATAAAGAGCACAGCGCAGTATCCAGTGTTTCTCCCAGCGCACACGTTCCTTGGCCAGTTCGTTCCGTCCCAGCTCGGATTTGTGCCAACTGGTACTCGAGTACAGTGCGCCATGTTTCATCCAACCGCTTTTTTTTCTCAGAGAAAAAGGCGACTTGGTGGGGACTTAGGACTCGGACCTCTGGTCTACGGTACTCGAGCGAGTGGCAATAGTTGTTTTCCAGAGTTACGCTACACAAAACCTGGGACTGGGCGGGGATAGTGCTGGGCTGATCGAGCATGCCGGTATTCCCTCGCTGATCTGCTTCTACGAGTATTTCTTGTTTTCCTCTTGGTCCCCCCACCCCGCTCCCGCTGGTTGGTGGGGGGTTGGCCCATCGAGTCTCATTCGGCCGTCATCCATCCTTGCGGGTATCGATGGCAATGAAGTCACGGCCGGGTATTGGATTCATTGCTCTGCCCCTTCGGGGGGAAGAGTGCATCTTACAAGATGCATATTTGTGGGTTGTCGACGACTATATAACCCTTCCCTTCCTGATCCTTCTTTTTTCACGATCAATTCTTTCAGCCCATTCCCTTACATTGCCATACTTTTTAATCTTAAACAGTCGGGTACTGTTGAACACGTCTTCCAAGTTTCCTCTTCTTTTCAGCCAGCAAAATACCCCAAAGCCAGACCTAATTACCTATCACCTATTCATAATGTTACCAACCTCGATCCCAAGGGTGCTCCTCGCATTCCTTGTCATCTTGCAAACTCTCATCTCAGTGTCGGCATTACCTGTCAGCACCACCACTACCACAAGCGCCAATACAGAACTCGAGGCAAGAGGAGTTTCTTCACACTCCAGCGGGGGTAGCAGTCGCAGTAATGTTAATAATAATAACTCCGGTACTAATAGCGCCGGACCTCTTAACACCACGACTTCAAAGTTAGTCCATCCATCCATCCAACCTTCCTTGTTTCGCTGGTCGGGCTATTACCACAGATTACTAAATTCCACTACAGTAAAGTAACGGCCTCCCAAATCGCCGGCGTGGTCATCGGCGCTCTATGCACCATCGCCCTAGCTCTGATATTCTGGTACTGCTTAGTCCAGCACCGGCGCAGGAAGCTGGAACAGAGGGCCATTCAGGAGAAGATAGAGGCCATTGAGAATACAAAAAGGGCGGATCCTAGTTATGATTATCCCGGGAGTAGTGATGCTAAGTCGCGTGCTTGATTTATAGGCTGGCTTGATTGCTAGCTGAAAGATACACTTGGAGGATTATTCCGGCCTTCGGGCGTTCGTTACCCCCCTTTTCTTTTCTTTTTCTCTTGCCAAAACTGTATTTCTTTTTTCCTTCGGGGATTGTAAAAGTATGATGAATAGGCGACGCACATAGAGTCATGTAGGTATAGGACAAATTTTGGGTCGGGGTTTTACATACGGCATCCTTTCCTTTTACCTGTTCAATAAGGGTAATCTTCCCTATGTTAGCTATTGTAGACTGAGAATATAACAATAAGCTTGCGAACACGAGTGCGATGCGCGAAAAGTCTCTCGCTTCAGTGGCCCATTTCGAGAAAAATCTTGCTTCTCTGGGCATTGAGCCAATGAGAGGTTATTCGGCTTTCCCGGAGCTTACCTCGCTGAGTAAGGTTCCTGGAGGGGAAGCAAGGGAGACCCATAAAAAATTAATTTCGGGGGGGTTGTGGCGAATTTGTATCGGTACTCGAGTATGATACGAGTACAGGCTCGCCCGCTAGATGCCAGTACCGTACTGGCTCGACTGGCATAAAATATATTCTATCGAATTTTCTCCAGATTGACCGATCCACCCCCCCTTCAATGACAGTGGTGTGTCACCTATGTCATTTTGCGCTCCCCAAGTGATCGCACGGATTTATGGGATCGCATTGGTTGTCGAGAGGTCATATACTCGAGTACGTAGCTCACGGGATGGAATATCATATCATACGCAGAGTATTGCCAAGGCTCATGGCGTATTTTGATCAGCAGGTCTGCTCGAGTAAAATGTTAGGCCCGAAATAGCGGTAGTCTATGCTGAATATCTCTTCAAGTTTTGCTGAAACAAATTTGTTGGTAAATGAACCTCGACCAGCAACTAGTTTGGATGCTGCTCCCGGTGCCACCGCCACCTTGCCAGCGCGTCAAGAGAGATCTCTTTCATGCATCCAACTTTACTCTTAAGGGTAGTCTACCGCCATCCATCGGCAAACCCAGCAATTAGAGATAAACATCCCGAGAAAGAGATAATGTTTCTAAACACAGCATAGCTTAAACGAACTGAACTTAGCAGATCTCATTGACTAGCACCCACACTTCTGCTAATCCGCTTGGCTATGCCTATCGTGGCTTGGTGTAGAAATTCCCTTTGCGCAACTTGGTGTTTATCCTAGATAAACATAAGCGGTGTCTCTAGCTAAATCAACTCCTCGATGATGGATTTACGAGTACTACAGTAATAGGGGTTTTTTGTGAGAACCATAATCTGGTCGCCAAGAGGTATCTACAAGCTATTTCGAAAGAAATTGGTATTGTGTGTAGCGTGGGGAGTACTCGAGTATCGTTCGTTGTTTTCTAGCAGTACCGTATGATACAATACCAGAGAGGAAACATACATGCCGGGCCCAATCCTGCACAACCAATAGTTGACCTGCACCCTGGACCCGAACTTGACCGACCCTTGGTAGTCTAGCCCTAATGCGGCTAAGTGGGTATGATAACCAGTATCATAGCGGTATCTCAACACATACTCGAGTAGTCTGTCCAACACCTGGCAGGAAGCAAGCTGGGCGTGGAACATGTTTCCCGAGAAAATCTTTTCCCGACCACCCATTCTCCAGTCACTTGTGGCTCTTGTTTTACTTTTTATATCTATTTGAGTATGATATTTCCTTTTTTTTTTTTTGTGATGGGAGAGTGCTGTTTGCAAAACTTCTGTTTGTAGGGTGATGTCGTGGCGACCTGATTATATTTGTTCGCCCAAACCACTTGTGGTCGTCCTTCTTTCCAAGCTAACTACCGGTTGCCTATCGCCCACGAGCACAGAGTTTTGGGTCCTTGCATTAGTCTCCAGACCCTGGTTTCCGGCGGTGCAGACATCCTCAATGGTGCAGGGACTTTGCTGCATGCAAGTAACGCATGATGCCAACTTGTCTTCGGCAAGAAGCACCCGAACACAGGGGTGGGGGTGCGGGTCCACGTTGTGGACTTGGCGGCGGGGTGGGGATTCCCGGCCCGCAGCCCGAGCCGACTGTGATTAATGGAATCTCGGGATGTCTCCGAGTACTTCTATTATCCCCTTCTGCTGGTGAGACATTCAGCTCGATTTTAAATTTAAATGTTGTATGACAGCCTATTTGGGTAATCGGGAGCAAATCTACGCTGAGAGTCTGGTTTCTATCATGGCAATGCTAAGAAGTACTAGTACTGAATTCGTCCATCAGGAACCATTGAAGTGCTCTATAGCGCAAAGTTTTTCATATCACGATTACTCAAATAGGCTAGTGTTTGGTGTTTAAAGCTGGGCTGATGGTCTCAGTTGCAAATGGTCCGGTAGGAAGCTTCTCGAGTATGGTCTCATAAGTTAGCTAACATCAGCGATGGTCTGAAGTTTGCGCCTCCGCGGGTTGGTTATTAACCTGTGTCTCAGACACCGACAGGGGCGGCGCGGGGTTTTTTCAATGTCTCGGCAGTCTGGTGGATAGCACTGGCGCTTGACTCCAGTATCATGAATGTCGAAAGAAAGAAAGGGTCCAACGACAACGCACACTTTTAGCGCTCCCTCGCCCAGACCTCGCTTGACCTATAAGGGCAATGGCGGGCCGAAGAGTAGTCTAACGCCGTGCTGTATCATATCTGGAGTGTGAGGCGATTTCAGCGTTTGCTTGCCAACGGTTGGAGATTGTGGTCATATAAAAGGCTAAGCTTGGCTTTGTTTTTGGTGATGGAAATAATTCAGGCGAACCCTCAACTACTCCTGCGACAATAGCTCTATGGTATACCGCTCCTCGAGCGGCCGAAACGGTCCGCAAGCTGATAGCCGCCCCCCCGCCCCATCGACCCCTAGCGCTCGAGTGCAGAGTTCGGTGGGCTTACCCTTCATACCTGGCAACACTTAAGCCACATGAGCCACCTGAGCCCTGTTGTAACAGAGCTTGTTGGTGAAGCTGTAACTGACTAAAACACATTGGGAAATAAGAATCAGTATGAGTTGTCAATCGCGCAGTCACCTCGTCTCTAGTTTTCGCTGACACCCTACAAATATCTGTTGGAAAGCTAATGAATAATTAATTTAGGTTAGCCTGCAAAATAGTCCTTGTCTTGTGCGAGGACCCCCCTGCCTCCTGTTCAGTACGTGCAGGTACCGTACGAAAATTTGCCTCGGGAGAAGCCGTTATAGTACGGTACATTATGTTGTGCTGTACTCGCAATGTCAAAGCGTTTTTAAAGGAGACTGCTATTGCATACCTCCCAAATCCAAGCAAAGGGGCCAAATTTTGGTGGTATGCAAGGGCAGCCTCTTTTTTTTAAAAAAAACCCCTTCGACATTGCGAGTACCGTACAGTCTCGCAGCGCGATGTCTGTGTGTTTACATAAACAGCTGGCCGCCGGTCTCAAGTGTTTCCTAGTGAGCTGGAGGGGAGGCTGCCCATTGGAGGCACATTGGCTAAATTTTTCAGATGGCGTGGTGAGGGGTGTCTGGGCGGGCATTCCTTGCTTGACTTATTATCGGTAGCCAATCAAGTCGAAAAAGGCTCAGTATCGTGCCACGTAGTGTGGTATGACCTCCTAGGAGCTCTCTTGCGAATGAATGGGTTCTTTTCCCCTCTCAGAGTGGGAGAGAGGAAGATCTAGAACTCGAGTGCCGGCACAATATTATCAGTCGGGAAAGGGAAGCAAGCATCTCCTAATAGTCCTCTGAATTCTCTCTTCTTCCCCAGAACTTCTGCACATGAAGGGCTAATGTCCGAGTAAAGCGGGCTCTCACGCAGGTTAGCGTTATTGCGTATATTCTGCCAGGCATCATAAACCGCTAGCCTCTCAGATTCTTCGGGAGCCGGGTGGTTGGGTGCGGTTGGCTTCTGTTGCTTCGGGAGTTCACTTATCGGCGTTCTTCGAGCATGGAACTAGAACATTCTGATACGGGGTCGCGACGAGGCTCAGGTACGAATGCTCCGGTGGACTAGGGAAAGCATAAATTTTAGAGTACTCGAATAGGTATTGAGGTTGCACATGACTATTTCTGATAGACGGTGGATCTTCTTCTTCTACTCGAGTAGAATGCATACCCGCCCAAACCTGCTAGGATAGTACTATCACCGGCAGTTAAAAAAAAGCTGCGGCCTGCAGCTTCGAGGCACGGGCACTTGGGCTATTGGTAGTGACTTACCTAGAATACCTCCTGGAGCTGGTATGATTGGTAGGCCTGCTCCCGATTTTCCAGAGCCTACTCGGTGGTTATGAGACATCTCATGGGGTGCTCTTCTGTAGCTATTAGGCTATTTCGAGGGTGTGATAATATATTAGCCGATCTGCTGGAGTGAATAAACGAATGCCGGTATGTTAATAAATAGAAGAAGAAAAGTAAAATAATAAAATGCAGTGTCTTATTGCATTAGGTGCCAGAACACGCAATGATAGGTTTGGGGGGTTAACTTAGACACTATTAGGACGATCATCTGAACTCCCCGATTGTCAAGCCACCCGCTCGATCTCCATTTGGGAGATCAGCTATCCCACAACGGCAAGGCGTCAACGAGTGATGTCTAATGATTTCGGTCTCGTGATGGAAAGTAATGTATTTGAGCCTAGCAAGAGATCTTGGTCTTTCTTCACTTATATCTAGGCTTACGTTCGATGAATTATAGCTGCGGCTACTATTTTGTGGGGCTGGGGTTGGAGTGGCCTTGATTGTGTGGTGGGAAGCACAGGCCCTTTGCCAGGTCAGATAAAAGTGAATTTAGCTAGACATGCAAAGGCTAAATACACCTGAATTTAGGGACAGGGATATGACCCAAAGCCATATATACTGTACCCTTATGTGAGACACGAAGTGGTTGGTACCAATTGTCAAAATATCATTTTGGAAGCCATACATGTCGAACAGTAGCCACTCCTATATCTACATTGACTCCCAAAAAAAAGAGCCACAAACTCCTCTTTATTCGACTAAACCAACAACTAGGGACCGCGCCCATCTTATACACTAGTGGCAGTACTGGATCCGCGTTAATTCTTTTGAATGAGGCATCTTATTTCATTTCAGCCGTACCGGCTGTTGCAGAATCTAACAGGGGGGGAAGTGGGCCTATGCCGTAAAATCTGGCCTTTGATGAACTGGTTTCCAAAAGCTCTGGTGCTAAGAAAATAAAGCCCTTGAGAATCCTGGAAGGGGCGGGATATTTGTCCCATAATCAATTTGGTCGATTGCAAACTGTCCTAAGCTGCGCTAGTTCACGAAAGGCCAGATTTTGCGGCAGTGTGACTGCCACAATACGGTGCCCAATTGGGTTGGTGGAAAAAGAGCACTTTCTCAGTTGGCCCGGTTGAATTCAGAAAATCCCCTTACTGCAGGGGAAGGGGCGATTATGATTGGCAACTAGTAGTGCCATCGTGGCGAGAGCTCTTGAGTGCTTGTACGGGTGCGAGTAGACTTGCAGTACTTGTATAAATCACGCATCAGGTGAGTTATCGGGTAACCCTTGTTTTTTTTACACTCCTTTTCAACGGAAATCATTTCCTAATACTAGTAGGTTTTTAACCAGTGTTAGTATATGCCTCACGTCCAGCACTATCGTACCATACGGTACTCCGACGGCTCGTCCACCGGCACGGGTGGCGGTTGAAGCCATCGGGATCAGCGAGGCAATAGCTCGCTCGCCCTGCCTGAAGTTGGGCAACTGGCGATTATGGATGCACGAGCCAACTAAAGGCCAAAGGTCCCAAGAATCCTGTCACTTGATTGATCGATTGATCGATTTCTGTTGCCAGTGTCGCAACATCAACCCGGTTGCGCGAGATCTCGGTATCTAACATAGGTTCATCCAATTAAGGTAGAAGGCAGAAATGAGGCTGAGGGTTTTACTTGAGTACTCGAGTAGCATGATCGGGAAAAAAAAAGATTTTCTGAGCAGTGCTCCTCTTTGTTTGGCCCATCGTATCCCGTCGATTACCGTAAGCGATATTTCCGTATAGGTCAACATCAAGCCAGGTGACAAGGGAGTATCCTATCGATTCAAGGGTTTTACAACTGAGGCCGCTGGTAGGAGTGGGAGGTGCTGCTGAATGCTCAGCAACATCTCGTCCAAGCGCTGAGATGTCCAAGGACATCGCTTCCCCGCATCTGGTTTAATTCGAGCTTTCCCCGCAGTTTCTTGCCCTTTGACTGTGGTCGAGGCATATCCTCTGGTGCGGGAGGCTGTTGAGAATATCATAACTTTTCTCTAATGGGTTGATTTAACTGAATGCCTTGCTGTCATTTTTTGCACATTCACGGGGGTCGAAAATAGGAAGCCCGCCTCAAAAGTGTATGCAGTATTATTTCTGATATCGGAGAATACTCGAATAGTGATTTCATTAGATCTAGTTAATCGATCAAAGCCTGAAGGATAAAAGAGGAAAGGATCTGGAAGGGAGGATATTTGAATGATGGGGCGCTATGGCTATTGGCCTAGAGTGACACTACCTTCGCTGCCTTACTGTTGCCCTGTTCTCGAGCACTGGCCACCCAACCTTGGAGCGAATTGTCAATGACGGATAGGAATACGTAGTGCAGGGCATTTGAATAGTTGCAAGATGTGGAGTAGCCCTCGAAGCCCTAGAGTAACCATACCTTCGGAGAAAATGATGGATTGAGAAAGAGGAGGGGAAAGTGGACTTGTCCTACGAGCTAGATAGTCAAAGCTCTCATGAAAAGACTACGGCCATTTTTCTGCACACAGGTCGAGCTAGAATGCGGGCCGTGTAATCTTAGCTATTATAAGATAAGAAACTAGAGAGATAGAGAGACTATGCAATACAAGTTGTAATTTGGATAGACAACGATAACTAGAGGAAGATAGGGGAAACAACAGCAGGGTGATATCTTGGGTAATATACTTTAGAAATCTCTCAGAAGCAAGGCAGAGTGCCCTTATAAGGCGTCCGTCGATACTCCTGATTTTTCATAAATGTAACACTTTACGCTGTCAGCGGGACATACTCTCAAGAGCAGAGCTGGCCTAAGTTGTAGAGTTCTGAAACCTCCAAAATTATAGATACTTTCCTGGGCTTCTACAGATATTGCAGGGGGACGCTCTGTCTCAGAAATTTCATACGGGGTGTGCTCGTCCAGGGTTGACGCAAATGGTACAAAATGGGAAGAACTCTGCACTTTTAACGCTAGTTCGAGTGTAACGGCCCTCACAGTATGTTAACTTATATCGTATTATACTCTGGGTTCCAGTAACCGCAACTACGCTCTGCGGGTTCGGGGGTGGCGGGTTCTTCGGGCTGGATAGCGAAATGGCGGTTTGCCAGGGCCTAGTCTATTTTTCATGAATCCCCGCCACTCTTCCCCAGTAGGGGGTTGGACTCCAACTCTTATTGGTGGTGGTAGGTTCATCAGCTATCATGCTATGGTTCTGCGGTATGATAACATTATTTTTTCCTTTTCCTCATTAAATTTGATAGTGGTAAGATACTTGTATGGAACTCCTAGGGTTGGGGGTTTCGCCCTGCCTCCTGTTGGGGAGATTTAGAGGTGGAGGACGTTGGTTGCAGATATGTGGAGAAAAATTGTTGGGTTTGTCGATTATTCATTGGGTATCATAAGTATTGAACGTTATTACTACCGCTGCTTAGTTGGGGAAGGTCTTTAAAGGAAATTTGGTTCCTGCCCAGAAGGGTTTGGACATTCGACTCTCAGTCGGGATTGGGTTAGGGGTGTGATATAGGCCCGCTAGAGATACCAGAAAGCCTCTGGAAACTAGTAGGCTCGAACAGTAAGGTTGTGTTTCTTGCGAGATGCTCCTAAGCTTGGTGCTACGAGTCCTTGTATCGTCTAAACGTGGGGGCATGATTCATAACCTCTCACTCGACACCCAACTCAGCATTTGCTGTAAGGAATGCATCGCTATTCTGGTGAAAATACTTGGTATTAGCATCGATGCTGCAAGAATGGCCGTTGTGGCGGGGTTGTTGAAAATATATAGATGATAGAAATTTTATGAATGGGGATTATGAAGGGAATGAATATTCGATGTTGGGTTTTCGAAATTAGGGAGGCTGTGCTGAGCTGGGAAACTTGTGTATATTGTTGATTGTTCTGCTGTCGTTTTGTTAAGATAGAGATATGAGATGCAAGGGTCAGCCCGGATTTCAGCGCTCTATTGGATATTGTATCTTTTAGCTCTTGAACTGAGAATGATCCACTTCCACCCCCTCCTTCATGTCGCATTCAGCTATCAGCCTTCCATTTCAATTTCTGCCCTCGATTTTACTTTCGGCTTTCATCATGAAGCACTCAACCCCCGGTTCTCCTCTTGCCTCTTCATCCCTTTGCTGTTTTAAAGAATTAATTTAGTGGCGCAAATGATCAGTTGGGCTAGGCTGCAGAACAGCCAGGCACCTGGATGATGGAAGAGGCCTGTACAGGATCATGTGTTCCTCTAGCCTGTTCAGGTGGTCGAGCACGTGATCTATGAATTGATCTGTCTCCTTCTATTCTGTTAGACTTTCGTTTCGCATCTTGCCATTTGCATATCGTAGGAACTACAATTTGCCTTCGACCTTTTTGCCAACCCCTCATATCCTTCCAACATGTTTCTGGTAAGATAACAATTAATGGTGTTGACAAATCGCCAAAGACATAATTGGTGTTCATACCTACATTAGCATTGGGCGGTGCGAGGAGTGAGGGTATATAGTAGAACCAAGTCTCAAAAATTGAGGGAGGTAATTGATCATTATAATGACTGAAACATGGCTTGGTTAGTAATAATTTTATTTCATGAAGAGGCTGGTCTCATGAAGGAAGTGGTGGATTAATTGCTTTAGTGCTTGATTTTTTGATGAGTTGACTAAAAGTGTGTCAATATTCACTACACACACCTTAGCATTTTTTCCGGTATAGGGAGTATCTGTTTGGCCTTGCCCCCCGCTGCAGACTGGTTGGGGCACGATAGAGAGCGATCCTATTCATGTCATACCCTCGCTCTTGCCTTGATATCCAAAGAACATGTCTTTATGGAAGTCTTCCAACGCTCTTGTAACTTTACTACAGTAGATACACTGTCTGTTTTCCACAAGTTAGCGAGACATGGCTAAAGAGGCCAATCTGAAATCCGCGTGTTTGATGTATGACTTCGTGGGGTAAGATAGCAGAAGGTTTATTCCTCTGCTCGGCAGCAGGGCCCGGAGTTCCCGAGCTGGGCATTCTGCATCTCTGCCGTAACAAGAGGCTTCTTCACCCCTCGATTCTTCTTTTTAAGGTCTTGTTGCTGAATTTGAGGCTCGTATCCATCCCACTTTCCATCCCACTTTCCTTTCTAATTTATAAGTTGGCTATCAACTTTGTAACAGCTATTATACGTCGAGGTGTCCGATTTGTGCTCTTAGAAATTAGATACAAAATCCACACCTTGGAGTAAACTATAGGCAACTAACTCCAATAGAGGAACACGGAGGACCGGACGCTGAGGCTCACATGCTGTCTCCCCTTTCATTCATTCATTTCTTTCACCGATGCCTGCAATTTAGCAGTGGGAGATGAATTGCATAAAAAAATAAAATGCCTCCTGCCTACACTTTAATTCACTTTAATTAAGTCGTGGTACAAGCATCATGAACGGATCCGGGGTCATATCTGGATGGCCGGTGGTTAATTTATTCTTATAAACGTCGCCGTTACTTCAATTGCGGTAACTAGTCCCTACCTAAGTTGAGTTTGTGGTCCTGATCGTTTGCGGGGCTGGGTAGGGGGTGGTTGCGCTAAGCCTTTTCTTCAAATATAGGATATCTAACCAGCCACTTTATATTACGGTCACACCCCACTGTCAGGGATCTCAATGATACGGATCCTCGCTGCCCCGTATGAACCCTCCCTGAGTTCTATATTTCTTTATACAAAGACCTACCCTGGTATCCTGGATCAGCCCGGGAATCGGACGGATTCTTCGGATCTGGGTGCCCCCGGATAGTGGAGTGCTACTGGGCCTCCTACACAACGTAGCACTAAGTATTTCCCGAGAGGTGTCTAGAGAGAGAGGTTTCTCATACTCGCGGCCACTACATGTGAATTTGGAGAGCTGTGTTGATCTAAAAAAAATATCTTGAAGAGAACATAAAAGTAAAGCAAGAAGCCTCAGCAAGACACCCCCTTAGGGGGCTTGTGAAAGAGGAGAGTAGAGGGAGCTGTGAGGCGATTTATGAGTTACATTTACAAGTCTGATAGGAGAGCGCTCCAGGGGGCGCTTGTCACAAATTATAGTCTCGTTCCGGGTATTATTTGGAATTTCAAAGGGGGGGTACGGGAAATAGGGTGGAGAGAGCATTGGTTAAGGGGTTTTTTTTTTGATGTCGGCAGTGGAGAGTAGAGAAACGAAGTCACTGATTTGGGTAGACTTTTTCTAAATTTTTTTTTCGAATTGATCTCCTGACATTTGCACTATTTTGCCCCCTGTTGGGATGACTAGTGGTGTACTTAGAACACAAAAGTGGGAATAATCACAATGGATGGCAAACCCTCCCCTAGCCCAAGGAAGAAATAACTTGATAAAACTCATCAAGATATCTTCAAATCCCACCACACGCTATTCTAAACTCCTTATAGAATAAGTTCACATCAGGGAGAGGGCAGCCTATGTCTTTAATATTGTCACCATACGAATTGGAACTTCCTCGTTTCTGGCGTAAATCTTGATACCAAAAATCGCATACTACCGAGACAAGAATGGCAAAAGCGTTGTAGGCCAAAGACCCGGGCAGGAAGGTATACTTGGGTTGTTGCCTTCCCGGGGGGCATTAAGGTCAGCAAAATCAATGGGTAGAGAGATCAGCCATTGAACGGCGGTATTATAATTTCTATATAAGTGCAGTGCCTCACAAAGCTAGTTTACAATTATATCGTATTCGGCTACAAGTCCCACTATGATCGGTATTCTGGGCTTAAACAGTCGTACCCGATCTTTTCTGCATCCTCGCTCAATGTCCCCTTGAGGCCGGCAGCATCGGGTCCCTCAGAACACAGGATGGAGGTAACAAAACTCTCCGCATTGACTATTAATCATTAGTCGTGTTGTGGCGCTTGATTGTAGGAGTAACCTACTTTCAGCACCAAGTGAATTGGTATGAATGTTATCTTTAGGGAATAGCTTCATCGCTTCCGTATGTCCCAGCTCTTGAAATCGAGCAACAGAGTACGCAGTATGATCCAAAAACAAGGTATTTTCCGTCTTTGATACCTAGATTTCGTCAATGGCAAGCTGCTAAAACTCGGCATGGGGGTAAACTAACATCCCGTGAATACTTGGTGAATTCCCAGGTCTTCTGAAGAGTAGTATTATGATTGTCCCATTCCATGAGTGGTACCATTCCAGAAAGAACTGGTACGGCGTTGACTGCTCGCAAGTCTGCAATCATCTGTCTAAGGTAGCTTCCGAAGGTTCGCACAACTTCATCCTGGCCAGTGGAGTTCTTCACAATCAGCGTCTGCTCGCCAATTCCTGAAATAACCGCTCGGTCTACACCGGCGTCTGCACCAGTGCTGGGTGTTCCGGGGTCGTTGTGGCCCATCTCAATGACCACGTAGTCACCCGGAGAAGTCTGGTCGAGTAATTGAGTCCATAGTCCTTCATTTATGAATGAACGGGTCGAACGACCCCCTTTTGCACTATTTACAAAAGGACCGGTAAAAAAGGAGTGGAGATAGTATCCGAAACCCTGGACGCCGGTGGTTTGGGGGCCGTACTCTGCCGCAGTACTATCGGAGCAAAGGAATACGTTGGTGGACTTCGGTGTCAGCGTAGGCTTTGCAGCCGAGAGAGTAGTGAGGGCGAGAAATGGGAGGAGTGAGAACTTCATGGTTGACTACCTTGAGGAATTGGCTTGGAAGGAGGACAGAATTGACGGAGAGTCAACCTTCTTTAAGTACTAATTTCGGTTTGTGATTTTTGATTGGCGTCCCCGTCCTTCCCCTCACCCCACGACCCACAGCGTACCACAAGACAGACATAATAAATTCAAGGGCATCAGAGAAAATTGCGGAGATCTCCAACCGTCTGAAACTTAAGGAAACATGTGTTTTTCCCAGGTGGAGCCCGTCTCTGATGTCGCTGCAGTTTCTGTAAGACCGGGATGTGCCCAGGGTCCTCCGAAATATCCGCCTCGGGCCATCGGTGACCGAACACTTCGGGGGAGAGTCCGGGCAACAGGGGGATTGTGTATTGATTGCCCTGGGCGAAAGGAAGACGTTGTGAATCTTTGAAACTATCTTTTGAATAGGCTGTATGGCGCTGACCTGGGTTATCACCATGAGATGCGCGCGTTGCCTTTCGGCGGCGCGTAGCGAATGATGCTTTGTGACCTAAGCACGTAGTGGACGAGTTATTGGAAAGAATCATCTGACCCTTCCGCCCTAAGCCCTACACCTAGCAATAGCGAGGAATCCTTAGCGAGTCGGGCAGAATGGAAGGAAGGAAAAATGTCGAAAGGGGAGCCAAAACGAGAAAAGGAATGCACTGATACTTCTTAACTTACTTGGTTGAGAACACAAACTAAAATCTGTTGGGCCCCCCATTGTCAGGAAGTAGACGGTATTAGATAGTTTGATCAAGGAGGCCTACAGTAGGTAGTGGGAAAATAGTTAACTTAAAAGTCTCGGACGCTTAGATGGGTAGCGAGACCTAGAAAAAGTGTAAAATAGGTTTTTTTAGGCCTAAAGAAATTTGATTTCCGGAGAACAATAGATCAGCAACGACACAATGCACTTTGGCTGTTTTGATGCTTTCCAACGTTATTACAGGTTTTAGAGAGATATTTCTTTCATCAGTACTGTGGATAGTGCTATCATATCATCATATAATTCCTTACATCCTAGACTGAGATTCTCGCGATGCAGGTCATCTCCCGAAGGTATGATATCGGTAATGGCAGAGTGGAAACACTTGACAACCCATTGTGTCCCCCCTTGCACACTCACCCCTCCCTTTACAATATTTTCAATGATTTTAGTCGTTATATGTACGTGTACAATAATACTGGGTCTTCAGTTGAAAATCACGACTCGTTTTATGCTGACTCCCCAATGACCGACGTCCGACTAGTTGTAGCCCAAAATCCGGATTTGAGTAGGAAACAAAGCTGGGCGCGATGCGATATTAGTCTACACATTCCACTGCGGCCCGGGTGTCAATCTACCTACCTACACCTGTTGCGCAAACTCAATCCCGAACAGAGGTTTTTTTCCTGCTAACTGCCGCCCAGGACCCCATGCGCAAACTCTCTATTAAGGCCCTGTTGGGCATGCCGCAAATACCACGGTATTTTCATTTTATGGAATATTTTCCATGGTATTATATTTTTTTATAATTAATTGGGCTGTATTCGGCAGAGGCAAATACCATAGTACCGGATGGTTCAAGACGTCTATATATAGTGTGCACCAAGCATTTCGAACCGGGGGAGTTATCGGCAGGCGGCGTTTTTCTTGCAAATACGGGTGAGTACTCGAGTACCGGTAGAGAGCGTCACTGTCCACTCGAACAAGCCCCCACCTGAACAGCTAAACTCAAATAGGAAGCTTTCAAATGGCTTTCTTGCTTTAGTTGGATGAGCTGTGGCCACTGTGGCGACCACCTCTTGTTTCCTCATACAAAACCCACTAATCAGTAGACTATCTGTTGGGGTGGAATGTGATCAGATTTCTATCTTTCTCACTTAGACTTATTTTTGCGTAGGCATTGCAGAAAATAGAGATGCCCCTAGATGGTGTTGGACTCAGAAATTTCCTTTAACAATATTGGGACTCCTGAAGCTCTCTATTAGAGGGATTTTGGATGAGTAACTGCAAGCAGATAAGGGTGGTATGATATCTCTTGGACTGCTGAAACCGTGGAAAATTTTGTACCGCCCCTGTCAGTCTCTGAGACATAGGTTGATAAGCAACATTTGTTGGTTACTACAAATTCGCGGGTAGTTACAACATCACCAAAGGATACCGAGACAGCGCCTTAGGCATCTCTATCTTGGACACTGACAGGGGCCGTACAAAATTTACCACGGTTTCTGCAGTCCAGAAGATAGAATGTTCAGTTGGTATGATAGCATAGAAATTGGTCATCATTTTGTCGACTTTCAGTTTTCATTCCAAAATTTAGTTGTTGTTGCGAAGTGCATGAGTAGTGCTTCATACCTTCTACTCGTCTTCAACTTGTGGTTCAGATCAATGAAAGCTCACTGCTTTCGAAAAATCCTTAATGAGCTCCCTGATACTTTACGAATCACCTTCGGGGCAGGTTGTTCTAGAACCCTACCAGATCATTCCAGGACACACCGGGACAGCCTCACTACTGTAATCTATTTCCCATGTCCAATAAACATCTCTCTACAATAGCCTCCGGATTGGAAGTTTAGACTAGTTCCCATAGGCCTAAGCTCGGTAACTTCATACCGAGATCTAACCGAGGGCTGGATGTTCGACAGAAATCCACTGTTAGCCCAGGAAACTCTAAAGCCTATTATCCACCTACAGTACAATACTCTAGAAAAGCTCTAATGGAACTGCCCAAATATTAAAAACTAAGCTCCAATTCTGCTTTTAAGGAAACCCTATTCTCTAGCGATTCCTTCTGCTATCAAACGAGGAAAGGCATATCCTAAGCAGGGCGGATAGCCTGGCGAGAAATCCCATCCCCTACTCAACTTGACATAGAGAGTTAGGGACTCTTCTTGCATTTATAACCAGGGGCTGGGGGGGGGGGGGCGGTCTGGAGGATATAGACACTTCAGAAGACGGAGATTGTGCGAGATAAGCTGCCGGCCAGCTGTTGAAGAGCTGCAAGCGAACACAGACAGATTAGATACTTTCTTTATAATGGAAAGACTCCAAAAGGAAGGATAACAGAGTATTTTCATCCCCCCTATGCATGTACACCTTTAAATATTCCCGCAAGGTCCAAGTCTTGCTCTATGTACTAGTAGTCTTTGCAGGGACGGGGGATATATCGTAGCCAACTTTCCACAAGGCACAAAGGCTCTGGAGCCGTCCCCGGGATATGGGGTATGTCTAAGCCTAAACCCCTTTGAGCCTGCGATCCCAAGAAATAGGAAAGCTCCATGGACTAGATTTCTCGCTTGCGAAGATATCTTCAAAGGTCTAAGAGTTAGGGATTTCATATCTGCGACCGCTACTTCATGAGGTTGGCGACGGTGAAAGCCTGTTGAGCCGGAATCTAACCGGACAATGTAGATACCTGATGCTGAGATTAGAAGAGCCCTCAAGACACTTTCAGTTTTTGGAAACTCAAAATATTGATAGCGACACTCTGATGGCAGCTCGATCACAACCCAATGATAACTGGGGTAGCGTAGTTAACGGCACGAAGCACAGAGAAAAGCACGTAGGTGGTGGTTCCGGTATGTGATGATAACGATGTGGATGTTCAATGTACCATACAGGAAGCTCTCTACTGGTAGCTCAGACTAGATACAGAAGAGAGCGCACAAACACACAAACAGGAAAAACCCACACAACTGGAAAATCCCCAAGTGGCGGTCACGACCCTAAACCGGTCGTACCCCAGACTAACTATCATACCCTAACAACTATGGGATTCCAGCCATCAAATATGGCGGGAGACAGCATCCGCAAAGGCCCAGGGGTAGGGATCTGAAAGGGAGGGCGGAGGGCTGTTGTCAGAAGTGGTTGTTCGAAGAAATTGAGTGACTGTTTAGATGGTTAGTATTGGTATGAGAATTGAGATAGGAATCACAATCATGTTTGGAATGAGAGAATGACAGGAATCTCTGGAACGGAGGCTGGCATGAGAGCGAGTATGGAATGTTGGAATGCTGCATATCTGGAGGCTGCGCTGGACTAGGAAACTTGTATTTATTGACCGTTGTTGTTATGATTGATGATAGTAATACAAGAGACAATACAAAGGTTGACTCCGAATTTCAAGGGCCAGAAGACCACAGACGGGTGATGTTTCATGAATGTACTCCGGCTCTGCCTACCTTATTGTGAGAACTAAGCTAAGCTAACAAAACATGGAATGGATGTAAGTTAACTACGTATAAAAAGCTTAAGCTAAACTACAAGCCGGCTTATAAATAAATCTTTAGATTTTATCTGTTGCTCGAAACAGCGACCACCACAACCGCACCTTACAACCCGAGGGAGAGCCGCCGGGAACTAGGGGGCAGTTATGTCTCACTACTCTTCGAGTACGGAGCGGGGAAGTGTTTATTGAGAGGGGCAAAGTAGAAAGTACCGTACAGGTACCCAAATTATGTGAGTTGGCACTCAGAATGCATAATTTCGGGTAATGGATAAATGTAGTGGCACACCGAAGTGAGGGGTATAATTTAGTCGCCTAATATGAAGGGCCGTGACAGCAGGGACGGTGGCTAATTGGGGGAGCTTACCACATCTAGGACGTCCGGGCCCACAGTCCGTTAGAGAATGTCACATGCTACTCGATAATAACTGCTAGTAGATAGCTTCATTCGGCTTAATATTTTGGCCGTCTAAGCAGCCCAGTGAAAGCAGGGAATTCAGGATCCGAAAAGAAAGAGACGAGCTCCAGCATAGATTGATAAACTCTTAGAATAGATAGAAATACTTTGGTACCCCCGTAGCCACCTTAACTATCTGCATCAAGCACAAATTTTACCACCCAGTCCCATAGAGGCACCGCCACTATAACCACGATCATCAATCCTATAGTCCAAAGTATGGCCCTGCGGAAATAATAGAGCACTGAAAAGGTACACCAGAAGACCATTATCCAGAAAAGCGATACCAACACTGGCGCCGGCTCGAAGATGTAGATAGCGGCAGAGAGTAACGAGAGCATAAGCAGGGCTCGGAAGCTACTGACCGGTGGTAACCGAGTGAGCCCTACCAGGAAGGAGGTCTGTTTCCGCGGCGCTGGAGGTTTTGTCATGGCGTTGAGTGTCAATACCGGTGCTATGTTTAATCGACTGGACTTGGTCGCTGGTAGTGACGGGACTTCTATCTTCACCTCCCGGACGGAAGGTACACTTAAAGTGTGAGGGATAGGCGGCGGCGGCGGTTGATCCTTGCTACATCAAGGGTTAAACCTCAACTTAAAACTCGAGATAAGGAGCACATACACAAGCGAGTGACATATCAGCGGAATAACCACTTCAACATGAACCTCATGAGCCCTTTTTGTCACCACATCAAGCACCTTATTCAGCTTCTTCTCAGCCCTATAATACCCAACACCGTAGCTCCAGATCTGCCCGAGCACCGGGATAAGGTGCACCAGCTCCTCGATTGTCTCTACAGCCACCTCGTCTCTAAATTCCTCTGTCAACTCATCCTTGATGTGGTCTGCCATATCTTCCTTCTCCCAAAAGTCTTTCGCCTCACTCTTTATGGCCTTCTTCAGCTTCTTCTTCACCTGGCCCTTGATAATCTTCTCTGGATTTGTCTCGATTAGCTTTGCCTTGAGGGCTATGTCGAAGAGTTCCGCCTCCAGGTCCCCGCCGAGTCCGAAAGACGTTAAAGCTTTCGAAGCGAAGAATAGGGCACCACCGGATTTTACCACTACCTTACCCATGGGGATTGCGCCGGCCGCGGCAGTTCCTTGGACCACAGAAGCCCAGGTGCCGGAGTTTCGCAGTGCCTGGGCTCTGGAGGAGAGGGTTGTTTGGGCGTAAGCTTTCAAGTGGTCATTCAGAAGGGATCTTCTAATCTCAACAGCGTTCGGAGGGAGGTAGCATTGACGAAGGAAGGCTTGGGCTTCGGCTTCATAGTAGTTGTGCCATTGGGGAAGTGCTGTAATGCCGGAGGCCATTGTAGATTGAGATCTGGTGGGTAGACTAGCTTTCACTGCAGATAGTATTATATCTGAAATATCCTACAGGCAGTCTGGGATGATTCCGTCTTTTATATCGAGTACCCGGCTTAGTAGGCTGTGCTTCAGCCACCTCCGCATTGCTCACATTTTAATAAGGTTACCGTAAAAACTTGAATAATTGAACCGTGTGCTATGAAGTCCGAAATTCCCTTCTCTGGAATGGGGGCAAAAAACACAGCAAAAACACAGCCCTCTCCCCCCTGCTGAGACAGAAAAAAAACAAAAATTTATTGACCTTACTTAGAGAGGAAAGTCCAACGACATAGCACACGGTTCAATTATTCAAGTTTTTACGGTACGTGTGCTCAAGTGCTTGATGGGAAGGAATCCCACTTCCACGAGAGCCTCTCACCCCGTTTGAACTAGATTGGTTACACAAGGAGCTCAAAGACCGAATGAGAGAGTTTTTCACTGGGGGAGGCTCCGGATCATCCAATTGAGGTTTCTGTTTTCAGCCGCAGTGAGCTTTTGGAGCGAAGCGTTAGATAACAAATGGTTTCATGTCACAAGTTCCACTCCCCAAGTAGGCAGTCACCTGAGGGAGGGGTTGTGCCAATTTTGTGGTGGTGGGGTATGATACCCGCAAAACAAAAACTCTATTCGCAGCCTCCGCCTGCGCGCATTGGGGGGCATCGCACTAGCGAGGTTCTGGTCACTAGTGTGCATTATCTCTTAGGGTCTTTGCCAAGTGAAAGTGTGATCTCCAAAATTTCAGGTCCTGCAAGTGTTATTTCTCCGTAGACCACCAGAACAATTTAAGAATGGTAGCAATGTAAGTTAGCACGAAATATTTTACCCTAAGGCTGCAAAGGATAAAAACGCAGTAGCTCCATCCCTAGTACTAGGGTACCTCATGAATTCATGGTACAGAGCAGGGATCAGATGTGAGAGAGTGATGGTACAGCGCTTGCAACCGGGTACCATAATTTTGTCCAAATCAACGCACCTTGAAAAAAAATGGGGCT
>Ga0307509_10001915_pt1 | contig 34365 bp, 21 predicted proteins | sample 10_EM_MG_FD_202245 | JGI IMG/M metagenome (GOLD analysis project Ga0307509, IMG submission 202245) | Populus trichocarpa ectomycorrhiza microbial communities from riparian zone in the Pacific Northwest, United States - 10_EM | ecosystem: Host-associated > Plants > Roots > Unclassified | place...
CGGTCACGCCTTCTTCTACCTGCCCGGCACCAAGTACGAGAAGGCGTGACCGCCTCCTACGACCAGGAGTAATCGCCCCTTCGGCTCTCCGCCTCGGTTCGACACCCCGGCCGCGCCGCCCGCTCCCTCAGGCGGCGCGGCCCACCGACACGTTCTGGAGGCACGCTTTGACGGACTGTAGGACTGCTTCTGCCGCTTCCACCGCCGAACTGCTGGACCTGGTGCAGATCGTGCTGGCCGGCCGACTCGGGGCGGACCGGGCCGGACTGGACCCCGGCGCCCGGTTCAGCGAACTCGGACTCGACTCGCTCGGCACCACGGCACTGATCCAGGAACTCTCCCGGCTCCTGGACCGGGCGCTGCCGATCACCGCGGCCTGGGACCACCCGACCGCCGAGCGTCTCGCCGCCCACCTGGCAGGCGAGACCCCGGCCGAAGAACCGGCGGCGCCCGCCCTGCCGGTCGGCGCGAACGAACCGATAGCCGTCGTCGGCATGGCCTGCCGGTTCCCCGGCTCCCCCGACCTCGACGCCTACTGGAAGCTGCTGAGCGAGGGCCGGGACGCCGTCACCACCGTCCCGGCCGACCGCTGGCCCGCCGATGCCTGCTACGACCCGGATCCCGCCCGCCCCGGCCGGACGAACAGCCGGTGGGGCGGTTTCATCGAGGGAGTCGACCTCTTCGATCCCGCCTTCTTCGGCATCTCTCCGCGCGAGGCGGCCCAACTCGACCCGCAGCAGCGCCTGATGCTGGAACTCGCCTGGAGCGCCGTGGAGCACTCCGGCACCGAACCACTGACGCTGCGCGGCAGCCGCACGGGTGTCTTCTCCGCCGCGCTGTGGAGCGACTACGCCCGCCTGCCGGGGCGCTCACTGACCGCCATCGAGCAGCACACCGCCACCGGCCAGGACCTCAGCATCATCCCGGCCCGCATCTCCTACACCCTGGGCCTGCGCGGGCCCAGCATCGGCGTCACCACCGCCTGCTCCGGTGCCCTGGTCGCCGTCCACCTGGCCTGCCAGAGCCTGCGCACCGGCGAGTGCGACCGGGCCCTGGCAGGCGGGATCAACCTGATCCTGGCCCCGGAGAGCACAGTGGCGATGGGCAAGTTCGGTGGCCTGTCACCCAACGGCCGCTCACGCGCCTTCGACGCGGACGCCGACGGCTACGTCCGGGCCGAGGGCGGCGGGCTCGTCGTCCTCAAGACACTCACCCGGGCGCTGGCCGACGGGGACGAGGTCCTCGCCGTCATCCGCGGCAGCGCCGTCAACAACGACGGCTACAGCAACGGCCTCACCGCCCCCAACCCGCAGGCGCAGGAAGACATGCTGCGCGATGCCTGCGCCCGCGCCGGAGTCGCCCCCGGGCAGATCCAGTACGTCGAGGCCCACGGCACCGGCACCGCCCTCGGCGACCCCATCGAGGCCCAGGCACTGGGCCGGGTCCTGGGCCGGGTAGAGCGGCCGCTGCTGGTCGGCTCGGTGAAGAGCGCAGTGGGCCATCTGGAGGCCGCCGCCGGCATCGCCGGGCTGATCAAGACCGTCCTGGCCCTGCGGCACGGAGTCATTCCGGCCAACCTCCACTTCGAGCACCCCAACCCGCAGATCGACTTCGCCGGGCTGGGCCTGCGGGTGGTCACCGAGCCGACCGAATGGCCCGAGGGGGACGGAGCCCCGCTCGCCGGCGTGAGCTCGTTCGGCTTCGGCGGCACCAACTGCCACGTCGTCCTGGAAGGCCGTCCCCGACCGGCACACCTGCTCCGGCTCGCGGCCGACGAGCCCGCCCGACTGGCCGCCCGGGCCGGGGAGTTCGCCGCCGCGGTCCGCGCGGCGGACGCCTCCGACGGGCCGGGCCGATTACTCGCCGGCACGTCCCCCGGCAGCGGCCGGCACCGGGCCGCGGCCGTGGTCCGCACCCGCGGTGAACTGCTGGCCGCACTCGACCGGATCGCCGCCGGCCGGGCCGAAGGCACCCGTGCACCTGCGGACCCACGACCCCGTACCGTGTTCGTCTTCTCGGGCCAGGGCGCGCAGTGGACCGGCATGGCCCGCGACCTCATCCACCGGGAACCGGTCTTCGCCGCCGCCGTGGACGCCTGCGACACCGCGTTCCAGGAACTCTCCGGCTGGTCCGTCCGGGACGAGCTGCTGCACGGCCCCGCCGAGCGGACCGATCGTACGGAGATCCTGCAACCCCTGCTGTTCACCGTGCAGTTGGGCCTCACCGCGCTCTGGCGCGACCGGGGCGTCGAGCCCGACGCGGTGATCGGCCACAGCCTCGGTGAGATCGCCGCCGCCTGTGCCGCCGGTGCGCTCTCCCTGGCCGACGCCGCCCGGGTGGTGCACCACCGCAGCCTGCTGATGGCACGGATCGACGGCACGGGCGCCGTCGCCGTCGTCGGACTGCCCTGGGCCGAGGCGGTCGCCGCCGCGGCCGAGTGGGACGGCCGGGTCGAGGCGGTCGGCGAGAACGGTCCGCGCAGCACGGTGCTGGCCGGAGGCGCCAGCGCGCTGGACGCCTGCGTCGGCGCCCTCGCCGAGCGGGGGATCGCCACCCGGAAGGTCCCGATGGCGGTCCCGGTCCACACCTCCCGATGCGAACCGCTGGCGGCCGAACTCGACGCCTCGCTCGCGGGGCTGACGCCCCGTCCCGCCCGCTGCCGGTTCTACTCCGCCTTCCGTGCCGAGGCCGTCGACGGCACCGCGCTGGACTCCGCCTACTGGAGCGCCAACCTGCGTCGGCCGGTCCGCTTCGCCTCCGCCGTCCGCCGCCTGCTCGACGACGGTCCCGCGGTCTTCGTGGAGGTCTCCGCCCACCCCGTGCTCACCTCCGCACTGGCGGAGACCATCCACGAGCACACACCCGGTGCCCCGTCCCCGCTCGCCTCGCTGCACCGCGGCCGGCCGGCCGACACGACCCTGCTCACCACCCTGGCCGCCCTGTACGAGGCCGACTGCACGGACGCCACCGGCCCGGAACCCGGCCCCGAAGGGCTCCTGCTGCTCTCGGCACACAGTGCTCCAGCCCTGAGTGCCCAGGCCGGAGAGCTGGCCGACCTGGTCGACGGCGACCCGCTCGCCGCGTTGGACACCCTCGGCGCGCGGGCCGCCGCGGTCCGGGCCCGGCACAAGTACCGCGCCGCCGTGCCGTACGGCGACCGCGCGGACGCCGTACGGCAGCTGCGCCGGATCGCGGCCGACGGCCCGCCCGCCACGGCCGGCCGACCGGCCGGGATCGCCTTCGTGTTCTCCGGCCAGGGCACCCAATGGGCCGGGATGGGCGCTGAACTGCTGCGCCGTGAGCCGGTGTTCGCCCAGGCGATGGAGCGTTACGACGCGATCGTCCGGGAACTCGCCGGCTGGTCGGTGATCACGGAGATCACCCGGCCGGGCGGAGCCGGCACGGAGCCGGCCTCGCGGCTCGACTCCACCGCACTCGCCCAACCCGTTCTCTGCGCCCTGCAGTTGGCGTTGGCCGACCTGTGGCGCTCCTGGGGCGTCGAACCCGCTCTCGTCACGGGCCACAGCGTGGGGGAGATCGCCGCGGCCGCCGTCGCGGGGGCGCTGACCCCGCGACAGGCGTTGGCCTGTGCGGTGGCCAGGGGCCGGAGCATGGACCGTCCCGGGGCCACCGGGCGCATGGTGTCGCTGACCCTGCCCGAGGGCGAGGTGCTCCCCCTGCTCGGGGGGCTGACGGACCGCCTCGCGGTCGCCGCCGTCAACGGTCCCGCCGGCACCGTCGTCTCCGGCGCCGCCGATGCCGTGGCCACGTTCCTCGGCCGACTCGGGCCGCGGGTCGCGGTGCGGCCGCTCGCTGTCGACTACGCCTTCCACAGCCCGTTGATGGCCGAGGCCGCGCGGGAACTCGCGGCCGAACTGCACGACCTGGACCCGACGACGGGGCGGCTCCCGCTGGTCTCCACCGTCACCGGCGACCTGCTGGCCGGTACCCGGCTGACCGGCGACCACTGGGGGCGCACGGTCCGTGAACCGGTCCGGTTCGCGGACGCCGTGGCGAAGCTGGCGGAGCTCGGGGCCACCTGCTACCTGGAGATCGGCCCGCACCCGGCGCTCGGCGGACCGCTGGCGGAATGCCTGGCCGGTACCGACGTCGCCCCACTGATCCTGCCCACCCTGCGCCGCGGCGACGACACGCGGACTCCGCTGGCCTCGCTCGGCGCGCTGTGGCAGACCGGCCTGTCCGTCCGGTACCGCCCGCGCCACCGCCCGGACACCGGCACGACGTTGCCCGAGTACCCGTGGCAGCGCGAACGCCACTGGCTGACCGACGTGCAACCGCCACTCGGCGAGTCCGCCGCCCCCCTGCCCGTGCCCGCCGCCCGCCACCACACCGTGGTCTGGGAGCGGAGACCGGCCGTCCCTGCTCCGGTGCCCGACGCGTCCGGCCACTGGCTGCTGATCGGCGAGGGCGAGCTCACCGGCGCCGTCGCGAACCTCCTCCGGGCATCCGGCGGAACGGTGAACAGCGTGTCCGGAACCGGGGCGGAGATCGTCCCGCTCCTCGACGGCCCGGCCCCGCTCCGGGGTGTGGTCGTGCTGACCGCCGCCGAGAACCTTGAGGCCTACGGCGACGGGGGCGCCGGCGGTGTGGCCGGTGGTCCGGGCGGCGAGACTCCCGAGCCGTACGACGCCTTCGGTACGGCCGTCGAGGCGGCGCTGCTGCCCGCGCTGGCCGCGGTGCGCGGGCTCGGCACGCGGGCGGGCGGCGCCGTTCCGCTGTGGCTGGTCAGCCGGGCGGCCTGGGTCCTCGACGGCGACAGCGGCCCCAAGGAGCTTCGGCGGGCTCTGGCCGGTGCCGCGCTGTGGGGGCTGGGCCGCTCGGCCGTCCACGAACATCCGGAGTCACCCGGCGGACTGATCGACCTCGACGACTGTCAGGCGGCCTCCGCGGACGAGGCCGCGCTGCTGGTACGGGAACTGCTGCGCGGTACGGCGCGGCAGCTGGCGTTCCGCGAGGGCGTCGGGTACGTACCCCGTCTGACGCCGGTGGCCCCCGAACCGCACGACCACGGTGGCCCGTTGTCGGCCGACGCCGGATACCTGGTCACCGGGGGCCTGGGCGGCATCGGACTGCGGGTGGCCCGCCGCCTGGTGGAACGCGGCGCCAGGAGGCTCTACCTGATCGGCCGTCACGCGCCTGACGCGGACGCGTCGGCCGTCCTGGAGGAGCTGAGGGCGGCGGGCGCCCACGTGACCACGCTGACCGCGGACGTCTCGAACGGCCCCGAGGTGGAACAGGCGCTGGCCCGCCTGGCCGCCGATGGCCGGACCCTGCGCGGAGTGGTGCACGCGGCCGGTGTCCTCGACGACGGGATCGCCCTCCGGCTCACCCCCGAGCGGCTGCGCGCCGTCCTGGCGGGCAAGGCCCTCGGCGCCCATCACCTGCACCGGCTGACGGCCGGGCTGCCGCTCGACTTCTTCGTCCTGTTCTCCTCCTACTCCGCCACGCTCGGGGCCGCGGGCCAGACCGCCTACGCCGCCGCCAACGCCGTACTGGACTCGCTGGCCGGCCACCGGCGGGTCCTGGGACTCCCGGCCACCAGCATCGGCTGGGGACCCTGGCAGGGCGTAGGGATGGCCGGCCCGGCCGGCGGTGGACACCTGCGGTGGGACGAGCGCGGCCTGCACCCGGCCTCCGCCGAGGACTGCCTGGCCGCGTTCGACCGGCTCGCCACGGGCCCCCGCGCCCACGAGGTGTTCCTCTCCTACACCCTGGACACCTATCTGGCCGGCGCCCCCCGGGCGGGCGACCTGCTGCGCCGGCCCGACGGGACACCGGCCGCCCAGGGCCCGCCGCGACCAGCCGCCCGCGACGCCCTCCGGCCCGCCGACGCCCTGGCGGCGGCACACCCCGCCGACCGGCCCCGGATGGTGCGCGCGCATGTGGCCGCCACGGTGGCGGAGGCGCTCGGCTACCCGTCGCCCGACCGCATCGACCCGACGGCCGGCCTGTCCGACCTGGGGATGGACTCGGTGATGGCCGTGACGCTGGCCCGTCGGCTGCGCCAGGACCTGGGCGACGACATCCCCCTCGCGGCGACCGCCGCCTTCGAGCACCCCACCGTCGCCGCACTCGCGGCGCATCTCCTGGACCTGCTCCGCCCGGACGGCGAACCCGGGCCGGACGAATCCGGGCCGGACGAGTTCGAGCCTGACCAATTGGAGGCACTGCTGACCGAGATCGAGCACCTGTCCGACGAAGAGGCCGTGCTGCGCGTCGCCGAGCTGACGCAGCGCCTGGAGCAGGAACGGAGTGAGCAGGCGTGAAAGATCTGTCCGAACGTCTCGCAGGACTGTCGGCCGAGAAACGGGCGCTGCTGGAGCTCCACACCGGCACCCGGGGCGTCGCCGCGCCGAAACCGGACGACCAGGCGAAGCCGTACGACGCCGCTGAACCGATCGCCGTCGTCGGTATGGCCTGTCGCTTCCCCGGTGGGGCCGTCACACCGGAGGCGTTCTGGGAACTGCTGCGCGACCGGGTCGACGCGACCGTGCCGGTGCCGGCCGACCGCTGGGACGCCGAACGGCTCTACCATCCCGACGCCGAACGCCCCGGCCGGATCTACGCCGAACGGGGCGGCTTCCTGGCCGGGCCGGTCGACCGGTTCGACGCCTCCTTCTTCGGGATCACCCCCACCGAGGCCGAGAGCATGGACCCCCAGCAGCGACTGCTGCTCGAACTGTGCTGGGAGGCCCTGGAGTACGGGGGCCAGTCGCCGGCCGGGCTGTCGGGCTCGTCGACCGGTGTCTTCACCGGCATCGGCATCAACGACTACCGCGCGCTGCAGACCGCCGACGAGACGCGGATCGACGCGTACACCGGCACCGGCAACCTGTTCTGCGCCGCAGCCGGACGGATCTCGCACACCCTGGGCCTGACCGGCCCCTCGCTCGCGGTGGACACCGGCTGTTCCTCCTCACTGGTGGCAGTCCATCTCGCGGTGCGCAGCCTGCGGTCCCGGGAATGCGACGCCGCACTGGCCGCCGCGGTGCACCTGATGCTGTCGCCCGAGATCACCCTCTTCCTCTCCCGGGCACGGGCACTGTCCCCCGGCGGCCGGTGCCGCACCTTCGACGCCTCCGCCGACGGATACGCGCGGGGCGAGGGCGGCGGGGCCGTGGTGCTCAAGCGGCTGGCCGACGCCGAGGCGGCGGGCGACCGCATCCTCGCGGTGATCCGCGGTTCCGCCGTCAACCACGACGGGCCGAGCGCCGGGCTGACGGTGCCGAACGGGCAGGCGCAGCAGTCGCTGATCCGCACCGCCCTGGCGGACGCCTCCACGACCGCCGCCGAGGTCGGTTACCTGGAGGCCCACGGAACCGGTACGCCCCTCGGCGACCCGATCGAGGTCCGGGCCTTCGGCACGGTGCTCGGTGAAGGCCGCCCGGCCGGTGACCCGGTGCTGGCCGGCTCGGTCAAGACCAACATCGGCCACCTGGAGGCGGCCGCGGGCATGGCCTCCCTGATCAAGGTCGTGCTGGCGATGCAGCACGAGGAGATCCCGGCCCACCTCCACTTCACGGAGCCCAGCCCGCACATCCCCTGGGCAGACCTCCCGATACGGATCACCGCCGAGTCCACCCCCTGGCCACGCGGCGAGCGTCCCCGGGTGGCAGGGATCAGCTCCTTCGGCATCGGCGGCACCAACGCCCACCTGCTGGTGGCCGAGCCGCCGGGTACCGAGTCCGCCGCCGTACCGCCGACCGGCTCCGAGGGTTCACCCCGTGCCGGCCACAAGGACACTCCGGCCTCAGCGGCAGCCGGCCCCCGCCCGTTGCTGCTCCCGCTGTCGGCCCGCGGCGAAGACGCCCTGGCCGAACTGGTCGACCGGTACACGGACCGGCTGGCCGAGCCCGGCCTGCCCTGGGCCGCCGCGGTCCGAACCGCCGGGGTGGGCCGCGCCCACTTCGGCCACCGGCTGGCCGTCCTGGCGGACGGGCCCGCCGAGGCACGGGAGTTGTTGCTGGCGTGGCGCGGGGGCGGGCCGTCGGGCGGGCGGCTCAGGCAGGGCACCGCCCGGCACGGCGGCCCGCCGCGGATCGGTTTCGTCTTCACCGGTCAGGGCTCCCAGTACGCCGGGATGGGCGAGGGGCTCTACCGCACCGAGGAGGTCTTCCGCCGGGCCGTCGACGAGTGTGCCGGGTGGCTGGACGTCGAGGTGTCCGAACTGCTGCGGTCCGGCCCGGAGCTGGACCGGACCGAGTTCGCCCAGCCGGCGATCTTCGCCGTCCAGTACGGGCTGCTGCGGCTGTGGGGGTCCTGGGGGGTGCGGCCCGACGTGGTGCTCGGGCACAGCGCGGGCGAGTACGCGGCGGCCTGCGCCGCCGGTGTGCTGCGGCCGCGGGAGGCGGCCCGGCTGGTCGCCGAGCGGGGACGGCTGATGTCGCTCGCCCAGGGCTCCGGCGGGATGGCGGCGGTGTTCGCGTCGCCCGGGCGGACGGCCGGGCGACTGGACAAGTACGCGGACCGGTTGGCCGTGGCCGCGTACAACGGGCCGGAGGAGACGGTGGTCTCCGGCGACTCCACGGCCCTGGCGGAACTCCTGGGCGAACTGGCCGACGACGGCGTCGGGCACCGTATGCTCACCGCCTCGCACGCCTTCCACTCGCCGCTGATGAAACCGGTCCTCGCCCCGTTCCGGGACCAGTTGGCCGACGTGTCGTTCGGCACCGCGCACACACCGGTGATCTCCACTGTCACCGGAGGGCCGCTCGGCCCGAAGGAGATGTCGGATCCCGCCTACTGGCTGGACAACATCGCGTGCCCCGTGCGTTTCCAGCAGGCCGCCGAGGCACTCCTGACACAGGGCGTCGACATCGTCGTGGAACTCGGGCCCGCACCCGTGCTGTCCGCACTCGCCCGCCGCCTCGCGGCGACCGCCGGCCGGACCCCGGACGCGACGACCGCCGACGCGGCCGTCGAGTGGCTTCCTTCGCTCGCCCGGGGCCGGGACGACCGCGAGCGCCTGCTCACCACCCTGACCGAGCTCTACCTGCTCGGTGCGGAGATCGACTGGCAGGGCGTCGACGGGGGTACGGCCGGAACCGAGCCGCCTGCCGTGCTGCCCCGTTACCCGTTCCAACGGCGCCGCCACTGGCGGGACACCCGGACCGCACCGGCCGTACGGACGGCCGAGCCCACCGTCGGGTTCCCCGGTACCCCGCTGCGCTCACCCGCGCTGTCCGCGACCGTCTTCCAGAACCGGTACACCGCGCACGCCCCCGCCGAACTGAGCGACCACCGGCTGTTCGACACCGTGGTCGTGCCCGGGGCCGCGCATCTCGCACTGTTTCTCAGCGGCGCCGAGCGGGTGGCCGGGAGCGGCCCCCACGAGGCCCGCGAGATCGTCTTCCCGCAGGCGCTGGCCCTCGGCCCGGACCAGGCCGTCGACATCCAGCTGGTGATGTCCGAGGAGACGGCCGGGGTACGACGGTTCCAGGTGGCCGGCCTCGACCCGGCCGGCCGGGCGGAGAACTGGACCGTCCACTGCTCCGGCGAATGGCACCCGCACGCACCGGACGCCCCCGTGCCCGTCCCCGGCGCCCCGTCCGGCGGCTGGAGCCGGCGGACCACCGGCCGTGACCTGCTGGACCGGATGGCCCGGGCCGGCTACGGACTCGGCCCCTCCCTCCAGTGGGTCCGGCAGATCCGGCACACCGACGAGGGCCGGGCGGTCGCGGAGCTGCACCGCCCCGCGGCGGCCGCGGACCGCGCTCCACTCCACGCCGGGCTGATCGACGCCTGCTTCCAGGCGGTCATGACGCTGGTCCCCGAGCCGCTCGGCGGCCCGGACCCGCAGCGGCCCACCCTGTACGTCCCGGTACGCGTGGACCGTCTCGGCCTCCACCGGGTGCCGGCCGAGGGCCCGCTGACCCTGCACATCACCGAACACCTCGACGCCCGCGACGACGGAAGTCTGCTGGCCGACCTGCTGCTGACCGACGACACGGGGGAGCCCTGCCTCACGATGGCCGGGGTGCGGCTGCGCACGGTCCCGCGCGGCAGCCTGCTCGCCTCGACCGACCCGCGCGCCGCATCGGACGCCGTACTGCGCCGAACCGCCTGGCACCCGACGGAGCCGGCAGCCCCGTCCGGCGGGAGCTCACGACTGATGCTGCTCGCGGAGGACGCCCCGGCGGGTGCGGCCGACCCGGCCGCCGAGCTCGCCGCACGGCTGCGCGCCGACGGCACGGACTGTGTGCTGACGCGCTACCCGCGAGGCGGCCCGGTCCCGCCGGACGTTCAGCGATCGGTCGAGGACGCGTCCGTGGACACCGTCGCGGCCGTGCTGCCCGCCGGCGCCGACGGCGCACCGGCCGCGGTGGCCCTCGGCCTGATCCAGGCCGCGGCCCGCTCGCCGCACGCCCCCGCGCTGCGCCTGATCACATGCGGCGCGCGTTCCGTGACCGGCACCGAGCCACTGGACCCGGAACAGGCGGCGGCGTGGGGCCTCGCCGCCGTGGCCCGCACCGAACTACCGCGCCTGAACTGTGCCTTGCTCGACCTGGACCCCGCCGACCGGTTCGCCCCTGATGCCGTCGCCCTGCTCGCCACCGAACTGGCCACCCCCCAGGGGGAACCCGACGTCGCCCACCGGGGAGGGCGGCGCCATGTCGCCGGGACGGTGGACCTGCCGCCCGGCTCGGCCGAGACCCTGCCGCCCGTCCTCGTTCCCGACGCCACGTATGTGATCACCGGCGGCCTCGGAGGCATCGGTCTCCTGGTCGCCGGGCACCTCGTCCGGCGCGGTGCCCGGCACCTGGTGCTGATCTCCCGGCGTTCCCCGGACGCCGCGGGCCGGGCCGCCGTGGCCAGGCTGCGCGACAGCGGAGTGGAGGTGCTGGTCGTCCAGGCCGATGTCGGAGACCTCGCGGCACTGCGGGACGCGCTCGCCCGGGCGGAGAGCCTGCCGCCGATCCGCGGGGTCGTGCACGCGGCCGGTGTGCTCGATGACGGCGTCCTCGTGCAGCAGGACCCGGACAGGCTGCACACGATGGCCGCGCCCAAACTCGGCGGCGCCCGCAATCTGCGCCGCGTACTGGACGGTCGGCCGCTGGACTTCCTGCTGTTGTTCTCCTCCGCCGCGGCTCTTCTCGGCTCCCGCGGCCAGGGCGGCTACGCCGCGGCCAACGCGCAACTCGACGCCTACGCCTGCGAGTTGCGCCGACAGGGCGTGCCGGCCACCAGCGTCGCCTGGGCGGGCTGGCAGGGTGTGGGCATGGCGGCCGGGCTCGACGCCCGCGACGTGGAACGGCTCGCCGGGCAAGGGCTTCCGCTGCTCAGCCCGGACCAGGCACTCGCCGCGCTGGACCGCGTCCTGACCGAGCAGGTGCCCCCGTACCTCGCCGTCCTCGCCCAGCCGGCCGGAGCGGCCCAGGTCCCGCCGCCCGCCCCGGCCGTCCCCCCGGCCGGCTCGGCCATCCGCGCCGTGGAGCCGCAGCCCGAACTGCACCCCCGCCCGGACTCGTTCGGGCCGTACAGGCCCCCGGGCACCCAGGTCGAACGGACCCTCGCCGAGCTGTGGGAGGCGGCGTTCCGGATCACCCCGATCGGGGCCGAGGACGATTTCTTCACCCTCGGCGGCGACTCGATCCTCGCGCTGACCCTGATCGCCCGGGCCCGCCAGGCGGGCCTGTCGATCAAGGAGAGCGACATCTTCGAGTTCCCGACGGTCCGCGGCCTGGCCGCGGTGAGCGAGAACAGCGAGAAACCGGCTACGACCCCCGTCAACTCAACACCATCAGCGTCTGAGCGATAGGAAGCAGACTATGGGAACGCACGTCACATCCCGCTCGTCGGTCACGGAGGGGCTGCGTCCGACCGTGCTCCGTGAGGGCTACGCCTTCGCCACCGGCGCCGAACTGCGCGCCGAACTCGACCCGTCGGGCGTCCACTGGCCGACCTTCGAGGCCCACTGGGAAGGGCTGGACGAGGACCCGTATCTCAAGGGCGACTACGTGTTCCGGCATCGTCGCTACGGACTGGTCGGCTACACCCCGCGTACCGGGGTGTCGCGGATGCTGGAGAACACCACCTTCTACCAGTCGTCCGAGATCAACGGCTACGCCGGCGGAATCCAGCGCACCTTCGCCGCCCTGGAGCCCGACTTCGTCGCCCATCCGCTCTTCCAGGCCCTGATGCACAGCTCGTTCGCGGCCTACGGCGTCGAGGACGAGTACCTGGACGCCGAATGGCAGGCGGACGTCAACCTGTTCCGCCTCAAGGTGGAGGAGGCACGCGTCACCGAGCCGACGCCCGAAGGCATCCACCGGGACGGGGTGCCCTTCGGCACCGTGCATGTGGTGCACCGCCAGCGGGTGGAGGGCGGGATCAGCCACGTCTACACGATGGACGAGGAGTTGCTCGACGTGAAAATGCTCACCGGTGGGCTGGACACGCTGTACGCGTTCGACAACCGGGTCAAGCACTACGCGACCCCGCTGTTCGCCCACGGCATGTCCGAGGGCTACCGGGACACCCTGGTCTACGGCTTCTTCCTGCCCGGGACGAAATACCGGAAGGCGTAGCCGGTATGAGCACGGTGGTGGTGCTGAACCGCATCCCGAGCACGGTCACCCCGCTCGGCGACTGGCTAGGCGAGATCTCGGACCAGGTCGTCCTGATCACCTCGCCGGGGTCGGCGCCCGGGTACCGGGGGGTGTTCGGCCGGGTGGTCGAGGCGGATCCCTACACGGACGGCGAGGCCGTTCCGACCGCGGTCGGGAAGATCCTCGCCGAGGGCGGGACGAGTGCCCTGGTTCATCTGATCGAGGACGACGTGCTGCGGGCGTCCCGGTTGCGGGACGCCCATGGGCTGCCGGGGCTGCGGGAGGCCGAGGCGCTGCCGTTCCGGGACAAGTACGCGATGAAGCAGCGGGTTTCCGCGGCGGGCATCCGCTGCCCCGGCTTCGTCGTCCCGGACGGGTCCGTCGATCCGGCCGGGCTCGGCGAGCGGTTCGGCTGGCCGCTGGTCGCCAAACCGAGGCTGGGGTCGGGCTCGGCCGGGGTGACGGTGGTCCGCGACGCCGGGGCGCTGAAGGCACGGCTGGCGGAGATGGACCCGGACGACGTGATGCTCCCCGCCCCCCCCCCCGGCGCGGTCTTCCACATCGACGGGCTGATGCACGAGGGCCGGATCCTGGCCTCGGTGGCCTCCCGCTACGTGAACGACTGTCTGGCCTTCCACGACGCCCGGCCGCTGGGGAGCGCGCAGCTCGATCCGGACCACCCCGAGGCGGTGGAGCTGGACGCGTTCGCGGCCGCGGTCGTCGCGGCGCTGCCGTCGGTCGACTTCTCGCCGTTCCACCTGGAGGTGTTCCGCCGGGAGGGCGACGGGGAGCCGGTGTTCTGCGAGATCGCCTGCCGGGTCGGCGGGGCACACGTCATGGAGTGCACGACCTACGCGCTCGGCGTGAACCCCGCCCGGCTGCACGTCCGTCACCAGGCCGGCCTGGAGCACGGTCCGGCCGCCGTACCCACCGGCCCCTCCGGCGCGCGGTACGGCTGGCTGCTGGTCCCGCCCCGCGAGGGCCGGCTGGAGTCGGTCCGGGCACCCGAGGACATGCCCTGGCTGCGGGACTTCTTCGTGAAGACCGAGGTGCCCCATACCTTCGGTGCCGCCCGCTGGAGCACCGACTCCTATCTGGGATTCGTGGTGGAGGGCCCGGACCACACCACCGTCACGGCTCGACTGCGGGCGTGTGCGGAGGCGGTGGAAACGCTGGTCACCTGGTCCGACTGACCTCTTGATCCCGGTCAGCCTGGTCAGCCCGGTCCGGGGGTCCGCCGAAGGCCGGCGGACCCCCGGACCGGTTTCAGTGGCCCAGATGTTCCAGCAGGGCGAAGCCGCCCCGGTCGAGCTGGTAGAACACCCGGCCGCCCAGGCGCTGCCGCCACACCACCCCGGCGCCGGTCAGCACGGTCAGATGCTGGGACACCGTGCTTTTGGCGAGCCCCAGGGACTCTGCCACCGCGGTGGTCGTCTTCGGCATCTCCAGCGCCCGCAGTACCTGTGCGCGACCGTCGCCGAGCAGCAGGGCGAGCCGGTCCTCCGACTCACGTCTGCGGTCGGTCCCGGTCAGGGAGTGGAAGAAGCCGGTCGCTCGTGCCTGGTAGGACATGGCGACGGTGTTCTGACGCTCGGTCGTGAACAGCCGCAGACCACCGGAGAAGACCGTGGGCACCAGTAGGAGCTTCGAGTCGGTGACGTCACAGGTCAGATCGCGGTGGTACGGCGCCGTCAGCTGCGGCCGGCGCCAGGTCACCCGTCCACCGAGTTCCCCGAGCATCGCCTCCGGCCCCTCAAGGGCCAGGGTCCGCCCGCGCAGGAGCACTTCCTCCTCCAGAGCGGAGCGGATCGAGTTCCAGTACGGTGCGACGGCCCAGTCCCAGTACCGCTGCAGCCGGTCGACGAGTTCGTCGGCCCCCGGCTCGTCCGCGCAGGACTCCCGTACGTGCTTCAGCTCGGCCGCCAGCGTCGTCCGCGAAGGGTCCGGGACGTGCTGGACGGCGGCACGGATCAACAACGGCGGATCCGGCCTGCGGATGACGTCCACGAGCTCCTGCGCGAGTTCGGGCGGCATACCCTGCCGGACGGTGCGGGCCCAGCTCGTGTACGGCGACGGCGCGGCTCCCCGGTAGCGGCCCAGGAGCGCGAGGCTGCCCATCGTCTCCCACAGCGGACTCAGCGCCATCCGGATGGTGTTCAGGCTTTGGTCGTCGACCCGGAGACGGATCATGCGAGACCGGTTGCGGTGCTGCGCGGCCCTACCACGACACGATGTCCTGGTCTCGCAGCTCGCCGAGGAACTCGGCCACGTCGGCCAGTGCCTCCTCCGCCTCGACGCCGTACTCGGCCGAGAGCAGGCCCGCCACGTCGGCGACGGTACGGCGGCCGTCGAGGGACATGAAGATGAGTTCTGCCGAGTCGGTCAGCAGGAGTGCCCGATCCTCCACTCCGACCGTCAGCTGTCCGTCGATCCGGCGTATTCGGATGCCGAGGACGCGACGGGGCGTGTCCGTCGGGCCCACGACGGGGAGGCTGCTCATGAAGTCTCCACGCGCATCGATATGTCCTGGCAGATCGTGAGCACGTCCTTGATCCAGGGCCGGGGATCGGCGGGGTCGTAGCCCTGCATCGTCTCCAGCGCCCAGTACTCCTCGAAGGAGATCGTCTCGGGCCGCACGGCCTTGAACCTGTTGGCCCGCCACTTGGGCATGTGACTGCCGTACTCCCCGTGTCCTTCGACCAGCGCGTCGATCGCATGGCCCAGGGCGCGCCGGGCGGACAGGGTGGCGGCCTCCAGGTGACCGGACTCCATCTGGCCCAGCGCGTCCTCGACGGCGTCGTCCGCCTGTCCCAGGGAACGCACCACCACGAAGGAGCGGAAGGCGGAGGCGTCGAGCCGTCGGCGGTACTCCATCACCCAGTCGTGGCCCAGGACCGGCAGACAGTTCCCCAGGCGGGACAGCACCAGTTCCTCACGTGGCGTCAGGACCTCCGTGGCGGCGGTGTTGCCCCCGTACTCGTCCCAGGAGACCTTGGCGAGCATCTGGTCGAACTGGCTGCCGACCCAGAAGGTGATCTCCCAGCGCCTGCCGTCCTCGTAGAACGTCTCGGCCCGCGCGCGCGGGGGGTTCAGCGGCATGGAGATGCTGACGCTGGTGTCCGAGTCCCACTCGGTCGGCCTGACGACGTAGATGTCGAAGTCGCTGCGCGCGTTCTGCCAGCCGCGGGCCGCCGAACCGACGACGAAGGCCGCGAGACTGTCCGGCGGAATCAGTTCGTGCCGCAGCGGCGGCGCCAGCCAGTCCTCGGCCGTCATCTGCTCCATACCGTCAACTCCCTTGGATGTCACTGAGGTTGCGCATACCACGGATCCGGCTCAGCAGCAGTATGAGCGGCGCCACGAGGGCGGCCGCGCACACCGTCCACAGGGCGGGCCTGAGCCCCAGGAGCGAGGCGAGTACGCCGCTGACGGCCGCTCCCAGAGGCAGAGCCCCCCACGAGACGAACCGCACGGTCGCCATCACGCGCGACAGCAGTTCCGGCGGGGTGTCCGTCTGCCGGTGCGTCCGGGTCAGGATGCTGCCGACGGCGCCCCCGGCCGCGAATCCCATGCTGCCGAGGGCGAAGAAGAAGGCGTTGCCCATGCCGGTGGTCAGGGGCATCGCCAGTGCGGCCAGCGCGCCGGCGCCGGTCGCGACGACCGTGGCACGGGCGGTGCCGAGTCGCGTCGCCAGACGGGTCGTCACCATGGCACCGAGCAGGGTGCCGACCCCTTCCGCGGCGATCAGGACACCCACCCAGCCGGCCGAAGCTCCCGCCTCTCTGACGAGATACGTGGGGGTGAGGGCGATGACCGCCCCGCAGACGAAGTTCACGGCCGTCGCCATCAGCATGCACGGCAGCATGACCGGATGCCTGACGACGTACGTCCACCCTTCGCGGATCAGCCGCGTTGCCGGGAGCCGGGGGCCGGTGGTGGGCTCCGGGCGTTGTTCGGGCAGCGTGCGCAGGGTCAGCGCGGACACCGCATAGCTGGCGGTGTCCACGAGCAACGTGACCACCGGACCGGCCAGTTGGACGAGCAGACCGCCCAGGCTCGGCCCGCCGGTCTGGGTCACCGCCAGGGTCCCCGACATCAGGCTGTTGCGGGCGTTCAGCTCGTCCTTGTCGACGATCGCCGGCAGGAACGTGGCGTTCCCGACGTCGAACAGGACCGTGGCGAGCCCCACCACGAGGGCGACCACCACGAGGTGAGCGTAGGTCAGAACACCCAGCCACCAGGTCAGCGGAACGGACCCGATCGCGGCCATGCGGACCAGGTCCATGGCCACCTGCAGTCCGCGCAGGGCGCTGCGTTGCACGATGACCCCGGCGGGCAGACTGAGGACCAGCCAGCCCACCTGACCGGCCGCGCTGAGCAGGCTCATCTCGAAGGCCGACGCGTCCAGGACGGACAGGGCCACCAGCGGCAGGGCCACCAGTGTGACGGCCGAGCCGGCGCCGCTCACGGTCGTCGCGAACCAGAAGCGCCGGAACAACTCCGCCGCTGTACGTCGGTCCACGTGCTCCTGGGTGGTCATGCCGCCCCCTCCTCGGGCCGGAGGCCCGCTGCCGCGAAGGACGCGTACGTCCGTGCGTCGTCGAGCGCTCCGGCGTCGGCGAAGTAGCGAACGACCGGGCCTGAGCCTTCAGAGATCGTATTCATCACGTCCGAGGCGGACCAGGACTCCTCGATGACCTGGCTGATCTCCTCGGGGGTGAGGCCGATGTCGGCCAGGTGCTCGGCCGCCTGCCGTCGGTCCGGTTCCAGGAATGCGTAGATCACGGCCGGGATGTGCGGGCCCATGGCCCGGCGCTCGTGCGGAGTCAGCGCCGGCCACAGGTGTTTCAGCACCGAGCGGAAGTAGACATGGTGGCGGCCCTCGTCCTCGGCGTGGTCCCGGACCAGATCACGCACGGGCCGGGGCAGCCGCTCGTCGCGGGGGAGCTGCGCGAGGATCCCGGAGATCAGCGTCTCGCTCACGATGGCGAAGACGATGGCCTCCAGCCCCCGTACCTCGTGCGGCAGCCGCTCGCGCAGTTCGTCGAGCCGCTGGGCGAACAGCGGGGGAGTGCCGTCGCTCTTCCCCCGGGGTATCCGGGTGGTGGACTCGATCTGCCGGGCGAAGTCGAAGGAGAACTGGGCGTGCCACGCCTCATCCGTGACGATCTTGAAGGCGTCCGCCCGCATCTGTTCCGGCAGGATCAGTCCCGAACCGCCCCGGGCGATGTTGGTGGCGACCGGGATGACCGCGAGGGACTCCAGGTCGGTGGTGAAGTCCAGGTAGGCGTAGAGCCGGCGCAGGAGCAGATGCTCGACCACCGCCTCGCCCTTGCCGGCCACCAGCGGGTGCAGCACCACGGGATGCAACTCGGGCGGGAAGTAGTAACAGAAGTCCGAGTCGTCGCCCACCAGGGTCCGCCGCGGCTTGCGCCGGACACTGGCCAGCTCCTCCCAGCGGCCGAACCGACTGGCGTAGGTGTCGATGCGGGGCCGCGTCCCGGCCCGGCCGTTCACCAAAGGTGCCTGCGCCAGCCTCCGGTACATGTCGTGGTTCCACTCACTCATCGAACGTGTACAGCCGGCCGTCGAAGAGCTCGTCCAGTTCGTCGCGGACCTCGTCCGGAGCGACGCCGGCGGCGCTGAGCGCGTCGGCGAGGGCGGTCTTGCCGTCCATCTGCTGCAGCACACGCAGGATGGGGGTGTCCTTTTCCAGGACGTACTCGATCTGGCCGTCGTTCAGCAGGAACCACGAGGAGGCATCCGGGTCGGTGAGCAGCAGCACACCCTCCGCGGGCACCGGAATCCGGTCCGTGCCGTAGTCGCGCGAGACGTCGAACAGGCCCTCGGTGTCCGCCACGGGGCTGCTGCCCTGCGGCAGGGCGCGCCCGATCGGTCCGGCGGACAGCTTCTCCAACACCGGTGTGCGGGCGGCCATCTCCGACAGCAGACCCATGTTCACGACCCGCATCAGGACCTCCACGGAGGGCGACTCGCCGTTCTCCAGCTCCGTCAGCCGCCGCGTGATGCTGTCCGCGTCGAGGTAGGTGTCCGCTCCGGGCGCCGCCAGGGCGCGCTGCACCAGTTCACCGTCGTTGCGCTGCATCAGGCGTACGAGCATGCGATAGGCGTGCCCCGTCCCCGACCCGTAGAAGAACGGCACCTTGGGACGCTCGGCGATCCGCGCGGGGATCCGCGAGGCCACCGCCTCACGCAGGATCCGCTTGTCCCACAGCAGCCGGGGCCGCAGCCGGTCCGGGATGAGCGCCGTCAGTTCGACGAGACGGTGGTCGAGGAACGGGACGCGGGCCTCGATCCCGCTGCCCGCGGCTGTGCGGTCCTCGTGCCACACGTTGTACTGCTGGATCTTCAGGTACTCGGACGCCACATACCTGCGGTACAGGTCGGGGGAGTGGGAGCCTGACGGGCCGTCGGCCGCGAGGGCGCGGTCGGAGACGAAGGACTCGCCCTCCGCCCACCAACGGCCCAGCCCGGGACGGAGTTCGAGCCGCGTGTTGCGGTCCATGTAGCGCAGGCTGCCCATGAACGAGTCCCAGTCGCTGCCGCCCAGAAGCTCGGAGTATCCGCCGTTGAACTCGTCGCTGGCGGCGCCCAGGAGCATGCCGCGCAGCTCGGGGCGCTCGGCGCGCGCGAACCGGTGGAGTTCGTGTTTGTAGTAGATCTCCGGGCCGCACATCGGGTTCTCGGTCAGCCACAGCAGCCGGGTCCACTCCTCAGGAGTGGGAGTGTGCTCGCGGTCGAAGACGACCTGGTGGTTGTGGACGTCCAACTCCCGTGCGATCCACTGGGAGTTCTCCGCGTCCCCGTTGACGCGGGTGCCGCCGGTGAGTGCGGTGAAGGTGTGGATGCCGTCGAGGTGCGGAGCGGCCAGCGCGAGAACGATCGACGAGTCGATGCCACCGGAGAGGAAGAGACCCAGCTCGGTGTCGGCGGTCGCGCAGTCCCGTACCGAGGCTTCCAGGAGATCTTCGTAGCGCTCGATGAACTCCGCGGCGCTGGTCGATTCATCGGGCTCGGCGGGAATCTCCCAGTAACGGTGACTCGTGGTCCGGCCGTCACGGAGGTCTATACGGAGAATGGTGGCGGCCGGTACGGTCTCGATTCCCTCGAACCAGGTGCACACCGGCGTCTCGTTGAAAGAGGCGGACGCAGCCAGAAGGGGTACCGTCAGCGCGCTTTCCCAGTCGAAACGACGAGGCGTTGAGGGGTCGGCGAAAAGCCCCTTGATTTCCGACGAGAGAACGATGCGCTCTTCGTTCCGGTGGTAGTAGAGGGGTTTGATGCCGAAACGGTCGCGCGCCAGGATCAGTTGCCCCTTGACGCGGTCCCACAGGATGACGGCGAACATGCCGCGCACGTCGCGCAGGAAGTCCAGCCCGTGCAGGCGGTAGAGATGCAGCAGCACCTCACAGTCGGAGCCCGTCTTGAGCCTGACTCCGGAGGGCAGCCCCGCTGCCAGCTCCTTGTGGTTGTAGACCTCGCCGTTGGCGATGAGGACCAGGGAGCCGTCCTCGCTCGTCAGGGGCTGGCTGCCGTCTTCGGGGTCGACGAGCGACAGCCTCGTGAAAGCCATTCCGACCGGGCCGTCGCGCAGCAACTCCCTGTCGTCGGGGCCGCGGTGCTGGAGGATGTCAGCCAGTTCATTCAGCAGAACGTCTGTGTCCGGCGTGAGATCCCTGCCGTCCAACCGGGCCGTGCACGCAATACCACACATGTCGATTTCCTCCGGAAGCACACGCCCCACGCCACGGACGCCCTGGGCGAAGGCGCGTGCCCCCGTTCGCACGGGAACACGCGCCTGTTGACTGCTGGGTCAGTTGACCGACTTCATCGCGGTGCCCTGCGAGACCGGCTTAGCGGCCGGCTTGGTGTACTTCTTCATGTGGTCCACCTCTCTCATTGGCAGTCATGTGATTCACGGCCCATTTCCAGGCCGTGAAACGGATGCTAGCCATCGCTCCTGCGGGGCACCTAGACATTCGTTGACGGCCGAACACCCGGGCCACAGCGCTTGGTTGGGGCACGATCCGGCAGGAGGAGCGGAGAGACCGCGCGCGGCGGCCTGCTGATGCCGGTGGCGTCCTGGCTCGACCGCGACGCCTCAACTCGGCGCTCTCCCAGCGTAGTTACGTATTCTCATCCGCCCGGACGATTCAACTTGATCTAGGATGCCTCCTGCCTGACCCCTCCTGAAGGAGGCTGGACCGGGGCCGGCGGCCGCCCGTAACGCGTCTATCGACTGGAGAATCGCATGACTGACAGGCTCATCTCCTGCGACGATCACATGGACCTCAGCCAACTGCCCGCAGATCTGTGGACCACGCGGCTGCCCGCGTCACTCCTCGACCGCGCGCCGCATGTCGAGGAACGCAAGGGACAGTCGGTCTGGGTGTGCGACGGCAAGGTCTGGGGCCGCTGGGTCGGCAAACCAGCGGCCGACTCCACCTCGGAGCGGCCGGTCAAGGCGATCTACAACGCCTTCGATCGCGCAGGCATGCACGATCCGAGTCCGCGCCGCGCGGCCGTCGCCGAATTACGGCTCGCCGACATGGACCGCGACGGCGTCGAGACACAGGTGATCTACGGACCGGTCCACCAGATCTCGACCGATGACCCCGCGCTGCGCGCCGCCTGCTACGGCGCCTACAACGACTGGCTGCTCGATTTCTGCAAGGCGGCGCCCGAGCGGCTGATCGGCCTTCCGATGCTGCCGGAGACGCCCGCGGAAGCGCTCGCCGAGCTGGACCGGCTGCGCGCGAAGGGCGGCGTCCGCCAGGTGGTCCTCCTGGTCGCCAACATCGACCCCAAGCTCGACGACCCGGCCTGGGAACCGCTCTGGCAGGCGCTTGAGGACAGCGGAATCATCCTCTCCTGGCACATCACGGCGTTCGCCAAGCCGAACGAACGCGTCGCCGGCAAGGCGGCGAGCGTCTTCGAGAACACCAAGTTGTTTCTCGCGAACTTCGTCGAGCCCTTCGTCGACCTTTTCTCCTGGGGCATTCTCGAACGTCACCCGGGACTGCGGATGGTGCTGGCCGAGGGCGGCGCGGGGTGGCTCCCCTGGCTGGTCCAGGCGCTCGACCACCAGCACGACCAGCTCTGGGAGGCGAAGGAGTTCTGGGCCGACAAGGGCGGCGCGGAACTCGTCACGAAGCCGAGCGATCTCTTCAAGCGGCAGATCTACGCGACCTTCCAGGACGACCACGTGGCGATGGCGCTCCTTCCGTTCTTCGGCGAGGAGAACCTGCTGTGGGCATCGGACTATCCCCACCCCGACAGTGTCTGGCCCTTCTCACGACAGGCGATCGAGCGGCAGATGGGGCACCTGTCGCCGGAGTTGCGCCGCAAGCTGACGCACGACAACGCGGCTGCGCTCCTGAAGCTCGGACAGGCCCAATAGAGCGTCGAGGCCAATGCTTTGAGTGAACCGCCCCGGGGTCCGATCGAGCCTTGTCGGACCCCGGGGCGCTTCAATGTCCCTCCGTCGAAAGGACTTGACCGTGTCCAAGCCGATCGCCAAGCGTGCCACCCTCATCGCCTTCGAGGGCATCGATGGTTCGGGAAAGACGACGGCGGCGAGCCTGCTGGCCGAACGCCTTGCCGCTCACGGGGTGGGAACCACCCTGCATCTGAATCGGAGTCTGCGACCCGTTCGCGATGCCCTTGATTCTCTCGCACGTGAAGACGGATATCGCGACAGGTTCGACATGTTCGGCCCCAGCAATGCGCAGTTCATGGCAGCGCTGCTGAAGTGGCGTGAATTGCTCGACCTTGAGCCCGAGCTCGAAAAAGAGAACCACGTTGTGCTGGTCGACCGGTACTTCTACACACATCTCGCACTCGCCGTGGCGCACAGGACGACGAATGACGCGCTGCTGAGGCGCCTTTTCAGCGCCTTTCCAACTCCCGATGTCGTGCTCTTCATCGACGTGGATCCGAAGGTCGCTGTCGAGCGTGTGTTCAAGCGCGGACGCGACACGAACTCGCTGGACTTCCTCGTACGACTCCGCGACGGATACATGTCATTGCCGGAGATGCGGCAGTTCCATGTCCTGAACGGCGATGCGGACCAAACCACTGTCGTCGACGAAGCATGGCGGGTGGTCGCACCGATGAGTCCCTCCCCGCGAGGTCGTAACAGGCAGGTCTCCCAAGGTAGTTGACGATGTGTACGAAGCATCGCCGCCACCCGCGTCGAGGGCGGACCCACGTCCCGGGCAAGGGCATCGCCCCCACGGCGGTCGGCCCCCCTGCGAATGCCGCGGACGGAAGAAACCCGTGGTCCGGGGGGAAATCGGTGATTGTCAGCCGTGCACCGGCACAAGGGGCTCACCCACCACTACATGTGCCGGCACCATTCCAGGTGCGCCAATCAGCCCTGAACGACGGCGAATCCACCCTCGCTGCTATGCTGACCGGAGGCGCATGATCAACCTGCGTGGCAAGGAGAAAGTCCCTCTTGTGCTTGCAATTTCAGCCGCCCAAACCTGATGAGGATCTCAGAGATGACCATGCCAGCTGAGCGCTCTCCGTGGGCACCGGAGCGCGAAGGGTTCTACGGGGACTTCGGTGGGGCGTTCACACCCGAGGTGCTCCACGAAACCCTCGCGGAACTGCGCGTGGCCTTCGAGGAAGTGCGGCACGACCCGGAGTTCTGGAAGTCCTACGTCGAGATGCTGTCGACGTACACGGGCCGCCCCACGCCGGTGACCTACTGCGACAATCTCACGCGGAGGTTCGGCGGCGCGCGGATCTACGTGAAGCGCGAGGACCTGAACCACACCGGGGCACACAAGGTCAACAACGTCATGGGCCAGGGCCTGCTCGTGCGGCGCATGGGCAAGCGACGCGTGATCGCGGAGACCGGCGCCGGGCAACACGGCGTGGCCACGGCGACGATGGCGGCGCGGCTCGGGCTCGCCTGCACGATCTACATGGGCGAAGAGGACATCGCCCGCCAGCACCCGAACGTCTTCTGGATGAAGCAGCTCGGCGCCGAGGTGGTCGCTGTCACCGAGGGCACCCGGACGCTGAAGGATGCGCTCAACGCATGCCTCCGCGACTGGGCGGAGTCGATGGACGACACGCACTACGTCCTGGGGACGGTGTGCGGCCCGCACCCGTTCCCGCAGATCGTGACGTACTTCCAGTCGATCATCGGCCAGGAGGCACGTCAGCAGATGCTCGACCTGACGGGCGAGCTGCCGAACCGGGTGTACGCCTGCGTGGGCGGCGGCTCGAACGCGTCCGGCATCTTCTCGGGATTCCTCGACGACCCCTCGGTCGAACTCGTCGGTGTGGAAGCGGGCGGCAAGGGGATCGAGTCGGGTCAGCACGCGGCGCGCCTCGCCGGCGGCAAGGGGCGACCCGGTGTCGCGCAGGGCTACAAGAGCGTCTTCCTCCAGAACGACGAAGGCCTCATGCAGGACACCTATTCGGTGGCAGCGGGCCTCGACTACATCGGGGTCGGCCCGATGCTTGCCGACCTGCATCAGCAAGGCCGGGTCCGCTTCGAGTCGGCGACGGACTCGGAGGTCGTGGAGGCGCTGCGTCTTACGATGCGGAGCGAGGGGATCATCCCGGCGCTGGAGAGCTCCCATGCCTTCGCGGCGGCGTTCAGGGAAGCGTCGAGTCTCTCCAGTGCCGACGCGATTCTGATCAACCAGTCCGGACGGGGCGACAAGGACATCTTCACTGTCGCGGACGCGCTCGACGACGAAGGCTGGAAGGATTTCATCCGGCGGAAGGCCGCGGGGTACGAACGATGACCGATACTCAGAAAACAGGCCTTGAGAGCCGACTGCGCCAACGGCTGGAGAAGAAGCCGCTCCTGCTCATGGCGCACTTGGTGGTCGGCTATCCGTCCCTCGACGCCAACTGGGCGATGCTGGAGGCGATGGAAAGCGCGGGGGTCGACCTCGTCGAGCTGCAGTTGCCTTTCAGCGAGCCCATCGCCGACGGTCCGTCCTTCGTGCGGGCCAACCATGGCGCCATCGAGGCGGGGACGGCGTGGGAGACGTACTTCGATCTCGCTGCGCGTGCTTCGGAGCGGTTCAGCTTCGAGATCGTCTTCATGGGCTACTACAACAGTGTCTTCCGCATGGGGGCGGAGCGCTTCTGCCGGAGCCTGTCCGAGGCCGGCATGAAGGGGTTCATCCTCCCGGACCTGCCTCCGGAGGAAGCGGCCGAACTCAACGCGGTGGCCCGTGACTTCGAGCTCGACCCCATCCTCATCATGACCCCGACGAACTCGCCGGCCCGCCTGGCCGAGATCGGCCGCCAGACGTCGGGCTTCGTCTACTGCGCCGCACGAAAGGGCGTCACCGGGAGGAAGACAGACCTCTCGGAGGGTGTGCCGGCGTTTCTGGAGAGATGCCGCAAGGCGACGTCGGTGCCGCTCGGACTCGGGTTCGGGATCGGGACGGCCGCCGACGTACGGGAGCTGCGCGGCCTGGCCGACATGGCCATCATCGGTACGGCGGGTCTCGTCGCCTGGGAGGAACGCGGCCCCGACGGCTATCGGCAGTTCCTGCAGTCCCTCGTGGACGAGACGGTCTGACAGCGTCTGCGCCCGCGGCCGGACGGGGAGTTGGTCAGGTCCCCGTCCGACCACCGTTGGTGAAATTCGGGATTCCCGAAGAGGTACCGGAGCAGCCGGCCGAGGCAACTCGGCCGGCTGCTCCGGTGAAGCCGCGGTGATTCACGAGCGGCTGGTTGCGGAGTACGGCCGGCAGTGGACGAGGGCTCAACTCAGGGTTCGGCAGACCGTCTACGGCAACCCCGCCTCCCGCAGGATGCCCAGGCACTGCTCCAGGATTTCTACGGGTTCGTCCTCGACGCACAACACGGTGAGCTGATTCTGCTCGGCCATTCGCCTGAGCGCCCTGTTGTAGCACTCGGTGAACTTCACATCCTGATCGAAACGGCCGGGTATCACCCCGTCACGCCGTACGACTCGATCGACTATCAGTTCGGCCGGGCCGTCGAGCACGAAACAGAAGTCCGGCTCGACGATGTGAGCGACAGCGCCGGACAACCACTCGGGCTGAGTCAGGCCACGGGCCTCGAACAGAGCCAGCATGTCGAACAGGTAGCGGTTGACGATCACCACCTCGCCGCGGGCCAAGGCAGGCAGGATGACATTGGCCTGATGGGCATAGCAGTCTGCGAGATTGGAGTGGAGCAGGGCTTCCTCCGGAAGCAACTGCCCGGTTCCCTCGCCGAAGAGGGTCCGACGCACGTTCTGGTCCTCCCGCCACCACTCGGTCGGCGCCCACGTGGCCACACAAGGTCTCGTCGGAGTGATCGCAGCCAACAACGCTGTCTCCAAGGTGGACTTACCGGTGCCGTCGAAGCCGCAAATCGCGAGTAGTGTGCCTGGCTGACCATGTGGCGCCAACTGAATGTTCATCTCGCTCCAGGTGAGGGTTGTCATGAGTTCCACGCCGGGTGTGGTTCACAGCAGGTTCGAGGCGCTCGACGCGCGCTTGCACCACCAAAGGAGCTCGGAAGGCTCTCCCGACTCCGCATCCAATGCCTTTCGCCAACCTCGTATCAACAACCCGCACAGTATCGTCAGAGATTCGTGGCTTTCACGCAGCCGATTCTCTGTTTTCGAGTAGGACATGTACGCCGACAATGTGTCGTCGAGCGAAGTGGGCAAGGCGCGAGAATTCATTGCCAAGAACCAACCCAGGTCAACGGCGGCAGGGGCAACCATGGTCATGGACCAATCGATCAGGGACAGGCCGCCATCGGGACGTATGCCGATGTTGTCGAGTTTGAGATCGCCATGCAGAAAATGGTTCGGAAGGCGACCCAGCGCACTCTTCAGCGGGCTGAGGTCATCGAACAGAGAACGAACCAGATCCCCGACGTCCCCAGGTGCGTAGTCGAAGAACAGTTCCCAACCGCGCAGAATGTCGTTGGCGATTCTAAAAGTAGCCAACTTCTCGGGGTCCGGCATGAAGATGGTCAGCCGGTCTTCGATCGAACACCAGGGCACGTCGGACCCGTCCGGCGGCGCAAGCGAGTGCAGGCGACTCATGCCGAGCAGTATTCTCTTGAGCTGATGCTGGGTCAGCATTTCGTTCGGCAAAAGATATTCAGAAATGTCATGCATCAAGATCGAGAAAACAGCGCCGTCCTGCGTGGATCCGATGGCAGGAGAATCAATCTGATCGTCGCGGACACCGGGGGAGTTCGCCAGGATTGCCTCTCGGCACCTCTGGTCCGACGTCGCCCGCATGATCCAATCGGTATGAGTCGACGTCACCTTCAATATGTAGGAAGCGCCGCCGGGGTTGGATTGCTGGTAGATCCGGGCTCCCGAGAAACCGTGCTGCCCGATTTCTGTCCAATTCGATAACCCGACACCATGACTCCTGAGCAGGCGCTTCAGATTGTGCAGCTCTTCAAAGCTCGTCATTTGGTTTGCTCTCCGTCACTCAAGGCAAGCGTTCCATCCGCGCCGGCAACCACGCGCGCCAGAACGGATCCGGGCCGACTTCCGTCGTCGGCCCGGACGTGGACAGCTGTACGGCCGACGGCCCAGCGGAAGAGGGCCTCGCCGAGGCTGTCCTATTCTTTGCCGAGCGCTTGAAGGTAGCGGATCGGATCCGAGTTGAAGATTGCGCCGCCCGACACAAGAAGGGTCGCGCCGGAGACATAGGCCGATGCGTCAGAGGCCATGTACAGTGCGGCATTCGCGACATCGGACGGCTGGCCGATCCGGCCCAGCGGATAGTACTGCGATCGTTGCTCGATGATCTCGGACGTAGCCAGGAAAGGCTTGACGAGCGGTGTCTCGACGAGGCCCGGCGCAATCGCATTGACGCGAATGTTGTAGCGACCCAACTCCACGGCCATGGTCTGCATGATGTGGGTGATGGCGGCCTTGGCGGCGCCATAGCACCCTTCACCGCCGGGGCAGGCGTTGAGCGCGTCGAGTGAGCTGAGGAAAATCAGGGATCCACCTTTGCCGCCGGCCCGCATGGCGCGGGCGGCGGCCTGTGCCCCAAATACATAGGACGAGACGTTCAACTTCCACATCTCGTCCATGGCGTCAGGGTCTACATCGATCCAGTCACGCATCGCACCGTCTATAAATCCACCGGCATTGTTGACCCAGACGTCGATGGTGCCGTATTTCTCGACGGCGGCGGCGGCCAACGCTTCTATGTCGCTCCTGCTGGTCACATCAGTTTTCATTACAGAGGCTTCGCCGCCGATACCCTCAATGTCTTTCTTGAGTTTCTCCAACTCATCGACATTGCGAGCGGCACCGAATACCTTCCCGCCATTCTCTGCGTAGATCATGGCGATCGCGTATCCAATTCCTCGTCCCGCGCCTGTGACTACGCACACCTTTCCTTCAACGTCGAACATTGTGTACCCCTCTTCCTGATGAGCGCACTCACGTCGTAAGTGCTGCAGTCGGGTTCGAAAGTTTCGGCGGCGACGCGGCAGAACCCTCTGGACGCCTCAAGCGCATCGGCGCGGTACCGTCCCGCCCGTTGCGTCGACGTTGACGCTGCGGGAGTGGTCACAACAGATGGAGATCATCGACTCGATGGCGTGGGCCGACCCTAGTGTCCGCACGAGGGCCGGTGGCAAGGGTTCCGGCGCAACATCTCACTACTGCTCGCGCTGCGATCCGACGGACCTTCCCCGGAAACACGACAGTCGGGTTGCCCGCACGGCGTCGATCAGCGTAGCAAGTGAGCGCGGATCCATGGTCGTTGAGGCATCTGACAGACGCACACCGAGATTGGCGTCGATGTGTGTCGCCGCAGGTCAGCCGCTTCAACAACCCCTGGTTGCAGGCGACTTGGCTCGACCGTGCCGTCTTCGGCAGTGTATGATCTTTGCCCTGGCGGGCCTGATGGATCATCAGGGTCCGTGCTCCTGCCGCAAGTTGGCGCAGAGTACTCAGCAAACCCGGGCATACGTCACCAAGCCGCGACGATGCCGGGGGCCGTGCAGAGAGAGGAAGCCCAACGATGTCCGTTGAGAGAATCCGCGGAAAGAATTGAGCACGATGGATGAGTCCAGCCCCGTCGACGTCCTCCAGCGAGCCTCGGCCTTGTTACCCGCGCTCAGAGCGCGGGCCGCACAGGCCGAGCAACTCCGTCAAGTGCCGTCGGACTCGGTCCAGGACTTGCACTCCGCCGGTCTGATTCGCATAGGCAACCCCGACAGGTTCGGTGGCGTCGGCCTCGACATCGACACGGCGTTCGCCGTCTCCTGGGAACTCGGGCGCGCGTGCGGCTCCACGGCCTGGTGCTACGCGGTCTGGACGTCGCACAACTGGTGGCTCGGTCATTTCCCCGAACGGTGCCAGGAAGAGTACTTCGGCACCGGCCAGGACACGCTGTTCGCGAGCGCGCTCAATCCGCCGACCAGCACCGTGGAACCGGTGGTCGGAGGCTTCCGCGTATCCGGTCGATGGGGCTTCTCAAGCGGTGTCGACGCGGCGGACTGGGCGATGGTGGCGTGCGGCGCGAGCCCCGACGACCGCCTCTGGATGCTGCTGCCGCGCGAGGACTTCGAGATCGTCGACACCTGGTTCGCCGTCGGCCTGCGGGGCTCCGGCAGCAAGGACGTCGTCGTGCGCGACGTCTTCGTGCCCGGGCACCGCACGATCAACCCGAATCGCGCCGGCGACAGCGACCGCACCGGATGGGAGCTGCACAAGCGCGCGAGCTACGCCGTCCCCCTGAAGATGTTCAACGAGTGGGCGTTGGCGGCACCGATCATCGGCATGGCACAGGGCGTGGTGGATGAGTTCACTTCGCGGGCCCGACTCGGCGCCGGTTCCGGCCGGACCGCGAACTCCGCGGCGCTGCACCTCCGGTTGGCAGAGGCGTCCGCCGAGGTCGACACGGCCCGTAAGCTGCACCGCGCCGATGTCGGGGAGATCCTCGACCGGGCGGGCCAGGGCGAATCGTTCCCGCCTCTCGAACGCGCCCGTTACCTGCGGGACGCGTCCTTCACGGTCAGCCTTTGCGTGAGGGCCGTCAACCGCCTGTACGAGGCAAGTGGCGCGCGGGCGATCATGGAAGCGGAGCCGATCCAGCGCCTGTACCGCGATGTCCACGCCGCGTCCCACCACGCGGCGCTCAACTGGGACGCCGCGGCTGAGCAGTTCGGCCGCCGCGCGCTCGGCGTCGACGGCCAGTAGGGCTTTGTCAGGTGTCCTGCCGGGTCGGCAGTCCGGCGCTGCTCTGCCGGTTCGGGGGCGGATGAACTCTCTGCGCGGCCTGCTGCCGGACCGGTGTCGAAAGTCGGTGCAACCGATGGCCGATCGCCTTTCCGTCGCACGGTTCGGACGCGATATTTCCCTGGTGCCGACGAGCGGTGCGAGTTACTCTATGCGTGATGAAACCATCCACTCTGGTTACCCACCCGCCTCATGTGACGGTTCCCGACGACAATCGAGCGCTGGTCGCGCCGATCTATCAATCGGTGAAATTCACTTTCGACAGTGTCGACGAGACCGAGCGGCTGTCGCACGGCGAGCGCGAGGGCTTCTGGTATTCGCGGAAATCGAATCCCACGTTACGGCAGTTAGAGCTCACACTTGCCGGACTGCAAGGCCGTGAGGCATGCTTACTGACCGCCTCTGGTGCTGCCGCCGTAAACTTATCGATGCTCGCACTGTGCAAGCAGGGCGATCACGTGATTTGTTTCGCCGAGATGTATCAGCCCACGCGGAATATGATTCTCCGTGTACTGGAGCGTTACGGTGTCCGGCACACACTGCTTTCGATCGACGACGTCGACGGCATCGAACGCACTCTGGCCGGCACCCCGACGCGTTTGGTTGTTTTCGAAAGTCCGAGCAATCCCGTCCTCAAGGTCGCGGACGTCTCACGCATTACTGCGATCGCCAAGAAGCATGGCGCGTTGACACTGCTCGACAACACGTTGGCAGGCATACACAACCACGGGCAGTTCGATGTCGATGTGTTTGTGCACAGCCTGACCAAGTACATATCTGGTCACGGCGACGTGCTCGGCGGCGCGGTCATCGCGAACCGGGAAATCATCGATGCACTGCGGGCCGATATGGCGATATTCGGCGCCTCGCTCGACCCTCATGCGGCGTTCTTGATACAGCGTGGACTGAAGACATATTTCCTGCGCTATGAACGCCAGTGCCAAAATGCGATGGCCCTGGCGGAGTATCTGGTCTCCAGGCCGGAAGTCCTGGAACTGCGATATCCGGGTCTGAAATCTCATGCGCAGCACGAGTTGACGCTGGCGCAACAGCATGATTTTGGTTCAATGATCACGTTCGACCTGCAAGGCGGCCCGGAAGCGGCCAGGCGATTCGCCGAGGCGCTCAGCCTGTTTTCGATCAGCGCGAGCCTGGGCTCGACGGAGTCTCTGGTACTGCCGCCGCAGCTTCTGCAACCCCGCGACTTCGACCCGCAGCAGATCGCCTGGTCGGCGATCACGGATTCAACAGTGCGCCTGTCGGTGGGGATCGAGGACAGTCAGGATCTTGTCATGGACATCGAACAGGCACTCGCCGCAAGCGCGGCTTGCCGGATCAAAGGACAGTGAATACGCATGACGGCGCGCGAGGGAAATTCGTACTGGGAACAGGCCTGTCATTTCTTTCGTAGTACAGGATTCGCCGAATCGAGTGGAAGCTACTTCATTCACAATAAGAACAGTGAGACCGTAAAGATTGGAGTCATGTGCCAAAATTCGGTCTCCGTGAGTGACGAGCACATCAGCTACACCGAGAATGGGCAGTCCGTCACTGTCGCTTTACAGCCCGAGGGCTCGATCTTCAAGCGTATCGAGAAGGTCTTGAAGAAGGATGCTCCCAGTTTCTTCGTCGTGAGTCCCGATATTTACAGGAGATCCGTCGACGAGCGCATTCCGCAGATACTGCTCGTCCAGCCGGTCATAGAGTTCACCTTCTCGCCCGATCGAGTGGACGGGGAAGTCAGTTATGCGCGGGACCTCGCCGGCGAACAGCAGGGCGACGTCATGCTGCGAACCTCCCTGGAGCGGCCGCTGCCGGTTCAGCCGGATGACCCCGGTGAACTGAGGCCATTTTCCGAACTGGTGGCCGACTGGGTCCCCGATGAGGACGACGAGAGCTTTTCGAAGCGACTTGCCGAGGCCATAACCATTCTCCGCGATCATCCAGACGGCAAGATGACCCTGACCCGCGCCTATGAACGCAGGCTGACTGCGGTGCGCAGTCCCTTCGAACTGTATGAGCTGCATGCGCGCGCGAACGGCGAGTACGCGCTCAGCCACTTCTTGTGCATCCGGGAGAATGTGTTCTCTCTGGGTACCACCCCGGAGAACGTACTGGAGATCAGTGGCAGGACGCTGTCGGTCGATGTTGTCGCGGCAACGTGCAAGTCCAGTGACAGCGACGGGTATGTGGCCAGGGAACTGTACGAGAACCCGAAGCAGGTCAAGGAGCACAAATCGTCGCTGAACAACCGCCAGAATCGATTCATGCCCTTCTGTGAAGATGGTTCGATTCGCGTGGTTCAGGACATGCAGGTGAAGAGGCTGCGCAATGTTTGCCACCTCCATTCTGTGTTCACTGGTGAACTGCTGCCGCAGGTGACCATATTTGACCTGATGGGAAACATTTTTCCCCTGCTGGGTGCTCGGCCGAGGGAGTTGCTGGCCGTCGCTGATCCGGATACGACGCCGCACCGTTACTACGGTGGTGTGGTGGGGCACCTGCACCATGAGTCCGGCGGATGCTTCTTGAACATCCGAAATGCGCTGCTGGACGGCGACATGATTCACGCCAAGGTCGGGGTCGGTGTACTGGCGGAGTCGGACGCACACAGCGAACTGGTCGAGACCAGGGACAAGTTGTCCGGCCTGCTGGAGGCGATCCACCTGTGGAAGCGACCCGTTCCCCACGAGGCCGGATCGGGCAACCGGGAAGAGCCCGTCTGAGAAGGGGCGCGGCAGCGGCAGTCGCGATCGGGCGGCGGGTCGGTGTTGCCGATGCGGACACAGGTGCGGATGCGGCGCACCATCCTGCAGTCGGTCTCAAGCCGGCTCGGTCGAACAACGTCGCCCCGAGTGTGGTGAGTTCGCATTCGGCGCGGGGCGGTACATCGCCGTAGGCGTGGCGGCGGGCGAGGCCGTAGCGGACGACCGCCGTCCACGCGCTCTCCCTCCGCACGCGGCGACCAGGAGCCCAACTACGCGAACGGCCGGGCGGGTTCGGACCTCACGGGCATCACCGTGAGGGACCGCGGACACACGGCGGAGGCCACGGTCCAGGCCGGCCGCTTCACCGCCCGGTGGTCCGACGGCACCCCCGACCGCCTGCTCACCGGCACCTTCACACCCTCAACCTCACCCTGAACCTGCCGACGGCTCAACGCGCACGGTGAAGGGCGCCGGCCTGCTCGGCTGACCGCACCGAGCAAGCCGTAGACCTGTGGACGAGCGCGGTGGCAGACGTACTGCTACTGCTACCGCTACTGCGCGCTCCCGCGAAACGCCCCGGTCACCACCGGCACCAGTTGCCGCTCCAACCGTGCGGGCGGCATCGCGGCCAGTTCGGTGCCGATGGGTGCGAGGGCGAGCCAGTTCAGCAGGCCGGCCGCGCAGCGGGTGCGGAAGATCAGTTCTTCCTCGTCGACCCCGGGGATGTTCGGCGCCAGTACCCGCAGCACGTCCCGGCGGCTCTTCTCGAACTTGCCGGTCAGGCGCTCCCACCCCTGGGGCGGCTCGATCCCGATGCGCGCCACCGTTCGCATCACGGCCAGGTCTTGCCCGCCGGCGGCGAACGCGCGCATCATCGGCCCGGCGAACGCCGCGGCCACTTCCTCAAGTGTCGCGTCGGGGCCGAGTGAGTCGATCGCCGCCATCTGGGCGTCCAGATACTGTTCCAGCGCGTGCTCGATCGCCGCGTCGCACAGTGCCTTGAGCGACCCGAAGTGGTAGCTCACCGCTGCGACGTTGGCCCCGGCGCGATCCGTGATCTCGCGGAGCGTCACGCCTTCCTGGCCGCGTTGCGCGAGCAACTCCAGGGCGGCCGACTGCAGCCCGTCCCGTGTGCGTTGACCGGCCTCCCGGCGCAGGTCCGTCTTTTTCACCCTTATCACGCCATGTACTCAATCATTTGTTTGACTGCATTGTCAAGGGGTCGGTCCGCCTTGCGTGCAGAGGCCGAGGTCGGGGCCTCGGGGGGCTGTGAACGGCCTCGGGGTGACTGTGGGACCACACAATTCAAACAGTGGCTTGACAGCTTGCCGCCGCCCTCCATAAAGTCAAGCCATCGCTTGATTAACTAAGAGCGAGCGGGGGACCGCTGCTGTGCGGCTCCCGGATCCTGAGAACAAACGTGAAGGAACGCACCATGAAGCTGCTCAGCCGGAAGTCGATCACCGCCGCGACCGCGGTAGCTGTTCTGGGTGGTCTTTCCATCGCCGCCATGCCGTCACAGGCGGCGACCCCCGCACACCACAAGGCGCCGGCCCACAACGCCACCGCCGCCCCGACCCTGACCGCGCGTCAGCTGGCTGCGCTGCCGCTCACCGACCGCCACCTGACCAAGCACGAGAAGACCAACCTCGCGATCGTCCTGCGCGACTACTACGTGGCCGAGGGCAGCCACATCGACGTCCCGACCTTCGTCAACAGCTTCGCCAAGGACGGTGTCTTCAACGACATGGTCCCCGGCGTCGCTTACCGGGGTAAGGCGCTCGGCAACGTGCTGCCGTACATGAAGGGCCTCTTCTCCAACGTCCACCGTGACCTCAAGCGCATC
>Ga0307509_10001916_pt1 | contig 34357 bp, 27 predicted proteins | sample 10_EM_MG_FD_202245 | JGI IMG/M metagenome (GOLD analysis project Ga0307509, IMG submission 202245) | Populus trichocarpa ectomycorrhiza microbial communities from riparian zone in the Pacific Northwest, United States - 10_EM | ecosystem: Host-associated > Plants > Roots > Unclassified | place...
CGGCAGGGTGTGAAAACATTAAGACGCGAGATCTGAAGATGAGTGAAGCCCTGACGTTCGCTGAGAAGGAACCGGCATCAGGGCGGGAGAGTCATAGATCCGACGCAGTCAGAACGCAATAGCGGAGGACCCGACGCAGTAGGAACGGAAGAGTCATAGATCAGGGGGAGTCAGGAGGTAATAGAGGAGCACCAGACGCAGTCAGGACGTACAGGACGTAGGGGTCCGTGTCCGGATGGCGTCAGGACGGATTGCGCTAGGTGACGCAAAGTCAGGACGCGACGTCGATCCGACGTTACATCCTGATTCGCGATTAGCATTCCAACGTCCCGGGCGTCAGACGCACGGGGCGCACTGGACGCAAGGTATTATTTTTGCTGATGTATGGCTATGGAAATACACAGCATTCCAGCAATAAGCGCAGAGGTAGAGCGGGCATTCAGCAGGTAAGGTTATCTATAAACCGTTGTATTATTCCAAATAGATTCTCATAGTGCAATAGCTTACTGTAGTACTGGGTTAAATTTAGTGGCAAAAGCCTTATTACAGATCGTCGTAGTCGGTTAGGAGATGGAGTTATAGAGGCAATTGAATGTATTAAGTCATGGCGGAAGGTGGGCTTGATTTTGGACGAGAAGATTACTGAGATAGGGATTATGCTCGGGGATTTGAGGGACCGGTAAAGGTAGCGCATGGGAAGGGTCTAGGTTCTGGTGGTTCTGAACAAGGCTCTGATCTAAGTGGGCTCAGAGTATAATCTCACTATTTGTTTTCATAGGCATGAGGGATCTTTAGTGCGACTGCTGATATGGCTATTCGTATTGCAATAAATATGTTTGGTCTACTGGAAACAATTAACACTATCTTACTAATACACGATTCAAGTGAGACACCTATAGGGCCCTGCAGTCCGTCCCGGGCAGAGGCAAGGACGGCCTATGTGATCGGCGTCCGTCCCGGGCAGAGCCATGAATGTTAGCGTCCGTCCCGTCTTAAGCAAAAGACGGACGGACTAGACGCTTGGGAACATTAAACATGATCGAAAATGAGGAAGGCAGGTTTGGAGAAAGGGTAGCAGCCGGGTTCGGATGTATATCTACAGGCAAGACAGTAGAGAACCTGGTTTCTGAGTAGGAAGTTATCATATCTTGAGTTCATTCAATTGCCATAATGCCTACAACAAAGTCAACAAGGAAAGCCGGATTGCCAGCTTTGCAAAAGTCCAATCAGTGCATTCAATTCTGGATATGAACATTTATTGAGATAAGCCTTCTTAAGAGAATGGGAATAAAAGTTCTTTCTCTGAATCTCTTGCTATAATTCACGATACCCCGTTGTTCCTGATGGAATCCGCGAAAATGGCCATCTGGGATAGCGGGGTGCAACTGGATACTGCTCAATGACTCAACTGTCATCAAACAAACTTCTGAGCCATCTGTGTTTCGGTCATGTTCGAGATATGGAACCTTGGTGAATTTTCAACATACTCTAATGATAAGGCTCTTAAGAGGCCCCTCATAGGCCAATCTGACACTGCGATGAATTCTGCGCTCAACCAATGCCTCATCAAAAGCATCAAGCATATCAGCCGGCATCCCAGTCACAAGGACATCATCACAACTTTCCGGTTCAATGCATTGAAGAATTCTTGCATCAGCTTGAAGAATTCTTGCTTCAATTTGGTTGGCGAGATGAGCTACATTGGAAAACTGCAGCCTATGGCTTGCCGGGATGAAAGCAGCCATGTTGATGAACGGGGTACTTGGGTCCGTAGAATTTGACATGCTGGTGCCGATATCACTGTGGTCTTGCGAAGAGCTGTTTGTAGGCCCCGGATATGGAGCTGTGGTGGCTGTAGAGGGTTTCTGGTGCGTCGTCTCGGGGGGGGCGGCGGGAGTAGTGGAGGTTGGAGGAGTAATGGAGGTTGAAGGAGTGGTGGGGGTTGAAGTAGTGAAGGATCTTCTACGAGCGCGCCCGATAGATATAACAGTCACATTACTTATCTAAGCGCACTTCAAGCACCAAACTTTTCTTTTCAGACCCAAGTGACTGCTATATCTATCTGCCGGGTTTGTAGAAATATACTTTCGGATATGCACTCTGTACGTCTTTGAGTACGACAACGCTTCCTAGTACATACTAGTTTCACTTCAATGCCGTCAGAGCAAGTGCTCAACTCATTCGGTTTAGATCTTTCATTTATTTCTCTCATAGATGTAACTCTATGCGCGTTATATTTCTTTCGTCCCCCATTTTGTTCCGTTGAATTTCTTTTCTACTGTCTCTTTGGTTTTCCGTTCCCTTTAAGCCTTCGGTATAGATCTTGACTATTTCAGAATTTGCAACACGAACTAGATCGTTGGTAATCAGTAATAGCATCAAACACTGCCGCCACCGTGGTAATTAATGGTTTTGAATCAAAAGAGAAAGAAGAAAATATCCGGTAAGCGAGGGGGGTGTGGGTGCGGGGTTGATGGTTGCTATTTTGCAATTAATGCCAGTTTGTTCAAGAGGGGAAATATTTGTACCCTGACACGTAATGTGGTGCTGTTTGAAAAGTAGGCAGCTATTGCATAAGGCTAACGTATTTTACGGGGTTCCGGCTCTGTACCCTGATGCGGCTCCCCATGGCAACCACTGGGACACCAAATCTATATTTTATTATCTGCACAACTAGTAGTGATACCATATCGAAAATATGTTAGAAAGCACTCTTAGAGATGGAGAATCTGAATCTGAAGTTTATATTTAATAATAAAAAATAATGCATCTTGTGTACTCACTTTATTCCAAACTAGTTCAAATAGTATCTTACCTCCAATAATAGTAAAGAAAGTTGAAACCAACAACAAAAATCATAGTTTAAGCAAATAATATAATCAACTAGGTTGTGAATTTGATGTATGAACTGCTTTGGTATTTGTTTGTAGCTATTTAGGAAGGCAGTGTGACTGGAAAAACAAGGATAGTTAAATATCTATCTTAAAATCCAGACAGGGTGACAGCTGCTGATAGGGTTTACATAATGTTCCAATACTTTGTAATCTACTTCCATTTAGTGATTCAAGATATTATATAAACCTTCAAGGCAGTTGGTGATGCCTTGCAAAATTTATTCACTAGTTATTGGAAAGTAATTTAGAGAGAAATACCACCCTTCCGCCTCAACCATGGAAGCTACACATGCAGAATGAAGCTAAAGGCTTCGTTAGATCGCCTATTCATATAGCTAATGCTATGGAATAAGTTTTAGTGCACTTGGACATTGGGATTTAGAGATCTCACCCCTCTACTCTAAAAACACAGCATTTTGCTTGTAATATTCAGTGTTGGTAGAGTTGTGGTACAAATTCTCTAAATCCCAATCCCCAAACATACTAAAACTTATTCCATAGCTTTAGCTAGTATATGAATAGACCATATAACACAGCTTTTAGCCTTATCCTGCATGTGTAACTTACATGGTTAAGGCAGGAGGGTAGTATTTCTCCCTAAATTACTTTCCAATAACTAGTGAATAAATTTTGCAAGGCATCACCAACTGCCTTGAAGGTTTATATAATATCTTGAATCACTAAATGGAAGTAGATTACAAAGTATTGGAATATTATGTAAACCCTATGAGCAGCTGTCACCCTGTCTGGATTTTAAGATTGATATTTAACTATCCTTGTTTTTCCAGTCACACTGCCTTCCTAAATAGCCACAAACAAATACCAAAGCAGTTCATACATCAAATACACAACCTAGTTGATTATATTATTTGCTTAAACTATGATTTTTGTTGTTGGTTTCAACTTTCTTTGCTATTATTGGAGGTAAGATACTATTTGAACCAGTTTGGAATAAAGTGAGTATACACGGAGCATTATTTTTTATTATTAAATATAAACTTCAGATTCAGATTCTCCATCTCTAAGAGTACTTTCTAACATATTTTCAATATGGTATCACTACTAGTTGTGCAGATAATAAAATATAGATTTGGTATTCCAGTGGTTGCCATGCTGAGCCGCATCTAGGTGATGACCCGTTGCACGGTAAATTACGTTAGAAATTGACACTATCGTTATGGCCTTTTTAGCAAAAATGGGACCGTTCTGTTAGGCGACCGTTTCTGCTGTGAATATTGCATTCTCTCCTTCTTGAAAGTGAAGAGGAAGGGTCACTTGCATGGGGGAATGGAGCGGAACAGTTGCATCCAAACGGGTCTTAAAATTTGCGTAGCGGTCTAATGTAGGGGCACCTCCCCGCGGGGCAATAAGGCCAGGGTTCTCAATGGTCGGCCGAGGACCGGCTCGGACCAGCTAGACCTGGTCAAAGTCTAGTCTAGTCCAATAGTAGAAATTAGACTAACCAGGCAGTCATGGTTGCTGGAACTGACCGGACCGGGCTCAGTCAGACCGGGCGGACCAGGCAAAAAACGAGTGATAAGGGGTGCATCGGCTGGTGGCTTATCCGCGAAAATTGCGGCTGAACAGATCACTCAGCGCTAAAGAAGTTCTCTCGTTCACTAAGTGATTCACTAACTGCACAGAGAGGAGCATTTATAAAGCAGAAAAGTGCTCCTATCCTTCAATCAATCAGAACACCCAGCCTTTCTTCTCAATGTAAGTTCTCTTTCTTCTCAATGTATTCTTTTCGCTTACATTAGCAGGTTCGCACCGGTGCGAACTTGCTTACAAATTATTTTTCGCCGCCTCGGACAGAGGCCAGAAGAACTGGTTGGGGACTAATCCAGACCAGTTGTGACCACATATTTTAGTCAAGTCCGGTCTCGGACATCCATTTAGACTGACCAAGTGGTCCTACCTCTGAGACTTGACCGGTCGGACCATTGAGAACCCTGAATAAGGCCATCCTCTAAGAAATTCCTGCCCTTGTATAGCAAGTGCTATTATCCAGATAGAGGCCGCTTGATATACATGATGATTAGCGAAGGGCAACCTTACTCTTTCGGTCGACATGCTGGTCGGAGTCCCCTAAACCTACTCCAGCAATTTTGCCACCACGGTACACTGCGAAATTATGATACCAGCCTCCAACTTCCTGCCGGGCAACAGGGTCCCCGAGGATATGGTTGTCACCCGGTACTGGTAAGTCTTGTCACGTTTCATCCAAGGCAAGTCAGTGTCTGATGTTGTTGCAGGACTGTTCTGAAGGGTTGTCTGAAGCTAACATGGTGAAACCACTACCGGATAATTGTATGAGCATGGGTTGTAGTTGTAGTGTCTCTAGTTCGGGAACTATTATGGTATATGTGGTAAGCAGCTGAAAAGGGTCAATGTCCAACATGTTTAAGTCCTGTGCACTGGAGGAGATTTCCAAGAGGAAATTCGAAAGTTACCCAGCAACCTAAATACCCTTTTCATTACGCCTCTATGTATGTTGCTTCTACGGAACTGAAAGAGCGGTGCTCATATTCGCTCTCAAATGACCTCTCGCTCCTGCTACTTTTTTAACGAACCTTGGGATAAACTGACTGTGTTCCCATAGCCCCGCCGCTCTAGGCAGTTCAATGATTACCGTAAGAACTCGAATGAACCATCCTTGTGCTAGGTAGTCCGAAATTTCCTCTTCTAGAGAAGGGGCGAAAAACACACCAAAAACCTGCCCCCAGAGACAAAATAAAACGAAAAAAAATACCAGACCTTACCAAGAGAGGCAACTCCAACGACCAAGCACAAGGATCGTTTATCCGAGTTCTTACGGCATCAGGAAAGCCTCCACTGCGGTGGACAGCTGGCAAAGATAAGTACAGGCATTTTATGTCTTGATGGGAAAACAGCCGGAGGCATATAAACCAAAGGAAATGAGTAACTGGTCTCGAGGGGCTGGCCTACCTTGTTCAGGGTGTGTTTGGAGAGACTGTTCCGGAAGAGTGTAGTCTAGAGAAGATTAGGAAAAAGGCTGCATTGGTAAGGTAGGTAGGGCATGTAGAGGCGTTGTTTGGTTCTGTTCTAGGTTCTATAAGAAAATTAGATTATGCTGCCGCGGGTAGTAATTCGGGAAATAGGACAAAGGAAGGAAACAGGGGATAGAACAGAAGGGAACTCCTGTAGGCGTCAACGATATCATACTTTTCTGATGCGGGTCACTTGCGGCCGTGTCGAATATGTAGAAGGAGCACTGCTAGGAACGGACCAACAAACTGAGTCGGTCCATCACGAAATTGCTGATTTGCTATGAGAGTGTGGTTTTTTTTCGGATTCTAGCCGAAAAGACCTTGAGTCGTTTGCGATTGGGGGACAGTGTGAACTTAGAGGCGGGCAAGAGACTAATCACAGCATCATCCTTGGATTACCATGTGTTCAGGCAAGACATTGTGGCCAAATATCTGGCATACGATCCCCCACGACATCTTTTGATGTTTGGATTAGCCACAATCTCGCTCATGCCGTCTTCTGCTATTTACACTCCGACCAGCGGGAGGGGTGGAAATGGAGGTGGGCGGTTGGAGGGGGGGTTTAAAGCTTGGTGTGAAAATTTAGAGTGAGGGAGTTGACATTGCTACTCCTGCCCTGTCGCCTCTACCGTCTCTCGGGGGTGTTGGAGGGAAATGAGGGAAGAAACATAATTACCAAACAAATAATAATTTACCCTTCTTATACCTCCCTTCCCCCTCTTCTGATATGGGTAAGAAGATTACCGGAAAGTGTTGTTGGAAGGAGGATGGTAACAATGTTACCAGAGCAGAAGGTAGTGGTGGGGTCCGAACAGCCACCAAGGAGGCTGAAAATTTATTTTCCAGGAGAGTAAGATCTAGATTAGCGATGCAGCATTTGTGGGATGAGTAGGAAGCATTTCTAAAATTCCAAAGGGGATGGGGTGTCGACGGAGGGATCTACAAGGGGTGATTGAAGGAAGGGACAGGCGGTGGGAGGAGAAGCAGTGGAGTCAGGAGAGGAGTTCTTTCGTCTATTCTCGAAACACCTGTCTATATTTTATTTCTTAGTATCTATTGCTAATATTTTGCTCCAGAGAAATGCATTATCTCATCTACAATCGTGGGTGGTTGTAGTATTCTACCAGCCGCCGCCCATCTTTTAGTAGCTTCTATTGTTATGAGATCTGGATGGGAGAAATACGCGGTGGAAAGATGAAGAAGTACGAAGAAGCCTAGGAGGAGTGTATATATTGATCGGAGATATGCCTTGCTTATCCGGATATCTATGGTTGAGCAGGGGGTTTAAATACGGAGAACTTCACCACCCATCTTCGTTGGCGGGAATCCTTCTGGAGACCGTGTGACTCCCCAACATGCACTGTGTTCTGACCCATTCCTTGCTCTGCTCCCCGAGGATTTCCGGCTATGTCTGCGATCCTTATACTAGTATATAAACCATGTATACTCGCTCCTCCTCCGCGATTCATACTGAGTGACGAAGAAACTAGTAAAAAACAACTAAGAAATATAGGAAAGGTACGAACACACATGTTGTGGTAATATTGAATGAAATGATAGTACGATATGATGAAGAAGTGATTGATTGCTTGAGGAAAAACTGAGCACTCTAACTATCTCAAAGAGAAGGGCTAGCAGCCCTGACTATCTACCATTTGGGAGCAAGACAAATAGGTCGAGCGAACAATAACAATAACAATAAAAGAAGAATGAAGGAAATGCAAGGAGGTATCTTCAATAGTGCCGGAGGTGTAGAGGTATGATAAGGTTTGATGCAAGGAGAAAAAACAAATAGTTTGAGTGACACCACAGTAGTGCCAGAAGTATGTTTCAACAACACAATATGCTTGGGCACGGAGTGATCGCTGGTGATTCTCAACACCCTCTGGCTCACGCACCAGCTAGCCGCATAGGGGAGGTATTAGGGCAAAATTATCTTGGAATTCGGGATTAACTTCTATCATACTCGTTCTAGAAGTAGCTCGATTGAGGTCACGTAGGACGCATGGGAGAGCGGTGTTTGGCCGTCATTATCTCGTGATTCGGGATCAACCTCTTCCCGTTCCAGAAGTAGCTTAATTGCCCCCTGACCCCAGGGAATGTAGGCCGCATGGGAGAGCGGTGTTCGGCCGTTATTATCTCGCGAATCAGGATCAACCTCTTCCCGTTCCAGAAGAAGTTTTGCCGCTCCCTCACGAGCGTATGCGCCGGCCGCGTGGGAGAGCGGTGTTCTGCCAGCATTATCTCGCGAATCAGGATCGACTTCTTCCCGTTCCAGAAGAAGTTTTGCCGCTCCCTCATCAGCGTGTGCGTCGGCCGCGTAGGAGAGCGGTGTTCTGCCAGAATTATCTCGCGAATCAGGATCGACTTCTTCCCGCTCCAGAAGAAACCCTACCAGCTCCTCACCATAGGCTGCGCCGGCTGCATGGGAGAGCGGTGTTCGGCCGTCATTATCTCGGGAATCAGGATCAACCTCTTCCCGTTCCAGAAGAAGTTTTGCCGCTCCCTCACCAAGGCATGCACCGGCCGCGTAGGAGAGCGGTGTTCTGCCAGCATTATCTCGCGAATCAGGATCGACTTCTTCCCGGTCCAGAAGAAACCCTACCAGCTCCTCAACATCGTCTGTGCCGGCTGCATGGGAGAGCGGTGTTCGGCCGTCATTATCTCGCGAATCAGGATTAACCTCTTCCCGCTCCAGAAGAATCTTTACCGCCTCCTTACCATCGTATGTGCCGGCTGCGTGGGAGAGCGGTGTCCGGCCAGCATTATCTCGCGAATCAGGATTAACCTCTTCCCATTCCAGAAGAAGCCTTACCGATCCATCACCCTTGTATGTGTCCGCCGCGAAGGAGAGCGGAGTTCGGCCGGCATTATCCCGCGATTCGGGATTGACCTCTTCCCGTTCTAGAAAGAGCTTGACTGCCGGGGCGCCCATGGGTGCGCCGGCCGCGTAGGAGAGCGGTGTTCGGCCAGAATTATCCCGCGATTCAGGATTAACCTCGTCCCGCTCTAGAAGAAGCTTTGCTGCTCCCTTCCGTCCATTCCCGGCAGCCCAAGAGAGCGGTGTTTGGCCATTGATATCTCGCGATTCAGGATTAACCTCTCTCCGTTCTAGCAGTAGCTTCACTATCCGCTCATCCCCACCTGCGGCCGCCCAGGAGAGTACTGTTCGACCAGAATTGTCCCGCGATTCAGGATCAACCCTACCCCGCTCTAGAAGTAGCTTCGCCGCTCCTTCTCTTCTATGCCACACAGCGAAAGAGAGCGGTGTCCGGCCATACTTATCTTGCGATTCTAGATCAACTTCTCTCCTTTGTAGAAGTAGACTCAGGATCTCCTCACAACCACCTGCGGCCGCGTAGGAAAGTGGTGTTCGGCCGGAATTGTCTCGCGAATCGAGATCGACCTCATCCCGCTCTAAAAGTAGCTTCGCCACACCCTCCTGCCCATGCTCCACAGCCCAAGAGAGGGGAACCCGGTTATGCATAATGTCTGTTAGGTTGACATCGGCCCCCGCCCTTTCCAAGAGGAGCTTTATTACGCCTTCACAGCCATTCTTAGAAGCCCATATCAGTGGTGTACGGCCTAGGCAGTCGGTCATATTGACATCCCAATTTTTGGCATCCAACAAAGCTTTAGCAATCTCATCTGTACCTAGATATGCCACGCAGTGTAGCCCTGTAAATCTTCGAGGGAGCTCGTCCATCCACCAGTACGGCGAATCGGCGTGGGGATGTAAAAGCAGCTTTGCTGATATATGGCTATCAAATTTGTCAAGGAGCTGAAGTGCCAGTAATTTTACGCCCTCCGTGGTTTCCTTTCCCGCGTAGCGTCCCCAGCAGCTGGAGGCATGTTTGAGGAAGGGGTGATTTTGTGGGGCCTTGATCAAAGCCAGGGAAAGCTCCCTAATGCAATTAAAGTTAAGGTACGTGAGACAAACCTCGGCCATTACGGCGTAAGGGTTCTGGAAGACCTCGCAGTGGCTATGGAGATATTCTTGAAGTGTGAAGTGCACTAAGCGGACAGTAGATCCTTCGCTATCAATCGCAACAAGTCCAAGACAGGAGGCTAGCAGAGTTTGTATCGAGGGGATATTATCAAGGTTGGGGTTAGTGGTCCCTATTTGCACACCTAAGGCATGGCATAACTCATCCACCCCCATTAGACCCTCCGATCGAGATATCCACATTAAAGCCGCCATCCCGAGTCTTGACTTGCCACCGCCTTGCCCCCTTATTCTGTCCAACGTCGCACTGTAGGCATCGCCCAACCCACGGCCATTGGTCATCCTTTTGAGTTGCTCGCGCCTTTGGTACACCGTTGTCTCATCCAGTATTGCTGCGATATTAAGGAAAACCAGCAGAAACCTAGGAAATATTGTTAGAAGACTGGAGCAGAAAATTGCGGTTACATACACATCGGAAATTGTTTCTGAAACCCGGTTCATGATTTCCGCCCGGAGATTGGCGCTCATTGCCCCAGGGGAGGGGTCGTCATCCAACATCATCTCCACATATCTCATAATGTCCTCCCTTTTTGGCTCTATTTGGAGAAATTGTGCACTCCCGGGAAAATATTTCTCAATCTCGACCTCAATATGGGGTCGGCCTGTGAAGAAAAAACGGACCCCTGGACACGACTGGGAAATATCATGGAATGAACGTAGAAGTTTGGGTAGATGCTTCTCCAGAAGCTCGTCCAAGGCGTCAACACAGATAAAAACCCGGTCAAACGGAACAAGGGCGGACTTTAGGAGCGAAAGGGACTCAGTAACCCGGAGACCTCGACCCCCAACTTGGCCCTTAGCTTTCTGAAATGCTGCGTTGATCTCAGGAGGGATTGCCCCTAATCCACGCACAATTTGCTTGACGAGGGCACCCAACACATTCTCTGGAGTTTGCATCTTTTGGCTCTGAAAGTCACAGTAAAAACATGCAACTGCAATTTTCTGATCGGCAATTCGGTCGCATAGCTCGTCGATCACTAAGGAACTACAGTACTCCAATCAGTTAGCATTTGCCTCAACTTGCACATGGATTCCTGCTGTCTTCCTACGTGAGATATGTTTTCCCGGCCCCCGGAGCGCCGGAACAAAAGAGGGTAGCCGTGCTGGACCCATCCTTACCATCACGCCAATTGACAAAATCGTCTTTCTGTAAAAACCAATCCCCTAGACCATCCAGCCGGCGGGTGCGCACATCCTGATGGCGTAGGCGAGGCTCCAGCGGCGATAGCCACTCAAGGAGCTGAGAATTTTCGTCCACACATATTGTGTTATAGCTATTTGTTACGTTAAAACTGTTGCTGTAGGCTAGGCCGGGAAGCGAGGGTTGGAGATGGGTTGACGGATTCATGATGTTTCATGCAAAATATGGCAGAAAGGCGGTGGGAGTTGAAGGGCGAAAGTTGTGGATAGAATATCTCAGCCGAGCATCGCGGAAAGCGGGGTAACACTGTAACTTATCATAGTTCCACCCCATGGCGATTCAGGCTTTTGTGATAGGCAGAAGTGGTTGGAAGTGTTGCACAAGCGAGAAACTTGAACACCATCTAATCGAGGTGTGAATACCTCTAATAAGGTCATGCGGGGCGGCTCTCGCAATTCCTCGACAAAGAATTCTAAACTACCCAGGTCTTGGTATCGACAGGGGTCAGAATTCTGCGACCGTGGCATGGTTGCTAGCGGTGCAACTCACGTATACTGTAATATCCCTACCCAATCCCACAAAAACGAGTTCACTACTACCAAAACTCTCACAACATTAACAGCCTAGGCTATTGGGCTCTGATTTCTTCAGCGGTTTAGCTGGAGCAGGCATGAGAGGATAAAGGCCGGTGAGCGGTGCGCCACTTATTTACCCCTACCGATCCCATTATTTTTCCACCAATATTGTTATTGTCATTTCATACAGTCTGAGGTCGAGGAACATGCGCTGCAACGCTGACGACCGAGAACACCGTCGCGTAATTTTTACCCCAAAAGATATATCATGCCTTGTAGGTAAGTCTACTCGCCCAAAGAAAAAGTCTGTCGCCCTAGGCGCTGGGGGTGGGTGGGTTTAGGAGGCGCATCGCAAAAGGTCGGGGACAGACCTTTTCCTTGGGCGAGTAGCGAGCATCCCCTTCACGACGACTTGGGGGACCGCCGCGGCCAGAATTAGGCATACCATTTTATTTTAAAAATTCGTATACCTAGCCTATTCTGCCGCACGACTCGCATTACACACGCGCGGTTTTTACCGGCTAGACCAGAGTTGGACAGACGCTATGCGCATCCCGGCGAAGCGCTGCTAGCCGCAACATGGTATGGGGACACAGCAGTTTGCTGCCTCTTGCACGGCGATCAAGCGCTAAACGCACCGGGGCTGAATTCTGTACCTGTGTATGATACTCTCCAACGCCTAACCGAAGCCGTAACACAACCCAGGCAGCAGGGCGAATCTCCACTGAAGAACTCTCAAAGAGCTTATTGTACCTGGACAGATTAACCGAGCATCAAAGAAGAGGAAAATATTCAGTTATGCCAACACCACTGTCCCACCAACCAATGTTGCGATGAAAGGGGGGGTTCGATCAAAAAATGATCGAAGGCTAGGAACGCGCTTTTTCGAACCGCGGGGTTATAAGATAGAACCCCTTCCAACAAATCGGTGAACCATGATATTTGAAGCAAAGAAACAAATGAAATGATAGGAAAAGAGGGCAAAATGTGGCAGAAAAAGCAAATAAACTAGAACTGGCACTCCACTTTCCCCGGCTTCTGAGCAATAAATACTCATATATCTGGGTTAAAGGTAGAAATTCCCATCAGAGTCCCTGCTATTTTTGCTTACTAAGACATTAAAGGAACCCCCCCTTCAATCACCATTTTCAGAAGCCCCGATTCAAACCCCCTCCTTCTAACCCCCCGGATTCGATCATCAAAGGCCTTCTTTGCAACACTGCCACTAACCCCACCATACTGAAAACCAAAATAAAATAAAAAAAAGAATACTTGGCCTAGCTGCGGAGAATAGGAGACCTAGTATCTTAAACAAAGAGAGATTGATCTAAAGGTTTATTTTTGGTTAAGTGAGAGCAATTTCCCTAGATGGGCTACTCGAGTAGAATCACCAGGTGCTGGGGAGTAGCCGGTTGCCTTGCCTCTTTTGTGTTGGGTTAATTTTGTTCGCGCACAATATGAAATTGGCGAATGGACCCCGACCTGGTTGTTCCAGAGATCGTATCCACGGGGGTTATAATTACGCGACCGAGGGTACTCGTAATTTTCTGACGTTTGTAAAAACGACCGGGTCCGCATGATCCCACATAAGCCATGATATGCAAGATAGGCCAATAACATTGACAGCAACAACCCACAAAGCTAGAAATGTGACACAGATATCCAGTATCCAGAAGTACCCATCCTTCTTAGTGGCTTCCGTTGTGTACTCGAGAATTCACTTGTTTGGTGTGTCAATCTTTATTTGCTCTCTCTCTCTCTCTCTCAAAGGAGTATTTTTCAGGATGCCTTTTGTTCCACGAGGGTCAACAACCTCAATGGCCAAGCGAGCCCAAATTGTAGGCTATTTGTAACATGTGTACATGTTCCGGTAATGGTACACAGGAGCGGGCAGTGCAGGATCCCCTATGTTTAGTTGATTTATATTTGGTTTATTTGATTTGATTTCAGCTCCGCCACTGCCTCTGAGTCAGATAGGCTATGCTATTGTATTGCTATGTTTAGTTTGCTTTATTGGAAGTTTATATTTAGGATTCTGGGTAGGGAATGGTCATGTAACACTGGCAAAGGCTGAGCAATGTTTGTTTGTTTCTTTCTTTGGTCTTGCAGGATTACAGGATTCCGGTAGTAGGTGCGCAGCTACTGGTACTGATCGTGATTGCAGGAAGGTTATCGCTCTTGGGTTTTGTATTTAAACCAGTCTCCTGGCTAGCAGGAGACATCAGATTTCGACAGACCTTCAGTCTAAGAATACACTTGGTTGAACTGCAATCCCTGAGTTCTATTTGTCCTTCAACTATTATCTCTTACCTCAGGTCCTTTGAAGCCTCCCTTAGCGCCAGCGCTAGCAGGTCTATCGCCGGTCCTATTGTATTTTCGCTAGACAGGAATAAACCTGTTACACTATTCAACAATGAGAGGCCACCGTAAGGTGACCCTAGAGCAAAGTGCTGCGAAAACGGGTATTCATGTCAGCACATGTTCCAATATTATCCGGGAGGCAAAACGTAGAGCAGCAGAACCAGGAGGAAATCCGATCTCAGTGGTCCGGTCAATCTGGCTCCTAAGGCCAACACCCACAAAAGATTAGTGTTCGTTACGGGGCGGGGCGGGGCGGGTTTTTACTCGCCAGACCCCGCCCTTATAGGCGGCCGGGGGAGTATTTTTAGGGTAATCCCCGTCCCGTCCCCGTCCGAGGCCCACCCGCATTCATTCCCTGGATGGGGCCCTGTTTGTTACCACCTATTTTTAACAGGGACCCGTCTGGGGTATGGGTGGGGCGGGGGCCTGAGTGGGGACAGGGGCAAGGAATGCCGAAAAAGAGACCCCGCCCCAAGCCGTAAAGTTGGGCGGGGCAGGGAAAAGGGCTGGGGGCCCGGGTTTTCCCGGGCCCCGTGCGCCCCGTAACGAACTCTACTTTATGGAAAGACAGGTAAATTCATTCTTTTTATTTAATCTACTAGTATATACAACTTTAAATACTAATTTACAATATATACAGGGGCACAACTTCTATACCATATGTATGTAACTCCCTATGAGTTGAACAACCAGAAGGCTGCCGCCCTTGTGCAGCTACATTGAGAGTGGGTGGAAGAAAATGCCGAGGTTGAGAGGTATAACCTCATAAACCTCGTGCTTGAGAATCCTAGACCTCCACCAGAGAAGAAGGAAAGAGGGAAGGATAGAAGAGGGGGTATAGATTGGTTCATATATCGTGAACGTATCTTAAACCCCGTCCTCTATCCTTTCATAAACTCTGTACAGCCTGCTCGCCCTGGTGTGGTGATAATGAAGGGTAATGTGCCAGCGCATATCCACCATTATCATGTTCATCCACAGCAGCAGCTTGGATTTTGGAAGCTGGAGTGGCCGGCAAACTCCCCACACCTCAACCCCATTGATACAATCTGGTATGAGATGAAGGACAGAATTAAGGAACGATTGGGAATCCAGGTTACTGCTGCCGGGATAAGGAAGGTTGTGGAGGATGAATGGCTCCGTTATCCTGTAGAGAGGATAAATGGGCATATTGTATCTATGCAGAGCCATATTGAAGCCTGTATTACTGATGGTGGTGGCAATTCCTTTAACTACTAGTCGTTTCGTAGTTTGTTTTCATTTGTATTTTCCATATATTGTACAGTAATTTGCATCCTGCCAGCTACCCTGTGACCATTCCATGATTCTATTTCAAACCCCCTGCGGAATCTCCTCCTCCCGACAGCCTCTACCCCCAAACCCTTCCAAGAAGCTATTCAGTGTTTATAAAAGATACTTCTCTTTCTGCCCATGCAGGTCTCATGCACCTTTCTTGGCTGCATATGCAGGATCATGTGGACCCGGTCGTTTTTACAAACGTCAGAAAATTACGAGTACTGTACCGTAGGAACTGAAATAATTGGGAATGACGCTAAGACGTCTGGAATTTCCGGCTTTGGATTAGGGGGAGGGGGCACAGTGAGAAGACTCTCCTTCAGCCCTCACTTGAGACACAGACCTTACTAGGAGAGGCAACTCCAACGTCCAAGCGAGATTCCCAATTATTTGAGTTTTTACGGTGTGCCCTGGGACGTGAGTAGGGTAGTGAGAGCAGTCATGTATCCCGGTTGGGACCCACAGAGAAAACTCTGTTAGTAGTTAGCTTGGCGCACACACTTTTCCTTTATAAGTCGCCTCTCATGTATCCTAGCCTAAAAACGAACAACCACCCCAAGGAAAACAAGCCAATCAACAACTTTTCCTTCCCTTCGTTCAAGGTTCACTCTTTTCTTCTTTTGTCTTTAGCCTATCGGTCAGGTTAGTCAGTTCTTCTGGAGGTCAATTCAATTGTCTCTACCTTCCGGAATATCGAGCAGGTCACAGACGCACGTCACCACCTAAAGGTCAGCCCGGACCGCACACCATCCAACTAGGGGAAGCTGTCTTTTTCCCCACAACGGTACAGTCATGTGACAAAAGTCTTGGCACCCCGGTAAAATGTTATTATCCAACTTGCTTCACCTTAACCATCCCATACCCCGTGTTCAAAGCAGAAATGCTATCACGAGAAACAGAACCTTATAATTTCTATTCTTCATCATTAATCCAGGCTGAGGGAGGACATAAAAGGTGGTAGATTTAGAGGAATTCCTGTCCCATCACTCAGTCGGGGGTGCCAGGACTTTTGTTCAAGACTGTACTTCGTCTCAAGACAATATGAAATGATAATAACAATATAGATCTGAAAAGCCATAATAAAATCGATAGAAGTAATTAAGTGGCGAACCACTAACCAGTATTTTTCGTCTCAGGCATGCTCCGGGCTAGACTGCAGAAGAAATCAGAGTTCAATAGCCCAGACTATGAATGTAGTGAGAATTTTGGCGGTGATGAACGAGCTGTGTGGAGTTGAGTACCGTAGGGGTACAGTACATCAGTTGCAACGCTGAGTACCTACCTTCGGTCGCGTAATTATGACCCCCGTGGATACAAGTTTAGCGAACCGCGACAAAGTCGGATAACAAATTTTGTTCATCAGAAAGTATTCAAATGAATAGGGATCGGAAAGAATTCATTATATGAATTTATTGATCGCCGATTTTTTCCCACCTTGGTAACTACTAGCGGGGAGCGAATCGAGCTGGCTGGCGTGGTTACTATGAGATTCGATCATCCTGCCAGCGCTTTTGGGCTCATCTCTCAGAATCCTGACACTTAAAATTCCTAGCATGCTTTCTGTAACCAGGTGTTCAATTCCGTAAATCCCCATGTCAAGATGGACTATCTAGGAAAAGATGCCGGGAATTGTTCTGACGCTAGGCGGTAAGTTGGCATCCTTTTTGGAATGAGGGTTTGTATTATAGCGCAGTCATGGAACATCACTCGACTATCCTCATGATCTGGAGGGTGGGTTTGCCTCGCCGACTCAAAGCGGGACACCGGGTCCGGAGAGGAAGCATAAATGCTAGGTAAACTCCGCGCTGTAGCGACTGAAAAAGGGAGGGGTGGCGAATGGAACCCCTTTCAGCTGGTAAATGGGAGGGTGTCTCTTGCCTTGCCCTTGTACCCATTCCTGTAAATACCAACAATCCAAGCATCTGGGGCCAGCAGACTTACACGGAGGGCTGGGGGGTAGGGAGGGCAAGAAGAAGGAAAGAAGAAAGGGGGGCTACTTGACGCCCTGGATGTGCCCTGGGAAGCCTCCTTCTTATCCGTGAGGGCCCCGCTGGCCCTGGGAGGGGGGAGATGGTATCATAGAAAGAACATTTTGATGGTTCCAGAGAATCCTTCTAGCAAAAGCGCCCGCGATAACAACTGCATTGCCTAGCCACCAATAACAGCCGAGGGCTCCGGAAAAGAGAGGGAGGCAGGGCTAGGATTTAGGGATTAGGAGAGGAGTCACTTCTAACATGTAATGCCTGCTCTATAACTCTATACCAGTGGAATTGTTAATTCATTTAGTATGATTACGGAATTAGAAATGCAAATAGCGATAGGGAAAATGAACTTGAGGGCCGGGGGTGGATGCACATACACGGCTAGCCTGTCTAATTAGTAAGAATGTGTTGGACTACAAAAGGGTATGCATTGATTCCATGTACGAGTGTTTGTCAAGCCGTGTAATCATATTGTAACAATTGAGTCAATGGTGGCGATAGTGTGCTTTATTTCCTGCACGCGTCGTGAAAAATTTCGAAATAATATTATCATAGTTATTTTGGTGGGATCTCTATGGAGGCCCTCGCTGACTTACGAGGAATAACAGGTTAGGGCTGGGTTCTGACATACTATGATGGGTTGTATAATAGGCCAAGAGAGTCTGTTCAGAGCATGTATCATATCATAGTATGATATTTTGTTCCCCCGGGCAGCCTTAGAAAAAAATATCCCTATCATCCGAGCCCGGTATCATACCAATTGACGAGATGTATAGAGTATACAGCGCCTAGGCTAACCTACCCTATACACAAGCACAGAATAATTTGATATAGCAAATCTAATCCAAATGGGCCCCTTTCACAAACTTCTCAAAAGAAAAAGCTATGATATGACAAAAAATGGAGGGGCGCGCCACTCGCCCTACCGCCAGCCCCGGGAAGCTTTCTGGGCTTTTTGTCTGATAATTAGCCGTTTTGCCTCCTCCTCTTACTGACCCTGCTGCTGACCCTTTCCTCTTTGAGCCCTGGCTGCGCACAATCCCACATGCACCCTCATGTTATCTAACCTTTTCATTTGATATCCGCACACAGAGCAGGTGAACTTCGCTGGTTGGTGATTCAAACGCTCGTGTCTATCCCGATCCACCCTCCTAATGAATCCCCCACAGGTACCGCACTCAAGGTATCGGCAGCGGAAGCGCCTCCTGTGCATCGGGTCGTCGGCGATGTGGTGGTGGTGGTTTGGCGAGGGAACGGAAGGGGTATGGAAGGAGACGGTGCAGGTGCGGTTCGTGCAGCAGTAGATTATGTCCTTCCGGGGTGCCTTCTCACTCTCGCTGGCGGCAGGGTTGGAGAGTAGTGTTCGCCTAGCGTCATCTGGTGATTCGGGAATATCCTCTTGCGGTTCCAGAAGCAGATTGATCGCCCCTTCACTCTCGTACTCGGCCACGTGGGATAGTGGTGTTAGACCATCGTTGGCTCGCGATGTAAGATTAGCCTCTCGCAGTTGCAGAAACAGCTTGAGTATACCCTCACTCCCACTTTCAATAGCGTAGGAGAGTGCCGTTCGGCCAGAATAGTCTCGCGATTCGGGATCGACCCCATCCCGCCCCAGCAAGAGTTTCACCGCTCCCTCCTGTCTATACCACGCAGCGCAAGAGAGCGGTGTTCGGCCATACTTATCTCGCGTTTCGGGATTAACATTTTCACGATCGAGAAGCAGCTTCGCCGCTCCTACCTGCCCATACTGTGCAGCCCAAAATAGCGGTGTCCTGCCGCTGTTATCTAGAGAGTCAGGATTAACCTGCCCCAGTCCCAGAAACAGTCTGACTATCCCCTCATTTCCGTTTTTGGCCGCGTGGGATAGTGGTGTTCGGCCATCATTATCTCGGCTTTCGGGGTCAACCTCATACCGCTCTAAAAGCAGTTTTGCCGCTCCCTCCTGTCCAGACCGCGCGGCCCAAGAGAGCGGCGTTCGGCCATACATACTGTCTTGCATGTTGACATTGGCCCCCGCTGTTTCTAACAGCAGTGTTATAATACCTTCGCACCCATTCTTAGAAGCCCATATCAGCGGTGTGCAACCCAGGAAATCAGGCTTATCAACATCCCAAGGCTTCATATTCAATAAAGCCTCTGCAATCTCGCTGATACCGAGATATGCCACGCAGTGTAGACCTGTGAATCCCTTGCCCAGCCCTACCATCCCCCACCTGAGCTCAAAGATATGCTGATGTAAAAGAAGTCTTACTAATATATGGCTTTCACATTCCTCCAGGAGCTGAAGCGCGAGTGATTTCACGGCCTCTGTAGCCTCGTTTCTTACGTACTGTCCCCAGTAGCTAGAGGAATACTGGAGGAAGGGGTGTTTTTGTATGGCGGAATCTAGAGAAGATGGAAGCTTCCTGATGCAATCAAAGTTAAGATATGTTAGGCAAGCCTCTGCCATCGATGCATAGGGGTTCTGAAACATCTCGGGGCAGCTGCTGAGATATTCTTGAAGCGTGAAGTGCACTAATCTTACACTCGATTCTTCCTTATTGACCATCACAAGTCCAAAACAGGAGGCTAGTAGTGATTGCATTGAAGGGTTACTCTCAGGGTCAGGATCGGTAGACCATGTTCGTACACCGAGGACGTGGCACAGCTCGTCCGGGCTCATTGGCCGCTCCGATTTAGAGATCCACATTAAAGCTGCCATCCCTAGTCTTGCCCTTCCCCCGCTTTGCGCCTTAATTCTGTCCAGTGTCGCACAATAGGCATCGCCCAAACCGCAGCCGGTGGTCATCCTTTTGAGTTGCTGGCGCCTGTCGTAGATTGTTGTCTCATCTAGTATAGCAGCGATGTGCAAGGAAACTAGTAGAAATCTATATGACGCTGTTAGGGGAGGTACAAACCCAAGAGAGGAAATTGCTTTTACATACACATCTGAAATTGTTTCCGAAACCCGGATCATGATTTCCGCTTGAAGATCTGGGCTCATTGCCTCAGGGTCGGGATCATCAGCCAACATCATCTTCACATATTTCATAACATCCTCCCTTGTTGGCTTCATCTGGAGCAGCAGCGCACTTCCGGGAAAACATCTCCCAATTTCATCCTCAATGAAGGGTCGTCCTGTAAAGAAATAACGGATCCTCGGGAAGAATTGGGAAATAGTATGCAATGAGCGTAGAAGGGTGGGTAGATGCTTCACCAGGAGCTCATCCAAGGCGTCAATACAGATGAAAGCCCTGTCTAACGGAGCAAGCGAAGCCTTGAGTAGTGAAAGAATCTCCGGAACCCGGAGACCCCTGCCTCCAACCTGACCTTTTGCTTTCTGAAATGCTGCGTCGACCTCGGCAGGTATTACCCTTAACCCGCGCACAATTTGTTTGACGAGGGCACCCAACACATTCTCCAAGGTTTGAGTCTTCTGATTCTGAAAGTCACAGTAAAAACATGCAACTGCAATTTTCTGATTGGCAACTCTGTCGCATAGCTCATCAATGACTAGGGAACTGCCGTGATACGAGCGGTTAGCATTCGTCACACTTGCACATGGATTCTCGGTGTCTTCCTACGCGAGATAGGTTTTCCCGGCCCCCGGAGCCCCGGAGCAGAAGAGGGTAGCCATGCTGGACCCACCCATGCCATCACGCCAATTGACAAAATCGTCTTTTTGTAAAAACCAATCTCCCAAACCATCCAACCTCCGGGTGCGCACGTCTTGATGGCGTAGGCGAGGTTCTAGCGGCGATAACCACTCGAGGATCATAGCACTCTCATCCACATATGTAGTGTTATAGTTGGTGTTGTAGCTGTTTGTCACGTTAAAACTATTTTCGTGGCCTGGGCCTCTAGCGGTGGGTTGGATATGGGCTGACGGATCCATCGAACTTCATACGCAATGAGGGGGACAAGAAATGGAGGTTGGTGGGCGAAAGTTGTAGATAAAATATCCTGGGGCTCAAGTTCTTGGAAAGGAGCATCATGCTGTATCATGTGGGTACTCCAACTCGTAATGATTCAGCCCTTTGTGATACAGTTAGGTCGAAATTATGAAATGAACCCTGCTGCGCTGTGTGCACGGTCCTTTAACAAGAAAAAATTTCACAATAAAGGGGCCACCTCCACAGCCAGACGGAAAATTCCGAATACTGATTTTAGTGGTGAAAAGGGGTAAACCTTTTAAATACCATGCAATTAGCGGCAAACCTTTCGGATACCATCGCCCGGGAAATGTGCCATCGAAAAAGTGAAACCTTTGCAAAGAATTCCTTCACCTTTGACCCATCATAAAATGGTGAAGAAAAATTGAAAAAATAAGCTGAAAACAGGAAAAAGAAACTTAATTAATGGTTAGATTTTTAATTTTTTTTACTGTCAGAAAGGATTTCTGTGGGTGAATCTGTGCTCACTTAAAAGTAGTGTATTTGTGTAGTAATTTATGCCAAGAATTCTAAGAAAATCACCAAAAACCTCACCCTAAGTCTCAGTTAATTGTTAAAAATTGTAGAAAAATATCTGGAAATATCTAGTAGCTTTTGGTTATTTTCTTTTGATTTTTCCAATTTTTTCGAAAATTATTTGAGTTATTTAAAAATTAAAGAAGCTGCTGAAACTCTGAGAATGGTTTACTTTTTGTTGTAATGTGAAACCTTTTGGATGGTATGTCTCGGCCAAGGATGGTATCCGAAAGGTATGCACAAAAATGCATGGTATTTAAAAGGTTTTCTCGGTGAAAAGGGACACAGACGCAGGGTTCCGAAGGACTAGACTTGACTAGGTGGCGCGATATGGTCAAAATCAAGTCTAGTCCTATCGGGTGCAGTAGGATGAGCACATCTTAGATCGCTATCTCCTGGACTGCCGAAACCGTGAAAAATGTTGTACCGCCCCTGTTGGTGTCTAAGACAGAGATGACTAAACTACAGTCTCAGTATTTTTCAGTGATGGTGTGAGTAGATATCATCTTATAGCTAAAATTAGTTAGTTATAGTCCGAAGTCTGCGTATGATACCTCGAATGTTGTGGTAATTAACAAATGTTGATTATTAGCCTATGTCTCAGAGACTGACAGGGGCGGAACAACATTTTCCACAGATTCGGCAGTCCAGGAGATAAGGCAGAAGCAGGTACTCGAGTGAGTGTACCGGTATTTCTTATAGAGTGAGAAGGGCCCAGGCTCATAACCTGTTTAAAATGTGGACGCTAAAGGCACAATGTTTACTCCTATGCGGATAATACCTGCTTAGGATGCAACGCGCTCTCCTCTGCGCCGGCCTACTATTATCCATATCGTAGTAAATATTCTACCTTTCGTGTTCACATTTTAATCTCATTCCAAGTATAGTATCACGACTACCGCATTATCCCGCAAAGTCACATTGGACCTAATGCGGATTTTCTCGAACCTGGTCAACCACCACTGCCTGTATGTTTAAACTGTGGCAAACTGTGGATAGTTCGTGTTCCTCGTGCCCTGCCTTTGGGTCGGGTGCATTAGTTCAACCTTAGCTGGCGTTAGCTCCGATCCAACTTTTGCCGGATCATACGGGAACCTATAATCTTTTCACTAAGAGCAGTCAGAAACCGGTTTGGACTGGACCAGACTGCTTGAGATAGTCAGGTCGAGTAAGCATGATTTATCATGATTTCAGAGTCCAATCCCGCCCTCAAGACTTCGCCGGTCTGATCACTCGGAACCCTGCATAGAAGGGATTCTTTTATTTTAGTAGTGATCGTGGTAGATCGATCCCGGGACCACAAATCACCACCTACCACCTGCTATGAGGGGTTGAGTAACTACCGATGAAGAGGGATGGACATGATCAGATCATGATCGAGAAGAGCATCCATGATCCGATCGATTCGCTCAATCATAGATACTGCTTGATCATGCTCGAATCATCGAGTATACTCGAGCATCTTGAATCATGACGATCACTCTACTAATCTTAGTGATTCGGTTATACTATATTATTAAAATTTTGTTAATTGGGTCACTGCCCTCTGTACTGTTCTCATGTGAAAAATGTTTCCAAATATCCTTTTCCACCACCTACTTCTCCAGAGCCCGGGAGAGCAGGGGGCCTAATGAAGCCCCCACTCTCTGGTCCATTCACCCTACTCTACCCCTCAACAACACGCTTCAGCTCCTCCGAGAATTCCATCCGGAGCTCCTTTGACAACAGTGGAAATTCTTCTAACCCATCTAAATGAATTTCTCGGCAGAGGGAAGACTGCCCTGCAGTTGCATTTCCTGGTGGTCGGCACAAGCCCTCACATATCCCCTTCCACCCATTGCGGAGTGCAAGCGAGAAGGGAACTCCTAAATTTCACGAAGTCAACGCCGAAGCTTATGAGAATGGTAACCCCTTCTGAAGCACCATTGCAGTAGACAGCACAGCCCGTAGCTTCGAGGACCAGGGTTCTCTTACACATGCACTGCAAATTTTATCTATTGCGCTTATGGATTCAACATAAACACTGTGCCGCGCTTGTCGGGAACCACTCTCAAGCGAATACCCAGGTGATCTATTACCGCAGCAGATCTATCTAGAGCTAACTTCAACCCCCGACACGGCTCTACAACCGCCCCAGAACCTCGGACCCCTTGCCTATTTGTATTATACTATTCCCCCAGTTGTAAATGTGTTGCTCGACTCAATACGAACCAAGTTCTCGCCCCTACAAACTGCAGACTATTGAAAGCGGCGGAGTCTCGGATTCTACGCTTTCCCAAAGTTATGGACAGGAGACCAATGCCAGATTAGAACCTGTCATCTATTTCTAGTTGGATGTTCTCTTAAGTAATAATGTGTCGCGGCCGGCACGGCGCAGTGTGCTAGAATCCTGATGGGTATCCCTGGGAGTGAGTGGTACCTCACGAAGAGAACACCTTCATAAAACTTTCGAACCAGGCAAAAAAAACAAAAGCATTTAATTTAAGCAGGCGAGAGAAATTATCCCACGGACGTCAGCTAAGTCAACGAGACAGTCAAGCCGAGAAACAACCGTAACCGCTTTGCCATCCAACGCGCAACCGATGTGATTCCATTCCCAACCACTCATTACCCCAACCCACCCCGCCAAGTCCCATAATTAACATCTCAACCAGTGTTATGGCCAGTAGCCTGTCTCCTATCCATTTCACCTTTCTCTTCTTCATAAGACTAGTTGCAAAGCTGACCCTAGAAGGATGACCGCCATGACAACCGCTCCTCCTCCCAACCTCCCTACCCATCCTCTGTCTCTCCCGGTGCTGTAATCTTGACTATTGATAGTAGTAGTTGCATTCTTACACTCTCTCATATCCGAAAGGCTAATCCTTCCACCGGTGTGCCTAGATACTGCTTCCTCAACCTTGCCCGTTCTTTTCCCCTTTGCCTCTTAGATGATATCTGAAGTCAATACCAGGTGGCAAGACCCCTCGGCGGCGGGGGGGGGGGGGGGGGTATCAGGGCGGAAGAAGTCCAGCCAAACCCCGGGATCATATTTCCGAGTTTGTTCACTAGTCTCGCTACGGCAGTCATGTGATTCTCAACCGTAGTATTGCAGGTGTGGCTGGGGGAGAGGAGCGCAGCAAGTGCAGAACTCAAAAAAGTGATGATTCTGCAAAACTGTTCTACCCGGCAGTATTACTGTAGCAAACACTACCGCTCCTGCAGTACTCTTCTTGAACAAAGTGTGAACAGGCATAACTGGTACGCATGAAGCATCAGTAGCCAGTTGCAAGGGATAGCCTTCGACATCTCTCGAGGAGAGATTCAGGTCGCTAGCTTGGGTGTCCACCCTGAGTCGCTGCTGTAGTTGATGCATCAGCTCCGGTAACCCACGCGGACGGTAGAGAACGTTTTACCGCTTTGCCGGAGGTGAGGGATGTTGTGTAAGAACAAAAGATGGAACCCTTATGGTTATCCCGCTCGCCCCCCCTTCTGCGTAGGACACGCTCAGTCATAGTATGGTTGCCCGCTGTAAACCCATTATCGACTTCTTGAGACTGGGTAAACAAACCCCTCGGTAAGGTGAGTATTGTCCCTCCGTCGACTCGACCTGGGTGGAGGTATACTCTAATACTATGAAAGCTGTTGTTAGTCGCCGGCACGCACTCCCCCCGCCGCCCATCGGACATCGCTCCTACCACCCCGCTGTTACCAATCGCTTAGAGCATACTAGAAGGATATCGGAGGGTTTGCAGGAGTCACGCGCGCATGCACTATGCGAGATGAGGAGCTGATGAGTCGCTAAAGTGGGGAAGAAATGAGGCTAGAAGGGGTAAGGCAATGGTGTGAGAAGGCAAGGAAATGGTGTGATAGTGTTAAGGAATCCGAAAGAATAGTTGGCATTGACTCTTGTTATTTAAATGACTCTCCTCAGCCCGCAATTTCTAGAAGTTCAAGTCACCGGATTATATGTTCTCGTTTTGATATCCTTTAGTCTTGCTAGGCACAAGCTTCTCTGTTGATAGCGGTATTTCGACCTAGAATTTTGTCAAAAACTGGTACAAACAATGTACTCAATACCACCAGTCTAGCTAATGGTACAAAAAAAGAACACACTTACAGCCACTGAAATGTCGATTCCGGGCCGCAAGAGATAAGGGTGTCGATAGCGGTAGAATCGCTTCCCTCGGTGGAAATGATATCAGAAACGGAAAAGAAACAAAAAGAAAGCAAACAATACCACCGGAGGGGCAATCACCGCTCACGCAGCCGGAAGTAGAACGAAGTAAATAGAATCACGAAGTTCCCGATAAAGAAAGAAAGAAAGGTCATGATTGCGTCCCGAAAATACCTCTTTCCCTGAGGTTGTCGTTTTCCTCCGTTGTTGTCTGCTCTTCAAGGTACATGGCCGCTCCTCTGCCCATGTATCTACCTGCAGCCGCTTATAAACCTTTCTCCCCCCTGTTCATATCACGTATTCCCAAGCTAGCCCATCTCGTCCACCATACTAACTACCTATTTACGGGCTAATAAAAAAACTATCTATGTCTAGAGTGCTGTAGCTATAAACACAATTTCATACGCCACACCATCCAGCACAGAAAAATAGAAAACGACATATAAAAGAGAGAAAAAAGCAAGAAAGACGGAGCAGAACAAAAGGGACAAAGGAGAGGTGAAAAAGTATTGACGGGAACAGGCAGCAACCTGAACAAATAGACTCTACTCGACCACAGCGGATCCCCGCCTTCTCCAGGGGCAGGGGGAGAACGGACTTAAGGTGGCGAAAAATGGAAAACGCATGCCCGAAGGGAGATGGGTTGGGGATGGTGAGGGGGGGCGGGAGATGGGGTCCGGAAGCTATCCTCCATACGTTAGCCACCGTATAAACACATTAAGGTAAGTTTTACTGGAGAAAGGAAAGAGAATTTTGATCGGGAGTGGAAAGGTGCCAGTCTCCAGGGGAAATACTCCAGAGAAACTGGAACGATCTGTCCAAAATCTCCCGCAGACGATCCTCACAATGAGGCAGGACGGCAATGAAATCGTCTCCGCACACACCATGAGCTGAGCTGCTGTGTTGCGAGCCCCCATCACCCCCGGCCACTAATTCTCCAGTTAATTGAACTAGTCTTGCATAGATACTGTAGAATTTGGGAAGAATAAAATAATAAAAGAGAAAAACTTACCGCCTCGGCCAACACATCTACTTGCTCCGGATTCTCACAACCAAACTGCTGATATCTCTCCCGGGTGCCCAGTATTGTTTGAACCCGACTCTCTTCCCCACCCTTGGGCTGTTCAACGATGGCCTTCGCATAAACGGCCTTAAAAACCACTGGCGCCACAATTTGGATGTATGTTTTCAACTTTGCTAGCCCTGAGGGCCCAACCACTAGGATTCTAGTCCCATACAGTCCGTCCGGTTCTCACTTTCTCGGGCATGGTCCGTCTTAGCACCCCCAAAACGACAGACTATGAGCTGTAGTAGGCCCCATACCCGCCCCGAAGATGGACGGACTCGACTGCTGGGAACACTGATGGTGGGAACCTGAGGAGGCGGTACGACGGGGGGCTGTTGAAATTTGGAAGTTGAAGGTGGGAGTAGTGATCGGGCTGAAGGATTTCAGCGGGGTGGGGTGAAGAGGTTCAAGCGGAGGAGAGTAGTTTAGCCTGGTGTTCCCAAGGCTCCCGTCAGCCCGGTGGACACAGTTAGAACTCCGGTCCCGGCCATCCAGGTCGTGTATATCATGCTGTAGGGCTAGAGCGTCCATCCTTTGGGGAGGACTACAGTCTAAGGGGGCGACTGTAGGTCCCTAGAGTTCTCTCTGGATGGGTAGCTCTCGAAAGGTACCTGCAATCCTAACCCGTTATCTCCAGTCCTTTCCAGATACCTATTGGGACGGCTAATTACCTGTAGGTCCCGTGAATTGCCTGCAGGGCTAACCTGTTACCTGCGGGGTGAGTCCGCCCATCCCGGGTAGTATTCCGAACGGACGCCAAGATACCCGTCCGTCGCAGGAGCCCTTTCAGGTACAGCCATCTGCCCCGTCTGGACGCGAAGAGGTGCGGGCTAGGCGCTTGGGAGCATTGATGCGGCCCGAAGCAGTTAAGGAATTGTATGATAGCTGGAGAAAAGCAAATAGAGGAGAGGGGGTGACAAGGGTAGCAAGATTCGGGACTGTGGGGGGAGAGCTGGAAAGGACTGTTGAAAATAGAGGGATTGAGAATAGAGTAGTGATAAAAGTAACGGATTTCGGTGGGGTGAATCAAGTGGTTGAAACGAACAAGAGTAATTTGCACTAAAGGTACCAGAGAGTTGGTAGGTAGCGGGAGGAGAAAGGACTCCACCGGGCAAGGTTCCGGAAGACAGGGCACTATTGAATATAGCGCGGTTGAGAATTAATGAAATGAGCGGATAAAAGGAACCTATCTGGTTAAGCGAAGTGGTTCAAGCGAATGAGCAATTTATGTTGTAGCGATTATGGAGTTGCGAGATGCCTTGAGAAAAGAGAGGAAAGGAAAGGAAAACAAAGACAAGGAGAGATCGAAATTAGGTGCTTCCATTTTTGTTGTATATGCTATGTTGGAAATGATACATGGCACTCAGGACCAAATAAGCCGAGGACGGAGCGGAGCGTTTACACAACCTCTGATTAGGTACGGGGGGTAAAAGAACAGGCTTTATCAAACATTGGAAAAAGGAAGATGAGAAAGGCAAAATAATAAGGGTTGTGGCAAGACCAGTTTGATTGATCAGGTTTACCGGAAAGAAAAGAATTGTGTGTGAAAGAGGGAGAAAGGTAGTGGAGAAGGGGGAAGAGCCCCGCTACCAATGACAAACAAGAGAGCTCCATGACTAAGCATCCTCCCTCCCGCTGAATATATCCCACAATATCTAACATACATGCTCCTACCTAGAAGTGCTGGCATTTACTAATAGGGAGAGGGGGTGATGGGGTGAGCAATATTTGGTGATTTCCCCCCTGATTTGTTTTTTTGGTTCGCATGATATTGGGGTTGGTGGGGGGAGTGCTGCTTTCATGGCCGGAGATTGATGTGTTCATTGCTAGGGGTTAGTTTTGTCCATGGAAATTATGGGCTAGCAGTTTGTCTAAGGGGGATGTTTGGAATGATTTAGGAATTGGGATTAGTGAATGCAGGAGGTCAGCGATTAAGGTTCGCTGGGAGCTGGAAGGGGCCGGTGTTATACTGTGATTATGTCAGGACTGTATTGAATTGCGGAAGATGAGGTGTGAGTGGAAGAAACGGGAAAGAGAGAATAGGAGAATAAGAGTTCCGGGAAAGTTCTCAGGAATTGTGTGGACGGAGAAGCGAAGCAGTGATAGGAGAAACTATGGGCGATGTTGAGGATAAAGAGTTTGTCTGTAAAGTCAAGTTTGTGTATACATGGGACACCTCTGGTGGCATAGAAAGAACAAGGACTCAAGTCACTCCCTACCAACATAGCCTATTTTTAAGAATTCGTACATAGCTAAGGACATTTGTCCCGAGCACGAGGTGTTTCTCACCGAAGTCGACAGTGCTCGGGTAGCCTTGAAACTCCTATATTTCCAAGTTAGAGGGGACTCCGACCGTGGCTGGCTCCCGCAAAATCCGCCAAGTTAGGCCTAGGAGGGGAGAAGCCGACCTTTTCCCATGGGGTTTCATTCCAGCGATGAAGAGGTTTGCCGGGATTGAGCTCTTCGCCCTCGAGTAGCCTATATCCACAGCTTAGATTCCGATATTCCCGACCAGGTCATTCATTCTATTATCCGACTGGATTTCAGAGCAGAGATAAGCGGAGGCAAAATCCCGGAACGTCAGCCGGCTGTTCCCCCCACCCGCCCACTGGAAATGCCACCACTTGCAAGCAGCATTACCAGTATGCACTCGCTGAATATGCTCACCTCGAAAAATATCCTACGATAAATATTTTCCTTCCGCCCTTTTTTTTCTCGAATTATCTTACAACTCAGCCGCTTAAATACCAATTTCGCCGGTTTACCTTAACCACCCCCCTTCACTCGATAAAATCATTTAGTCCCATCATTATGTCCATTGTCCACTCGACCATTTTCAATGGTTCCCCACTTTCCCACCTCCAGCCCCTCCTCATCCTCCTAGCCCTATCTCTCCTTCACTTTTTCCCCTCACCTTTCTCTAACAGGCTTACAACTCCTTACCGGTTCAATACAAATTGCTCCCGTCCACTCAACCACTTCACTTCGTCCCGCCGAAGTCTTTTAATTCAATCACTTGCTTAATCCCAAATCCTCTATTTCCAAAGGTACCCTACCACTCCTGCTCTCCCGGCCGTCCCGCATCCCCCTTTCCTTCTCTTGCTTACCCCCAGCCACCATACAGCCCCTTAACCTCTTCAAGGCAAATTACGCTTTTCCACTTGACCCACTCGACCTCGCTCCGCAGAAGTCCTTTGGTCCAACCACTACCGTAATCTTCACACCTCCGTTTTCAACAGTCCCCGCCATCCCGCACACCACCCCCCACCCGCCATGGTCTACAGTACTGCCTCTGCATGCGAAAGTACTGCCCCACCCGTAGGGACCCCGCCCAAACTAAAAACCGCCATCCTGGGACCTTGCTACCCTGGTCAGAAGGCGGAATGGGACCCAGTCCAGTTGTGGACTCTTAGCAGTCACCTGGACAGTTCGGAACACTAGGCGTTGTTTCTCGGGAGCCTAAAGTTGATGGCATCTGGTAACAGATGTCCGAGCTGCAACAGGACTAGTCATGAGCCAATGACCTCAAGTGAGCTTGTGTCCTTAATTTCCCTGGGCGCTCCGGAACCTTATCGACAGCTTTGCTAAATACAAAAACAACCCTTTTAGCCCCGATCTACCCGAAATCTCCCAAAACCTTTCTTATTATCCTCACCACTGCCACAACTGTTTCAGCAGCGCATGACCAGTGTTCTCAATCGTCCAGTTCGTCCGTCTTTTGATTAGGACGAGGTAGGAATCGGACCTGGGACTCTCGCCGGGTGGGGAGCCCCTCCTGCAGTCCGTCCGCTAAAAAAAAAATAGGTTGTGTTTCTAGAGAGTGACTTGGGGTTCTTACTCTTTCTATGTCGCGGGAGGTGTCCTATATATGCACGAACTTGACTTTACAGAACATCTCTTCATCCTTAACATTGCCATTACCTCTCCCGTCTTCGCTCAGCTTTTCCCTCCAATACAACTCCTCCAGAAATATCTCAAAATCCTTATTCCCTTATTCCCTTCTTCCCCTTTTCTGATTTCATCCTCTCACTCTATTTTCCTCATCTTCGGCAGTTCTTGAGAGTCTTTACACCCTCTTGGGTTTCCCAATCATCATATTACGACACTGATCTGTCCCAACTCCTAGACATCATTCCTCCTTAACCTCCGGAATTCCCTAGAACCGATTCCCAAACCATCCCAAACATTCCTCCTTTTTCCAACTCCTGGACTTCACGCACTATCGCCGTTCTGATACCATACTCCTCAGTCCTCTAACCTTTTTCAAATGAATTTCTTCTCTACCATCCACCTCCATGTTTCAACTGTGTCTGAGATATGGAACCTCGTGGATTCACAATACATCCTAACCTCTACATGCAACGGGAGGCAGGGGCGTATGGATGCTCAGTCCGAAATGCCTACTGATAATAGCAAGGCCCCGCGAATGACGGCTGGGCCTTGCAGATCCCGATCGGAATACCCTTTTTGGCTTCGACTATAGAGCCCCACCGTCGTCACAAAACACGGACTCTACTCCCCGGTGTCCTTTCCACCCCGTCCTGCAAGCAGTGTCCCCAAGCGTCCAGTCTGTCTCGCTCCTAGTCTAGACTAGACGGACGGTAGTGCCTGAAAGGGTGCCCTGGATTGACGGGCGGGGACTGCAGGTGCCTTAGGTGCAATTTGCCGGAAAGCTCCGGGTGACGGACAGGCCCTGCAGGTAATCGGAGGGCCCTCTAGGGTATTGGCGAGGACGGCAGATAACGGGTGAGGATTGCAGGGACCGTTGGGGAGTTACCGATCCGTAGCAGACTGTAGGCACCTACAGTCACACTCTTACTTGCTGCAAAAGTGACGGAAAATACGGGTAGTGTGTTTGTGGCACGAACTGATTTTTGACCATATGTTTTCCGAATCCCTGTTTTCGACCACATCTTGCCTGTAACAAATTGACGGTAATCTTCACCAAAGGACGGACGCTCTTGTCCTATAGCTTGAGACACGCCTAGGACTCCCGGGACTGGAGTCCTGCCGGTGCCAACAAAGCTAACGGGACGCTTGGGAACACTGGGAAGATAACCGCTGCCCACTGTGTTTCGGGAGTTTCAAATGGAATCTCCATTTGCGGTCCCCCTCCATGCTGGAAGTTACTAGACGGTTTAAGCGATTATTGCGATATACAACGCTTTGTCATTACGATAACCACATAACACGTGTTAATGCCGTCAAGCATTCAGATATACAATCTTTACTTGAAAGATTTGGATTCTAGGTCATTTCTTCTGGTATTAAGTTAGCTTTCTTGCACACCAACAATTGGGTTCCCAAAAGAGGGTTGCTGAGTGGTCTGCTTGTTGGACGGATTGTGCCCTTCCAGTTCGAAAATTGCCCAGCAGTCTTATACCTTTATCATCGAAGGCTGCAACCACTAAACCTGCCAACCTTCTCAGTGCCAAAATCCTCGGAAACTCGAATGGACTGGTGCATTTTTTCCTGCAATGCAAATCGGTAGGCTAATTCTAATTTATACTTACCACAACTCTATTCAAGGTTGCTGATTTTATTGAAATGATCAAGGTACGGGGGAATTATTTACAAAAGATCCACTATTGAGCACACTGGTGATCTGTATCCTGGGGCTATGTGCAGCAAATTTGTGGAGAGATTAGGCGCGCGGTGGGGACAAAATATGAGAGCTTTGACCGAGCTGTGCCCCAGCAGTGTTCCTAGCTAGCAGCTTCTGTCGCTGGGGTAGGACGGAACGGACTACGGCTCAGAGTCTTTCTTTTGGGGCGCGCTAGGACAGACTACGCTAGGGAAGGTGACGAACGGACGGACTGCAGGGGCTATAGTCCTATCGTATATCTTGGGCCTCCGGTACTGTACCAACCCGAATTGAAATCCTGCGCCTCCGAAAGAATCATAAGAAATGATGAGACATCACTCGTGCTGTCCCATATCCTCCCGTAGAATCCCCAGCCGTCCTCCACAGGCCCCGGCAGTCTCCTAACGTCCCTGACTGCCCCTGTTTCACCCCGTAGGGCCGGCCGCCCGATCCGAGGATGGCCGCCCTGCACTTTGACCGTGCCGGACGGACCACGGATAGCCGCCCCGTCCCGTCCAGGGTTTTGGGCAGCCCCCCCATTGGACCCCGCCGGGCCCCCGGACGATTGGGAACACTGCCTGCAAGCCTTGGACTATAAACCCGCCAAGGCTTGTAGGGCCCACAGGAGTATTTGGGAAACTTATGCTGGGAAGGAGCCCGATGTGACATTCGTACCGTGGACAAGAAGAGGACGGAACGTTACTTGTCTATCCTTGAGTTTTAGATTTTGTTGAAAACTCAGGTCATGGGGGAGTTCTCATCTTCTCGGTTGCGGTGGTTACGAGTGATACCTCGTGACCACATGCGTCACCCCCAGTCCCCTTTCACAATCTGCGCCCATCTTCTCTCTTCCTCCTCTCTCTCTTCTATTGATTCTTTTCCCTCTCAATATTCTTCTCGTTGTTCAACTAGCAATACAAGTTGTTCGCTTACTCTAAAAACGGCTCTCTACTTGAACTCGTGAAACTATAAGCTTCCACTCATTAACTCCCGATACCTCTCAACAGATTTTTATTTTTCTAGTCTACGAGGTGGATAAAGCGCAGGGTATTAAAGCTAGTAAAATGCAGAAGAAGCGGCAGAGCAGAGGCTATGGAGGGGGGGGGGGTTGCTTAGTTACTGGTGTTGCCCGGCCGGAGCCAGTGTTCCCAACGGGCCAGGCCGATGGTAGGCCGGCCTAGAGGCCGTAGGCCGGGCTAAGGCAGGCCGCTCCGGAAGACAGCCTAGGCCAATATAGGCCGAATTCGATCGGCCTACAAAAGCCTATCAGGCCTGATAGGCGCCTATAGGCCCGGAGATTAGCGTTGAGAACAGATTGCGTTAAGGGTATTCAACCCCCCACCCCTCCACTCTTTCGAGTTTATCGCCTGTGATTTTTTTCCTCCTTTACTTTCGGCTATTATGATACTTCTTAATTAATCACAAAACGAGTGATACTCAACCAACACAATAAAGCCTTAGAAATTTACCGCTAGGGCCACGAGCACAACCCTATCATATCATCATTCTCCCCTATTTTGCAGGAACTACTGTAAATCCCCAAGCGTATAAAGTGAAACTGTTGTATTTTCAATGTTATTTTGTAAACTATTTACAGACAACCTCTCTTATTGATGCCTTCGAAATACCGTAAAAACTTGAATAATTGGACGGTGTGCTATGAAGTCCAGAATTCCGTTCTCCGGAAATAAACGATTTCGGGCTATGATCGGTATTGAGAGTCTTGGGATTCTTATTTCTTCTGCGCTGCCAGCAGCGTCCTATATATACACAAAAACTCTCATACAAGAAACTCTCTTCCATCACCGTCTCTTGCCTTTCAAACCACCCCCTCAAC
>Ga0307509_10001918_pt1 | contig 34346 bp, 34 predicted proteins | sample 10_EM_MG_FD_202245 | JGI IMG/M metagenome (GOLD analysis project Ga0307509, IMG submission 202245) | Populus trichocarpa ectomycorrhiza microbial communities from riparian zone in the Pacific Northwest, United States - 10_EM | ecosystem: Host-associated > Plants > Roots > Unclassified | place...
TTCATCCATCTTTGGCCAATAGAAGTTAGCCCTAACCCTACCAATGGTCTTGTATGTTCCGAAGTGTCCAGCAATCTTTGAATCATGTTCTGCCTCCATGATCGTTCGCCTTAGACCTTCGTCCTTTCGAATGTACCACCTGTTCTTAGACAGGAGCAAGTCCTTTTCGTTACTAAAATTTGTATCAACATTACTATCGCCTCTGAGGAGTGCCTTTCGCATTGCTAAATAGGTTTGATCACTATCAGCTGCTTTCATAAGAGCCGCATGAAATGTTGTCTGCAGCCGAAAACCTTGGCAAGTCTGCAACACATGTGGTCGCAAGATGACTGGCTCCTCTCCAATATACTGTCCCGGGCGCAAAAATGTCAAAGGTTCGGAATTACTCCCCCCTTCAGGGCGGTAGTCCCTACGCCTCGACAAAGCATCAGCCTTTCATTCAACCGTCCTTCACGATAAATAACCTTAAAATTGAACGGTTGTAGAAATTCTGCCCAGCGATGTTGTCTACCGTTTAGAGTCTTTGTAGTATTAAAGTACTCTAAATTCTTATGATCAGTGTACACCAATATCTGATCATCAACCGACATCAACATATATGCCCATTCGTTAAAGGCTGCCACTATTGCGGCCATCTCCTTATCATGGACGTCATAATTTATCTCTGCTGGCGAGAACTTTCTACTATGAAAAGCTACAGGATGCCATTTCTCATCTTCCCTGAGTTGAGATAGTACGGCTCCTAACGCAAAGTCACTAGCGTCGGTTTTCAACTTAGTCGGACGAGTGTCATCAAAGTGTGTCAGAATCGGACCTGTGGTAAACATCTCCTTCAACTTGTCAAAAGCATCTTGACACGAAGGAGTCCACAACCATTTGATACCTTTCTTCGTTAAGTCCGTTAATGTTTTGGCTATCTTGCTAAAACCTTTTATGAACCGACGATAGAAATTGGCAAAGCCCATAAAGCTTTGCATATCGACGACCTTCTCGGGCGTTGACCATGCCCGGATCTCTTCAACTTTTGTACTTGTCATAGAGATTCCTCTATCGGATATTATTTACCCTAGGAACTCTACCTCCCGTTGATGGAAACTTGACTTCTTAATGCTAACGCAAAGGCGTGCCTTTCTCAGCCTTTCCATGACGCGCCTTACCAGGGCGACATGTTCTTCAACTGTTTCCGTATAGATCAGAATGTCATCCATATAGGCAATGACTCCGACATCTAACATGTCATGGACTACATCGTTGATCATACTCTGGAACGTTGATGGTGCGTTGCATAACCCAAAGGGCATCACGGTATGTTCAGAAAGACCATATTTGCTTTTAAAACCGGTCTTCCATTCTTCACCTTCCGCCATGCGGATAAGGTAATAGCCATTCTTCAAATCCAATTTGGTGAAGATAGTGGCTTTACCGAGCCTACTCCTAAGCTTGCTCATCAAGGGCAACGGATACTTATTCTTGATAGTAATCTTGTTTAACCCTCGGTAATCAACACATAACCGAAGCGTCCCATCAGGCTTCGGCACACATAATATAGGGGCGCCTATTGGCGAGGAAGATCTTCTAATCTTTCCACGGTCTTCCATTTCCCTAATATAATCCCAAAGCGCGTCTACTTCCTTCTTCGACAAGGGATAGATAGGCCCATCTGGTAGTTTGGCCTCTGGAATCAAGTCGATATGATGATCGTATTTACTATCCTCTGGTAAAGCATTGATTTTCTCTTGACTGAATCTATCTGCCTAGTCTCTATATTCAGGGAGAATCTTAATCTTGATGTTCTCGCCGTCTTCATCAGTGTAAAGGGCCATGCTAATGACAAAGATATTCTCTGGGTCCTCGGCTAAGAGTTCTTCTTCGGTAATGAACTCTAAGCGCCTTTCTTTCCTTAGGCTGTGGGCTTTACAATATTCTGATCGCCACTTAAGACTGCCCTTCTCCCAGTTAATATCTGGGTTGTGGTCCTTTAGCCACGACATTGGCAGGTAACCATTGACTTTGCCTGTTGGCATATGTGCGACTTCAAATCGCATCTTATTCATATGGTCTCCTATATACATATCCACCGTAGTGGTATAGTGTAGACCTGAGCCTAGGATGTGGTTCCCACTGGCATCTAAAATTGGTGTCGGTTCGTTCCGATGTACACAAGGTACTTGGGCATTCTTAACCCAATCGCTGCTTAATACAGCCCCAGTAGCGCCACTATCTAACAATAAGAGGGCTTCACCACTTAGCCTCTCTTGATTGTGGCTCCACTCCAATCTCACTCTCACGTGAATGGATCTTGTATGTGGCGGTGGGCCTGCAAGCCTCAACCGCTTATCGGGTCTCTTGTCCCTAAACATTGCGGTTAGTAACTTTCCAGAAGAATTTGGTATGGTTTTACAATAGCTAATCAATATCTCTTGCCTTTCGACACAAGAGCGGCCACAACGGGTCGTGAATAACTTTTATCACTTGATAAACTTTACGGGGTTTCAATAGCTTGGCTGTTTACTATCACGCCAGCATGATTTCAGGTATTCAACCCTCCTCAGGTAAACTTGCAAAATAACTTCAATTGCTAAGTCAAGTCCAGCCTGACGAAATCAACACAAAACCCAACCAAATTCAATCCAGAATTCCAAACAATATGAGATAAGCAAATAACACTTTTGCAAAATCACATAAGAAACAAAACCAAAGCGTAAAACAAAGTATCCCAACCATTCACAATATAACAAAAGAAACCCAACCAATCTCGCTATCCCTATAGCCAGATATTACTTTCAATATGTTGTACTTCTGGTGGGGAAGATTACTGCTTGGTTTCTGTCATCTATCTCATCAGCCTTTCTAGGCTCTAGAGTAGAGTTAGCCTTTGCATTCCAATAACCTCTTGGGATAGATCTCACCTTTAGTCCATATCGGTATCAATCTCCAAGATATCCAAATCTGGAGGTGGTGATCCGTGGACCTCGGCTATAACTTGCTTGATAGCAGGTTTCGGAGCAGCTTCAATGGGTAGATCTTTTTGGGCTTGGGTGGCTTCGTATCCAGCTTCACTGGCGCCTCTTTTTCGATTGATTCGAGAGGACGCACCAACTGGAGTAGCTGAAGGACACTTTGCCCAGTAGTGACCGGCTTGTCCACATCGAGAGCATTGATTCAACCGTTTGCGTTGGTCAATCAGAGTCTGAGGAATATCACGCTGCATTTTCGTGTGCTCTGTTTCTTGAGGTCTTGAAGACCCAGACGCATGGTTGCGGGGTTTCTGTTGGCGTGGCCCCGAGCTTTTCCTATCCTTTTGCTGTCTCTTAGCGGACAATTGCCTATTATCGCTCTTTTGCGGTCTGGAATGATGTTTTTCCTTTGTAACCGTACGGTTAAAGGAAGCAACGTCTTCCAACTGATGTCCGGTTTGACGGAGGAGGTTGATATATTCGACATATTTGTCGGGAAGCGGAGTTTTTAAAGCCCATGCATTGCGAAGGTCTGTAGTTATACCTACACCGGCTTTGTCCTTGACAAAATTGCCGCTATATCCTAACTCTAAAACTAGTCTCATCAGCTCGTCACAAAAGTGATCGACCTTACCGGACTTCATAGTCAAATCATTCCACTCCCTAAGAGCGCGATCCCGATCAGAGTGTCCACCAAAACTTGACACCAGGCGTTGCCGAAAGCCTTCCCAAGTACGAAGGACATTTTTCAGATCGAAGGGAATACCTTCTTGACGGGCACTCTCTTTACTAACGTAAGGGTGTATGCTCTGGTACCATTTCTTGGCAGGACCTTGGAGGAGGGGGATTACCAAACTGACTTTATCCCAGTCCTTGCGGAGGGATTCCCTAAAGTAGTCCAGTTTGATTTCGCAATCCTATATGAAGCGTTGAGTATCGGTAGAGTCACCTTTGAACGGCTCGACACCTAATTTCTCAGGTTTCTTCGGTCGATGCGCTGACTTCTTACCCTTGCGTTGTTTCCGAAGATACTCAGCAAGCTCATGACACCGCCTATCATACTTTTCCTTCCTCGCATGATTCCAGTGGGACTTACATCTCCCTAGGAATTTCCGCGGATCGGGAAGGGAGGAGTCAGAATCGCAATCTGACGAGCAGTCAGAGTCACCGGGGTCTCTACCGCCTCCAGCGTTTCCACCACGGGGAGGAAGATTTCCTCCACTGCCACCAGCATTTCCGCTAGGGCCTCCCCTAGGGGAATCATACCCACGAAAACCATCTTCGCCCGGTACGCCTTCGTCCATTCTCTCAGGTAATGGGTTAGACAGTAGGGGAGGAGGTTGTTGGCTAGCGGCATGAGTGTTAACCGCATAGTCACTTAAAAAGTCACGGCAGTCACTATGCCTAGTGTGCCTCAGACTCTCATATTGCCCGCTCGGTTCCGTTTTGACTTTGGTTGAGAAGTGTCGTTCAAAGGTCTCGACCAAATCTGGATCGGCTCAAAGTCACTCTTGAGACATGGAAACCTATGCACATAGCGAATATTGCTTCCTTCTGCCACAACCCAACAGTCAGGGGAACAAACTCCCGGAGGCGCTGCCGCCTCTGACCTTCGGGCAAAACCGGGAGGTCCTATATTACCCAAAGGCTTTGCTGGTGCAGGTTGTACTATTGCCGAAACAATGGTACCTGGGACATGTGGAGTGGTGCGTAGAGGGGTTTGTCCTGATACTGCAAAGGGTCGTTCTTGTTTGATAGGAATTGCCGGCGTATTGTGTTACACTGCCAGAGGGGCAGCTACTGTCGACGATCGTGGTAAGAGAGAGGGGGTTGCGGGGACAGCCTCCGGTGGTGGCGGCTGAGGAGAATTCTGTCTTGATGATGTCCCCAACGAAATGGCGCTAGATTTGGTAACCCCGAGAGGACGTGACGAACGCCGGAGGGCTTTGACCGAAGGAGTTGTTCCTTGTGAGCGGACAACCTCACTGAAGGCCACTTCAAGAGGGGTTGAACATTAATGTGCTTCAGACACATGCCGTTGCAATTCCGCAAGCTGCTCTTGCTGTGCGATGAATTGTCTACCCACTTCATTCAACCAAGGTTGATATTTCGCATTAATCACGCAGGCTGCGACTTGAGCAGCATAATGAGGAGGGGGTTCTATTGTCCAAGGAAGGGCAGGGGCAGCATTCATAAGCACGTCATTTTCAGTGTCAATGGAGTACCTCTGGGCAGCGGCCTGCTCCAAGGGTTCTACCCGTTTACAAATCATCTGATCGGACATAGCTAACTGGCGCAACATTTTTCGCTGGTATTCCATCCAATAATTAGTGTTTTCCACGATCTCAGTTTCAAATACATGCTGATGCTCTTCAGCAAGATTGAGGAAGTAGCTTTGAGCATCTTGCATCTGCCGTGTGATTTCCTCAAGTATGTCTGGTTCAACGAGATCTTTTGTGAAATCAGCAAAGGTCATCTTCCGTCGTCTATTCTGGGGTATTCTACGTCCTACTTACGGGTCATGAGTGAAACTTTGGAGGAAGGCGAAAGGGTATCCAATCTCCATCTCTGTCACCGTACGAGGTATTTCAATCTCAAAGGTAGGGTCATTCTCAATGTCATATGGCAGGAGCTGCTGGATTGGCAACCAACCTAATCTCTTAGGTCTGCTCTTGCAGTGGTTCAAGATATTTCTTGTTCAATACCAGCCATCTGCTCAGCACGAGAATAAGACCGGGACACAGTCATAGTTAAAGACATTATTCTTTCCACCCGATGCTTCTTATACCAGACAGGCAACTTGTAATCAAACAATGTCCCAACTGTTGGCTAAAACAACAATTCTTACAAGAGACTTAAGCGAGTGCGCTTAACTATATACTGTAACGGGGGCACCCTGTAGAGAGGTGAACTCTAAGGTTGCGAGGGCACCAAACACTCCAAGTAGCAGATAAAGATGAGGTGAAATAATTCTGAACAATCAAGGGTAAAACTTAATATAGTTAAGCTCGAAGATTCACTCAGTTTAGTTCTCTCGCAGAAAGGTTGATTGTCAAAGTAGAATGCCAAACACTTAAACTTAAGTAGATATCAGATTTAAGCCTTTGACATTCACCAGTACTTCCGACCATGTGCAAGCACCCTGTCCTGCCCAGGGTCTGTCCGAGGTCTACCCTGCATCAGGATTTATCCTGCCGGAAGTGTGAGACCAACTCGGGTACACTTAACTCCGTCAATAGGATATGAGTTTCTGCAATGCATCTCCCATCCAACCGCAGGTGGAAAAACTCTTCCTATCGAAGTCATACCAGTGGCTAGCTGTTATGACAACAACCGGAGTCAATACCTAGGTGGTGGACTCACCGGCCCAGTGGTAGTTTCGTCTATACAAGCTATGCAGTCCATCATTTAATCTACGCGAGTATCCAATGTGATAAATTGAGATGCAAGCTCCCCCGGTGAGATTAACCGATGGTTGGCTAAGTGGGCGCTACCCATAGCCATCCTCTCGGGACATACTCTACTGTGATAAGACTCATACCTCTAGAGTCCAATAACAACCCATAGTAATGCTACAAATCAAGGGGAGACGGTCCAGGCCGGTTACTAAGGTATTTGTCTCGAAAGCACCCTGGCCTTCTGAGACTACCTGAGTACAACTAGGAAGACCTACTACACGTACGTTAGAATAGTCTCCTAGGTGCCCGAGAGACCATATATGGGCGACCTCAATTTTGGTGGTTACCCATACTCCCCTTATATATCCTGCGAATGACCTTCAGTCGGACGGACAGCGACGATGTATACGGTGTTACGGCAGCCACTCCAATGACCTCTTTTTACTAGCAAACGAGCAACTATGCAGCTGTCTGCCTATTACGCGCCATCCCAATGCTGGGGCCAGAGGGGGGTGTTAGCTAAACCCCCCCAAGTTCAATAGTATGTTTGGGCCACCCTTATACAGGTGTGGGGCCATCCTGCGGAGCTGTGTGTGCGCCCAAGAACATCTAAGAGCCCACAGAATGTGAGTCAATCGACCTCTAAGTTCTAGGATGACTTTGCCGGTGAAGGTAGGGTAACTGGGACACCTCAGTCCGGTAACTGGGGTCCATGGGCATAATGAATAAATTCCCAAAGTAGGCTAACTTTGCCCTCTTATGCCATTAACCACTCGTGAAGTCCCCCAGTCGACCACAAAAGTCATCTCTGAGGTCCGTGTAACATTTCCTTAATTCTCTTGCCCTTATGTGAATGTTCTCCCGAAAGGTTACCCTGCCTATTAGAGTACCCAAGGCTACTCAACCATTCCCTAGACTCTCTCCTAGGTTAACCAGCTATTTGTATACGAGACCATACTACCTCTGGTTACCACTCGGTATACCATTTGGGCTAAGGTGGTAGTTATTGTAGCTACCAATCGTAGGGTCGTTACACAACCACTGGTCTGCTTTGGAACTCGTATATGGCCGCTTCCCAGGTGAAATCTACCTGCATTAATCTGATCGAGCACTTGAAGCAATACCTGCTGCCGGACACCACTGGCCTCACTTCATATATTCCTTATCTTGAACAGTCCTATCAAGCGTGCCACCCCTCGTCCTCGCATATCTCCATAACTCTCCTCACCACCAGCCTGGATCCATACCCAATCATTTCTGGGGCCACAGGAGTGGAAAGCCTTTGTTCCATTGCAGCGGGCCCTGTGAATCTGAAACAGGTTAGCTTCCGGAAAGTGACCTACTGCAATTTCAAGGTGCCTAAATTGCTCAAAGGGTAAGTAACCCCAGCTCCGTGGGATTAGTAGGGAGCAGCGGGTCATCCGCTACGGTCCCCTTGATAAAACGTAACATCTGTTCTATTACGTCGCCATAATTGATGCCGCAGGTTCATCAAAGCTCCGGCAGCCTGCCGATATTCCTTATCCGGCCTTTCAGCAGGCGATGTGGTATTCTTCGGCTCGCTGCCACCACCTCTTCCCCAGTATTATCTATCATGATCACACTTTCTACTTTCAACAATGTTTCTAGTGTCTGAAACCTCATTCCCAAGGCATGCCAGCGGCCATAATGTGACAACATCTGGCAGGAGGCTTCATTTTTGTTTGGCCCACGGTAGCCCTCTTTCATTGTTTCCTTATGTGCTAGCTCACCGATCTCGGCGGAATACATCTCTATGGGCCCAAATCGTGGTACGTGGGAGGCAAGGTGACTAAGGTACAGCATTTTGATGAAGTTGAAGTGGTTGTCTTCGCCGATCAAATCTGCCCGCTGATTAAACCTTTGAAGCCTTCAGTATCCGCTTGCTCACGGCGTTTGGCAGCAGTGTTGTGGCGACCTCATTAGCATATTATTTCGCTATTAGTTCCCTTACCTCCCGATCCTGGCGGTTTGCCTCCGTCCGAGTGGCCTTCCAGGTACGAAACTCAAGGAAAACGTCTTTTGTCCTGTGAAATATGGCCAGGTACTTTTCCATATAAGAAAGTGTATCCGATGTATGTCTGCGATATTGGCCCATGAGGGAGAAATCAACCAGAGTGCTAACACACTTCAAGGCGTTCTGGAAATCATGATGTTGTAAACTGTTGGGATTTCGGAATGCGGACTCTATTACAGCCGAAATACACCGGCTTAGGTTGCGCATTTCCTTACCTTGCCATTGTGTGACTTCGCCATAGGCCTTTTTCGTACGCTGATTCCGGAATACAGCGGAATTTCTTCCCTGACATTGTCGAATGCCTGGTGTCGTTTCACCTTTTTCAGGAACCCTTCTACCCATTGCATCATATGATTGAACAGGCTGAGGTAAATGTTGTGCAAGAGGTCCGGCTTATATCGGGCGGGGGGATTCACTTGGTGGAGGCTGGTGAATACATTGGGGCCTATTTTCACGCCCACCTGCTGAAAATATTGGGCAATAGCGGCTACCTCTCCAGGCTCATGCTCCAAGGCTTTCTCTCTGTGACAGGTGTAGTTCCGGACCTCATACATCTTGTGCAGATTCTCACCAAGCTCTTTGCATGAAAGCTCACACCTTGGGCACGACCTGCTACCTATTCCGTGCCAGGTTGCATGCTCAGCATGATCCGCTAACCAGGCTGACAGGACACGAAAACAAAAGCGTGTTTTGCCATCTGCACTGTCCATTACCGTGCCTTCTTGGGTCACCTGTTGGAATGGTGCATAGAAGAGATCAAATACAGCCTGTAGAGCATCCGCATTGATTTGCCACTGGGCTTTGTCTACCCTGGGTTGATTCACCAGTGAGCTTTGGTGGCACTGACAGCAATGCGAGAAGCAGAACAGGCATCGTAAGAGGGCTGTTTCTTGTCCACGAAAGGATATTGCCAATCGTCACGTATACCGGCCAGGCTTTCTTATCTCCCAAAAAATTCGTGAGGTGAGTTAGATCGGATTATCCAATAATGGGTACAACTGTTGAACCGGCGGGCAGAGTGCTCTAGCAGGGATCGGAACAAGAAGTTAGCACTGGAAACACTCACCCCTTGAGGTTTGTCTGGGCATATTTCATACCTGTGTCTCCCACCACAAGTCCATCGCATGCATCTCTGAGTATTTTCACTCCCCACTTGAATTGTATTCCCCAATAGGTTCATAGACTATATCAGACCTATATGCAACCTGACGGATCAGATAATGGACGCTGTAGATAACATTCCGGTAATAGAATGTTGTCAGATGTCGACCATAGTTAATCTCAGCTTCGGTCTACATAAGGTAATCACGAAATAGGTCTAGTACGTCAAGATGTTGTCGCATAGTGTTTGCAGACCGGAACGATCTGGAATCCGTGCCACCCAAACCTTGTGCCAAGTAGGCCTCAATCTGCGACTTGGCTACCTTATTGCGGATAAACCAGCTTGCTAAATTAAAGTCGGCTTCGGATGAGAAAGTGTTCCAGGAGCCATCTGCCATTATCTGAGTGAGCTCCCTATAGTCATCGACATCATCGAGTGGTCTTCCAGCACCTGGAATAGTATCTTGACTCGATGGGCGTACACGCGCTGGTGGTTGGGATATGTCCTCCTTGTCTGAATTGTGCCGCATTTCACCCATCCCTTCATCTACTACCTAGCAATCTGCAATCTCTAGCCCAACTTGAGATTTGTAGTCTCTGTCGAACTGGCCCACACTTCTATCAGGTCCAAAAGTAGTCGTCTGCAGTGAGACTGAGGTTGTGTCCGCAATTGCCTGGAGTGATAAAACGATATCACGATGCATTGATTGAAGGTGCCGTTCGTGTGCAGCTGCATGTTGATAGCATCGCCTGCAATAGGGACACATTGTTGAGTTTGAGGTCATCGTGTGCAAGTGTGGTGCTTCTCTTTCAACTGATCGGGCGGAGAAGCCGTAAGCCAATAACCTGAGACAGGCTGCAGCTGATTTAGTCTTTCAAGATCAAAGGCAGACTTCTTTCAAGAGTTGAAACAGGGGGTAACTTCAAGTTTGCTGAGTAAGATCGCAGACAGGTCCAGACGTTCAAAGTGTTATTAACTAGTATTCACCGTTCGTTCACGCTTAAAGTTTGGAACCAAACTTCGAGATTGACGTTCTGCTGCAGACCAATACCGGAGCTGACTAACACGGGATCATGTGCTTGGCAGGGAAGGTTGTCATTGGGTACAATACAGGTTTCCCAATGTCTTGGCTGACGGGTTGAGGCTCCATTGCGGCTTAAAAGCTTATCTGGGGCTTGCCCCTCCGAGGGTGAGATCACGTGACTTTTCAAGATATCAATATTCAAGTTTGTATAGGGCACAATCCTACGAACCCCACTTAAAGCGTCCTGAAGCTGTCTATAAAGGCTCTCCCTCTCTCCCTCATCCATCTCCTCTCCACACTCCTTGACTCAACCAGAACCATATCCTCGTGGATCCGCCTGCCCATCCCAACAGCACGCACTAGCACCAAGCTCTACGCAACCTCTCACTCGTTAGTGGTACCATTAGTATATCCTCAGCTTAATTCAGTACTACCTATCTCCATTTCCTAGCTAACCTTATCCTCACAGCCATCATCATCGGCAGAACTCCTTTATAATCAGCACAACTTGCCATATCAGCCACAGAACTCTCCAAATCGTCCGGCCGGTCCGCTCCTTCTCCATCCTTGGATCTTACACAAACATTACCCTTGAAGCTAACAGCACCCGCTAGCGGATCTCCTACATTCGCCGAAAGACAGATTTAACAGAAAGAAAGAAATAACTCGTCCGGATCTCCCCAATCTCGACATCTATTGCAATAGCCAACTCAAAAGTCGGATTGGTTCACCCAAGGAAGCCCAGGCATGAAAAGGAAGGCGATATTACCTGGTGTAAGTTTGTCTGTGACTTCCCCAATCATCATGTTTTCAGTCAGGAGTATAGTTCCTGGAGGACCGCTATGAAGGGTAAAATGGGGCTAGACAGGATCCCGAGCTGCCAGGACAGTATGGACGCCCAATGGGCGGCCATTCAAGCCCATTCTCTCACTCTTGCACCCATTGCCAGTGCGGGCGGCGGCAGGGCAGCACTCTGGCAACATGACTCTAGACGGGGCAGACGTTTTACCGAATGCCTCGATATTTTGCTAAAAGACACAGCAAAAAAGGATCGCAGTACCTTAGAAAGACTAGCGAGAGAGCGAGAGGCCGCTGTGGCAGCCCCCATTGCGGCCGGGAATAATTGTAAGTTGTCTCAATATGTCCGCATTGGATCTGTATAGTATCTATGCTAACATGGACTCTGTAGCTTTGCGCGCTCCACGCTGCGTCCGCCTTTGGGTAGAGGAGCCATCCCTTACCTGTCCAGATGCCTACAACCCTCCAGGTTTGGACACGATCCCGTGGCAAGGCAATGAACAGGTTTATTGGCTGGAGATGAATGAACCCACCTATGACAATATACTTAGCGAGATTGACAGAGTCCTAGAACGCCGATACGGATATCGTTTGCTCATTGGCGCTACACGAGAAGGTACACTTTTGCTCCGTTCTGACCCGGATGAACCCCTGGCGCTAGCTGAAATGGTAACAATCCAAAGTGCCCGGGATGTCCGTATTTGGTGGTCTTTGAATATGCTAGGCGAACCAATGGATCTGCTGTTGTATGAACATCGTGGTTCGGCTTCGGAATCGGGGACTGATTCTCCTGTAAATCTCCATTTCACATGCTGTCATAATAGAGGTCCTTCTCCTGACACCTCACCGAGTAGCGATGATGATAGCTCTGATGGTATGATCCCAGAGTCATCCACACTGGCTGCAAAGAGAGCCCTGTTATTGAAGACGACAAAGACCAAGAACAGGACTAGAAATACTGGAACTGTTTGGTGCAGTATTATGGTAGACATTGATGAGCAGGGATCTGACTCCGATGTTTTTTACAATGCCAGCGCTGATCCGGCCAGCACTGAGATTCTGGCCTTGTGTTTCAATCCCTCACCCCCTCCTGGTAAGTAATCTTACCCTACTGCTAACCTGAACAGCCGTATCTTGGTGTCTGGCCAATAAACAGAAAGTGGGACTAACATGAAGAAGGTTTCCAGGCTACCTACTTGGATGGCAGTCAATAGTAATGGCAACCGTGGCCGTGGAGCAATGTCTGATGCTGGTAGGCCAAACTCTCCAGCTGACACTGCAGAACACCTGAGAAAGATCCTCCGCAGTCTGCCTGCTGAGAGCCCTAGTCCACACAATAACCCTGCTATATTGACTTCTAACCCGAGTGACGATGAAGCCACCATGGCTGCTGAGCAGACACTGATTGAAGCCTCAGCTCAGCATCTTTTGACACTGGCCTCAGAGACCAAGCAGCCTCCCCCCTGATCCGCCACCCAAGTTAGTACTCCCAGCAGCAACCATTCCCCTGCTGATCCATGCTCCGGCAATGTATTGGATATGCCAGTGGCTGAGGCCGGACAAGAATCAACCCCAGCCACCTCCCCTCCAGCCAGCCCTAGTACTGATGGCTTCTCTGTGCCTAGTAAGTTGCGGTTACAACTATTAGGCCTCTCATCTACTACTCTGTTGGCAGCAGGCTTTACAGATATGCCAGTTGAAACACACCTTTGCAGTTCTGTCCAGTCTGTTTCCGTCCTGGCTTAGTCTCAGCTGGCAGAGCTAGTCCGCCCCAACCCAATGTGGCTAATATGAGGCTATGCAGATGATTTGAGTCCGTTTCAAACAGTCTACAAATAGTAGTTTGCGGATGCAGAAGCTTGGATCTTTCTTTTCTTTAATGTGTTTTTCATTTTCGCTTCTGGTGTTCGGCGGATTATTGCTGTTCTTTCCAGTCTATATCCATTTAAGATTAGCCCGCTGTGGATGGGCTAGTCCGTCCCAACCCAATGTGGCTAATCTAAACCTACCATCTTCGGATCCCATAGGAAGAGCGGAATCACCGACATTTCCTTTGCCTCTTTTTCATTTGATGTTTAGCTTTGGCAGCTTTGCCAGCCGTCCACATTCTGTTCTCACTCCAGCACATTTCTGTTTTGATTTTGCTGGCTGCCCACTGGGCAGGTTTGTCTGCACCCAATGTTAGGAGTTAATGCTTGTGCCTTTTTTTTGGGTGTTCTTGCTTTAGACTTTAGTTTTGCATTCTTGTTTCTTTTAGAGTATTTTGTTTTCTTGCGTTAAGGGTTTGCTCTTGGAGTTTTGCGGAGTATTGTCTATTCTGCTCCGCCTGTTTTTTGTTCTGGGTTTGAGTTCTGAAGTTTTGCGGACTTATTTGATCTCTTTCCTGCCATTTTGAGTTTTTCGCCTGAGCAGCAACACCTTCGATGATTGGTATCTCAGCCGCTGAGCGCTAGCCTTAACCTCATTTGTTACTGTCCACTTGGCATACCTACTCAAATTAGATTAGTCCGCACATGCCAATAAAACCCTTCTGCTACATCATCAACCTTAAATACCTAACTCTTGTATTGTGATCTGTGAAGTAGATGCGGGCACTAGTTGACCTCAGATACCAATTCTCATAGCAGGTGTCAATTTGACTGCGCTGATGGACCTACAACATCAAACATCAAAGCGCGTGACAAGAGGTGCACAATCCTAGCCCTTAAAGCAGGCTGTTTAGACCCTTTCTATCTGCTAAGTTCAAACCCCATATCGTCTCTTTAGCCAATACTCATTTACTAACACCATCTATTCCCCAATATCAATCACTACGATTCTATTCTATCACTTTTCACCTGTACAATATACCACAACACTAGCAGTCTCAAGACAAAACACGTCCAACAAGGCGGGGCACAGAAATTCAAAAGAAGGTCTGTAGCGGACGCGTCAAGAAATCTAAATCTAAAGATAGGTTAACTATAATTCTAGCCCCATCTGCATCTCTTATATCTGGGGCGACTGAAAGTGGCAGAGGTGGTGCCGTTTTAGTACCGGCTTCATCACGACTCAAAGTATCAGACCTTGCCCTTGTGGATACCGGGCAGCAGCTAGCGGATGACAGTACTGACTCACAAGACGGTGAATATGTGAATCACCATAGCAAGAGTGAGGAGGATGAGGACGATGAGCATGTAGATGATGAGCATGTTGACGATGAGCAAGTGGATAATCAGGATGTGGACGATAAGCATGTCGACGATGAGGATGTGGACGATGAGGATGTGGACGATGAGGATGTGGACAATGAGGATGTGGACAATGAGGATGTGGACAATGAGGATGTGGACAATGAGGATGTGGACAATGAGGATGTGGACAATGAGGATGTGGACAATGAGGATGTGGATGATGAGGATAATGAGGATGAATTAGAACATTATGAGAAGAATGGGAATCTTTCATCAAGCTGAGGGGCACAGAAACTGATCTGGTATGGGTTTCCTGAATCACAACCATCGATACTTACAATCACCCGCTAACATAAGCAGAGTTTTAGAGATGTGAGTTACCCCAGCCGGGGGGCTCCGCTTTCGGTATCTATTAGCAAAAATTGTTTCACACCTAGGATCCTCTTCCGCTCACCTACTGTCTTGAACCAGCCGGAAATACCAGCTATAACTCCAAGCCACTCAGATCCAACAACACCCGAAATGCACGGCGCAGGTGGACAGCAGACCAGCAGCAGGTGAAATATGGCCGTAGGGCTTGAGCGTAGCATTGTGCTCAAAGCCAGTGACCTGATGTGGGAATGGACGAAGTTTGTAAATCTGTTTCCAGATGTGATTACCTTGAACGAGGCGGTCGGCAGGTATTAAAAAGATGTGCGGAGGGAATTGGGATTTCCCAACTTTGCTGATACTACTCCGGCCTCCAGTGATCTGATGTGTTGCCCTTAATAAAGAACCTACAACTTGTTCTCCTGACTAATAGACCAGCCGGTGGCCGGCACTTTTATACGTCCGGGCAAACCACAGTGCATCCAGATTCCAGTATTTGCATACAGCTAAGAGGGCTATAACCGGACTCTATAAGCTAAACATAGAGGATCCTGGACACTGTGTACGAAGGGTGGCATACCTATTAGAGGACGACGGATTCATTTGGCCGCCTAACAATTCTGAGGTATAGTTGTTCAACATTGCCGCAGACTATTCTGACCATAGGAAGACAGAAGCTAATTAGAAGGATATGCCGTTGCTCTTAGATTCCTAGTGCCACAGATTCCCGGCGTGATATTTGACCTGTTTTATTCTAGCCCAAAAAGGAAAGGCATGCTGGATGCCGGATTCTTAGGTAAGATCGATGGCCCGTTTATCTGTCTGACAGCAGCCATCCTATGCCATTCGCTGTGATGCTGGCGGTCTGGAATCTTTGAGGACAAGGTGGCTTTTACATGTTCTAATGCTGCAGGTAAGGGAATAAACATGGACGTGCGGTTTTCAACCGTATCCGGATCCCTTTAGGCCAAGGCATTTGGATACTGTTGAAAACTGCAAGTGCACAGGGCAGGCGATAGAGACGTGCACTGATAGGGAGACAGGGCTGCTGGAATGTCTGATACAGAGATGGGGGAATATGGGTGAGCGATTCTGGGGTCTAATAATCAAGCGTATTAGGACCTCTCTCGAGGCCAGAATAGCCCAGGAGCGGGGAAAGCATGTTGAGAGAATGGCCGGATATTCCAATAATGACGATGCATTGAGGCGGGAATTTGGAATTGATCTGGAGCCAGATGTATCAGAATCGACCTCGGCGGCCGTGCGGACCTCAGGAGACAAGATGGGCAGCCAGAGCCGCAAAAGAATCAAAGCCTCAATCTAGAAGGCGTAGCGGAGACGGATACACCTTTGCAGGCCAGGGGAACTGACCTAGAGGACCAGGAGGAAAATTGTTTTATCACTACTGTGTGATGGTGTATGAATAGGAGAATGTAATAAAATAGATCGTATACATGGCAAATGCGTCCAGAAGTGACAATTGTAATGGGTAGAGGTGTGTACAAGCGGGTCTGCTGTATTATGGGCAGATAGAGCATCATAATGTGTCGGGCGGATGATGATAAGTCCAACAGGTATGGAGAGGTCATCAGGCATGGGCAATTGTAGGCTTAGAAGGTAGGGCAATGAGTCAGGCCGACGTTCAAATGCCGGGAGCTAGTTGTAGGATGTTCGGCCGACAGTCAAAGCCAGGAGTGGACTGTAGGATGTCCAGTGCAAGGGATGGGCTGTGGAGAACTAGGGAAGCAGGAGGGTGAAGAGGGAAAGAGTAGGAGGACACCCGCCCGATATGGGAGGATAAACAATGGGATCAGAGGGTAGAGAGGATAAGGGTAAAGAGTTGGGGAACATCTGCCAGACTTGGAAGTATATGCGAGGCAATCGGGAGGTAGTGAGCAAAACAGCCTGGGTGTAGGGGGAGTCAGGAAGGGAGCAGGGTGGTGGGAAGGCGGGGGACAGAGTTAGCAGAGAGCCCAGTGTCATAGGAAGAAAGCTGGTAAGAAGGCGTAAACAGGACAGGCTAGGAAGATGGGGTTGCGGGATCGCACGGCATTGGGAAAGGGGTTGCATGCAACAGGATACATTGGAAGATGCAGGGCGAGGAGGGATTGCGCTAGGGGCAGGGTTGCCGTGTAAACTGCGTCGGGCTAGTCAGGTGCTTCCGGACGTAGGCCTTTGCGCCCAGTGTGTCCGGACGAAAAGAGCGCTGATGTCCGCACCCAGAACTGCAGTTTACATCGTATGGGCCTGCAGTGTCCAACGCATCGGACACGCAGGACACAGCAGGACCCAGGGTGTTCCTTTTTGCTGATCAGCTTTGTTATCGAACCTGTCAGCATTGCAGGTATATCCTGCACTCCACAGCTGCAAGGCATAAGGTAGACTTATTGCAATAATCGCGCTAATAGCTAATATCACTCCATTGTCATATCGTTATCGTATAGTTCTATCAGTATCCGAAGAGTACTAGTGACATATGTGAGTACGAGTATGTCTGATTTCTCTAACCACTTCTTCCAACAACAGCATTCACTTCTCCAACTGCCATCGCGGGAGCGTGGAATTTAGAATAATGTTGCCTCACCATTTTCCGTAAAAACATCCCATTACTTTGCGACCCCCCTTGCAACTGTCATCTTCAGTGTTCAGTAACTTGATGAGACATCAACCGATTTCGCTCATACCACTTGCACAAGCTCACTAAAGGCCTTCCCTCAAATACCCAACAAATGGGATCCGGTCAGACAGACAGCAGTGTTGTATTCAGGGTTATGAGGAGGGCTCCATACACAATATCTTTGGTGAGGAGACACAACAACAGCAGCGTCTGCCGGTGTAGTGCCGTCCCAACTCTGCTGCCGGAGGGTGGTGTTAGGTTGACACCTCTGCACTCAGAACCCCAGGTAGGGTAACTATAGGTCTTTATTCACTAATGAAAGGCTATGCCTTCCAATATGCCTAACACTTTAACCATGCAATGAATTCTAAACTTGTAGCATGCATGAATGGTGTATATGGCTCAATATTTTCATTTATCGATGCCTTCTGGATCAGCAACTCAGTTGAGGGAGAAAATCTGGTTCACCCCAAAAACGACTTCAATTTTCACCACCAGTGTGCTCTCTGTCTTGACACAAAAACAACACAGGTGAAGGTTCTGAAAACTTAATTGGGAATTTGAAGAGGTAGAGGCAAGAACATGCAAGAAATAGAACTCAAGAGTCTGGAGGTAGGAAGCTTGGAGGTGGTTGTGCGGACAGTGGACATAATTATTCATCTAATCATAGGGTTGAAACAAAGACTTAGGTACCGGGAAGGTTTTTAAAATTATTTCTACTTGGTCCATGGAATAAGCTATATTCCACTTCCAGAGTAGAACATCCTACTGGGCAAGCTCCAAGTGAAAATCTTTGCCTGGTGGGATGGAACTTATGTAATACATGAGGTGGAATCTTTTTTGCTGATTTCCAGCTGGCCATGACTTCAATGCCTATCCAGAATTAATAATCGCCGACAGAGTATTCCATGGCATCAGCAAAAGTCTACCCCTCTGAGATGTAGCACCATTGCATCCTGTGCGTCCTGTGCGTCCTGTGCATCCTGTGCGTCCTGTGCGTCCTGAGTTGCATCCCCTGAGTCCTGGGCATCTGAAGACAAGGTAATACAACATATTCCACCCTTCCACATAGTACTAAGCAACTTAACCTCCCATGTATCCAGACTCATTCCTCAACACCATCGTACATCATGATTTACCCCTGAGTATTTCTTGGCGCAGTTCATGGAGGTTTCTCAGCACTTAGCCTCAAACACGACGTGACAAATTCTTCTTCTTCTTCCATCACCATCATCAACATCCATATTCCCGGGCACCCAGTAAAATACTCCACCCCAAGCACTGAACCAAGCCTGAATCTGACACTTGCAGCTTGCTGGACTCGATGTCAGCTTCACGCCGGTTTAAGGTATGTCTCTGTCGCTTCAATACTCATGAAATTGCTATCTACTCTGGTGTGTGGGTCTTGGGCAGGCTGAGAGGGATGCTGGCAATCCCAAGACCCGATGCCAGATTCGTCCACAACCGCTCATCCGATTTTGATTCTGTCACCTGGACGTCATTGGGCTCGACGCCGGCTACACGCCTGTATAATGTACGTCTCTGGCGCATCAATACTCATGAGGTAGCTATCTACTCTAGGGGGGCGTCCTGAGAAGGCTGAGAGGTGATGGTGGCGATCTCAGGACCCAATGGCAGATTCCTCCACAACCACTTAACCGATTTTTATTCTGTCACTTGGACGTCATTGGTCCAGATGCCAGCTACATAACAGTATAAGGTAGGTCTCTGGCACATCAATACTCATAGAGATCGCCAACCCATCTGAGAGTGGTCTTTTGTCGATACTAATTGTGAACTCGATGGCAGATTCCTCCACAACCTCCAGACCGATTTTGACTCTGTCACTTGAACGTCGTTGGGCTCGGCGACAGCTAGACACCGATATAAGGTACGTCTCCATCACATCAATACCCATGAAATCGCTATCTCCTCTGAGGAGGGGTCCTGGGAATGCTGTGAGGGAATGCTAGCGATCCCAGGACTCAATGGCAGATTCCTCCACAACAGCTGAACTAATTTTGATTCTGCTACCTGGACGTCTTTGGGCTCGACAACAGCTCCATGCCAGTATGAAGAACGTTTCTGTCACATCAATACTCATGAAGTGGCTATCTACTTTGGGGGGGTCCTGGTCAGGCTAAGAGGGGATGCTGGCGATTCCAGGACTTGATGGCTGATTCTTCCACAGCCATATGGCCGATTTTGGTTTTGTCACTAGAACATCATTGGGCTCGACACCGGCTACACGCCGGTATAATGTACGTCTCTGATGCACCAATATCTATGAAATCGCTCACTACTCTGCAGGGGAGGGGGTCTTTAGAATTAGGCACTCTGGTGATCCCAGAACTCAATCGCAAATTTCTCCACAACCGCTTAGTCAATGTTGAATCTGTCACTTGGACGTCGTCTTTCTTGAGGCCGGCTACACACCGGTATAAGGTACATCTCTGTTACTTCAATACTCTTGGCGATCGCCCACCCTTCTAAGAGAAGTCTTTAGGAATCCTAATACACTGGGAATCCTGGACTTAATGGCAGATTCCTCCACAACCACTCGACCCATTTGGATTCTGTTACCTGGACGTCATTGGGCTCAATGCCAGATACATACAGGTATAAGGTACGTCACTGGCGCACCAGTATTTATGGAGTTCGCCCCTCTGCTGAGAGTAGTCTTTTGCCTCAACTAAGCCTGAACCCGATGGCTGATTCCTCTACAACCGCTTGACCAATCCTGGATCTGAAAGCACCACATTGCTGGGCTTGACGTCTGCTACACGCCGGTATAATGTATGTCTCTGTGGTATCAATATTCATTAAATCACTCACTACTCTGAAGGGGGTCTTGAGAATTAGGTACTCTGGTAATCCCAGAGCTTGATGGCAAATTCCTCCACTACTGCTTGACCGATCCCGGATCTGAAGACACCAAATTGCTGGGCTCGACATCAGCTACACGCCAGTATAAAGAAGGCTCTGAGGTGGCTGTTTTCCATAGAGCTATAAGGTCCTGGGAGGGGTAGGGGGGGGTAGGGGGGCGGTAGGGTGGGTGTCCAATAAGCTGTATATTAGAAGAATAGAAGACTATTTGTAGTAAATTTAATACTTTTCATGATGTGAAATATATTGTGACCCAGGTGACCAAGGTCAGAAAAAGGTAAAGGGGGGACCCTTCTCTCATCTCCAGAATATTAGGTAGTACATCCTGAGTATTAGGTGTACGCCTAGTACGTCCTGAGGTTTAGGTGTGCACCAGGTGCGTCATGAGATTAGGTGCTGCACCCAGTGTGTCCTGAGATTAGGTACTGAGTTAGGTTGCATCCTGATTCAGGATTGATGTTTTGGGCGTAACGTGCATCAGACGCACCTGACGCTCAGGACGCAAGGAATCTTTTTTGCTGATAGGGAATTGGCTGTACTAGGGATCGTTTCAGGTAGAAAACCATCCCGGAGCCATTTGCATATCAATTTCATTTGACATCCACCCCTTGCCTAATGTTACAATCTACCAGTTTGGTAGATTGTCTTCTTTAAACCATGATGTTTGAACATTTTGACCATTGAAGATCACTACAGGATGGATATGCTTGCTAGTATCACTTATTGTTTCAATAATTGATACCTATTCAAGATTCTCTGGTGATTGCATATATGTACGCTTTTTTCCAGCCTTGCTAATAACATGGGTATTGACACACACCCCTAATGCAATTCCATGCTCATCAACATTCCAAATATCCTTAGCGTTCATGTACTATATTGAATTGATGGTAGAATTGCCTCATAAGCTTTGGTTAGGTTCTGCATATTCAATTTGAATCAACTGGCTTGCCCAAGTGACTTGCAACATTTGGATATCATGTCAAAAATCATGGCCCACAACTCTTTTCAATCATAACACTCCTCCCACCAGGCTGTATTATCTTTTCTGCCATCTCACAAATACATGTATAGGAAGGAGCAAAGTCTCGCTTTTCTTGCTCTAAGATCCATGCAACAAGAAAATCTTCTTGGTCAGTGGTTAGGTGTGGCATGAAGGTATGACTTTCATGAGATGTAGAGGCTCCAGCTCAATGACCCTGAATTGTTCCACAGCTAACGTTAAACTCAAGGCAAGCCATTCTCTCACTCATACCATCCTTGGTGGCTTCTAGTACTTGCTGTATGGCATACTCACAGGAATCGGCCATCTTGTCTTGTAGGGTGGTGTGGATTGAACTGTGTTGATGTGCTTGTTGATTTACGTGCCCGGCCGGAATCTCAGGGTGGCCGCAATCTGGGGTGCCTAGCTTATTTTTGGTGTAAAATGCACCAGGAACAATGTGTTGTGTCACCACACTGTGAATTTACCCCAACGCCTTCCCTAAAGTTACTCGACACAGCAGGATTCGAGGCTACTTTGAGGCTTTTCGAGGATGGATTACTGCATATATATATATATGCGAGACCCTGGCATGCAATTAGTCTCGGTTCGACAGCACAAAATTGTCCTAAACCATATCCTCCTCTCCAGCTGCTATTATGTGCTCTGTTACTAATTACGGGGCTTGATTGCTCGCGGTCCCTGGGCAGAGTCCTTTCCTCTCCAACCTCAACTATACCCCTCGCCGCCGCTCTCCTTCCCCCTACCCACTCCCTTTATCCACACCATTAACACCACCGCAATCTACGCCGCTTCGCTTTGTTTCTATTTTTTACCCTATTGATCTCCTCGGTTACTTCCGGCTCCTTCATCTCGTCTCGGGAGGCTACGAGGCACCATCAGACCCCTCGATGGCTACTTACGCTATCCGCTTTATTGCTCCTGTGGTCGAGCGGGCCCGCAGGTGGTCACAGTCGTCCATTGCTGAAGAGCGTCCTGCCCTGGCCACCGAGACTTCACTTGCCTCACCCTCCGCTCCTACAACTCCGATTACCCGTCCTCTGGTATTGGACTCTGTCTCCGAAGCTATCGATATCGACTCCGAGGACACGGACTCCGAGAGAACATTAGTAATCGTTGACCCACTAACGGGCATACCATCATCTCCGAGTATGGATTCTATACCCAATGAGCCCCGTAATGCCTCTTCCCCGGCTCCCATCCCGCAACCTTCGCCATCACCTCCACCTCCACCTTTAATGCCTCCATCGGAAGGTCCTACCATTTCTACAGGTCAGCCGAGTGCTGTCGGGTCTAGGAGCAATCCCACGAAACTTTTTGTCTTGCCGGAGGATGACGGGCAGAGGGAATTACGCCGCAAGCTGGTGGAGATTAATAAGCTGGAAATCAACGAGCGGGAGAGGGCGAGGAGGATGCATCTTCTCATGACCGAAAAATACAATGCGTCACGCCGGGCGGCAGATGCGGTCGAGCTAGAACCCCCACCACTAAATAACGCCCCGACTGCTGATGCCGACGGCCATATTTTGTTACATGAAGAGAACCCATACAAACTGTCACCTGCAGATCTTGCGAGAACATACTATACGAGCTCTGAAGCAGCTGAGAGTGGGGTTTTGGAGCTTGGTTGCCCGCATTACCGCCGAGGTGTAAAGCTTCAATGCTCAACTTGCGAAAAGTGGTATACCTGCAGGTTTTGTCATGACGAACTTCAGGATCATAGCTTGATTAGGAGGGAGACTAAAAATATGCTCTGTATGCACTGTGGCCGCGCTCAGCCGGCGCAACAGGATTGCAGGCATTGCGGTGTCAGGAGCTCTAGATACTACTGCGATAAGGTTTGCATTTTTTCTTCTTCGGGATATTTCGGGGCATCCTTGTTCATCCCTGTTCACGTGTGAATTTGTTGCATCCACTTTCCAGAGCTGAATAGCGCTGACATATGCCAGTGCAAACTGTGGGATGATGATCCAGACAAGAGTATATACCACTGCAATGATTGTGGTATCTGTCGAATAGGAAAGGGTCTAGGGAAGGACTTCTTTCATTGCAAGGTACACATCCAACAATTTTGCCTACTCGGATGCACGTGGTGATTGACTGAGAATAGAAATGCGGTGTGTGCATGTCCATTTCATTGGAGGGGGAGCACAGGTGCATTGAAAGGTCGACCGAATGCGATTGTCCTATCTGCGGTGAATATATGTTTACTTCCACTCAAACTGTAGTATTTATGGTTTGTCACCCTCATTTTAGCTAGCCAATCACGAGACGAATCTAACCTCCATTGAGAAAATAACTAGACTTGCGGACATTCAATACATCGGCGCTGCTACTACGAGCACATGAGGACATCATATCGCTGTCCTACATGTGCGCGCACAATCATAAACATGGAAAGCCAGTTCCGTGCTCTAGATCTAGAGATAGAAACACAGCCCCTCCCAGAGCCATACAAAAATTGGCGCTGTCTAATTGGTTGCAACGACTGCTCGGCCAAAAGTAACGTCCTTTTCCACTTCCTGGGACTAAAGTGCGAGAATTGCAAGTCCTACAACACTAACCAGATACGTATCCTCCGTCCCGAGGACGGTCAGGATGGCGGTGGGAGCAATATGTCTCCGTCCGCCATCCCGCGTATCCCCGAGAGGACACCATCCTCGAATTCCCTACTTAGAGGTCAAGCTACCGGTAATTCTCCGCCCCGCCTGGCTCCGGCTGAAGGTGAGGCTGCACTGGCAAACGCGAACAGAGCTATCGCAGCCGCAGGAGAGGCTATAATGGAGTTGGATGGAGTGGAGGACTTGATCATTGATGATGGGTGGGAAACTGAAGATAGTGGGGACTTTACGGATATTGATGATGACGATGACTTGAGCGGTTTTGGTGGGGGTGGGGTGGAGGCTGTGGAAGAAGAGGACAGCGAGGAAGAGGATGGTGATGGTGACGATGATGATGACGATGACGATGACGACCTTATCCAACTTATTGGTCATCGATAGTTCGGTTTTTCTCTGGCTCTGCGTGCGGCTGCCCCGGGGGCCGGATGGATTCAGTTACTAGTTTGGTCTGGCCTTGTCTTGCCTGGTCCGGGAAATATGCCTCTTCCCCCCTCTCTTCGCCTCCTTTCTTTCTCTCCTAGCTCGACAGAAGGTAGTGGGAACTCTTGCTCTTCACTTGTGGTCATTTCCCTTCCCCTTTCTCTTTCGTTCTCCTTCCGTATTATTCATACTTGCATCTACATTAGCAATTGCTTTTGAATAACCTCTCTAATCTATCTTCTTCCTCTTCCTTTCTTATCCAGCTACCTCTTCAATCCCATCTCCCATTTAACTAGTCATTGGAACCCATGGTCTTGCATGAACGGATGATACTTTATCTATGTCTTCCTTTCCTTCCTCCTCCTCCTCACCATTTGCGATACCGGCTGTTTGGCTGCAAATTTTTGGCGTTCTCTTTCTCTCTCTTTTTTCTCTTTTCTTTTTTTTTTGGGGGGGGGGGGTATCGCGAGGGCATAGCGGGGGCATTTAGTAAGTTAAAGGTGTGGCACGGAATTGTACTTCTATTTTCATCGCGTATCCGGAATCAGGTATTATTAAGTATTTAGGAATTGGTTCTATTGGTAAACATGGCTAGCAGTTGTTACTAGTTGTTGCATCCTACTGCCACCACCAAGTTGAAATTGGTCACTTTCTATCCAAATTGTCATCTTAAATATTTAACTTGAACTCGACCACAGCACATCAAATTTCTGCCTTTTTTCAGACTTTGAACTTACACTCAAGTGGCATATAAATACACAAATCAGAGTTAATTATACTAGTTAAGTTCATTTCCTCTGTGCCTCTGTGCCTCTACTCCACTGCCTCTCCTCTCCTCCTACCTCATGATCAATGCCCCTAACCCTTCAGTTTACAGTAATTCCATTTCCTCTCCATTTCCTGTATTATAGCTAGAGTCGCTCCGTATTTCATCTGGGTTGTTTCCTGTCCCTGAAGTGATAACAGATATTAACAGATATTTGTAAGTAATAGGTCGAGATATGAAAAAGATAGAAGAAAACGAACCAAAGATTGAGTAGAGAAAGAATCAAACAACCAAACAAACAAACAAATAAAAGAGGGAATGAAAGAAGAAGAGAATGGGCGGGTGAGTGAGTGAGTAATTGAATAGGTGAGCGAGTGAGTGAGTGAATGAATAGACGGATGAATGAGTGAGTGAGTGAGTGAGTAAGTGAGTAAGTGAGTAAGTGAGTGATTGAATGAATGAATGAATGAATGACTGAGCATGCCAGTAAGTAAGCCTGTAACGGAGTCAGTATATGATTCAATAAATTGATAAATCAATGAATCAATGAATCAATGAACGAACAAGTATTTGAACTTGTTGGGTTGGTGAGAAAATGAGTGAATGATTCAAGAAATAAATGAAGGAGGGAGAATGCAATTGAGTGACTATGTGGCTGGGTGAGTAAGTTAGCAAGTGAGTGAGACAGTAGGTGAGTGAGCAAACCATTAAACAAGTAAGCCAGCTAACTTAGTGAGCGACTCTGCAGGCTACCGAGCCAGTCTGGAAATAATTGAACGTTCGACAAATCAATAAATGAATGAGGGAGTGAATAGACAAGTAAACGAATGAATGAGTGAGCATAGATATGAGAAAGTAAATGAGTGAATATATAGATAAAATAAATAAATAAAGAAACAAGTGAATAAGTGAGTAAGTGAGTGAGCGAGTGATTGTATGAATCTTAATTTGTTGTTGGGGTTAGCCTGAGAAGCTATTTGCCTCTTCAGCAGCAATGACTGCAGCAAGCCGGCAGGGTATTGACAAAATAAGATTGTTGATATATTCAACTGATAAATGCTTCCATTCATCAACTACAATAGCCCGAACTTCCGCATCGTGGTAGTTCTATCCAATTCTGGACTCAACCCGCCCTTTGATATAGCTCCAGACCAGTTCAATGAGATTTAAATCCGGCAAACAGGGGGGAAGACGAATTCTTTCAAAGCCATTATCTAAGGTTTCTGCGATATTGTAATCCTTGATATGTGCGGGGGCCCCATCTTCTAGAAAATGGTGTAACTGGTATCGGATAGACATTTGGGTAAAGAGAAAGGGAATGATCTTAGCACAGAGAATACGCTCTCGGTAGAGATACCAGTCCACTCCTCCCCTCCACCTACTGCTCCGTGTTTTCTTGACTGGAATTGTATGGGGTTCACCCAGAGAGGTAAAGTAGTGGTAGTCTTCTGTATCCATAGTAAATTCTCACTCCAGGTGACCGATCGCAGCCTCTCTCTCAACTTTGGACTCAATTGGTGTAGGAAAGAAGTAGTAAGGGAGCTCAGATCCGGCATATCGGTATATGATCCCACCCCAGAACATAGCTCCTTGCCCTTTGGGGAACCGCATGTCGAGATTCTGTGAAAGGTATCGCTCGCCAGCTCTGCGCAAAACACCTTTTGCACGAGCAGAACAAAGAACACTTGCTTCAAACAGGGACTTATCCGTAAAGAGAACCTTGGTAAAATTGAAATGCTGGTACTTAATAGCCCAGGCAAGACGGGCAGCTTTGGCATTCATATTCAAAAAGGGCTTTTGGGTAGGATGGCGGCGGTGGATACCATCTGCAGACAAAATATTTGATAGCGTATTACTGCAAATTTCCAGTCCACATTTACTTTCTAACTCATGAAGTGGCTTATGGCAATGCAAGCCATCTTGCAAAGCAATTTCAATAACTTTCTTCCTCTGCTCAGCCGAGAGTACTTGATTCTGACCCCTGATTGCTGTCGGATTTGGACGAAGGTTTTCCTCAGAGCAGGGATCGGAAATCTTGGTTTGAGCTATAGGAAGTACAGAAAAGTGCATAATATCCGAGCAGGTTGAAAGAGGGATATTTGTCTCAGCAGCAATCTCCTTGAAGGAAAGACGCCGATCACCACGAGGGTTTGCCAGTCCAACAATTTGACCTCATTTCGCCAGTGAGGTTGTCGGCCCTCGCTGTTTGGTCAACATTTTAGTTCCTGGTGAAGAATTGCAACCTGAAGGCGTTCCAGATCCTCAATTTCACCCATTTCTTATATTGCTTGCACTTCAGGCTCTCGCAATGAGTGACTATTATTTTCATCATTATGAAACTCACTTTAACTATTATCATTGTGATGATGCTTGTCGGCTGCATTGTTCTCTTTGGATTTCACCTGTCATATCACTCAAGATCTCACATCATTTTCACGTACTTTCTTTTACATTTTTAGCAACCGTATTCCGAATACATAATGAGAATAGAAGCACTATGTTCTTCGAAAAAATATCGTACTAGTCCTGGTGCGAGGCAATGAACCTATCACGGGGTATCACTCGAGTCCTAGGCAGGTAGTCAGTGTCGTGCTTGACCACTGTACTGTACGTGTAGCGTAATTATGATCAAGCACCAAATTCCTTCGCTTCATCTTATTCTAGTAGGCAATTGCTCTTTATTTACTGTACCCGCTTGGGGAATACGTGTATACGTGGGTGGCTAGGTGATCTGGAAAGGTAATCAACCTCACTTGGAGCTCGCACAATTGCGCTGCACTGCATGGTGCTGTCATTGGTTTAAAGTGAGCACTGTGCTGAGCCGGTGATAAGGTGCTAGAGTACCGGCAAAAAGATTCTTGGCTTGTTTTCTTCTCGGGTCTTGGTTGGCAGGTTTTCGAGTTGGTTTTAATGGAGGGGTTGTCTGGCTGGAGTGAATGTAGTGGCGTAGGTAGCTGTTGGGGGGGTGGGGTTGATATAGCTTGGGGGCCGATTGGTGGGATAAGGAACGTAGGCGGTGGTTTGGTAAAGATTGGAGGGTATGAATGAGTGGGGTTTGGAAGAAGTTGCGGGTGCCAGGATGGGGGTTTGGGGGGTTATGTTACGTTCTGTGTCGCAAGACCTAGAAGTAGTTGCATACATACTGCCATTAGGGTATGCAGGGGATTGATACCACAATTCGGTTACACTGTGGTACAGGTAGAGCTTGGGATCCATGCAAGTGATGTTTATTCGATAGACCAGATGACAGGTTTTTGAAAGAAAAAAAGAAAAGAACAAGATGCATATGCCAAGAGATGGCTTCCTCTTCCTCTCCGGGCATTGCACGGCATTGCCAAGGCTCCTGTGCCAACTTATATCATAGTCCTTTTTATAATTACCCCAGGGTAATGTTTGTTTAAGGTTTCTTTCTCCTCTCAAATTCGGCTTTCAACTGACTGTACTTTCATTCTCAAGTCCGGTACAAACTCTGACTTCATTATATGATGCTTGCTTTATTATTTCTATATGCTTTCCTTGAATGTCTTTGTTCTTTGTTGCAGAATTTCTTTATTGCGGAATCTTGGTGGAAGAAGTAAGACTGAACCACTTTACTACATAACTGATCTATATTTTTCCTATCATTCTTGTAGTAGCTGTTCGCTACAATCAACAATCTTGACTGTTTATATTACAACTTCTCTGTTAAATCGATCCCCGCATTGCAAAGGGGTAACACTGGGACCATCTGAGTGATCCCACATGACTCCTCCGGCCCCGTGTGATCACTGCCCCTACCATAGAGCAGCCCAGATAGCGGCTCATAAGAACTAGGACATCCTAGGTGCTCTGCACTGTGGGTACGGGGGAAGAAAGAAAGGGGAAAATAAAAAGGGTATGGAAACATATAGGGGTTTCGGATACCTCTATGATATTAAAAATATTAATTTCAGAAGTTTTACTTGCTTAAGAGTAGGCAGTAACTTTCTAATCATAGTCTTAAGTTCTCGAGCAATATCTCAAGAAGCTGTCCCGGAATAGTACTAATTATCTTAAAACCACTGAGCCTGTATTGCTGTTAGACAATTCATCTATTTCCTCCTCCTTAGGCTCATGTTCACGTTGGCTTCCCTAGTAATACCCTTAACTCTTGATTGTTTAAATTATAATTCTGGTGATGCAACTTTGCAAGTTTGAAGATACTAGATTTACCGAAAATGGAAAGACTCTACTGAAATAGTGGCATGCAAGAAGTGAGATATGTGGATTGGTGAACTATAAGGAATGTGGTGGGCACACACAGCTGGTATATACAAATTACGTCACTCCCCTTGTCACTTCTCTGCTACCGGTATCTTCTTTTTTTGTTCGTGGATCAATGTTGAAATACAGTAATCGGAGATGGAGGTAAAAAGTTGAGTTCCTTCAGCAACCTTGCAGTTGTAGGGATGGGTTGAGTTGGCCAAATTGTTGGAAAAGATCGGCAAGGTTGGGGATCTAAGTACCTGGACCAAATCATGGCAGATGTAACATTACATATCATGATATCTCAATGATGTTAGAATAATAAAAGAAATAAAACAGGTCTCATATGCAAAGATAGGTTATGTCAGCAAAAGATTATCTGGTGTTGGATATGCCGGCGTCGCATGCGGACGTATCTGACGTCGGTTTTGCATCCGGTGCATCTTATACGTCCTGACGCTATTTAAAATTACATGGTGTGTCCTGTCCGTCCTAACGCCATTTAAGGATACAATTTGGCTCTGGACGCAACACCACCCAATTGACCTGTCAGACTGCACTCATGATTCTGTTTTGCTTCGGTCCACGTCCAGAGGGTATCTGTCTTGCGTATCTCATCCTGATGCCTCAACAACGGGGCTTGATTTCCCTTCACATCTGGGTGTGCTCGGGAGGTCTGTATTGTGGATTAGACATAGCCCTCAAAATATATCGCCTCTAGCTACCTGTTTCGTGCACGCGTGATAGTTTGCCTATGATTATTTTTATTGATCATGTAGTATATCTATTTGTATCTATGGGGCAGGGATGGCGTACCCCTCGTTAGGGCTACGCCGCTCGTCGATTTCAATTTTGAGTATGAGTATATATTTACACATCTCCATATCCATCTATTCACACGTCTCCTTGTCCGTCTTCAAGACGGGGGTGCGTGCTTTCAATAGATCTCATTGAACATCCTTAGATCTATATGGTTGTTTATAAGCTAGCGACGGTCTGTCTCCGGTATGAGATGCGCCAGGCTCAGGATTATCCCAATATCTACAATTGTGAACTCCCGGGCAAAGTCGCTCAGCTGAACTGTAACAAGGCCATGTACGTCTGAAGCACATCCTTGGTTCACCATACTCATATATTGAACAGCAGCGAGTTGGTGGACAGTATGCTGCTTTGTGTAGTCTCTGATTTTGAATAGAGCCAGAAGCCTGGCTGGGTGACTACCTCAGACCGTGCATTACATATCCTCGTCAGCTGTCTGTATCCAAACACAATCATTCCTACTCACGTGATTACGGAGGAGCCCAGATCCTGTGCATCGAGCCCTGTGTATGTCATAAACATCAGATTCTTGAAATGCAAGTACTAGGATTTCGAGTTGCATCAGAAGTTCAAACGGTAGTATTCACAAGATCCAAGTGTCTTCTGGGAGTCTTTGCAGGTGGGTAAGGTACAGTCAGCTATATCGTATCAATTCTCGACAAATTGTCTCCAGGGGTATATCGCATACTCTGCCGAAATCAATTACGTAGCGGATATCTTCATGATGTCCTTTCAGAACCCTACGACTGGAGGGTGGTTGTTGTGATATTCTTGTTTTCTCCAAATGATCCAGTACCTCAGCTGCTAGTTCTACGCCTGCATCGCGAAGGAATTCTAGGTTCAGAAGTCTCATTTGGATGGCATGCTGTCACCCATAGCTGTTCAGTATCTGTTGGGCTGCGTTAATTTCATTAGAACGTCCCCAACCGTCTTTGATTTGCTCCTTGTGTGCAAGCTCTCTAAACTCAGTAGAATACATCAGAATGTTACCAAACTAGTAGATGTGATCGCGAAAGTGGCTAATTAGATACATCTTAATAAAGCTGAAATTAGATTCCACATGTATCAATTCCATACGTTGGTCGTTCTCTTCTTCACAATCTTCATCACATACCCGTCGTCTTTTTTATTGTACGACTGACTTGTTTAATTGGTTTTGTTCCCAGCATAGCTCCCTACTCAATTCCTCCACCTTGGCCTGCGTCTGTTTACACACCCGAAATTCCAAGAAGATGTCTTTTGTTTCATGAAATCTCATCGTGTATTGTTCTATATAATCTATAGTCTCGGATGTGTAACCTCAATATTGTGCCATCATAGTGAAGTCTAGCAGCGATCTGACTCAGGTAAGCACATGTCTGAAAGGTTGTACCTGTGTACTATCAGGCTATCTTAATGCCACGGCGAGAACTCCCAATAGGCAACGCCCAAGATTCCTCATCTCTTTACCTTGCCACTGTGTAACCACCCGATAGGACTTTTTGGGAACATAGAATCCAGGGTAGGGGGGCAAAGCTTTTGAGGCATCGTCAAACGCTTGTTGTTGGGCATGTTTCTTGAGATATCCTTGTATCTAGTCCATCATATGCTTGAAGTGTCCTAAATAAACTGTATGTAGCATATCAGGCTTGTGCAGAGCTGGTGGTGAAACTCGAGGAAGCCTGTGAAAAATGTTTTGGCCAATCTTGATACCAAGTGTTTCAAGTGTATTCCAGCAATGTTCAATCTCGGTGCGGTAGGTCTCGTTTCCTGGTCGTTGGTAACAGTCATATCTTGTGTAATCTCTAGCATAATGACGGACAGAAGGAATTTCTAGATCTTCTGTTTGGACCTCACATTGGGGGCAGGCGTTTGATTTGATTCGGTGGAGCAAAACATTTTCCATATGGTCTGCGATCCAGCCTGACAAGATTGGGAAGCATCTCCGGATCTTGCTGTCAGCACAATCTATTGGTAGACCTTCAAGAGCCGTGGCTTTCACCAGTTCAAAGATGAGTTGAAAGACGCCTTGGAGTGTGCTGGCATTGATCTGTCTTTGGAGTTTATTAGTTGAAGAGGTACCAGCGAGTTTGGGGGGAACTGGCAGAAGTGCAAGAAGAAGAACTGCGAGCGATCATCGTCTATTGCGTCTTGTCTATGGAAGATTTCCGATTGAAATATAGACAGGTCATGCTTTCTTGTCTCTGGAAAGGTTTGTGAGATACGTTTGATCTGAAATCCCGATGCTGGGAACAAGAGTGGCCCCTTTTGGGAGTGTTTCCTATAAAAGGTCAGGAACGTTTCACTTCAAAGAGGCTAGGAGAGTTTACTTGAACGTCCCACCACCAGTCAGCAGTATGCATTTCTGAAAATATTCTCTGTCCATCCTAGTCATATTCACTGTGCGGCGCGTTAACCAAATCATCTCGATAGGCAATCTGAGAAAGAATATATCTGATGCAGTCTAAGATATGACGATAGAAGAAGGGTAATGTTCTCCGATTATCCTCGACTTTTCCTTCAAACTATTGTAGATACTAGCCATAAGGATCTAGACACCTTAGATAATTCTCCAATGTATGCATGGAGCTGTAGCCAACTGATGCCGAGTTCCCAAGTCGATTCGTAAAGTAATCGTTGATTCGTGATTTTGGTACATTACTTTCCCTGAACCAAGACACAAGTTTGAAGCTTTACCCACTTGTAAATGGTGCCATGGGTTCTCGCACAGATAACCGTGGTCTTGCTGATACCTTTGGACATCTCTAATGGCTTCACCAGTGTCGGGATAATGGCCCTGTTTGGCTCCCTCCGAGGTGTGTTCATTGGGTACTTCAGTATTAGAGTCGTTAGTAGACATATTTGGGTTCCCGTCGCCTTCATATACGGCGGGATGATTGCCGTGTTCAGATTGGTAGTCTGAATCGGGGCGCTCGCTTAGATTGTTGGTGTTATATATATCTCGTTCGGAGTCGTTTGTGAGGTTTGCAGTACTGAATGCGATTACGATGTTGAGATTGATGTGGGCTATTCTTCGATACCTCTCGTATGTGCCGGAATGGATGTACCTTTGTAACGACCCTACCATAGGTAGCTACAATAACTATCACCTAAGGCCAAATGGTGTACCAAGAGGTAACCAGAGGTGGTATGGTCTCGTATACTTTATACAAATAGCGGGTAAACCTAGGATAAGGCCTAGGGGATAATTGAGTAGCCTTGAGGTACTCTACTAGGCAGGGTAACCTTTCGGGAAAACATTCGCATAAGGTCAAGAGAATTATGGGAATGTTACACGGACCTCCGAGACGACTTCTGTGGTCGCCTGGAGGACTTCCGGAGCGGTTAAAGGCATAAGAGGGCAAAGTTACCCTACCGTGGGAATTTGGTCATTATGCCCATGGGTTCTAGTTACCCTACTGAGGAACCCAAGTTACCCTACCTTCACCGGCAAAGTCATCCTAGAACTTGGAGGTTGATTGCCTCACATTCTATGGGCTCTGAGATGTTCTTGGGCGCACACGCATCTGCGCGGGGAGGCCCCACGCTTGTATAAGGGTGGCCCGAACATACTATTGAACTTAGGCGGGTTTTGCTAACACCCCCCTCTGGCCCCAGCATTTGGACGGCGCGTCATAGGCAGACGGCTGTGTAGTTGCTCGTTTGCTAGTTAAAAGAGGTCATTGGAGCAGCTGCCGTAACACCGTATAAGTCGTCGCCGTCCGTCCAACTGAATGTCGTTCGCAGGATATATAAGGGGAGTATGGGTAACCGCCAAAAATGGGGGTCATCCATATATGGTCTCTCGGGCATCTAGGAGTCTATTCTAGCCTACGGGTTGTAGGGTAGTCTTCCTAGTGGTACTCCGGTAGTCTCAGAAGGCCAGGGTCCTTTCGAGACAAATACCTCAGTAACCAGCCCGGACCTTTTCCCCTTGATTTGTAGCATTACTATGGGTTGTTACTGGACTCTAGAGGTATGAGTCTTATCACGGTAGAGTATGTCCCGAGAGGATGGCTATGGGTAGCCCCCACTTAGCCAACCATCGGCTACATCTCACCGGGGGAGCTTGCATGTCAATTTATCACATTGGATAGTCGCGTAGATTAAATGATAGACTGCATAGCTTGTATAGACGAAACTGCCACTGGGCCA